>Ga0247774_1000082_pt1 | contig 43516 bp, 62 predicted proteins | sample UWRJL001104B6_FD_179933 | JGI IMG/M metagenome (GOLD analysis project Ga0247774, IMG submission 179933) | Plant litter microbial communities from Arlington Agricultural Research Station in Wisconsin, United States - UWRJ-L001-104B-6 | ecosystem: Environmental > Terrestrial > Plant litter >...
TGCTCTTGCCGATCGAGCGCAGCTCCCGGATGCGGACTGCCTCTTCCACCACCCGGGCGCCATACTCGATGTCCACCTCGTGGATCTCCACCGGAAGCTGCCCCTCGCCCGGCTGCTGCGGCATGTGGGCCAACAGCGCCACCTTGCGGCCGGCCAGGGCGCCGTCCGGGTGGCCCGTGAGATTGTTGTCGGGGTTGGGCACCCAGCCCCCGCTGGCGTCGTACGGGCCCTGCCAGACCCACGGCGCGCCCGAGTAGATCTCCTGCTGGCCGCAGACCTCCTGATATGTCCAGAAGCGCGCCTGGGTCTTCAGATCCAGCACGCCTTCCCGGCCCGTCCGGCGGCACATCACCCGGGTATCCATCGTGCCCATCACGCCACCGCCGGCCGGGTGCCAGACCTTGCGCTCGGACCACTCGGGGATGAGGTCCAGTTCGTTCAGCTCCAGGGCCTCCAGCAAGCTGGCCATCTGGAGCTTGATCCGCCGGTGGCCCTGGATGCGCCCGGTGTTCTGGTAGGTCTCAAACACAGCGTGCCTGGCTGTCCCCCTGCGTGCGGCCGTGTCCGCTCCGACCGCCTCACGAGCCTTGTCCGCGAACGCGTTGAGCCGTTCGTCCGTGAGGTCTTCCAGGGCCACGGCGGCCATCTCGTCGAACACGGTGCCTTCGTTGGCCAGCAGGCCCAGCAGGGTCTGGCGCTCGGACCACAGCTCCAGGGCCTTCTGGTCGCTGAAGGCCCCCACCAGGTTGGTGGTCCGGGTCCAGCCGCGCCAGCCCTTGGGCACGGTCACCCCGGGCGGCGGCGGGAAGCGGTAGAACTTCTGGTCCGGCGTCAGGCCGTACTCGTTCGGGTCGTCCACGGCGTCATAGAAGTCACTCACTTGATCTTGCCCTCGGTCTCCAGCTGGTGAATGGCCACGCCTCGATGAGCCTGCCAGGTGCGACATCCGCAACGCCCAGCTAGCTCAGCGGCACGCTCCCGGACGGCTTGATTACTGACTCTCACTTGATCCATCCCCGCCGCAGTGCCTCAGCGATCATGTGTACCCGGTTCTCAAATCCCTGAGTCTTCACCAGGTACCGCAGAGCGTTGTAGACCTGATAGGGACTCAGCCCCATCTCAGCAGCGATCTTGGCTTGAGTCATGCCGTCCGCCGTGAGCTGGATCATCTTGCGCTGGGACGGCATGAGCGGGCATCGGGTCACGCCTTGATCCTTTCCGCGAACTTGTCCAGCGCTCGGCTGGCCAAGACCTTAGTGATGAGGTCTGACACTTTTCCGGCCTTGCCGCCGGCTCGGGCGGCCATGATCGTGGCCACCTGGGCGTCCAGGCCGAGCTGACTGGCGCGGCCCAGCATGGCCTCGGACGGCTTGCCCTTGCGCCAGGCCCGGCCCTTGTCGGCCACCAGCCGGCCGAGGTCTCCGCCGAGGTCTTCGGCCAGCCGCTCGGCCTCGGCCATGGCCAGTTCCAGGTCCGGCGGCGGAAGGCCTCGCTTGCTGGCCACGGCGCGGTGCAGGTGCTCATCCAGGCGGTAGTACCAGATCTGAGTACCGCTGATGAAGACGTACCGGCGATCACCGACGGGGATGAAGATCAGGCCGGCCTTGGTCCTGGCCCAGACCTTGCTGGACCGGGTGGCCAGCGGATCGAACTGCCGAGCGTCCACCTGGCCAAGCCATACGTGCTCCGGGTCTTCCATGCCCGAGCCGATGTCCCACTGGTCTTCCATGGCCGTCAGTGCGCCCTGGGTCTTGCGATCCAGGGGCTTGTCCGAGAGGTCGGCCACCGTGCACATGTCTGTGGTGGAGTCGGCCACGCACAGCAGCACGCAATCCTGATCCTCCACGGGGAAGGTCGGGTCCGGCCGCAGCCCCCGGCCGGCCATCTGGATGAACAGGGGCCGGCTCTTGGTGGCGCGACCGATGATCACACACGACGTGTGCGGGGAGTCCCAGCCTTCGGTCAGGACCATGGCGTTGCAGACCACCTGAACGTGCCCGGCTTCGTATGCGGCCAGGGCCTCCCGGCGCTCGCGCTTGGGCATACCACCGTGGACCACTCTGGCCGTGATGCCCTGCGCATGAAAGGCGGCGGCCAGGGCGCGGGCCGAGCGGACCAGCGGCATGAACGCCACCGTGGGCCGGCCGGACGCTCGCTTGATCCACTCCTGGACGATCAGCTCCGGAGCCAGGCCATCGATCAGAGCCTGATCCTGGCCGGCTTCGGAGACGGGCAAGGCGGCCAGGCCGGGGATCTCCAGCCGGTAGCCGATGGGCTGGATCAGCCAGCCCTTGCGCACGGCCCAGGACGTCCCCCGGGTGTAGACGACGTCTTGCCAGACCCCGCCCAGGCTCGCGCCGTCCCCGCGCTCCAGCGTGGCCGTGAAACCCAGGGTGGGGCAATCGAGCGGGCCCATGCATCCGAAGAACGCCAACAGGCGCTGGTAGCTGTCTGCTGTGGCGTGGTGACACTCGTCCACGATGACCAGGCCCACGTCCGAGACCATGGCGCGCCGGGTGGGTCGGTCCAGGGTCTGCACGGACCCGATGATGATGTCCGCGAACACCTCGTCGCGCTCGGCCTTGACCACGCCCACGGTGAAGCCGTGCGGCCGGGCCTGGAGACGTACCTTCTCTTCGGCCTGGTCCGCCAGTTCATCGGTGTGCACGAGGATCAGCACGCGGCCGTCATGGCGCTTCAGGTGATCGATCGCCCGCTCGGCCATGACGATGGTCTTGCCGAGCCCGGTGGCCAGGACGATGGCCAGCCGGGTCTCGTGCGGCGTGAAGGCCCGGTGGTCGACCTCGGCGGCCAGGGCCTCACGCTGGTAGTCCCGTAGGGCCACGCTCACCGCAGCCCCCGGATGGGCAGCAAGCAGCTCTCACGCATCGGGGCCGTGTAGTTGGGCAGGAGCCGTGCGGGAACGATGGGCTCGCCCACGCGCCACATGGACTCGTGCACCCAGACCGGGAAGGCCACCTTCCAGCCCTCCAGTTTGATCTTGGCCGGGAGGTAGCGGCCCCGGCGGCCTCCCGGAGCAACGGCGGTCACAGGAGCGTCCTTGAGCGCGGTGAGCCACCGGCCGTGACTGGAGCCCCCGATGGCTCTCCCGGTTGAGGTGTAGATCATTTGCGTCTGCCTTTCCTGTCCTTGGCCATGGCGTGGCCGATATGGAAGTGGTCCTTGCAGGGGTAGATCTCCAGCCCTGGGCGGTAGACGCCCCGGGCTTCCAGGCTGTCTATCGCCCGCTCAGCGGCGGCACGGGTGCGGTACGGGTGCTTGGTTGCGCACTTACCCCGCCGGCCCATGCCGCCGGATACGAAGCTCATCCTCCCGAGCTGAAGACGTGCGTCAGCGTGTCCACGGCCGTGCCGGTCGTGCCCCGCTGGACCCATGCCGTGGGCTCGGCCGGGGTGGGCCGGCTGATCTTGTTGGGGACCCCGTTGAGCTTGATCTCATAGCCTGCCTTCACCTTCAGGACGTTGGTGACTTCGTAGAAGCGACCGTTCTTGGCCGAGCGCAGGGCATCACCCTCCGCCAGCTCATGCCAGCCGATCTCCATGACCTCGGGGAGCTGCGTGGCTTCCCACGCCTCCAGGGCGCGAACGGCGTTGTTGAACTTCTCTCCAGAGATCTCGCCTCGGGAGTAGGAGCGGGCCGCCGCGATGACGGCCCTCTCCAGCGCGTTACTCGGCAACGGAGACACCCTGGCTCTCCAGCCACGCCAGCAGCACCTCGGGCCGGATCTGGAAGTCTTTCCCGTACAGACGTCCCTCCAGGCCGGCGGCTTGGAGTCGGTTCACCTGAGCGCGCCGGACTTGCAGACTTTCTTGGCGTGCCGTCTCGGCCGCACGCTCGGCAGCCTCCAGCTCCAGCTCTCGGGCGCGGGCTGTCTCCCACTCGCCTCGGATCGAGGTGAGGTTGACGTAGTCGGTTCCCGGGATCGGCGTGCCGTCTTCTTGGTAACGGTGTACCTGGACATAGGCCCCGGAAGGGGACTCGCTCCAGTAGTTACGGATCCAGCTGTTGCTTCGTCCCCATCGGGTCACCGTTCCGTCTTCGGCGAAGACCACCCGAATGCGCTTGCTGTTGTAGTGGATCGATGGCCACTTCTGAGCAGTGTTGCTCAGATAGAACACTGCCTGCTTCAGATCTTTGATCTTCATAGCCCAAGTATAGCAGACCTAACGCGGGATGGGGAAGTTCTCGTTGGTCAACTCTCCCGTGGGGCTGGAGACGATGTTGGCCAGCGTGCGATCCTCGCGCCGGGCGTTCCAGGCGCGCACGAACAGGGCCAGTTGATCCTGGCGGCTGTCCTTGCCCGTGCGGCTACGCCCACGGCTCAGCCGGTTGCGCAGGACCAACTCGGGCTCTGCCTCGGCCAGGTTGGCTCCCGAGATGACGCGGTCGAAGAAGACCTTGGTGGCCTCGGAGTCCAGGCGGTTGAACAGGAAGTAGGCCACGCCCGCCGCGCCGGCATTGCCCAGCCCCTGGCTGCTCACGTCCTTGCCTCGGACCCCTGCCGTGTCGTACGCGTCGGAGTCCGCCACGTAGCGATCCAGCAGCTCCTGATGCGTCGGGTTGTAGCCGCCGCCGATGCCGCGCCGCACGCCCTTGTCCCAGCCCGTGATCCAGCGGACCACGGTGGCGACGTGGAATCGGTTCGGCGCGCCGGCCACGGCCATGGCGTCACCGAAGGAGCGGCCGGCGCCCGAGTCCAGCACGGGCATGGCCTCCATGGCCACGTTGCGAAACACGGTGAACATGGCGGGCATGTCGGCCTCGATCACGGCCATGAGCCGGTTCTGGCCGTCCACCAGACGCCCGGAGGTGTCGAACTTGATGGACTCCCCGGTGGGGTGTACCCAGCGGCCCTCCTTCATGTCTCGGGCGTAGGAGGTGACCTTGGCTGCCTTGGGCTTGCGGTTGTTCTCGGCATTGACCTTCAGGTATTCAGCGGCCATGCCGGGGGTGATCAGAACGTCCTGGTACTGCATGGGGCTCCTCGGTTTCGTGTGGATGTTCGTCTGCTATAGTAGACCACATGCAGCTGAATGACCAACAGGCAGACGCGATGACCAAAATCGTGGACTGGTACAAAGATCCATTCACGCCGTTCCGGCTCTTCGGCTACGCCGGTACCGGCAAGACCACCCTGGCCGCGCGGGTAGCCAAGGCCCTCGGCGTCACGCCCGTGTTCGGCACGTACACGGGCAAGGCGGCCAGCGTGCTCCAGCGTAAGGGCGTGGACGGCCAGACGATTCACTCCAGCATCTACCGGCCCGTGGGCACAGCCGAGACCCTGCGCAAGCTGGAGCGTGCCCAGGAGGAGCTGGAGCTGGCCAAGGCGAGTCCCAGCCTCAACCACCTGAACGAGGGCCCCGACATCATTGCCGAGCTGGAGGCCGAAGTGGCCGGCCTGGAGCGGGAAGCCAAGACGGTGGGGTTCGTGCTCAACCCCGATTCCGAGTGGGGCCAGGCCGGCCTGATCGTGCTGGACGAGGTGTCCATGGTCAACGCCAAGGTCGGCCAGGACATCGAGAGCTTCGGCGCGCCGATCCTCGTGCTCGGCGACCCGGCCCAGCTCCCGCCCGTGGAGGGCGGCGGCTACTTCACCGACGCCGAGCCGGACGCCATGCTGACCGAGGTCATGCGCAACGGCGATGCCGTGCTGGACCTGGCTACCCGCATCCGGCAGTCCACGCGCCGGGACTACGGCCTGACCGAGGCTGACGTGCGACCAGTCAGCTTCGATGAGGCCATGGCGGCCGACCAGGTGTTGGTCTGGAAGAACGCCACCCGATGGAGCCTGACCGAGGGCATCCGATTGCGACTCGGACGTCCCAAGGGTCAACCGGTGGTGGGCGACCGGGTGATGTGCCTGACCAACAACAAGGATCTTGGCATCCTGAACGGCCAGCAGTTCGACGTGCAGGAGGTGCAGCCGGCGCCGCTCGGGCCCAAGCTCTTGCTGGCCGAGGTGGACGCGGGCAAGCCGGCGCGCTGGATCAACACCTATGCGGACGGCTTCATCAGCCAGCAGGCCGAGGCCGACATGAAGCGCAACAACCGCACCCATCAGGGTCAGCGGGGGGCCTTCACGTTCGCCAACGTGATCACGGTGCACAAGGCCCAGGGGTCCGAGTGGGGCTCGGTCTACGTGGTGGACCAAACGGCGGGCGTGGTGTCCATGGCCGGCAAGGACATGGGCCGGCTGGCCGCCGTGGACATGGGGCGCCGCTGGCTCTACACAGCCGTAAGCCGAGCGCAGCGGGAGGTTGTGATCGCCCGCCGCTGAGGTAGAAGATAAACGCCCCCGGGCTGGCTGAGCCCGGGGGCGTTCCTTTGAACAACCGACAAACCGAGCAGGAGAATACATGAGCAACATGTCCGAAAGCCAGATCGAGGGTCTGCGGATAGCCCATCTGCTAGTCGATCTTGGATGCCCGGTATTCCCGGCCGCCCCGGATAGCCTGCGACCCGGGGAGTTCCTGTACCCGTCGGCCTGGCAGACCTGGAAGCCCAATCACTCAGCCGTGGACCGCTGGCGGCCCGGATGGGCCCTGGCCATGGTCACCGGCGTGGTCTTCGATGTGCTGGACATCGACCCGCGCAACGGCGGAGACGAGGGGTTCGCCGAACTGCTGGCCGCTGGCGCCTGGCCCGAGTCGTACGGCAACGCGGACACGCCCTCCAACGGCAGCCACCACCTCATCGCCCGCACGAACCTGGCCAAGGGCAAGCCGGCCAAGGGTGTGGACCTTCAGGCCGGGGACGACCGAGGCGAGGGACGAGGCTTCATCTTCATCGCGCCCACCGTCCGGGTGAGCCGGTTCGGGCCGAATCAAGGTCAGCCGGTGGAGTACCGGTGGGCCAAGGTGCCCGAGGTTGCTCCGCACGCTCAGGGCTCTCCCGAGCGACGCGCCCTCATCGACCTGGCGACGGCCAGCAAGCGCCCCACGCCCACGGCCCGCCCGCTGAACGCTCCGGAGAGCGATGTCTGGGACGAGGCGGAGGACATGGACGCCCTGACGGCCGAGCGGACCGTACAGGGTCAGCTGGAGGCCGTCCGCCAGGCCAAGGCGGGCGAGATCAACGGCGTGCTTGGCGGCGCGGCCCGGGTGCTGGGCCGGTTCGTAGCCGGCGGCTGGCTGGACGAGGAGGGTGCGGCGGCCGATCTGCTGGCCGCACTGGAGGACGGCGGGGTCCACTCGGACGCCTGGAATCGATCCAACGGACTGGGCTGGACGGCGGCCAGCGTGATCCAGATGGGCCTGGATCGAGGCAAAGAGGAGCCTCGCACCGTGCTGGCCAAGGCTCCCGAGATGGACACGTCCATCCGGTCGGACATCGGCTATCCCCGGCTGCTGGTGGAGTCCCCGGCCGTCATGAGCTACTGGCTGGCTCAGGAGGCGGGCGTGGGCCGGCTCTCGGGGTTCTTCAGCCAGGGCGGCCAGATCGTGCACACCCCGCGCGTGTCCGAGCTCGGCTACGTCCCGGCCCCGGACGGCGGCAGTAACGGGCCGGTGGAGATTCGGCCAGTGAGCGGCCGCTCCATGGCCTCCAAGATCCAGTTCCTCTACTCCTGTTACAAGATCCTCAAGGGCAAGAAGGATGAGCCCTCGATCGAGGTCCCGGCCATGTTCCCGATCAGCGCGGCCGAGGCCGTGGTCAACGCACCCGAGGCGGCCATAGGACTGCGGCCTCTGCGCGGGATCACGCACACTCCGATGGTCCGGGCGGACGGCTCGATCCTCGATCAACCGGGCTACGACAAGGCCAGCGGGTACCTGTTCATCCCCGGCCAGGGGGTCAACGTCCCGGCCGTGCCCGAGCGGCCGAGCCAGGCCGAGCTGGCCGGCGCCGTGGCTCTGCTCGGGGAGATGGTGGCCGGCTTCCCGTTCGCCACCCCGGATGACCGGGCCAACTTCTTCGGCCTGCTCCTGACGCCGTTGCTGCGGCTGGTCACCCCGCCCAGCTACAAGATGTTCGGCATCGGCGCCCACCAACCCGGCTCGGGCAAGAGCCTGCTGGCCGACACGGTGGGCATGATCCATGGGGCGGTGTTCCGGTCGGAGACGCCCGAGGATGAGGCCGAGTGGCGCAAGATGACCATCAGCCTGCTGGCCACCACCTCGGCCCCGGTGGTCGTCCTGGACAACGTCACGGGCGTGCTGCGGTCCAGCGTGCTGGCCGGCATGCTCACCAGCACGGGCGAGATGCAGGACCGGGAGCTGGGCTCCACCCGGATGATCACCACCACCAATGATCGAACCTGGGTGGTCACGGGCAACAACCTGAGCTTGGGCGGAGACCTGGTCCGGCGCACGGTGACGATCCTGATCGATCCGGACATGGCCAACCCCGAGACCCGGATGGACTTCGCCATCAAGGATCTGCCGGCCTGGGTCCGGTCCAACCGCAACCGGCTCATCCACGCCCTGCTGGTCATGGTGCGGCACTGGGTAGCCCAGGGCATGCCGTTGGAGGACCGGCGTCAGTCGGACGGGTTCGCGTCCTGGGAGCGCGTGGTGGGCGGCATCCTGGCGACCAGTGGAGTACCCGGGAGCTTCGACATGGAATCGGGCAAGCGAGCCTCGGCCGGCGGGGATGACGATGGGCTGGTGACCGTGCTGAGTCGGGCGCACGGCCGATTCGGTTCGGGGAGCTGGACCGTGGCCGGCCTCCTGGAGCCGGACGAGGGTGACTGGATCGAGGCGGATCGAGACTGGCTCCCGGGCGTGGTCCTGGACAAGCTCGCCCGTGGTGAGGCTCGGGGCAAGCAGGCGCTCGGCAACTGGCTCCGGTTCCGGCTCGGTCGCTGGGTCTCGGACGAGGAGGGCCGCGCGTACGTGCTGCGGTACCTCGGCAAGACCGGCGGCAAGCAGAAGTGGATGGTGGAGACCCGGTAGGCGAGGTGGACCTGGTGCACCTCCGCCCAAGCTGACGCCCGTGGGTTATTTTTTAGAGGATGAAAAACTCACTCCCGCGTGTCTGGCCAGAGGTGCACCAGGTCCACCTCTGGAAATAAGGGCCTATATTTGAGTCCATGACTGATGAGGCGTTGTTCATAGGCGGACCATTAGGTATGCAGACCTACAAGTCGGTCACCCGCTGGCCTGCCTACCTAACGGACAAAGGGGAGACGATGTCCACAAAGACGGGCGATCGGATCTTCAACCCCTATAGGGCACATGTAGCGCGTAAGGCCGAATACGCCGCAGGGTATCGCCTGGAGCGCCGGGACGGTGACAAGGTCTATGTCCACAGCACGGCTCATGCATAGGTATGCTATAGTGGATGTATGACGATGCCCATCACCACTCCGTACGTGGACCCGCTTTTGATCGAGTGCCCGGTCTGTGTTCAGCCCGCCGGTAAGCCATGTATCGATCTTCGGGGCAATCCTGATCTACCGCGCGATGAGATGGAGACAGTCCACCGGCCGCGCTTCCAGAAGGCCAACCGCAACTCCGTTGCGTGTGATCTCTGCGGGACCATGACCGGTAACCTCCCCCGGCACCGGACCGCGTGCGCGCGCAAGCACGGACTGGCCGTGCTCGGCTCATCGCCCAGCCGGGCCCAGGAGAACCTGATCATCCGAGCCGGCTCGTTCGCGGCGGCCGATGCTGTGGTCCCGGTGAACGGTCAGCTTCGTAACGGTGTGAAGGACCTGGACATGGCCAGCCTGCTGGCCTATCTGGATGCCGGCGGACTGGTCTTTCCCCGGGCGAGCCTGGACCGCTGGAGCGCGGCGGACAAGCGTGGTGTGGTCCTACCCTCGGGCTCGCGCCGCTCGGTCAGCGCGGTGGCCAACGAGGCCATCCGGCTCGGCCTGGCCAGCGTCTCCAGCGAGCGCACAGGGCCGTCCACGGTCCGGACACGGCTCGTGCCGGCGCACGTGCATCTGCGATCGCGCTTCAACCGGGCCATGCCCGCGTGCCAGCGGCCGGCTCATTCGATCAAGCGGTACCGGCTCATGGACGCCGATCGGCTGGATCTTGTGGACTGCCTGCTCTGTACGGACATTGCATCTATCTGATACCTGAGGCATACTGGACCTATGACGAACATGCCGAACGGTGTTGCCCCCACCGGCACGCGGTACAAGATCGGGGCCAAGGGCGGCAAGGTCGGTCAGGCATGGCAGCTGATCTGGGACCGACTGGACCGGGAGAACTACCAGGATGCAACCGAGCTGGCCAACGATGCGGCCGAAGTCACGGGCATCAAGCAGGTATCGATCATGAGCCATCTGCATCGGATGGCAGCTGAGGGGTTGCTGGACTCGACCGTGCAGTACGCGGACGTGATGGTGACCAAGAACGGCAAGACCTACTCGGCCACGCGCAAGCGCTCGCACGTGAAGCTGCCGGCCGAGTGAGCTGGACGCCACCGGCCGGCATGGACGCCACGGTGGCGTCCAGCTGGCGCGCGTTCTACCGGGACGTGCTGACCAAGTACGGGCTGACTCCGGACCAGTACCGGGCTCTTTACCTGGCTCAGCTCGGCCGTTGCTACATCTGCCGATCGGCCCGGGGCAAGCACCCGGACGACCCCAAAGGCCGAGGCCCGAGCCGGTTGGCCGTGGATCACATCCATGCCATGGGCTCGGGCAACCCCGGCGCCGTGCGCGGGCTGCTCTGCCGGACGGGTGAGACCTCATGCAACCGCATGGTGGGCTGGCTCCGGGACCGGCCCGAGGCCTTTGAGCGCGGCGCCTCCTACCTCCGTGAGGCGCCGGCCCAGGCCGTGCTGGCCCGGATGCGTGAGGCCCACACAGACGATGATCTGATGGGGATGTTGATCAATGGATGACTATCTCGTGTGCTTCCCGATGAAGGCTGAATGGGTCCGCCATCAGCCGCCCACGGTCGGCATCTTCCCGGCTCCGCTGGTCACCTCGCGGGATGGTCAGGAGCCGGCCGAGCCTGATCCCATCAGCGGTCTTCAGACCTATGCCGTGGCCGCCGGCTGGCGCACCCAGGCGCGCTATTCCGAGGGATGGGTGCCGCACGGCATCACCGGCAAAGCGCTCGGGCCCAAGAAGATCTGGAGTGTGCGCCTGAGCCGTGGTGGTGACTACGCCGTGGCCGTGCGCGAGGGCGATGTCTGGAAGACGTTCTGGGTGGTCAAGGACAAGCTCCAGCGGTTCACCACGCTGGGCCCGTTCATGGAGGCGATCGTCTGATGGACGCATGTCGGATCTGCTGGGCGCCGCAGCATCGCGAATACGCGGACGCCAGCACCATGGACGGCACGCGCGTATGGGTGCCCGGTCAGTGGGAGCCGTGCTCGGAGTGCGGCTGGAACGAGGCCCCGATGGAGTGGGATCTTGTGCCGCTGGATCGGGCTCCCGTCCACGTTGGCCCGCCGGCGCCGTTCCCGCTCCAGCCCACTCCGGAGGACATCCTGCGTGGGGCTGGTCTCGCACAAGGGGTCATCTGATGCCGGTTCCAGGACGGTCCGATCTGCATGGTCGCGGTTCGAATCAGGAGCGCGTGCGCAGGAAGGCCGTTGTCGATGCCTGGCGTGCTGTGCATGGGGACTGGTGCCCTGGCTGGCTTGCCCCTGCTCACCCCTCGGCTGACCTCACGGCGGACCATGTGGTGAGTGTGGCTTCAGGTGGTGACCCACAAGGTGATCTAGGTGTGCTGTGTAGATCATGTAATGGAAGAAAGGGCAAGCGTGGTGTTGACGCACTCACTGTGCCTGCTACACGCTCACGCGATTGGCTGTGACTGTGTGTGAAATTCGCGCCCGAGGTGGGGGGGTATGTCCGAATCGCTGTGACCAGCACATGTATGACCCCACGCACCTATCGCGGAAAATCCCCCCCAAGATCCACTCAAACCGAAGGACAAGAGGTTACATAGCGTGACGAATGCGGAGATTGAGGTAGGCCGGACAGGTGCCCGAGGCAAGATCAAGATTGATGGCCAGGACATTTCGGGCCTCGTCCGAGGCTTCAGTCTGGACGCGGGGGTGTCCGAGGCCACCACTCTGCACCTGGATCTCCTGCCGCCCCGAGTCTCGGCCCAGGCAACTGATCTGACGGTTCACATTCAGCCCAAACTGGCGGCCCTGCTGGAGACATTGGGCTGGAATCCGCCGCCGCCGCCGGCTGAGCCCGAGCAGGCGAGCGAGCGCGTCACGATCATGGCCAGCCCCGAGATCATCGAGCAGCTGAAGGACTGGAGCGCACCCCTCCAGGTCAAGATCCAGAAAGTGGGCGAACGCTGGGAGATGGACATGCGCACCGTGACCGAAGGCCCGGCCCTGGGCCTGCTCAAGCGGCTATGAGCACGGGCAGCGACCGGCTCTCGCGAGAGCTGGGACTGAGCAAGCTCCAGGGCTCGGCCCGCGCCCTGGCCGAGGAGGCCGTGCGGATCAAGGCCCGGCTCGATGCTCTGGACAAGTGGATCACGGGCAAGGGTCCGGAGGACTGGTTTGAGCTGGGCCGGCAGTTCGGGTCCGAGGTGACCATCCTGATCAATGCCCCGCTGGCCGAGGCGCGTCAGCAGGCCCTGGCCCTGCGTGCCGTGGTGGCCGAGCTGGCCAAGATGCAAGAGGAGATCAAGCCGGCGGCTGTCCCGAGCAAGGCAGATGAGCTGGCCAAGAAGCGGGCCGACCGGTTGGCACAGCAGGGTTAGATCTGCTATAGTTCAGGTATGAGCAACGAGATGGCCGAGGCCCTGGAAAACGAACTGACCGGCCTGGATTACAAGAGCGAGCCCTGGACCCAGGCCGACCTGGATCGCCAGGCCGAGATCGTGAATCTGCTGGCCGAGGCGGGCCGGCTGTGAAGGTCTTGGTTGCTTGTGAGTTCAGCGGTCGAGTGCGGGATGCGTTCCGTGCCAACGGGCATGACGCCTGGTCCTGCGACCTGGAGCCAACCGAGGGTGACCCGACCTTTCACCTCCAACGGGATGCACTGAAGGTCTCCCGCTGGCTGGATTGGGACCTCATGGTGGCGTTCCCGCCGTGCACCTACCTGACCAAGTCAAACGCCTGGCGCTGGGCCCAGATCCAGCAGGAGCGGGAGCGTGCACTGGAGTTCGTTATGGATCTCATGTTTGCTCCGATCCCGAGCATCGCCATCGAGAATCCGGCCGGGGCCATCGGTACCCAGATCCGGCTGGCTGACCAGTATATTCAGCCCTGGCACTGGGGAGAGCCGTACCAGAAAACTACCGGGCTGTGGCTCAAGAATCTTCCACGTCTCGTTCCGGCCTTCACTGAGAAGCCGACGGATCTGCGCGCGTACGTGGACAATCGGCCCCGGACATCCGGATCGCTGTCCGGAGCTGGCGGGGTTCGCCGCTCTCGGGATCGCTCGCTCACGTTCCAGTGCATTGCCAAGGCCATGGCTGATCAGTGGGGCCCTCCCTCTGCTATTGTCAAGGCATGATGAAGCGATTGGCCGCGCTCGCGGCAACCTTGCTGATCGGCCTCGGCCTCATGGCCACCCCGGCCGAGGCCGCGCCGATGCAGTACCGGCAGATGTCCACCATCCAGGGCTGCCAGGACGGATGGGTCTGCTTCTACGCTGACGACCAGTTCGGCGGCGGCCGATATGGGTTCCATGTGCAGAATCTGTACGGCAACACCTGCTGGTCCTTCCCCTGGTCCGGTCAGACCGGATGGCCGGGCGGCGCCGTGGCCAATGAGATCTCCTCGTCCATGATCAACCGCGCGGCCGTGACCGGAGCGCCGGCCCATTACCTGCATTACTCGGACGACAATTACTGTTCCGTCACGGCTGGTTATGGCTCGGTATCGGTTCAGATCGCGCAGAACGGCGTCAACTACATCACCAGCATGAGTCAGTTCTTCGGCTCGGCCTGGAACGATCGCGTCGGATCGGTCTGGTACAGCTGAGATAGGTCTGCTATACTAGACCTATGATCAAGACAGAAGCCCTGCTGGACATCCTCCGCAATATGACTCTGACCCACGCTTGGTGCGGAGAGCTGGAGTCCTATCTCGCCTCAGCCGGGGTGGTGACCTTTCTTGGGTCTCTGGACCCGGCCGAGAGATGCGCCTGCTCATACCACCGGGGCAAGTGGATGACCGAACCGCGCCTGACCATGATCTCGGGACCCGAGGAGCTGGATCCGGAGGTGGTGGACGGGCTGATCATGAAGGCCTACGACGAGGACGCTCTGGACTACCACGACATGGGCGAACTCACGATCAAGCTCAAGAGTCTGATCAAGGTCTGATCGATCATCACCCCCGAGCCCGTACGCTGGGCTCGGGGGTGATCCATGTCCGAGCTGATCCTGCCTAGGCTCATGCACTATCCGGCCGACGCGCCGTACTCCAGCGGGCCGGACTTCGCCGAGCTGGCCCTGTCCGCCGGCCTGGAGCTGGACCCGTGGCAATGCCGGGACCTGGACTGTGGTCTACGCGAGACCCTGCAAGGCAAGTGGGCCAGCTTCCAGAACACCGTGATCGCGCCGCGCCAGAATGGCAAGGACGCTGAGATCGAGGCCCTGATCCTGGGCTGGATGTTCATCACCGGCGAGCGCCTGGTGGGCGTTTCGGCCCATGAGTACAAGACGGCCATGGAGTCCTTCCGGCGCGTCATCGCCCTGATCGAGAACACGGACGACCTCCGCCGCCAGGTCAAGAAGGTGATCAACACCAACGGCGAGGAAGGCGTGGAGCTGCTGGACGGCCGTCGAGCACGCTGGCTGGCCCGATCCAAGGGCGCCGGCCGAGGCTTCTCGTTCGACAAGTTGGTCTGGAACGAGGCCTACGCGCTGACCGCGCCTCAGGTCTCGGCCACCCTGCCGGCCATGTCCGCTCGGCCCAACCCTCAGCTCTGGCTCTTCAGCTCTCCGCCCCTGGAGTCGGGCACGGCCGAACCGCTCTACGCCGCGCGCCGGGCCGCCCTGGCCGGGGCCCCCGGGATGATGTATATCGACTACGGCCATGACGCCGAGCTGGACCAGATCGGGCCGTGCCAGTCCAGCAATTGCTCCCACCAGGCCGGCCGCTCGGTTGGCTGCATCCTGGACGATCCGAAGGTCTGGGCTCGCACCAACCCTGCCCACCCTGGCCGGGTCACGGTGGAGGCGATCGAACGCGAGCGCGTGGCCATGGACCCGGTGGGGTTCGCCCGTGAGCGGATCGGCCTCTGGCCGCCGGACCTGTCCGAGGGCTTCACGATCATCACCAAGGCTCAGTGGGAAGCTCTGGTGGATGAGCGCTCGGGCTCGGACGAATGGGACACGGAGACACTCCTGCCGAGTATGGGCACCGTCCTGAAGATCGTTACCGAGCTAGCCGGCGGACCTCCTCCGACCGAGCTCCTCGGCCGCCCTGTCCTGGCCGTGGACGTCAGCCCGCGCTCGGCCGGGGCTGTCCGGGCCTCGATCTCCCTGGCTCAGCGGCGCGTTGACGAGAAGCGGCACCTGGAACTGATCATGAACGGCCCGGGTACGGCCTGGGTGCTGGAGATCATCGGTCAGTTCCAGGCTAAGAATGGCAAGTGTGTGGTGGTGGTGGATCCAGGCTCCCCCGCCGGCTCGCTGATCCCCGACCTGGAGGAGGCTGGGATCATTGTCCAGACGATGACCAGTCGGGACGTCGCTTCAGCCTTCGGCATGATCTATGATGCGGCCACGGGCAAGACTGAGCAGGACCGCTCCATCGCTCACCTCGGACAGGCGGAGATCACTTTGGCACTCGGGGGAGCGGGCAAGCGGCCGATCGGCGATGGCCACGCCTGGGACCGGCGAACGGCCACCACGGACATCACTCCGCTGGTCTCCATCACTCATGCGCTCTGGGGAGTGTCCAAGGGCCTGGAGCCGGCCGCCCCGCCGGCGCCGTGGGCGGTCTACGCATGAGCTTCCTGCGTGATCTGGTCCGCTGGAAGCCGACCGAGATCGAGCGCAATGACGGCTCGTTCCAGGGCTACGTGGACCAGTTGGTCCAATTCCAATCGAATCTGTACTACCCGAGCGGCGGTGTCGGGTACACCACCACCTATCCCGGCCAGCGGGCCGAGCCGATCCTGGACACCTTCCTTGGGTATACTCAAGGGGCGTACAAGGCCAACGGCGTGGTGTTCGCAGTGAGCATGGCCCGGATGATGTTGTTCTCGGATGTCACCTTCAAGTTCCGTCGGCTCGGCACTTCCGGCGGCGGTAACGATCTCTTCGGCAATCCGGATCTTCGCATCCTGGAGCGGCCGTGGCCGGGTGGCACGACCCAGGCCCTTCTCGCGCGCGCCGAACAGGACGTAACCGCCGCCGGGACGTTCTTCCTGGCCCGGTCCGATGACGGCCAGCGGCTGCTCCGCCGGCGGCCAGACTGGATGCAGTTCATCCTTGACGCGGCCCCGGACGAGGCCGTAGAGGCCAACATCGTGGGCTACAGCTACACGGTGGGCGGGCCCTACTCGGGCGGCCAGCGTCGGCTCTACCTGGCCCCGCGCTATGACGGCGATACCCTGGCCGACTGTGTGCACTGGTCCCCGATCCCGGACCCTGAAGCCCAGTACCGGGGCATGTCCTGGCTGACGCCGGTACTGAATGAGATCCAGTCCGACAAGATGGCCACCAAGCACAAGGTCAAGTTCTTCGAAAACGCGGCCACCCCCAACCTGGCCGTGTCTCTCAAAGAGACGGTGACGATCGAGCAGTTCCGTCAGTTCGTCAAGGAGATGAACGACGCGTCCGTGGGCGTGGAAAACGCCTACAAGAACCTGTACTTGGGCGGCGGCGCGGACGTCAAGGTCATCGGAGCCAACCTCCAGCAGCTCGATTTCAAGAACGTTCAGGGCGCGGGCGAGACGAGGATCTGTGCCGCCGGCCGCGTGCCGCCGATCATCGTGGGCCTGTCCGAGGGTCTGGCTTCGGCCACCTATTCGAACTACGGCCAGGCGCGCCGAGCCTATGGCGACTCGTTCGCTCGGCCGCAATGGAAGTCGTTCGTGGGCGCGGTGGCGCCGCTGCTGGCCGAGCCGGCGGGGGCCGAACTCTGGTACGACGCCCGAGACGTGGCCTTCCTGCGTGAGGACATCAAGGACCTGGCCGAGGTCCAGTCCACCACCGTGGCCACGATCAACGCGGCCGTGGCCAGCGGCTGGACGCCCGAGTCCAGTCTGGCCGCCGTCCTGGCCGAAGACCTGTCCCAGCTTCAGCACTCTGGCCTGATGAGTGTGCAGCTCCAGCCCCCGGGCGCGCAGGACAAGGGCCCGACTCCTGCCGATGAGGCGGCCGTGGTCGCGACTCAGGCCACCTCGATTGTTGGCCTGGCCGGCGGCAACGCCTTCGAACTGGAGTCCATCGTCAAGGCCGTGACGGACGGAGACCTGACCGAGCTGGAGATGGCTCCCGAGCCCGAGGAAGACCCGGCCATGGCCGGGATAGATCCGCTGACCGGGGAGCCGATCGAGGAAGATCCCAACGCTCCGCTTGTGGACGATCCGGAAGCTGCGCGGTCTCGGGAGTACGTCCGAGATGGCGATGGCCAGTTCGCGCACGTGGCCGGTGGCAAGCTCTTCTCGGGCCCGGACCCGCTGAAGCTGGCCAACCGGATCAAGCTGGGTCCGGGCGAGAGCTTCGGCGGAAGCGCATTCGTCCTGGACACGAACGATGACAACGCCCTGGTCATGGCCAAGGTCAACACGCCGAGCGGGGCCAAGCTACGGCTCGGCCTGGTCTATTCCGGGGACAAGAACAGTTGGCGTGCGGCCGATAAGGGCCGCACCATCGAGCTGGATGAGCACGGCGTCCAAGAGCTGCGGACCGTCATGGCCAAGGCGCAGACCGACGGCAAGAAGGCCGTAGGCGAATATCGCGCCAAGGTCCGTGCGCAGGACAAGGCCGAGACACTGAGCAATGACGACGCGCCGGACCCGGAGGAAGCTCTGGGCCAGGGCGTGATCCATGCCGGCTGGGGAGACCTGACCTGGAAGCTGGATCGGCGCGAGGGCGATGGCTTCCTGAATACCGTGACCGATGGTGGTTGGATCGATTCGGAATGGCGTCTTCAGCTCGATCTGGGCCGGGATGCCACAGACCTTCCCATGGACATCACCTCCCCGGGCGTAATTAAGAAGATCGACAAGGCGTTGACCGACCTGGAGGGCCCGGCATGACCGAGATCGAAGAGCTGGAACGGGCCACCTGGAGTGAGGCTCTGCACCCACGCCAGGGCGGCAAGTTCGCCAAGAAGGGCACGACCACCACCAAGGACACATCCGGCTCGGAAGGTCTGTCGTACAACGGCCGCTCGGGCGCCGGCTACGGCAAGAAGGGCGGGGACAATCGCGTTCACGCTCTCCAGGGGGAGCTGAACCGTCTGGGCCTCACGGACGGCCAAGGGCACCCGCTGAAGCTGGACGGCAAGCTCGGTCCCCGGACCACGGCCGCCATCAAGAAGGCTCAGCGCGCGCTCGGCATGAAGGTGGACGGCGTGGCCACGCCCGCCCTGCTGTCCAAGCTGAAGACGACCAAGGGCCTGAAGGCCAAGCGACCGGCCAAGGCGGCGGCCAAGAAGGCAGTGCCCGTCCGCAAGACGGCCCCGCCGGCCAAGAAGAAGGGCCCGGCCCCGGCCAAGACCATTCACGTGAGCAAGAGCGGCGCGAATCGAAAGGCGTACGCGGGATGATCGAGACTTTCGAGCGTGTCTGGGATCTGGCGGACATCGAGATCAACCGCTCGGGCGACGGCCGGACCGTGACCGCGTACGCGGCCGTGTTCGATCAGGATGCCGAAATCTCGGACCAGCACGGCCAGTACGTGGAGCGCATCTCCCGGACCGCCTTCAACCGCACTATCGGCATGGGCAACCTGGCTCGGATCGGCGTGCTCTACAACCACGGATATGACGCCAGCGGCCGACCCAACATGGTGGGCGCCGTCCCGATCGGCACCCCGCTGGACATCAAGGCCGACGCGCGCGGCCTGCTCACCGTGACCCGGTACAACAAGAGCCAGATGGCGGACGCCGTGCTGGAGGCGATCCGGGACGGCCAGATCAAGGGCCAGTCCTTCCGAGGCCGGATCATCCACTCCGACGAGGCCCAGCGCGCTGGCCGGCGGCACATCACCCGGACCGAGCTGGGCCTGCGGGAGTACGGGCCCACGCCGAGTCCCGCTTACCACGGCGCCGAGATCTTGGCCCTGCGTAGTCAGGATGCTGGCGCGCTGGAGGAGATGGTGCGTAAGATCGTCGCCAGCACCTCAGGGCACGCCGCCGGCCCCGCCACTGAGCCCGCCACCGAGGACTCGGCACTTCGCCACTCCCGGACCATTCACGTGCTGCGCAACCGCGCACGTTTGAACGCGGGAGTAATCGGTGGGAAAGCGGAAGACCAGTCAGCAGCTCGCGACTGAGCAGGAGGCCCAGCGGGCCATCGTCCTGGAAGTCGCCGAGCTGGAGGAGCCCACCGACGCGGACATTGCGCGCTCGGATGCGGCCCTGGAGCTGTTCGAAAACCTGGACGTCGAGCGCGTGGACGCCCTGGAGTACGAGGACCGGCTGGAGGTCGTACGCTCCGCCGATCTGGCCGCCCAGGGTGAGCCGGGCGACCAGCGCGCCGGCGGCCACATCGAGCGGACCGCCCGGCGCGGCCCCGAGGTGATGGTGCAGACGGACCCGTTCGAGATCCTGCGGTCCAACAACCAGCACATGGACAAGGGCGAGATCACCCGGGCCCTGGTCACCTCCAACCTGAAGGCCATGGACACCCTGGACGTCCGCGACACCGGGCGGGCCAGCTTCGAGGGCTACGTCAAGCGCCACGCGCGGGACACCTCCTGGGCCATGAACATCCTGGCCCGCATGCAGGACGACTACATCGGCGCTTTCGAGAAGATCACGATCGGCCAGTCGGTCCTCCTGAACGAGGCCGAGCGCGCGGCGATCGCGGTCGGTACCAACACGGCCGGCGGCTACCTCGTCCCGACCCACCTGGACCCGACCCTGATCCTCACCAACTCCGGTGCCAAGGACGTGGTCCGGGGCATGTCTCGGGTGGTCACCCTGACCGGCGGGGCCAACAAGTGGAACGGCGTCACCACGGCCGGCTCCACGGCCTCCTGGGACGGCGAACTGACCGAGGTCTCGGACGACACCCCGCCGTTCGCGCCCGTGCAGATCCCGGTGTTCGCGGCCAAGAGCCTGATTCAGGCCTCGATCGAATCGTTCGAAGACATCGCGTCCCTGGGCTCGGACGTCCAGATGCTGCTGGCCGACTCCCGGACCCGGCTGGAGGCGGCGGCCCACGTCTCGGGCAACGGCACCTCGGCCCCGACCGGCATCGTGGTGGCGCTGGACGCCAACACGAACGTGGAGATTCAGCTGGCCACCGGGCACACCTGGACCCTGGCCGACCTCCAGGGCGTGGCCAACGCGCTCGGGGACCGCTGGACCGACTCGTCCGAGTGGCTGGGCAACCCGAAGTTCCTGGGCGAGATCCAGGCCCTGGGCACCGCGCTGGGTGCGACGTACACCACGGACCTGACCCAGCCCTTCACCCAGCAGCTGCTGGGCCACAAGTTCAACCAGTCGTTCACCATGCCGGCCGTCAGCCAGACCACGACCGTGGACAACCTGCTGGTCTTCGGCGACTTCAGTAACTACGTGATCGTGGACAAGCCGGGTTCGACCTCCATCGAGTTCATCCCGCACCTGTTCAACACCTCCAACAACCTCCCGGACGGCCGGCGCGCCTGGTACATGCACTTCCGGAACGGAGCTGACAGCGTGAACGATTTGGCGTTCCGCCTGCTTCAGGACAAGACCACCGCCTGATCCAGGGCCAGCCCTACCTCCGGGTAGGGCTGGCTACGCTCCTGGCCCTGGTCAGCCCTACGCTCTTGCCGGAGCATGGGCTACCTCAGGACAGGGAACGATAGGACTTCAGGTCCTATGTCAGCTGACGTGGAGGCAAAGATGGTGCACGAGAAGGCAAAGTCGGGCGATCCGGACTTCGACGACAAGGTCCCGCTGGACCAGCACGTGGGCGGCAAGACGGTCACGGCCGGAGATGGGCGCGAGGTGTTCGTCTCGGACACCCTCGGCCCGATCAACCCGGACGGTTCGCACGCCAGCCTGGACGAGGCTCCGGACGAGGGCGACAACCGCCCCAAGCCGGGCGGCCAGGCAACCGAGGCCAGCTCGGTTCAGGTGGCGGACGTGAAGCCGGCGCCGCCGGCCGCGCGCGCGAGCAAGATCAAGTGATCCCCGGCGGCCCGTCCCTGGCAGGGTGGCGGGCCGCCGGACCAACCCTGCCAGGGAGCAACGCATGACGGTCATTCCGGGATTCTTGGACAACGGGCGTGAGTGGGCGCCCTGCTTCGGCCTTTCCTGGGCCGAGCTGCTGTTGCGAGACCAGGTCGTCAGCCAGCGGATCATCCGTCCGGGTGGCCAGTACTTTCGCAAGGTGGCCGGGGCCATGGGCATGGCCGCCGGCCGCAATGAGATCGTGGAGCGCTTCCTGGCCAGTGATGCCGAGTGGCTGTGGTTTGTGGACACGGACATGGGCTTCAGCCCGGACACCGTGGACCGGATGGTGGCCAGCGCTGAGGCCAACGATGCGGATGTCCTGGGCGCCCTCTGCTTCGCCCAGAAGCAGGATCCCGACCTGGCCGAGGCTCCCTTCCATGGCCAGCGGTTCCGGATCATCCCCACGCTGTACGAGTTCCTGGAGATCGAGGGCTCAGGCGAGAAGGGCTTCCGTCACCTGGCCAAGTACCGGCGGGACCAGTTCCAGACCGTGGCCGGGACCGGCGCGGCGTGCCTGTTGATCGATCGGCCCGCCCTGGAGATCCTGGGTCCCAACCCGTTCAGCCCGATCACTCTCGCGGACGGCGGCGGCCAGGGCATGCCCCGGACGTACAGCGAGGATCTGTCCTTCTGCATCCGAGCGGCGGCGGCCGGTCTGAAGGTGGGCGTGGACGCGGCCATCAAGACGACGCACTGCAAGGGCGGGATCTTCCTGGACGAGACCGCGTACGCCATGCAGCAAGAGACCCTGATCCAGGCCAAGGGGCACGAGATCGCACAGCTGGCCCAGTGGGCCGCGCGCCGGCAAGACGGCCCGTTCGGGAAGGTGGAGGGAGTGATGGCAGGGTGAAGATCCGCCAGGGTCGCCGTAATGATCGCAATCTATACCTCCAGCTCGGCGACGAGCCGAGCGATTCAGATCCGTGCCTGGGGTTCATGATCGATCCCGAAGTTGGCAAGATACTGGTCCAGGCTGTCACCTCTCCATGGCACCTGAATGAGATAGCGCTTGAGACTGAAGCGAGGATCAAGCACGATGACGGCTGACGGATACACGGGAGTCCCGGCCGGCTCGGGCGCGGTTGACTCAGTGGCCGGCAAGACAGGCAACGTCACGCTCGTAGCCGCCGATATCTCCGACTCCACCACGGTGGGCCGTTCGGTCCTGACGGCGGCCAGTCAGGCGGCCGGCCGGACCGCCATCGGCGCGGGGACCTCCAGCTTGGCCATCGGCACCTCCAGCGTTACGGCGGCCGCCGGGGATGTTCCTGGGCTGCACGTGGCGGCCGCCGATCCGCATACCCAGTACGCCCTGGAGTCCGCTCTCGGGGATGCCGCCGGCAAGAACGTGGGCACGGGGAGCACCAACGTGGCGGCCGGTGATGCGGTTGCTCTCCATGTGGCGGCCGCCGATCCTCACAGCCAGTACACCGTGATCATGTACGACACGGCAGGGGTCTATGGCACGGCCACGGACGCCAAGATCTACGTGGGCGCCACCACGCCCGCCAGCCCGGTCAATGGCGACGTCTGGATTCACGCGTGAGCGCGGCCCAGGTCCGCATCGGGGGAGCCTGGGTGGACTCCACCCTGGAGGGCTCCGTCCGGATTGGCGGGGCCTGGGTGGACTTCGGTCCGGCGGGCGGCGGCGGATTCGGGCCAGACCAGAACATCTTCGGCAACACGGCCGCCGGCGGCGCCTTCGAAGAGGGCACGGCCATCTCGGTCGGCACCCGGTTCCACGTCAACGCGGCCGGCCAGGCCGTGGCTCCTCGGTACTACTGCCCCGGCACCCCGCCCACCTCGGTCAAGATGGGGCTCTACCGGTTCTCGGACGGCGTCCAGCTGGCGGTCACGCCCGTGACCATGGACTCTCCGAACACCTGGGAGCGCGGCCCCGACTTCAGCTCTCCGGTCCCGCTCTCCGTGGGCGTGGATTACATGTGGGTCTACTGGACCAGCAATCGCTACTCGGCAACTGGCTCCTGGTCCTGGCCGACCACCTCAGGGGACCTGGTCACGGCCAACCCCGCTGGCTACTTCCTCACTTCGGCGGACATCGCCTTCCCTACCAACTCATCGGCGGCCGTGAATTTCTTTGCCGATGGCATCTTCCAGAAGGCGCTCTGATGCAGGTAACCCGAGGAGCGGCAACCGCCCTCTCCGCCGAATGGCGCCAGTACGCCGGTGGACCTCTGGCCGCCGTGACCGGCGTGACGATCACCATCACCCCGTTGGCCGGCGGCGCGGCTGTGCTCGGTCCGACCGCCACGGGCGTCTCCACGCCCTCAACGGGCATCAACGCATACACATGGACCCCCGGCGGCGCCCTGGCCCTCACGGACTATCTGGTGGCGTGGACGGGCACCGATGCCCAGACCGACACGGTGACCGCCACGGAGATCATCACGCTGGTCTCCACCACGGCGGCCGGCGGAACGTACGCCACCGTGTCCGAGCTGAAGCGGCGCCAGGCCATCCCGGATACCAACACCTACGTGGAGTCGGATCTGGAAGATGCCCTGGAGGCGGCCAGTCGCCAGGTGGATCGCTACTGCGGCCGGAGCTTCGGCCGGACAGAGGTGGCCGATGCGACGTCTAGAACCTATGAAGTGCGGCCCTCGGGCGTCCAGACGGATGACTTCTGGACCACGGACGGGCTGATCATCAACGGCACGGCATGGGCCGACTTGGGAACGAGTTACTTCTTGGAGCCCTCGGACGGCGTGCTGGACGGACTGGAGGGCTGGCCCTATCTCCGGATCTCCTGGGCCAGCTCTTGGGCGGGGTGGGGTCTCACCGTGGCGCGCTGCACCGTGACCGCCGCATGGGGCTGGGCGGCCGTGCCCTCGGACATCAAGAGCGCCACCCTGATGCTGGCCGCCGAAGAGCTGAAGCTGAAAGACACGCCGTTCGGGGTGGCCGGCTTCGGGGACTACACGGTCCGTGTCCGGTCCAACCCCAAGGTGGCCGAGCGGCTGGCCCCGTATCGCGTGCGCGTGGGAATGGTCGCCTGATGGCCGCTGACTACGACCTCAATGAGATCGCGGACGCGCTCCGGGATCTCTTCCAGGGCAAGGTCATGTTCACGGTCAATGGTGAACAGGTCCCGCTGAATGCGTACTCCGAAGTGCCCGGAGACGTCCCGGTTCCCGGTCTCATCATCGACTTCGATGACATCGACTGGGATCTGACTTTCGCCCGAGGTGCGGACGCCTTCACCTTCCTGGTCTCCGTCCTGCTCCAGTCCGCCGATTCGACCAACGGCCAGCGGATCCTCCGAGCGGCCATGTCCACTGGCGGGGTCGGCACTCGGATCAAGGACGTGATGGAGTCGGACAAAACCCTGGGTGGCCTGGTCTCTTATTCCCTCCTGGCTGGATCTCGAAAGGTCGGAGTGATCCAATATGCGGGGGTCGAGTACATCGGCGCCGAGCTGATCATTGAGGTGGTGGCGCAGTGACGTTCCTCCCGGGCATGGGCGTGCGGGCGTACGTCAACGAATTCGTGGTCTCGGGGAACATCTCGGGCGCCAACGCTCAGCATCAGCGTAATTACTCGGACGTCACTGTGGTCACCACGGCCGGCGGCATGAGCTACGTTCCCGGCCTTATGTCCGGATCGATGTCCCTGCGCGGGCCGGCGGACTCCTCGTCCGACCTGGCCGCCGAGGTTCTGGCCGCCGTGGGCGTGGACAACAACATCCTGATCACGGTGCTGCCGGACGGCACGGCCGTGGGTAAGCCAGCCATGTTCATTCTGGGCGATGTCTCGGAGAGCACCCTGGACGCGGCCGTATCCGATGCGCTCGGATACGCGGTCACCGCTCAGGCCGATGAATCCACGGACATGGGCTACGTCCTGGTGGCTCCGACGGCCATCACGGCGGACGGCAACGGCATCTCGGTAGACCGGGGTACCAGCCTCTCGGCCGGCCCGGTCGCCAACACCACCGGCGGGGCCACGGCCGCGTTGCATGTCTCGGCCTACAGCGGCCTGACCAGTGCGGCCATCAAGCTTCAGCACTCCACGGACAACTCCAGCTGGGCCGACCTGGCCAGCGGGGCATTCGCCAGCGTCACGGCCGTGGGCTGGCAACGCATCCTCATCCCCAAGGGGACCCAGATCAACCGGTACGTACGAGCAGTCACCGATGTGACCGGTACCGGCAGCATCACTTATCTGCTGGCGTTCGCGCCGCGCTGACCCAAGGAGCCCGAGTTGACTTTCCGCCACGGAAAAGACGCGGTGTTCAGCCTGGACGATTCCGGCGGAACGCTGCGCGATGTCAAGATCTATCTCAATCAGGTGTCCGGTCTGCCGGGTGCCCGGGCCCTGTCCGAGGTGACCGCGTTCACGGACCAGGGCACCAAGAGCATCCCCGGTCTGGCCAACGTGACCTTCAGCATCGCGGGGCACTTCGACGCCACGGCCACCACCGGCATCTTCACCGTGCTCAACTCCCTGCGCACGGCCACCGCCACGGCCACATTCGAATACGGTCCGGAGGGATCTACGGCCACTCGGGTCAAGATCTCGGGCGAGTGCTGGTGCACGGAACTGACCGTGGACGCCTCGGTTTCGGACCGGGTGCCGATCGCGGCCACCTTCCAGGTGGACGGCGTTCCGACCGTAGGCACGTACTAGCACATGGCGCTTGAGGTGGTCATCTCTGGCCAGGCCAAGCTCCAGGCCCTGGCCGAACAGATCGAGGCCGAGGGCAACAAGGGCCTCGGCCGGGAGATGACCGCCGCCCTGCGCAGGGTGTCCAAGCCGATTCAGGCCGAGGTTACCGAGGAGTACAGCGGCCTTCCCGCGCGTGGTGAGTATGTGAACACGTTCACAAAGTCGATGAAGTGGCGGACCGCGCTTCGAGGGGCAGCGCGGTCCGCGTCCTTCCGGTTGCTGCTGTTCGGCGAGGGTGAGCACGAGCGGCGCGACATTAAAGCTCTGGAGGCCGGCAGACTGCGGCACCCGGTCTTCGGCCGCTCTCGACGCGTTCGGCGAGGGGCGCGGCGCGGAAGCCGGGATAAGAATCCCTGGGCTGTGACCTCGATCCGAGGCGGCTACTTCGAACGAGGCACGGATCGAGCGGCCGACGCGGTCGAACGTGAGATGGCTAAGGTCTTGGACGAGTTCGTTGATCGACTGAAGAAATAGAAAGGAACCCTGCCAAATGATCAACCTGGTCAAGGCCATGCGCTTCCGGTTCACAGACCCGGATGACGTGGCCACCTACGGAGATCGGTGGTGGATCTATGACGAGTCGGTCTGGACCCGACTGCCGGCCCGCACCCTCATGCAGTTCGAGCGCCAGATCGGCACGCCGCTGGTGGACATGATGACCGGCTTCCGGGCCGACACGGCTTTCGGCGACATGGGCGCCGCCTGGCTGGCCATGAAGCTGGCCGACGCCAAGGTGCCCGTCTTCGGTGACTTCAACCCGCGCGTCATGACCTTGGAGTGGGAGCGCGTCCCGGACGAAGAGCAGGAGCCGGGAAAAGAGGAGCCCCCGATGGAGCCGGGGGGGAGCCCGGATTGGCCGGGATCGGTTACGGCCCTTCCGCTGGACGTGTTGCCGAACACCACCACCTCGGAGACGGATACGGTCTCTTTGCTGACCATGCCGATTACGGAATCGAACGACTGATTGATCTTGTGGGCGTGCTGATATCCATGCATGCCCATATACCGCCTGACCGGTTGGCCGATCTCTCGGTCTACCAGATAGTGGATCATTACTTGTATCTGACCAGGGAGGTGTGAGATGGCTGCGAGCGACAAGCGTGAGCTGATCCTGGACCTCCTGGCCAGGGACAAGACCGGCCAGGCTACGGCGTCCGCCGGCAAGAACCTCAGCGACGTAGGCGACAAGGCCGAGAAGGCCAGCACCAAGCTGGGCCTGTTCGGCCGATCCAGCGAGAAGGCTGAAGATGCGGCCGATGATCTCGGGGACGAGACTGATGATCTCGGCAAGAAGCTGGCCAAGCTGGACGCTGAGATCAAGCTGGCCGAACATGAGCTGAAGGGCCTGGCCCGAGCGTTTGCGGACACCGACGATGCGGCCCAACGACTAGACATCGCCAAGGTCCAACGCAAGCTCCAGCGGGATATCCGCAATCTCACCAAGAACAAGAGCCTCCTCAAGGATCTGATCCCGGACCCGGATCCCAAGGACACTCGCTCGATCGGAACCAAGATCGTTCAGGGCGTGGCCAGTGGGGTCAAGGGCGCCGCCGGCCCGATGAAGGGCGCCTTCCTGGTCAGCGTGATCGGTGCACTCGCGCCCGAGGCGGCCGGTCTGCTGGCTGCCGCCGTGGTCGGTGGCGTGGGCATCGGCGGCATCATCGGCGGCGCCGCCCTGGCCGCCAAGAATCCACAGATCCAGGCGTACGCCAAGCAAATCGGCGGCCGGTTCTCCAAGGACATCACGGCCGAGGCCGAGGGCTCCTTCCTGAATCCGCTCCAGAAGTCCTTGACTCTGGTGGATGCGGCGGCCCAGGCGGCCGTCCCGAAAATCGGCAAGATCTTCCAGAGCCTCGGGCCCGAGCTGGAGCCGTTGACGGCGGACATCCTGGCTGCCGGTAATGCCATCCTGGACGCATTTGTCTACACGGCCGCGCGCGCACACCCGGTCATGGAGTCCCTGGGCAAGCTCACTCGCAGCGTGGGTAACGATGCCGCCGGCTTCATCGAGGAGATGGCCGACCACTCGGACGCCGGAGCCAAGGCCCTGGACCATCTGACCGACTCCGTGCACCTGCTCATGTCCGGCCTGACTCCCGCCATCGGCGCCCTGGCCGAGACGTACAGCTGGCTGGACAAGCTGATTCAGTGGGCCGGGGATGTACCCGTTCTGGGCGAGGCGCTGCATCAGCTCAACGTTGGTCTGTTCGGTCCGATCGGCATGCTCGGAGACATGGCTCAGAAGATGGGCCTGGTCAAGAAGTCCACCGAGGAGGTAGTGCCCCCGACCAAGGAGCTGACCGATAAGCAGAAAGCCCTCCAGCAGCAATTTGACGACTCCACCCGGGCGGCCCAGGGCGAACAGGACGCGCTGGACGAACTGTCCAAACAACTGAAGGCTCAGACCGATCCGGTGTTCGGCTTGCTCAATGCTCAGGACAAGCTGGCGGCGGCCCAGAAGAACGCTACCGAGGTGACCAAGAAGAGCGGATCCGAGAGCCGGGAGGCCAAGGCTGCATACCGAGAGCTGGCTGAGGCAGCCCTGGACGTGGAGGGCGCCGCCGGCCTGCTCGGTGATCAGTTCGATGGCCACATGACTCCCGCCCTGGAGGCCACCCTGCGATCGGCCGGCTTGACCCAGCGCCGGATTGATCAGCTGAAGGAGCAGTTCAATCAGGCCCGCAAGGCCGGCCAACAGTTTGCCCGCAACTACAAGGCCAACCTCCAGGTGACCGGTACGGATGTCTCGGCTGCGCGCGTTGCGCACGTGCGGGATTTGCTGGCCCAGGTCCGTTCCAAGAAGATCTCGGTCAGTGTGCTGGTCAATGACTCCAAGCTGAACAAGGTCAACGATCAGCTGGAGCGCATCCGGGGCGGCGGGGACGGCCGCGCCACCGGTGGATCCGTAGCCAAGGGCGTTCCGTACTGGGTCGGTGAGGGCGGCCGAGAGCTGTTCGTCCCCGACCAGTCCGGTCGGATGAGTTCGGCCAGCTCCAGCCGTGGCTCGGGCGACGGTCAGCAGTCTGGCGGCGGCCAGCCCACGGCCATTCGACTGGAGCTGGCCGGGAGCCAGGAAGTGGTCTCCATGTTCCGGTACCTCGTGCGAACGGCGAATCTCATCCAATGACCCTGAATGCGGCACCGTACGATGTCCGAGTCTGGCTCTACCCCGGCATGGACCCGGTAGGCGATTGGGGTCCGGATTACGAAGACATCTCCGCCTACGTCCGCTATCCCGGCCAGGATGGGGGCCAGGCCATCACCTATTCCGCCGGCCGCCAGAATGAAGCGGACCAGGTTGACGCCGGAGTCATGAATCTGACCTTGGACAATCGGACCGGTCGATTCTCCACGTCCAATTTCCTGAGCCCGTACTGGGGAATGCTCGGCAGCAATACGCCCATTCGTGTGGGCATGCTCACATGCACGGACACGTTCACCAGGACGGTGGCCAGCCCGGGCCTGGGCATCTCGGACACGGGTAACACCTGGAGCGTGGCCGGTCTCTGGTCCGTTACTGGGTCAGTGGCCGCCTACTCCGGGCCGGCCAATCTGTCCGCTACGGTCATCAATAACGGTGGCTCAGCCATTGACGTGGACATGATGCTGACGATCATTCCAGCAGCTACGGCTACGGGCGCCAGCTACTACGGCGGACCTGTGGTCCGATACACGAACGGCTCCAATTACATCTGGGCCGTAGTGGAGTTTCAGACAGACGGAACCGCGCGTCTGCGCATTCTGCGGAATGTGGCAGGAAGCGGCGGTGTCGTTTTGGGCACGGTAGCTCTGGGCGCCTATTCGGGTGGCTCGGGATGGCGTGTTCACGTGATGGCTTCAGCGGATCGGGTTTATGCCAGTGCCTGGGCTGTTGCAGGATCGGAGCCAACGGACTGGCAAGTCTCGGCTTCGGCCGGCGGTCTGACCGGACGTTCCACCGGGATGGTGGCTGTCCGCAACGGAACCAATTCGAACAGTGCCACCAATCTTTTGACCTATGACAACTATCAGACGATCGGTTTCGAGTGGGCCGGCCTGGTCAGTCAGTGGCCGACGGAATGGGATCAGTCCGGAAACAACTGCTGGGCGGCCATCACGGCCAACGGCGTCATTCGCCGACTGGAGCAGGGCAAGGGCAATCAGCTCTCCGCCCTGACCCGACAGCTCCCTTCGTACGGGCCGAGCGGCTACTGGACGTTTGAAGATGGGCCGCGCTCCACCTCCCTGGCCAGTTCGGTCAACGGCATCCGGGCAGCCCAGATCATTGGAGACATCACGCCCTCGGGCGGGCAAGGACCAGACGGCGGCGGCCCGGCCATCTCCATCGGAGACATCGCGGCCGAGGTTCGCTTCAGCATCCCCTCCACCAAGGCGTTGCCGTCCGGGGTGCACGGCATGTCTCAGATGTTGCTGACCAAGTTCGACTCGATTCCCGGCTCTCGGGTCTACATCGTCACCTGGAATAGCACTGGAGCAGCCGCTTACTGGCGCTTCAGCCTTGATGCCGGGGCCATCTACATGGAGGCGTACAACTCCTCTGGAACGCTCCTGTCGTCCAGCTCATCGGCACATGGGGTGGACATCACCGAATGGTGCGCCTGGCAGCTGGAGACCGACGTGGTCGGAGCCAACACCGAATGGGACTTCATCTCTCACGAGGTCGGCCAGGTGGTCTACTACGCCATCAGCGGGAACCATGCCAGCACGATCGATACCAAGCCTCTGGGCGGAACGATCAACCCAGCGCACAACCTCCCGGTCGGCACCATGCTGGCTCATGCTTGGTCTGGCCCGAACACGCTCCCGTTCGTCACCAACACCTTCAGTCTGGTCAGCTCGGGCTACTCGGGTGAACTGGCCAGTGATCGAGTTGCCCGAGTCTGCGCCGAGGCCGGCATCCCGGTTGCGATAGAGGCCGGAGAGTCGGTGCCCATGGGGCCTCAGCCGATCACGGACGCCCTGACCGTGCTGCGGCAATGTCAGGACGCGGACTTTGGGATTCTGTACGAACGAGACAACGGACTGGGCTTCAGGCCTCATTCAGCTCGGTTCCGGCAGACCGTGGATCTGATCCTCACCGTGGCCAGTGGGCACCTCACCTCGGCTCCGCGCGGGATCACTGATGATCAGCGACTGAAGAACAAGATCATCATGACGCGAGACGGGGGCTCCAGCGTCACGGTTCAGGACGATGACTCGATTGCGCTCAATGGTGAGTACCCGGACCCGGTAACCGTGATCGTAGAAAGCGATGATCAGCTCCCGGATCTGGGTGGCTGGCGTCTCTACCTCGGGACCTATCCGGCTATGCGCTGGCCGCAGATCACTTTCGAGCTGACCCGTAATCCGGCCGCCGTCCAGATCTGGCGAGGTCGGCAATTCGGCTTCCGCATGCAGGTGGTCACGGGGCGAAACCAAATCCTCGGGTACGACCCGGACGTGATCGTGGAGGGTTACCAGGCCACTCTCTGGCCTCATCGTTGGTATGTCCAGATGAACTGTTCGACCGCGCTGCCCTGGGACGTTAGCACCCTGGACGACTCGGACCTTCGGATCGACGCGGACAACTCCACGTGCGCCCTGGCTCCGGGCTCGGGCTCGGTCACCATCACAGTCCAGAACAACGGAGACCCGTACTCCACCTGGGCGCCCACCTCCACTCAGCCGGCAGAGGTTCCGTTCGATATTCGAGTCAACGGAGAGGTCATGACCGTGACCAGCGTGGGGGATCTGAACATCGTCAACGGTCGGCAGATCCTCGCCGTGACCCGAGGAGTGAACGGCGGCAGCAAGGCCCACGCCGTGGGCTCCAAGGTTGAGCTGGCCTACCCCACTACGATCATTTTCTAAGGAGGTGCCATGACCCAATACCCCGACTTCTTGGCCGGCCAGCGGTTGACCGCCACGCTGCTGGGCGCCACGGTTCCAGACATCACCGTTAAGTCGGCCGCCCAGGTCCGCACCTCCACCACCACGTACGCAGATGACTCCGAGCTATCTGGAATCACGCTGAGCGTGGGCACCTGGGAGGTGATCAACAAGGTCTTCATGACCGGCGGTTCGGCCGGCATCGCCATCAAGACCCAGTGGTCCTTCACAGGCACCTGGAACAGTCCGCTACGAATGCTGATCGGACCCACGGCCGCGAACACCACGGCGCCGGCCAGCTCCCCGGCCTTGACTCATGCCCCCGTGCTCTGGAACGCGGACAGCATCTACGGCCTGTCCACCTCGGGCGCCTATCAGCGAGTGATCGAAGAGTCGCGCAACGTGATCGTGACTGGCGCCGGCGATTATGCGTTCCGCTGGGCACCGAACGTCTCCAACGCCAACTCAGGTGGCATCCAGGCAGCCAGCTCAGTGACCGTCCGTCGGATAGCCTGAGGCCATGACAGCTGCCGTCCTGATCCCCTGCGGCGTCCGGCTTCGGTCGGACTTCAACCTGATCGCGCCGGGTCGGGACAAGGCTTCCGACGGCTGGATCGGGGACACTGCGCATCAGCAGGAAACCTCCGACCACAATCCGGACGAGACCGGGTCGGTGCCGGTCCATGACGCGGACAAGGTCAACGAGGTTCACGCCGTCGATGTGGACGATGATCTCCGTCAGCCCGACCTCACCATGGAAGACGTGGTCCAGTTCCTGCTGGGCCGCTGCCGTTCGGGTGAGGAGCGCCGGCTTCGATACATCATCTTCAACCGGCGGATCTGGGAGGCCAGCAACGGCTGGCGCCAGCGGACGTACACCGGGGCTAGCCCGCACACTGAGCACGCACACTTCAGCTTCAGCTACGAGACTGCCCTGGAGGCGGATACCCGCCCCTGGCTGGAAGGACTGATGGACATGGCTCTGACCGCTGCCGAGATCGACGACATTGCGGACCGCGTGCTGGTCAAGTTCCGCAACTCCCTGGATGACCTGTCCGATTCCGAGCGCAACCGGCTGACCGCCGTGGTGGACGCCAAGCTGGCTCCTCGGTTCGCCGCCCTGGGTTCGGCCGTGGCCGCCCTGGGTGCGAAGCAGACCGATCCGACCGCGCTGGCCGCCGCCGTGGCCAAGGCTGTGGTGGCTTCCCTGCCCGAGGATCGCGACGACGTCACGGTGGAGGAACTGACCGAGTCCCTGAAGCTGATCCTCCGGGGTGGCGTGGAGGCCTGATGGCGCCTTCAACGCTGGCCGGCATCGTCACGGCCGGCGGCGTGATGTCTCTGCTCCTGACTTCGATTGCGGCTCTGATCACGGCCTGGGCTGCACGGCGCACATCGCAGCGAGTGGAGACCGAGGTGAAGCGAGGGAACGCACAGATTGCCGAGGTGCACGTGATCGTCAATCAGCAGCGAACCGACACGCTGAACTATCAGCGGATCCTCATCCGGGCTCTGAACAAGGCCGGAATCGAGATCCCCGAAGACCAGAGCGTTGACCCCGGAAGCTGACCACTCCATGATCACATTGGGCCCAGACCCTGCCCGAGACGTAAGGCGGAACATGAGTGAGCAGCATGCGCGGTCCTGGCCTGTTAACGGTCGCGCGGGACGTGGCCAGTTGGGTGGGCGGGTGGCTGATCATCTTTCGACAGGCGGGGATCATTTTCGATCCTCCGGCTCAAGCGAACGAGACCCTGATCTGGGTGGGCGCCGTTCTGGTGGGCGTCCCGGGAGCGCTTCAGATCTTGGTTGGTCGGTTTGGCGGGGACACGTCTACGGACGCGTTGCCACCGCAGCAAGCCTCGCGTCCGTTGCCGCCGTCATCACCTGGCGCGCCGTGACGGGAGGCTGAGCGTTGCGCTGGAGAACGTGGTATGTGGCCTTGGTGTTGCTGGCCATCTTCATCTCAGGCATGGGTCTGTCTGTGATCGTCTCGCTGAAGGCGTCCGAGCGAGCAATCCAGACGGCCCAGGCGGACAACGCGCGCCAGAGCGTTGCTATCACGGCGGCCGTCTGCGCGCTGGTGGTGGCCCAGGACGACGTCTACCGGGACACCGCGCCGGCAACGCCAGCAGGGCGCAACGCGGCCGAGGCGTGGCATCATCTACGTGAGCTATTCCAGTGCGACGGAAAGAGATGACCATGACTACCAACCCCGCCCTGACCTCCGGTCCGCAGTCGGATGGTTCCAAGTCGCTGGCCAAGGAATCCAAGGTCGGCATCGTGCTCAACACCGTGCTGACCATCGGCGCGACCGGCCTGTTGGCCTGGCTGACCGGACTCGATACCAGCACGTGGTCCGGGTGGTGGAGCATGGCGGCCGTGGGCGCCGTCTCCTCGGCCATCTCCCTGGTCACGGCCTGGATGAAGCGGAACCGATGATCAGCCAGCAGATCACGGGCCGTGAACAGGACATGTCCGGGGAACTGGTCATCACGGCCGGCCCGGGTTACCTGGCGGAGTTGATCGCCCTGGCTATCGAACTGGAGCCACGCGACAACATGATCACCAACGGCAACATCATCATCCTGCCGCCGGTGGTTGATCCGCCGGCCGCCGAGTAGGGCATTATGCAAAAGCAGGCCCGGACCTTCATCGGTCCGGGCCTGTCGCGTTGCTGAGGTTCAGGACTGGAGGGATTTCATCCCGGACAACCAGGCTGTGAGGAAGGCCTCGGCGTCGTCCAGGTCATTGATCTCACTGTTCTGGACTCGGTCCTGAAAGGCGGTGACCATGGCCTCCACCGCGCCGATCTGCGGGGTGAGGGCGTCGGGGAGTGTGAGTGAGCGCGGGTACTGGTCCTTGGGTTCCATAGGTCCAGTATAGCAGACCTGAGGCTCGGGCGCCATGTGCCACGCTTCCTCCAGGTGCATCTTGCACGGTTCCATGGACATCGCGTTGCACAGTCCACAGAAATAGATCGGCCGCCTGCCGTCGCCGAAATCCAGCTCATGCGTGCTCACCGCACCCTCACCTCCACTCGGACGTCCACGGCCGCATGCGCTCCTCGCTGACCAAGCCGAGAGAGCCAGGCTCCGAACGCCATCATGGTGACCAGGCCGGCCACCGTGAACAGGGCCAGGCCTGCTGTGGTGGTGGCCAGGTAGTAGCCCACACCCGCGAGCGCGCCGAAGGCCACGGCCACGCCTGAGGAGATGAGAACCGGCTTGCGCCAGCGGGGGGCCGGGTCCTTCAGCCGGCGGACGACTACCTCGTACTGACCGGCGGACGCATTCCAGACCGGCTGGCGCCGGACGACCTGGACCTCTCCATTGCGGGCCGCGCGGTTCATCTCAGCCACCAGAGCCCAGCGATCGGCCGCGCCCATGATCTGAGTCTGGGCGGCCACCAGGCGCCGGCTGGCCACGATGGTGGCCGGCTTCTTCTTCCAGACGTCTACCTGGTCCACAGGTACCCTCCGACTCCTGCTGCGATGAGGGCCAGCGCGATGATGCGCGTGGCCCAGGTGATCCAAGGCCCCATGGCCACCATGGCCCGGTAGCCGGGCGGGGCCGTCTCGCGCTCCATCCGCTCCAGGGTCTGCCGCATCCGGTTGAGGTGCGGCCATGGGTTCTTGGCGATGTTGTACCGAGGCCTCAGCAGCCAGATCAGCCCGGTCTCCAGGCTGAGCGTCAGCCAGTCCCAGCCCAGCCACCAGGGCAGCTGGATGGTGATCCGATACGCCACCAGGTCATACCAGGGCTTCTGGACACAGGTCTTGTGTCTGCCGCACGCGCCAGCATGGCATCGGTCCCGCATGACCAGGTCCCGGCTCTTGCCGACGTATCCCCACTCCTTGCGCAAGGGGGCATAGTGGCGCCGGGTCCGGTAGGCGTAGACCCCCGGCCGCCGCCGCTTCACGCGGGCGAGCCAGCTCATAGCACCTCCAAGGGTTTGGCTCGGCCGGGTGGTGGAGTTGATCTCACCCCATCCGGCCGAGGTAGCTCTACTATAGCAGATCAACAGAGCTTGATGTCAAGTATAGTAGATCAATGCCCTACAACCCTGCTGCTATCCGAGAGGTCTCGCATCGGTACCGCGTGCCTCTGCCCATCCAGCTCCCCTGGCGCTTCTTCGTGACCGGGGCATACCTCGGCCCGGCTCGGGATAACGCCTCGTTTCTGCACGACGCCACGGAGGATTACCGGGGCAAGCCCGTCACCAAGCTGACTAGGGCTCGTTGGCGTCGGGTGGTCGCGCGCAACGCCCTGCTGACCGCGCCAGCTGTCCTGGCCTTGGCCGCCTTCTGGCTGGGCTGGATCCCCCTGCTGGCCTATGCCGTAGGAGTCGCGCTCTTCGGGGGCTGGCGCGGCCTCGGGGCGGCCAGGGGCGTGCTCTTCCGCCGCCGGCTCAACCGTGAATGGACGTACCCCGCCGGCCAGTTGGCCGCGCGCATCCTGGCCATTCGCTACAACAAGCGCTGGGCGCGCGAGACCGTGGACGTGCCGCGCGGGTGGGGCTCCGGAGACGCGGCCGGACCGGCCGAGCGACAGGCAGTCAGGCTCGCTCTACCGGCGGGGGTGCCGCTGCCCAAGGGAACCAAGGACGCGCTAACCAGCCAGGTAGGCGCGCGCTTGGGCATCGTCAATCCTCAGGCCGAATGGTCCGAGGCCGGCAACCGGGTCTGGGTCACGCTCCGGGCTACGCCCGTGCCGCCGGCCGAGGTCACCTGGGAGTCCATCCAGACGGCCATCGCCGAGGCCGGGGAGGAGGCCATCGTCCTGGGCCGTGGCCCGGGTGGCCGATTGGCCACCATCAGCCTGGCCGAGGATGCTCCGCACATGTCCATGTCCGGGGCCAGCGGGACAGGCAAGAGCGTGCTGGCCAGAGTGGCCATGGTCCAGCGGATCGAGCGCTACGGGGACGGCGTGCTGATCATGGACCCCAAGAAGTTCAGCCACTGGCGATGGGCCGGGGACGGCAAGGTGGACAGGCGGCGTGTCCGCTACGCCTGGCGGACCGAGGATCTGCATCAGGCCTGGCTGGACGTGGCCACGGAGATGGCCAGGCGGATCGAGATGGACGAGGGGGAGCTGGCCACCCAGCGCCGGGTCTTCGTCCTGGTGGAGGAGATCAACGTTCAAACCAAACGGTTGGCCAGGCACTGGCGGGCCGAGCGCAAGCGGCTGATCGTGGAGGCCAAGCTGGCCCTGGCCGATGACCCGGGCGCGGACGTCGACCTGGGAGACCTGGATCCGCCGCTCCAGTCCCCGGCCATCGTGGCCATGCAGGAACTGGTGGGCATGGGCCGGGAGCTGAAGCTCCATGCCGTGGTGGCCGCCCAACGGCTCAGCGCGTCGGTGTTCGGCGGCAACGGCGGGGACATTCGGGAGTCCTTCCAGGGCGGCCGGCTCATCGCCAAGTGGGATCGCAAGCTCTGGAAAATGCTCGTGGACACGATCGCCTACGTGGCCTGTCCTACTGGCCCGCGCGGGATCTGGGGTCTGGCCAAGGGTGAGGATTTCATGATCTTCCGTGTCCCGTTCCTGGACGAGGCCATGGCCAATCGGATCCTGGCCAACTCGGCGGTACCGGTGGCCGGGCCAGTTCTTGGCCAACAGGATGGATTGGCCACGGTGGATGGCCAATCCAGGCCGGCTCTGGCCAATCCGGTCACGCTGGCCAAGGCCACTGGCCAGCTCCCTGGCCTGACGTTGGACAGTCTGCGCGCGGCTGGCCAGCGGGATGCGACCTTCCCCGAGCCGTTGGCCAAGCCGAATGGCCAGCCCTATGGCCAAACCGAGGCCAGGCTCTACGACATGTCCGCCCTTGTCCACTGGGCGGCCAACCGGTAGGACAGCAAGAACGCCCCCGAGCCGGTTCGGCTCGGGGGCGTTCGTTGATTCAGGTCAGCGGTAGTTGGGTCGCCATGAATTCCAGCTATAGAGGTAGGCCCCGACGTATGTGGGCAGGGGCTCGGGCTTGTCCCACATGGCCCGGTTCCACAGGTCGGTTGCCTCCCTGACCCCTTGGATGACGGCGCGCTCGGTGCCGCCCGTCTCCATGAAGTCGTCCACGAAGATCCATCGCTTGCCGATGGTGCCTTCGAAACCGGCGCCGGCGTGGCTGCTCTCGCTGGCCTTACGGATGATGGCCCACTCCTTACCCAGGGCTCGGGCCAAGGTCGGAATGACCAGTGAGCCGGACAGGCCCGTGCCCACCATCGTGTCGTAGTCCACGCCGGTCAGGGCGCGCTTGGCGTTCTTGATCAGCTGATCGGGGTCCGAGAAGGCGTCACGGGAGTAGCTGATATTGCGGATCATGGCTTGTCCTTCGGCAGGGATGGGCAGGGGATCAGTACCGGCGGCCGGGAGTGCCCGGGTCGCCCAGCGTGACGCTCTCCAGCTTCTGGACCGTGGTGTCCAGGGCGTTCAGGTCGTCCTGGATCGAAGCCAGCTCGGCCGCCAGGGCCTCGGCGTGCCCGTCGGCCATCTCCCGGGCCAGCTCGGCGTCTTGGACGCGCTGGTGGTTGAGCGCGTAGACGATCGGGTCCATCGCTGCGGTGTCGGCTGTGGTGACGTTCATTGTGGTCTCCCTCGTTTGCTGTTAGATCTACTATAGCAGACGTGTAAACGAGCGGCAATACCTATCCTGAGCAGGAAAATAGAGGAGCCCCCGTCTTAAGACAGGGGCTCCAAACTGATAGTGACTGTCAGACGTGATAGCCGCCCTTGCCGCCGCAGGAAGTGCAGACCTTGCGGACCACTCGGGTTTGGGTCTTGCCATTCTTGTCGGTGTAGATCTCCTGGACGGTGGTGGCTCCTGAGCCTCCACACGTCGTACAGGGGACAAACCCCGGGCCCTTCTTAGCCACGGCGCCCACCTCGCAACAGCGTGCTCAGGAAGGGCTTGCCGGCGCCGTTGCCCACGCCGTTGCGCTGCTTCAGGTCGGAGACCTGGACGGGGTTGCCCCCGCGCCGCTTCAGGTCCTGGGCCACGGCCTCACGCTGCCCCCGGGCCACGCTCTCCTTGGTCGGATACTTCGCCATCGTTGATCTCCCTTGTGATCTGGTCCCGCCAGCGGCGGGCCGTCCGGGTGCTGACGCCGTGCTCGGCGGCCAGCTTCTTGTCCAGCTCCCCCTTGGCCATGGCCTGGCCGCCGATCAGCCAAGCCTGAACGTCCAGAGCTGCCGGCTCGGGGATGTCCACGTGGCCAGGGATGACCGGGATCTCGCGCGGCCGGCCAGTGGCCAGGAAGCGCTCCGCCTCGTTGGCCAGCTCTTGGCCGGCCTGGCCGATGGCCTTGTCCACGCCCGTGTCCCACTCGTCCAGCTCAGTGGCCAGAGCGCTGTCCACCGGGCCGGCCATCTGGCCATTGGCCGATGGGACACGGCGGCCGGCCAAGATTAGGGCCGTGGCCATGATGGCTAACAGATCGATGGCCAGTGGCCAGAGCGTGGCCACGTCACTGGCCTGGCCACGCCTGGCCATGAAGTCGTGTCCATGTGTCCAGGACGTCCGCATGGCCACGCCACCGATGGCCACGGTGGCCAGCCATCGGATCACCTGGATCTGCCAGGTCTGGCCAACCCAGATCTTGGACACGAACATCTCCACCATCAAGATCACGATAGCGGGGGCGGCTACGGCGGTGATCACGTCGTACACGTCCAGGGCCTCGGCCCGGACGGCCATCGTGTCCACCACGTTGTACATGATCGATAGCCCGGCCCCGACGGCCAACGCCACGTAGGCGATGCCGGCGGTCCAGAGCTGGCCCAGGCGCGTCTTCATCGCGGGGCCTGCTCACTGACCAGTTCGCAGACCCAGTCCGGCCACTCGTGAGCGGCCAGGTGGGCGATGCCCCGTGCGGCGTACAAGACCACCGTGGGCACGTCCTCACCTTCGCGCCAGACCAGCATGGCGCCCCGGGCCATGAAGCCCCGGCCGTCCAACTCGATCTCGGGTGCGTCTGTCAGCTCCACCTCTACAGTGAAGATCTTGGCCAATACCTTGCTCTCCATGGGAAGCCTCTCTCTCACTGTACCTAGACTATAGCAGAGGAGAGGCCCCGTCAAGGCCTCTCCTCTGCTAGATCTCACTTGGCTGGCGCGGGGCGGTCCTCCATGGACTCCTTGGCCACGCTGGCCATGTCCGCCGAGACGCCGCTGGCCAGCAACGCCATCTCGTGGTTGGCCGCCTTCAGGGTGGCGTTGTTCAGCCGCAGTGTGGCCCAGGTCAGAATGGAGCTGACGACCACCAGGGCCACGGTGGACAGGACCAGCAGGATCTCCCACAGGTGGGACTCGGTCGGGGCGTTCTCGGCGATGGCAGCGGCGATGGCGATTTCCATGACGATCTCCTAGAGCTTGATGGACTTGATCGAGGCGTTGAGCCGGCGGTCAGCCAGCTCCTGCGTGGCCTTCTCGCACCGGGCTCGCGCCCGGGCTGTGCGGATCAGGCTGCCCATGGTGACCACCAGGGCCAGGAGGGTGAGCAGTCCCAGGGCGGTCATGCCAGCTCCCAGGAGTCCGCAAATTCGTTGAAGGTGCAGGTGTCCAGACCGCCGCCCGTGAACTGGACGGTGCACATGTGGGCGTTGATCGAGATGACCTTGCCCATCACCTGGAGGTCGATCGTGCTGCGGTACCAGACCCCGGTCATCGGAAGCTTGTCGTCGCTCGGCTTGTTCATAGGTCTACTATAGCAGACGTAAGAAGGCCCGGGGAAGCCCCCGGGCCAAGATCTTTCCTACCAGTGTGAGAGTTCGTTGAGCCAGATGGTCAGGGCACCGTCCCGGGTTCCCTCGGTAATCAGGCGGAGCGAGAAGCGGTCCAGGGGGACGGCGTGGTCGGAACAGCAGTTCAGGGCCTCCATGGCCCCGATGAAGGCCAGCCGCTCGGCCGGGTGCAGGGGCTGGGTGCGGACGATCTCCGGGGTGCTGAAGGTCCAGTTCATCGGATCACCAGCAGCATGATCACGAACGCCAGGGCCGGCGCGGCGCCCATCAGCATCCAGGCCCAGTTGGGGGAGTCGGCGAAGGTCAGGTCATCGGTGTCGGTGTGTTCGTTGTTGTTCATAGGTCAACTATAGCAGAGGTAAGAGATCAAGAGGAAGCCCCCGCCCAGGATTTTCTGAGCGGGGGCTTCAGCGGTCAGGTCAGTCCCACTCGATCGAGTGGTCCCATTCGGTGATCATTGATCCTCCTCCCTGTGCTTGCCCGGCCTGTGCCGGGAGTCGTATCGCGCGGGCCGGCCCCATGCCTCAGCGGCGGCGGCCACCAGGCCGATAGCCCCGAGGAGCGTCAGGACCAAGCTCCATTCGCTCGCTGTCATACCTCTAGCATAGCAGAGGAAAAGGTTGACGCAAGGGGTTGCGGAGCCGTCTCTACGTCTGCTATACTCAATGTATGAACAAGGGAGAGGAAGCCAAGATGGAGAACACGATGGTGACGGACCTGGAGCTGGAGCGGAAACTGGCCGAGGCGGCCGGCCACCAGATGGGATGCTTCGAAGAGCGGGCCGAGGAGCTGCTGGAGGAAGGGATCCAGGCCGAGGACATCTACCAGACCTGGCTAGCGGGCTCGGACAAGATCGAGAACTGCCGATGCCTGGACGATGGGGTGGACGGCTACTACCTGAAGGACCTGGTAGGCCAGGAGTGAGGGAGCGGGCCCCGGGAGGGGCCCATCCCCTTTGTCACTGTTTGACACGTTTCAATCGCGGGGCCAGATCCAGGTCACGTCGTCCATGGTCAGCAGTCGGGCGGCCAGGGCGCCCGGTGTCACGCACTGATGCGGGACGCTCTCCATGATCTTCTTGCCGGTCAGGCTCCAGGCCTGGTCGACCAGGACAGAGCAGATGGCCTCCTTGGGGAGCCGGATGGCCGGGGATGAACCGTACGGGCCGAGTCCAGCCTGAAGATCACCCTGCCGGCCGATCCAGCGCTCCAGCCGGGGAGTCTTTATCCCCCAACGCCAGAGCGCAAGCGCGCCGTAGCTGGCGAACGAGTAGGGCGTGCCCACCATGGCCCGCGCGATGGCCGCAGCGTCCGAGCCCTGGCCCGAGTAATCCTCGGGCAAGCGCGCGTAGGCGAACCTCGGCGTCCAGCGGTCCAGCATGATCGGCACCTCCACGGCGCCGCCCGGCATGGCCTCCACCAGGCTCCCCTTGTTGATCACGCCCGTAGGCCATTCCTCAGAAGGCTCCTCGTCGTGCAGAGCTTCGGTGATCATGAAGACGTGCTGGACGTTCAGTCCGCCCACCCGGAAGCTCTCGCCGAGCATGGCCTGGCCAGTGGTGACCAGCAGGGAAGCCGGCCCGTGGATCGGGCCGAACCCGATGTCACCCGGTCGAAGATCTTGAAGCTTCAAGTTTTTGCCCTCCAGATAGAGATCAGCCCGGCCACCCGTGGAGAGGTCTTGGCCGGGCTGATCTTGTTCAGTTGTGCTTCGGCTTGGGCCGGGGGCGCGGGTTGTTCGGGCTCCCGATGGGCGTGAAGTTCATGTGGACCTTTCGATCAGTCGAAAGCGGCGCCGCTGTCCGAGGTCTCGCGCATCTCGCGGACCTCGGACGTGATGCCACGCAGCAGGGACTCGTACCCGTCCAGGATCAGCGCGTCATCCTCGGTCGGCTTGGAGATGGACCAGGAGTCCGTCCGGCCCTTGATCTTGTTCGGGCGGCTGTTGACCCGGCCCACCATGGGCTTGTAAAGGGGGTTACCCTCCGCGTCCTTCTTGGTGATTCGGGGCTCCAGCCGGGAGACCAGCCCACTGGCCGACCACTGGAACTTGTCCAGCCGCTCGGGCGCCGGCCCCACCAGTTCGGTGACGCTCTCTCCGCCCGGACCGTCGTCCAGGGCCACGGTGATGGTCTCGACCCAGGCATACGGCTTCCCGTCCGGGTTGGTCCGCTGGCCCTTCACACCGGTCACCCAGATGGCCACCAGGCGATCCTTCAGGTCGTCCTTGCCGGCGAACTCTTCGCTCGCCTCGTCGTACAGGTCCTGCGTCTGATCCGTCATGCGCGTCCTTGTCTGCGTGTGCGTCTGTTGTGCCAGCCGGCTTGCGCCCTAACGATGCCCAGCTACCTGGGAGGACCACGAGGGCCCGACCGTCACCGTTTTGGTGATCCGCGACCAACCGGTCCGGTGTCTCCGAGGCCAGCGGGTGACTCGAACACCCGAACGGGACTGGTGCACCAGCGATCCCGCCGTTCCCTACCTGGCCGTGTTGCCCGGACCCTACCGCAGTGATCCGGGCCTTTCACTCATGCAGTTCCGAGCGTGCCCCTGGCTGGCTTCGAACCTACCGGCGTGCGGCCGCATCCTTTGAGGGACCCGGACCAGGGGCTTCAGGTGCTCGGGGCGGGCATCGCGCCACCTTGAGCTGGCTTAGTCCAACCGCCCCGAGCACCTGAAGCTTACCTCAACTATGCCTTACGTGCAACCCTCGGAGTGGACCGTTCAGTGCCAGTCTGATCAAGCCCACATGGACAAGTAATGCACCCGTCCGCCCCGAGGATTACGCCTGACGTGCAAGCGCGGACGGCGGCCGGATCTGGCCCACCCGGCGCCCATAGGCCGTGCTCTTGCCGATCGAGCGCAGCTCCCGGATGCGGACTGCCTCTTCCACCACCCGGGCGCCATACTCGATGTCCACCTCGTGGATCTCCACCGGAAGCTGCCCCTCGCCCGGCTGCTGCGGCATGTG
>Ga0247774_1000083_pt1 | contig 43433 bp, 33 predicted proteins | sample UWRJL001104B6_FD_179933 | JGI IMG/M metagenome (GOLD analysis project Ga0247774, IMG submission 179933) | Plant litter microbial communities from Arlington Agricultural Research Station in Wisconsin, United States - UWRJ-L001-104B-6 | ecosystem: Environmental > Terrestrial > Plant litter >...
GATTTTGGCGGGAAGAACAAACGGAAAGGTGAGGTTGTGAGCGGCGTGTGGTGTTTTTTTACTTTCAAGGACGACCGGCGCCGTGACGGAAGTGCGGTTCGGCCGTGTGTACTGAGATTACCCGAAGATGACCCGTGGTTCAAGATCCAGAGGCGGTCCCGTAGCGCTTTAGTATTCAACCCTAGCCCTAACACTTCCTTTTCCCGATTCGGCACTAGACATTCTACATGCTACAACATGGGCTCTCTTGACCGCATCCATTATCTTTAGAAGCTATACCTCTTAAAAAAGGGGTCGATATTTCTTCTTCTGGAAATGGCAATAACGGGATATCGATTTATAGAGGAAATTTGAAATACTTTTAGACGAGTAACTGCCTATCTTGCCACTGTTTCCCTCTGTCTGTCAGCACTCTAACTCATAGGGCCAATACGAGCAAGAATCGAAACCGCAGGCTTAGGAGAACTTGAGGGAATTTGGGGGAAAAAATTCCAAAAAATGCCCAAGCGAGGAATCGAACCTCGGTCTGCGCGGCCACAACGCGCCGTAATGACCACTATACTACTTGAGCGTCCTGGGTCACTTATGTGATTGGGCCAGGCTGTTTGTCCATTCAAATGCTTAGCAGTGGACTGGCTTTGTGGCCCCGCGGCGGTGAGGCAGAAGTTAGTCATGACCACGTAGCTCTCCCGGGAAGTCCCAGGTCGACTTCATCGCCGGCTCACCTCGAGAGACTGCTTTGAAATGAAGCCGGGCATGGGTCATTTGGCTTAACATAATACCAATAATTGGTGACTCTCCATTCGGTACGAGAAGGGCTTGGAAACTCTCATAGTGCGTTGAACAGCCTGGCAACCACTTTCACCCAGAACATAGATGAATCACCAGATATGGAGGCTGTGCTTGTTAAGAAGCATTGTTGAATATGGGTCAAGTTCTCCCTGGAAGTGGCAGCACAAAAGGATCTGGGAAGCTTTGGAATGATGGATCTTGATTGAGGCAAGCCACCACGAGTCTAGACTTTTCGCAATTAAGAAACGCCAGCTTGCATCATACACATGGTATCAAAATCTCTCATTTTGCCAGCCGGCATCATATCCAGTCCCCTCCTCTCCACTTAATAGCCATATCCCCTCCCCCCAACAGCAGGGAATCCTCACTCATGGGGTCTATCCCCATCATGTCAACAACAAACCCCTCCCTCCCATCTAACTACCCCGGTAGGTGGTATACGAATAGGGCGAGAGCAACAACGGAACATGATATTTCTGCCCCTTATCCTTCATCGTAAAGGCCACGCTCACCTCAGGGAAAAAAGTATTCTGCTCCCCAAAGTATCCCGCCGTGTCGAACCGCAGGGTCCAGCGCGCCGGCTTGCCGTCTTCCACGTCCCCCAGAACGTCATCTAGCGTATACACGGGGACTTCGCCCGAGGAGTGGGCCTCGCTGTAGGGCAACCAGATCTTGATGCGGCCATCGTCGTCCGTTTGCGACTCGAACGTCTTGAGCGGGTGGAACCCGCCTTCGAGCTTGACACGAATGCCGCGGGCGGGTTGGCCGGTGCCGGTGTCAAGGACGTGGCAGGTTATTTTGTCAGACGTTTTTTCGGACATGGTTGGATGTTGGGTATCGATCGGTCTGGGAGGTTTGGAGGGCGGCTACTGAGAGGAATTGATAGCCTTTTCCCGTCTTTGTCAACCGCAGATGGGTTCTTCAGCAAGGTGTAGAAACTAAGTTCGCGATGTCCCGTTGAAGCCAAGTTGGGTTCTGACGACTTGCAAGCCAAAGCCTGTCTTGACTTTGGAGGAGTCAGTGGCGGGGTATAGAGCTCTGGGTTTGGCGGGGTAGTATCCAGGGTCCTTCTCGGGTCCTAGCGCAGTGCTTGGCTGACGTTGATGGACGTCAGGTGATGAAATTTTCGCAACAAGTGCGCAAACGAAACCCGAAAACGATTGGGATTATGGTTTAAGTCGCACGAGTAATCTTCGTCACTTCCTCTGTTTAAAAAGCCCCAAGCTTGCGGCTGTTGCCTGATTTAGAGAAGAAGTCCTATTTTGCTGACGGGAGATCAGAGCTCGGTCCTATGAAGTTGGCTGCATGGTCCTGCGCGGCCGCTAATTAACGGCTGAGACCAGGCTCTTATAATGACGACGAAGGACTTGGATACGAAAGGTGAGAGTGCATGCCCTAACTGCTAGACAGGACAAATCAAAGATGCAGGTTTATACCTGTCGAACAAGAAGAACATGAAATTTTTAGGGTTGGATATTATTGGACTTCGCCGACTCCTTCGGAATGCGGCGCCGGGCGTGTTGCAACCTCCTCTCCTTTCACTTCCAAAAGTATCTCTCTCTGTAATAAGGACGGCTCGCTAACCAAAGAATAGGGTTACAAGACGGTTGGTATTTAGCGAGCCCGTTATGGAGCTGGTATTGGACTAAGAACATTCTGGAAAGGAGACGGCTGTGGGAAGGGCGACAGTGCTTCAGGTTACCTGCCCCCCCCCCCCCCCCCCGCCTTTGCCCCACCATAGGAAATCCAAGTCTAGCAGCAGTAAGCTGCAACTATCCTGGGTAGTGTCCCGTACGACCCCCATTGATTTCGTCACCGCTTTGCCTCTTCAAATTTTGCTTCAATCCTTCTCCATTCGCACCGAACCTCCGAAACTTCACCTTTTGCGACATCCAGACCGTAAACCATGCAATAGGCCCAAACACCCGAACCTTCGCCGGCCAAAGCTCCGCCCATCTATCCCCAGCAAGCAAGCCAACTGAAATAGGATCTTGCATTTCCCCCGGCAAAATGTCCACCATTATAGATGCCGACGATGACCTCATGGAGCCGTCTCTCCAATCGATCCTTGACCAAAAGTCCCTCCGTTGGATATTTGTAGGCGGAAAGGGCGGCGTGGGCAAGACCACGACCTCCAGCTCGCTCGCCATCCAACTCGCAAAAGTGCGCCGCAGCGTGCTCCTCATCTCGACGGACCCGGCGCATAACCTCTCTGACGCCTTCTCGCAAAAGTTTGGCAAGGAGGCACGCCTCATCGACGGCTTCAATAACTTGAGCGCCATGGAGATTGATCCCAACGGAAGCATGCAGGACTTGCTGGCGGGCCAGATGGATGAGGCGGACGATGCGATGGGAGGGTTGCAGGGGGTTGTGCAAGATATGGCGTCGGCGGTGAGTTAAAGATCAAGGCCCCGAGGTCTTCGTGTCGGGACGAACCGCTTGTGGCTGACTTGTTGTGACCTTGCTGGCAGATTCCTGGAATCGACGAGGCCATGTCGTTCGCCGAAGTCATTAAACAGGTCAAGTCCCTCTCCTACGAAGTTATCGTCTTCGATACTGCCCCGACCGGCCACACCCTCCGCTTCCTCCAGTTCCCCACCGTTCTCGAAAAAGCGTTGGCCAAAGTAACTCAACTCTCAACTCAATTTGGCCCGTTGCTCAATGGCTTTCTCGGACCCGGCGGCCAGCTCCCCAACGGGCAGAACCTCCAAGACACCATTGCCAAGCTTGAGACTTTGAGGGAAACCATTAAAGATGTGAATGGGCAGTTCAAAGACGTCAACCTTACGACTTTTGTCTGCGTTTGCATTGCTGAATTTCTGTCGCTATACGAGACGGAGCGGATGGTTCAGGAGCTGGGGAATTATGGCATTGATACGCACTGTATTGTCGTGAACCAGTTGCTGTTCCCGCGCCCGGGGTCGGATTGCGTGCAGTGCAATGCGCGAAGGAAAATGCAGGCCAAGTACCTAGAGCAGATTGAGGAGCTGTATGAGGATTTTAATGTTGTAAAGATGCCGTTGTTGGTGGAAGAGGTAAGGGGGAAGGAGAAGCTGGAGAAGTTCAGTGAGATGTTGGTCAAACCATTTGTCCCACCAGATGTTTGAGGAGGAATCTTGGAAGTCGGGGATGAGAAAACACCTGGTGAGCGCCTCATATGTTCGTAGTCAGGTAAAACGGAAGAGCTTTGTGTGGCGCGTGGTAACAAAATGGCTTTCGGAGTTGGGAGCCAGACTTGGATGGCTGACATTAGGTATGCATAATAGACTTGACCATCACAACCACGACGCACCATCGTTTGGAATCATTGACCTTGTTTGTTAAATTGAATTTTCTATTCACATGATAGGCAGTGTAGGCGCTATGCAACTATCTAGCTCTGCTTCTGTGCTGCCAAGTATTATATACAAGGCCTCTTGTCTATTAGAGGCTGAGTTTCGTGCATGATACTTCTTCTTTTCGCCGTCTCCCCCTATCGTCGCCACGACAACAGAACAAACACCACAACGAACACAACGCCGTAGCCCATACCCCTTCCGAATGTGAACGCCTGCAACCCGTGGCCATGGAGGTCCAAAATGAGAAAGACGAACAAATATAATGATCATTGTAGACGGCATTGGAGCAATGACTGGGGGGTGCCACTTCGAATCCACACCCTACCGTGGCGTCTATCGTGTGACGACAGCTTTGATTTAGACGGACCATTCGGGATAATGGTTTGTGGCATATGAGAGGTTTAAAAGCCACGCGGGTTCGACTCCTAGCCGAGCTCACGATAGTCGCTAGGACGGACTCTCCTCTGCCGGTTCTGATGTCGTTGTGGATTCACGGGCGTGCGGAAGTAGGCACCATCATCGCCGGCCATGTTGGCGCCTTGGTTGAAGTTTCCCTGGCCGTGGTATCCGTTTTGGTATCCACCGTTCATGTTATGGTTGTTGTAACCACCATTCATACCATTCATAGGGTTCATACCGTTCATACCTCCTCCCATACCTCCACCCATTCCGCCGCCGTGCATGTTGTTGGGATTCATGTTGTTGGGATTCATGCCGTTGGGATTCATACCACCGAAGCCATTCATGCCCATGCCCATCATCGGGTTCATCATATTCATGCCCATGCCCATGCCCATGTTCATCATGTTAGGCACAGGCATACCGCCCATGCCCATACCCATCCCCATGGGATTCATCATGCCCATGCCCATGCCCATGCCCATGCCCATGCCCATGTTCGGCATACCCATCATGTTGGCCATCATGTTGTTCTGCATATCTTGCGCCTCCAGCTGCTTTTGCATGGCCTTGGGTCCTTTGGGAATCTTTGGGTTGTTTGCTAACTGCTCCTCGGCCGGCCGCTTCCGCGGATTGGCGAGTGACTGACCATCGAGTTTCGTGTCCTTGGACAAAGCCGTGGCCAACGAAGCTTCAGATTGTGCAGGTGTGGCGGATGCTGACTTGGGCGAAACAATATTGGTCGGGTTTAGCGTCTCGTTTGGCGTCTCGGTTTTCTCGGTGCTTTTTTCGGAGTTGTTTTCCTTGGCTACCGACGAATGCAGCTCGTCCTTCTTCTCGGCATCGGTGGGAGGACTGGTCGAACGAGCTTTGTCCTCATTGTCTTTGGCCTCCGTTTTGCCCACATCTCTCTCCTCCACGTACTCGAGTATCTTGGCATTCACGTCTTCATCAGGCTGCAGGTCGTCAAGCAGCACACCATCACGTTGGCACGACGGGCAGACGAAGTCGCTTTCGATGAGAGCATTAGTAATGCAATCGTTGCAGTACGTCTTCCCACAGCACGGCGTCTTCATTGGTTCTATGAACATCTTCTTGTCCATGGGGCACTCGAGTCCACGCTCCTGCAACGACTTCTTCGCATCCGCTCCCGAGGTGGTCTCCGTTGCCGTTGGTTTGGCGGCCTTGGCCTGGAACTTCTCCCATGCCTCCTTATCGGTCCTGGCAATGACGAATTCTCCGTCTGCGTTCACCATGAGGCCTGAAGGGCGCTTGGTCTCGTCATCCCCTGCGTTCTGAGCTAGTGCAACGTCCTTGTCTACCTGGGTAAGAAATGACCGCGGGATTCCAGTTGTCCGCTTGACCCGACGTCGGTTGTTGAACTCTGGGTCATCGTTGGTAGGACACAACTGAATCCAGTGGCCCTTTTCACCGCAACGGTAGCAGATATATCCATTGGGCGGCTCGTGATCAGGAACATTGGCCGGCCGGTGTCCAGGTCGGTTCTGGAAATGTGGTTTTTCGCTGTACGGGTTAGCATGATGCCTGGGCCCATCACTTTGAGGGTATTGAGTATTATTTAAGTATGGTACATACTGGGCCAGATCCTCCTTGTTTGCCGTCCAAGATCCCATCTGTGCATCAAACATGGCCTTCATCTTCTCTTCCTCAGTCTCGGCTGCAATGATGGCTGCCCTGGCCTTCTCAGCATCCTTGGCTATTTGCTCCTTCCGCGCTATCCGTGCGTGCGTTGGCATCTTGCCCGACACATAGCGAGCGGCTCGGCCGGCACCAGGTTTGGTGGCGGGGAAGCGACGCGCAGTAACGACGGTGGCTCGTGGAATGACTGTGGTGTCATCGTCGTATTCGTCTCTGCCGTTTTCGTCGTAGACGGAGAGGTCAAAGTCGGTGCCGTCGCCGAGGCCGACCCTGGTGATGATTTCCCTCTTCAGTTCAAACACGGAGATCCCTGTGCCGTCGAACTCGACTCGAGTCGGCTCTTTCTGGGATGTGAATTTGAAGAAGACGGACGACATTGTGTTTCTCTCGCACAAGACGTGCGTGCTACAGGGGATGTGATGGATCGTCAGACGACGACCTGTTGACAGACTCAGAGCTGTCGTTCTTTCTCCAGCCCAAACCTGGCTGTAGTTGTACGGTTCGACTGATGGTTCCTTGGTTCTGGATGATACTCTGCTAAATGTGTTAGGAAAGAAAAGAGAGTTGCAGTGCTTTTCTGTTTCCCGAAGATGCCTAAGCACTCTTCAAAGCAGACAAGAACAAGAATGAGAAATCAATTTCTGATTGATTGTTGAGGGAAGAAGAATAAGACCCAGCGACAAGCCGATATTTTCAGCAATACAAAGCCAACTCGCGATGTCGTCCTCAATGACGAAGAAAACGACTCCTGTGAATTATTGCCTGTTTGTTCTTCTCTGCGACGCCTGTCGTGTTTTTCCTCCTTCTTTTCGACCGTCACTATTGCCTGTCGAGTATCAAATCCGAATAAAATAGCCCGCTTGATGACTCTTCCTATCGCCAAAAGCTCTTCCCCCACCCGAAATTCCTATAAGGTCGAGTATCCAGCCCGTATTCTGATGCTTGGCCTGGTGAGGTGGCGGGTCTTGATGAGGTTGGGGAGGACTCGTCCTCCGACTCGACCAACGTCTACGCTCTCGGTCACGCGAGGCCAGCGGTCGCAAAAGAATCACCTACAAAACGATTCCCGAACTGCTTGTGCTATGAGAAATCAAAACTCGGGAAATCGACGTTGATGGGAACCCTCGTTGCCGATGCAAATTGATGGGGAAAGGAAAAAGGGGAGTGTGACGTGGATGGAGGAATCGAGGGTTTTGAGGAGGCGTAGCGACGCTTTTCCAGGCAGGTCGGTTGGTGATCAGGAGTGAAGAAATGGCGGCGCTGATTGGGTTACTCAGCAGGCTTTGAAATCTCGTACAAACCGCGACCGGAAGGACTGCCTTTGCTGGAACAGGTGACGCACGGGCCAAGGCGCCGTTTTCGGCAGTTGCACGTCTCCCTTAAATTCATACTTTGTTTACAAGAATCCCGAGAATCCTCCAGACCTCTCTGACAGCATTCGAGCCGGAAACTTTAGGAGCCGCAAAGTCTTGCTTTTGGAAACACCCGGATCATGACCCCAATATGACCAGAAGGAATTCCCATTTCCTGCTTCGTAACTGAGCAGAATTGAGCGGTTGCTGTCTTAGCCAGAGCCAAGCCGAGCGAGGGTTACTATTTTAGGTCCCAGTTATACGGATAGTTGCCCGTAGCCTAGAAGCGGTGGTAGGGGACAGGTTCTAACCCGGTTTTGTGTCAGGCGGTGACGTCTGCTGGCAGCCGCTCTCCTTACGACGCCACAGGCGCTGGTGCCCACGGCCGCGGCGCTTAGGTCACAGAGCGAGGGACTTCGTCCATATATGCTGCCAGCCACCAGACAGCTCGGCCACAGCGCATCCCCGGTTCAGGTTAAAATCCCACCATGGACAAAGATAGTCTGAGGATATTGAGGGGGATCCAGTCGGGTGAGACCCAAAGACTTTGAATACAGTGGCTCTGCCTCAGACCAGGCTGGTTTTCGAGCAGAACTGCAGGTTATGGCGCGCCGACTGTCTCTCGCAAGATCCATTCGAGCATGAAAATTCAGGTCTCAATATACGGAGGGCAGGCTCTATCTAATATGCTGCGTGACTACTCTGGCAAGGAACCGAGCTGCTCTCCTTTCACATTATCTATGTAGGCAAGGATATTGGGTTGATCCAGGCTACCCCTGTCTCCCAAAGTCAACCATTGTAGCTAAGTATTGATAAGTTGCTCCAAGTACTTAGGTTTGAAGACGCGATCCTTGTTTTCTGAAAGCGTACCGCCCGGTATATAGTGAGTAGTGAAGCCGACTACTCTGTCAACGCTTCCCACCGTGTCGACAACGAGAGAGTCAAAAGGGACGATGTTAGGGTGTCTGGGCATACGCATGACGCAATTCGCTTCGTGCCACCAACTGACAACATCGTTTTCAGTAATGTAATACTTGAACACTACCTGCCTCATCTCGCCCGGCCTTGGCGTGTAGGCCGTCAAGTCGACCTGAAGTCCGAGCCGGTCAACTTCGGTAAGGTCGCGGCGGCGCACCGTGGCCGCGCTTCTCGGGGGAAGTCGGTCCGTGGTGGATAAAAAGGGACCCAGGAGCGGTCATCGAAGGGATTCGAAGAGTTGAACGATAACTCGCCGTCTTTAGAGATTTCAACCTGGACGACATTGGCGGGAAGGTCGTTGATAAACCCCTTGACGGCTTTGAAAACAAAGTCTTCTTCAACTTCCTCTGGCACGCAAACGTCGACGGAGCGGCGTTGGTCCCAGTCATATATTAGCCATTTGTCGCCACCACCTGCAAGTGGGTATCTTCTGGCGGAGGTGAAGCGCTCGCCGATACTGCAGCGTGAAAAGTAACTTGAGCCCATCTTCTTCGCCCCGGTTGATGGAGAGAGACAGCTAGCTAAAGCCTCAGTTCGGAAATATCTTGATAGTGAGGAGGGGAAGAAGCCCATACTTATAGCCGGTATTTGATAGTAGTAGAAGGAAGATCTTCGAGAACAACGGATGCGAAGGGGCCTGAGGGTTCCTATTAGCTGTCTTGCATAGACATTGATCGGAGGTAATGGAAGAGCTGAGCAGAATTGGCACGATGAGGAATCGGTGGTTTCTCATAATTTCAGCCGCTGCCAAACATGGCATGTTAGCACCTCTGCAGGCGGCCGCCGGTCGCGTTCGCCTTCCGTGAGCCAACCAATTGTATAAGGTAATTAATCCACTGGCACAACCGCCTACATATCACGGAGTAGTTGGACAAACATTCCCGTCATCTACCATACTCTGGTGTTCTACCCATTCTTACAGATCGGGGTATTGCGGCCCAACGAACCACAGAGCGGGTTTTCTTTAGCTGGCAAGAGCGCACTACTAAGAGCTGCTTGGTAGCCTTTGATTTATTAGCTGCTAAATTTCGGTTTGGTAGCCGTCGCTGATGAACTTTAGCTAGTATGGGTTAAAGCTTAGCCTGATCATACGGGATCCCAGATGGTCTCAGACTCGTACAGGACGAACAGGACAAACAGGGCCAGCAGGATCAGCAGATCTCTTTTCCTTTGGCAGCCTGCCCCGTACTAACCCCTCGTGTTCTTAGCAAGAAAAGAAGCGCGCGCGAAGCGTCGTCTCCGTCCGCTATCCAAGCCTGGGCCAGTGTTAATGTCCTTCATAATTCGCATTCTATATTCGGTGAGACAAGCGTGGCGGGGTGGTTTGAAGCACGGTTACATCAGACACTAAGTTGGTTCATCGGCGTCCATAAAGAGACGGTCTCTGCGCCTCAAGGTTTTGTGACCGATACATCGCTGGCCTTGTCACGGCGCAATTCACCAGAGTCTCGCGATGCGAGGCAGGACTAAGGCAGTTTAAGTGTAATTAAGGCATACGTTGCGGAGAGATGTCTGGTTGTTTTCTTCATAGACCAGTCAGTTCCTCGCGCATCCACCGAGACTCGCAGTCTGCCGTAAAAATTGGATCCTGAATTTCAAATTTCAATCACCTCACCATTATACTCTGCCTCTGAAAATGATCCAAGCAGTTATAGAGACAAGCGGACATAGTAATAGCTTGAGCTAGTGCTCCGTGGCCCTTCGCTTAGACCACCAGATAAGGGCATCAAGATACCAAACCTCGTCCTCTGCAGTCTTTAGACGGCTTCAATTCAATCGTATACTCCGTTTGCTTCAATTTGCCTGACAGAGGGCTTGTGGGCGATCATACTTAGGTATGACATACATTTCACTCAAGCCCCTCGCTCTTGTTAGAACCGCATATTGAACTTCCTCAAGTGATACGGTTTCGAGAGATGATTCCTTTGCCAAGGTGTTCTCTGAAGCTCATCGATTGGGATCTGTACGACCCAGATTCACAAGAAGCAGTTAACAAACTTCAATTAGCAACCGGGGTATTGACCATGCTCCAAATATGACCTGCCAACAAAGAATAACAAACCACCTAGCGCACTACGAAATTCTTCAACAGACTAGCTGTTTGATGCAACAACTGGGTAGCCATTCTTATGATGCCCTTTCCGAACTGATCCGCTTCCTCGAAACCCTCTTACTCCTCCTCTTTGCTACCGCATCTCGGTCCCAAGTGCCAGCAAAGATATCCTCACACTCGTCCTCGTCATCCGAATCAAATTCGACATCTTCCTCGCCCTCGTCACTTTCATCATAGGCTCCTTCGCTCATCTTCGGTCTGCCTTTGCTCTTTACCCTGACGGGTAAGCTATCGGTTAGAGGCGCCTCCGCGTCGTCCCAGCTTCTGAAGCTCACAACGCGCTCCGTCTCGAGAATGAACTTGCCAACCTTGTACTTCTGACTCGACTCCTTTGCATCAACATATTTCCACCCCAACTTACTGTGGCAGACAAGACATGTGATGTCGGCAACCGTGTGCCACCCCGTCACCAGCTGCCGGTTCTCTGGCTTGCCAACGCGGATATTGACGAGGTCCCGGGTGGCGCTCGACGTAGCCGTCGGCGAGCTAGAGAGCTCTGACTCAGATAGCGGAGGGGACACCAGGTAGGCGCGGCCATGTCGGCCGGTGAAGCCCTTGCTTATGATCTGGTGGCCGAAAGCCAAATCCGCGCTACAGGTTGAGCAACGAAGCGTATCTGGATTCGTGCGCTCTATCTTGTACCTTGGTAATGTGTCATTCGGACGAGGCGGGGAGTAATTTTCGCCGGGCGGTGATCCTGCAGCACTGGTAGCAGGCGACGAGTCTGGCGACGTTTCAGGCGAGCAAATGTTTCCGCAGCTCTCGAGGGAGGAATCGGTAGCACGGCGGCGGAAGGGAATGCGGAAGTTGGGGAGGAGGAAGACGGGAAAGATGGGCCTCCCGTGGGAGACGGTGGTGCCCGCCGCGTCCCGGTCGCGGGCCATGTTCCCCCAGTAGCTGTTGCCGCTGGAGGTGCTCGTATCTTGTGTTCCTCCTCCCGCGGGCCTGTTGCTTGAATTTCCAGTCGCTCCGTTATCGTCGTGCAAGGCGTCGAATTCCTTAAGAATTCTGCGAAGAGCTCGAAAGCGCGAGTAGGACATGCGTTGATCAGGAATGTTTCAGGAGCCCTGCTATGGCGGGGTAGGTATTTAGATGTTATCGGTCCTTAGCGCAGGACCCTCTACTACGCACTCTCAGCCCTGCAGCCGTAGTTGGTCCGGTCACCTTCGGGAATGTGCTGGCGGGTGGCTGCCGTTGGGGTGCGATGGGAGCAAGTGGACAGTGCTTGCAGCATTAGCAGCTAGTCCGCCACAGGCTAATCCGACTTGTGACCAGTCGCGTTGTGCTTGTAGTACTTTGTGTTTCGTGATGTTGGAGGATTTCGACGACGAAAATGTGCGTCCGGCGTCTAGAGCTTCCAAGTACCGTTAAGGAACAACCTGAGAAAAATAAATTCCAGACCTGCGAACATGCAAAATGATTTCAAACCCTCTTAGAGATCGGACTGGACTGCTTTTACGACTTGACTCTCTAGTGAAGACTAATATGCAGAGACTGAGAGCAGGGTTTGACAGGAAGGGAGGGCATGACAACGATGGATGGTCAGGCGGTCGACCAGCGGTATGGCAAACGCGCCTTTTTATTGGAATACCGTCAAATACGCCGAGGGTTCCGTGTCGTACGGGTGTCAAAAAATGGCACCCTAGATAGGTCTCTTGACAATATCTAGCGTGTTGGTATCAGTTTTATGAGCAGCTTGCCCGTGGTCTCCTGCCCTTTTGCCTTTCTCTTCTGACGAGTTTCCTTCTAGAAAAAGGCGGATCGTCGGCGGCGAACCCGTTTAGAGGTTTCTCGCCACCAGAGCAAAAGGGTCGGTCGTGAAGATTTCATTCGAGGCTGTTAAACTTAACTACGGGACAAAATATCCGAACGGTCCGGACCCCTAAAAACGATTTCGTCTCATCCCGCTTCGGAGCTCCTCGGCCTATCGATATGGCAATAGCCAACTATGAGGGGTTGCCAAGTGAGGGGCCCCACTGCAGCCGTCGTTGAGCCGTGGAACCCTTTGTGCAGGAATGCAGGTCGCCACTTGACAGAAGAATTTAGGATCCACTTTGGCCTATTGAGCAGAGTCTTGCAAGCGGACACGCAGCACGCAATATCGGAGAGCTGGGGTTGGACTGTAGAATGGGAACTTTTATGACGGCAGATTTGGTAAGATTTTGGTTAGGAGTAGACTTTTCAATCCAAATATCGTTCATTTGGACCGACGACTTTGCTACTTAGATGCTGATAGCGTAGGGTTTGTTTCACGACGTAGTTGATGCTGTCGAGTAATCATACGAAGGAAATGGCCATGATCCCATTTATTATCATGGGCAGTGGTTGAGACCTTCTTGAACCATGAATACCCTAACCCTAACCATAAACTTTATCACTGTGTTGGTGCTCCCTATTCAACCGTTTCTGCTTTAGAACGTTCACATTGACAAATTCGCTCACAATACAAAGCTCTCGAGCGTTCATGGCCTTACAGGTTCTAGAACTACACGCGATGCAAAATTAAGTAAGATATCATCCCTTACCACAAACATGGATACCGAAGTGGAATCAGCAAGTTTCGCCCGAGAGACACTCCACCATCCGGTGCCGGGAGTAGCGAATTTATCCATCGACCGCACCAAAGTTGATCCCGATGAGGATGACGAGTGGGAGTACGAATACTCGGGTACGGAGACAGAGGTAACTTCTAAGTCCCAAATGTGAGCTCTAATGACTAACTAGTATAGACTTACTACCTCACTATCGACCTCTCTATTCCGCAATGGGTGTATCGAAACCCGGAAGGCGTCATGCATTGGGGCCGTGGCGGTTATTTCGCAGACCAAATAAGCAACGTGGAGCTGCGAAAGAAATCCTTTGCCAAGCAATTTAACCCACCCGGCGCAGATATCGTTGACGATGACGATGACGACGTGTCTCTCCCCGAGCCGGATGATCTCGCCAGTGACAGTGACCACGACATCCCAACGAAGGAGGACGTCCGTAAGGCACTGCCTGAAGGATGGAACCCCCAAATAGACAACAAGCTCAAGGATCGCGAGCTCGAGATTCTCGACCTCCACACAGCACATCCCGTCATTTCGTACCGTGGCAAAGTCTTTGAAGGAAGTTGGGCCGAGGTGCTGGGTACCGAATTGATTTTCATGAAGCATGAACCGACAGAACCCATCCCCCGTCTCCGGAGTCTCCCAGATGATATTGATCTCCTGGCGGCCAGCACGTCGCGCCTGCTCACGACGGAGAAAACGCTTAAACGGACCGAGGAGAGAGACCCGTACAGGGACGTCAAGGAGAAGCATGGTCTACGCATTCTCTACAAGTCGAAGCACCGTACGGACGAAAAGATAGCTCAGGCAAAGTTTTTGGAAAATCTCTGGGCTGTCAAGGTAAAGAAAGGGGAGGCAGACATGCCAACAACGATAGCCAAGCCACCTCCGGGCCAGGACTTTGAGGACAATCAAGATCCAGATCGGATTCCGATGCGCCCTAGAGGACGAGCAGCGGCAAAAGCAAGGAAGGAGGCCGTGGAAGAGAGAGTACAGGAGGCTGCTGGATCAAAAGCACGACAGGAAGTTGAGACAAGAGATCTGGAAGAAGTAGAAACAAGAGCCCGGCAAGAGGCTGACGCTCCACGAAAACTTGGCCGGAGAAAGCCCCTTCCGTTCTCTAGGGACTGATGGGAAGCGTTTTACTTTGACGCAGTTGTTCCTGGACGACTAGCGAATGACACCATGCCACCATATAAATTGGTAGGATAGATATATAGCAGCAGCAAGCACTGGAGTTTGACCTAGCGATATATCCGTAGAATGAGTGGCGTTCGCGATGGGATGGGGTAGACGGCACAATCTGAAGTGGCTGCTAAGTCCACTGTATTGATACGCGTTGGCATCATGTTGAAAGGGCGATTATGGCTACTCCACAGCTAGTAGTAGGCTTATCTCTTGTGGACTTGTCGCAATGACCAGACATGACCCTGTAACCTCGGCGTCGGAGCCCTTTCCTTTTGGCGGTAAGCGCCACAGCTGGTTTCGACTTGGGCATGCCTGGCACCACGACTTGGATCGGGAGGATATTAAATGTTCCAGTAGTTAGGGACAAGGCCATTCTACAATAAGTGTAGGCTGAACACTGCACGGTTTGAATAAAGGCCCCGTGGGCTGTTTTCACCAACTGGTGCGCCTATCATGTGAGCGGAATATAACATGAGATCTCTCATTTCAACGGTCTTTGCCTCAAAGGATGTTACCTGTGACCCCACCATGGCCGCCGCTAAGATGGACTGCCGTCGGTTGGACGGCCCATGTGGCTGGTCCGGCTCGAATGGTTCGCCCGGCGAGCGTGCCTGGCAGATGCCCAATTGGGGGAGTTGCTGTGCTCAAACAAGTAGCGGGCAGACGGGTTGAGCGGACAGGTCAATGTCCCAGGTACTTCCAATCCGATCCTGTGAACGTTGGTGGGGAAGTCTCCGATACTGATCCCCCCCTTGCCGCCTTTTGGCGATCAACCGACCCACCAACCGGGAGCTGCGTCATAGCCCCAGTTACCCAACCTGAGCCCGCCAACCCGCTGCCCGCCCAACATTCTCTGCTCACGTCCCTTTGCTGCGACTGCTCGACAGTACGCACCATTGCTTATTCGCATCGTAAGCAAAAAGGGCTGCACCATTTGTGCCTCAAAGGCTTCTTCCGCTCCAACTTATTTCTAGCATTTTGCGAATGCATCGGTTTTTGAGAAGCCTGTTTTCTGCCTTTTTAGTTCCCCCCAATCTGTAATCGCATTCTGACTCGTTTCTTCGCGCTTCTTTTTCCGTCACTAGGATGATACTTTCGCGCTGAATCAATGCTGGCGCATTCCCGACATGCACATTAACTCTTACTACTGAAGACTGGATATCAAATGTCCCCGATTTCCCCTCGACAGGTCGGAGCTCCGAAGTCGAAAGTGGGCCGAACGAACCGGTACATATAATCCCAACGCGACCTCAAGGATACATCTCGATAACGAGCCGAAGCGGCGGAGAAGTTGTCAGGAGGAGAGAGTACACGGATCTGGCTGGGGGCGCCAGGCGGAGGTCGCAAACATGTACCACCTACGACGGATGACATGGGTCCTTGTAATCTTCTTCGCTATATCCTTCATCGCATGGATCGTTCCTCGAGAGCTCAACCCAGTGCCTCCGAATGGCAAGAAGCGCCGCGAGGATAAGGCATGGGTCGCTTCGAGTCCATACTGGCTCGATCGCCAGGCATGTCGGTGGTTGAGTCTATGCGGGCTACATCACCTTCGTCGAGATCCGCCGACCAGGAGGGGCACGAGTCATAGAGGTGAGACGGATGACCGTGACGACGAGTTGCGGCTGGAATTGAGGAAGAGGCAGTTGCCGATATTAAGCGACGACGAGAGAGCAAGCGCCTGGATGTCGCCTCCAAGGCTAGAGAAGACTAAGAAATCAAGTGCTGCAGATGGAGGGCGGATCCTGAAGGAGATTCCAAAGTACGTGCTGGACTTTGCGCCCCTGGTCCACCTCTGCTCTACGGAGCATTTTTGGCCTGCGGATATCGCGGAGCATGTCCAGCACGTTACGCCACACATAGTGGAAGATGACGACGAGAGTGTTCCCCTCAACATTACGGAGCCACTTACGCTGCACAATATGCATACTCTCCTCAACAACTACTCGTCTACCGTGTACCTCGCTAGCAACAACAATGTCGAAGCGCGGCCGGAGTGGCTCTACTCGAATCTCGGCGTCCCAACTCACTCGGACGACGATGATGATGAGGGTGAAGATCCCCCCTATGAGAACCCCAAATCACCGAAGCAGCTGGAGGAGCTGCCGCCCGAGGTTCAGTGGATGAGTGAAGAAACCACCTGGTACGACGCCAGTCGCGAGCATCCTGTTGAGCGCATCTCGGATCCGAGACGACTCCGATTCCAATACTTGTCCCGCGGCAGGTCTTCATTACACCGAAGAAGTGGCGACGGGGCTCCCTCCCGTCCCCGTCATCACAAGCCGGATGAAAAGGGATACTCCAAGGCACCAGCAGTACTCATTGTCGTTGACAAGGGTTCTGGAATCGTGGATGCCTTCTGGTTCTTCTTCTACTCGTACAACCTGGGCCAGACAGTTCTAGGCATCCGATTCGGTAACCACGTCGGTGATTGGGAACACGCCATGGTCCGCTTCGAGAACGGCCAACCCCGCGGCATCTTCTTTTCCGAACACGAAGGCGGCCAAGCCTACGCGTACGCGGCCGTCGAAAAGCGCGACGACCGCCCCGTCATCTACTCGGCCGTGGGCTCTCACGCCATGTACGCCATGCCGGGCGTGCAGCCGTACATCTTGCCGTTCAAGCTACTGAAAGACGTGGCCGACAAGGGCCCTATTTGGGATCCGGCGAAGAATATCTACGCGTACCATTACGATTACAAGGCTGGCGACCCATCGGAGCCGGAGCATGAGCGACATCGGAGTCTCGTCCCTGCGGCGGAGAACCCGGATGCGCCGACAGGCTGGTTCCACTACATGGGGTCATGGGGCGATAAGGTATATAGTCTGGCGGATAGGCGGCAGTGGAGGTTGTTTGGCCAGTATCACTACGTGACAGGGCCGAGTGGGCCGAAATTTAAGAAGTTGGATCGGCAAAAGGTTTGCCAGACGCAGCATTGTGTGATTCTGCATAGCCTGGAGCCTGGACGGACGTGGTACGGATGAGCATGAGAGAGTGGGCATACCTAAAGGAGTTGATGCCGGCATTTGCTGCATTTCAGCCGTTCTGGCTGATGGATCTTGAGACACGACGATCGAAAGGTAGACGGGGAGGTGTTGGGGCAACATGATACCACCTGCTTTTCCTGCTCTTTCCCAGATTTCCTTCTTTCACCAGCTGCTGATAGTGGGAGTAAAGGAGCGTTTCCATTCACTATGGTCTTAGGTCGATACTTTGATTGGTATTACCACGAAGCCGTCATCTTCCCTTTCTGTTACATTTCTATTGTCATATGTACCCTCAAATATGGGGCGGATGCTTCTGCCATACGATGTATTTGGGGGTTTTGTTCCCGGAGATTATTTTCCTTCTTCCCTTTTTGAGAAGATTCTAGATATGTTTCTTTAGGGGTGGCTGGTGGGGGAGAACGGCTGGATGGGAAGATAGACTTCCATATCAATAGACTTGTCATGACACACACGAGGGATCAAAAAGTAGTACAATCGTGTGTTGCCTGGGCGGCTTGACTTGGTGTGGCTGCCGGCCGTCCTGACCAGTTTGAGCCTGCCCCGCCTGTCAAGAAGCGGATACGAGGCCTCTTGGGCACGTTCTAATCAAGTCCATTCTTCACAGGTATGACGGCGTGTGTTCGAAATTTGGAACTAGAAATGTTGCGCAAGATGGAGCCATATCTTTCAAAGCCCCAGCATGATCAAATCCGAGACATGATTCTCAGCAGATCGCTTTCTAATGCTAGATTAGCTAGCATTATACGTTGCAGCAAGCGGCCCATTAAGACGATTCGGACGAACCTTTAATGCTTTGGAACGACCAAAAGTCTCGAGGAACCCGGTCGGACGGCGACGACTGCAACACCTCCGATGCTGTCTGCACTTTGCGACCGATTAATCGAGAAACTAGATATGTTCCAAGACGAGATAGCCGTATTTTCTCAGGGACAAGTTTGAGGTTCTGGTGACTACATATAGTATTAGCAGAGCGGTGGGTGCTACATGTTAGTCTAAGAAGGCGGCTCGGCGCGCTGTTCAAGAGCGAAATACGGCTTTAAAGGACTTTTTTACTTACACAATTTATTGTAGTTCTTTTCTTTCTAGCTGATTTATATTGACGAGTCTAGTTGTGACAAGTGGGCCGGATTTTGGCGAACTAGGTGGTCTCTACTAGGAGTGACTCGGGTGTAATCGCCCGGCTTCACCACGATCGAAGATATCAGATTCTCCTAACATACGCGCAGGATGGTATTGTGCTTTCACTTATATTTTAAGACTCGGCAGACAGTTTCGGGTTTGAAGACTTTATCGAGCAGCTGCTGTATTACTGCAGCAAAGACAGGTGCTTCTGTTTGTGGTCTATATCTTGTTGCTCTTTAGTATACAGCTGGTTGCGAATATCGTCCGGCATATCATCGTGCGTTTGGAGTTCGCACCCATGTTCTACATGCCTACTTAAGTTTCTTTCGTAAGTGGGGAGTCTAAGCCTATAACGTCTGTTGTCGATGGAGTCACGCCAATAGTACAGTCCCATATGGCAAGGACTAGGACACCACATTAGATGGTATACATCCCGCCATATGGACGGCTACCTCGAGACGTCCTGTTTAGCATCAGGCTGCATGGCCCTCTCAGAGAGCATCTACTAACAAATGGAAGAAAAAGAACGTTTGGTACCTCGCTGTACCGTGGTGGCAACTAACGTCTCCACATAGTTAAACAACACCTGGCTCCTAAGTTTCTTGCAGCCGCAGAATAGTGGGCTCCACCTCTCGAGCTGCTTCTCGACAACTAGTTAATAATATTAAGGTTATTGAAGCGCTTAATAAGATCCCGGTCCGCGCGGTCCGGCACGGATACGATAATGATGGTATCGTCGGCCCGAAAAGTCTTATTCGAAGCGAGCTTTTTGTCTAGAAGTGTTGGGTTTTGGTTGTAGCGATGTCTTCCAGGAGTTGCACTCGGCGCAAGAACAAGGTTCGGCTCTATGTCTTTGCCAACTACTCGATTGCTCATCCTTGCTTGGCTCGAGGTTATCGCTGCCCAAGTGGCAAAAGTCCAGCTCAGCAAAGTTCGCGGTCTGCCGTCCGCTCTGCTGGTCCCGGTTTCCAAACGGGCCCGTATCCTTCCTAGCAGCGGGGGCAGTGCCAAACCTGGTCCAAACTAGTCCCGAATCCGCCAGGCTAGCAGTTGTAAGGTGTCGTCCGGGAACCGCCGGAGATTGGGATGTAACGGGACACTGCCTTAGGATCTTGGACGGTTGACCGGTCCCCCCACCACCTTGCGAGAGCACACCTCCCGCCACAACCCCGCACAAGAGCATCCGATCATCCGGTAAGCGGCGGCCGAGGCCTAAACCGACGACGGCGCCGCCGACCATGGCTAACGTGCACCGCATCGGCTTGACGCAGCTCTCCGCGGGCGAAAATGGTGTAGGAACGGACCGCGTCAAGTATGAACGAACCGCAATTCTGGCAAGATTGGTGACCGATGCAGCGACTCATTGACACAATGTAGCATCGTCTTTGTGCACGGCCTTGGTGGCCACCCTCGGGACACGTGGGAGGATGACCGAGGTCTGGTCGAGAAGACCACGGCAACGGCGAGCAAACGAAAACGCCTTTTCTCCCGTTTCGGAAGCAAGTCGTCAACGCCAAATTTCGACCCTCCGGCCAACGCGATCAACGATTCGAGCCCTTCTCGATCCAAGGTATTCTGGCCAGAAGAGTTCCTGGCGCCGGACATCTCCGAGGCGAGGGTCTGGACATACGGATATAATGCGGACGCAATTAAAGGACTGTTTGAAGCCAATAGCAAGAATAGCATATCGCAACACGGCCGAGACCTAGCGGTGCAGATCGAGCGGGACATTGAAAATGAGGTAGTAATGATATCCCACGTGGTCGCATGGCAGCGGGCTGACAAGGCCGACGGTGATACCAGGACCCTATCGTGTTCGTGGCACACAGCCTGGGAGGAATTATCGTCAAAGATGTTAGTTTCTCGTAAAGGGGTTGCGATTAGATGCTAATGCTGTGTAGGCAATCCGTAGATCGAAACCGTGGCGACCACGAACGAAGTTCATCATCTTCCTTGGCACGCCGCATCGTGGCAGTCAGTCGGTAGGATGGGGTGGGATCGCGGCGAACCTAGCCCAGGTAGCGCTTAAGGACTCAAATAAGAAGATTATCCAGTCGCTAGAGGTCAATAGCGTCGAATTGGATAATATCCACGAGGAGTTTAAGAAGGTCATTCACCAAGGCGGGATCAGAATCCACTCGTTCCAGGAGGCTCGGGGCATATCGGGCATCAAGGGGCTACACCACAAGGTAAGGTACCTAGGCTAATTATACTTATAAGGTCGCTAATCGATATCGTGCACAGGTAGTGGACGACTTCTCATCGAAGCTCGATCTAGCAGAAGAACTGGAAACGGTCGAGAGCATTGACGCGAATCATATGCAGATGGCCAGGTGCAGGGACCGAAGCGACCCGCAGTATCGCGCTATCGTTGGCATGTTGAGGCGGCTTCTACGTAGCCTGACGCTTGGCGGAAATGGAAGATTGCAGGAAATGCCGCTGGCGGCATCGCACGAGGTACAGGTAGGACCGCCGGCTGAACTTAGCGGAACAGGTAGTAGTTAATATAAAAAATCGACATATGCTGCGTCTCAGCTGCTAACGCTCCTTAGGCTGTTCCCCGCCGCCCTGCCACTACATCCCATTACCTGAGAACGGCCGCTTCGTTGGACGAGACGCCGCACTGCTCGATCTGCAACAGAGACTGTTTGGTCCGGAGCCGAGCCGTAGGGTCGCGGTCGTCGGGCTCGGCGGCATCGGCAAGACCCAGGTCGCTCTGCGTGTGGCATACTGGGCAAAGAAGAACCACTCGGAATACTCGGTCCTCTGGGTGCCGGCACTCAGCGATGCCACATTCGAGCAAGCTTGCACGGAGATTGCGAAGAGGCTAGGCATCCGTCGGGCCGACGACGAGGATATCAAGGACACGGTACGGCAGCACCTAAGCTCGGACAAGGCTGGACCGTGGCTTCTTGTTGTGGACAACTCCGACGATAAAACCTTGGTCCTCGGGGGCTCGGATAAGCTCGGAATAACCGACTACCTACCCCAAAGCGAGCATGGCCTAATCCTGTTCACCACACGCTCGGCCGAGGTGGCGGAGGCGGTTGCGGAGAGCGACGTGGTGGAGCTTGGGGATATGGACCATCAAGAAGCGCAAGCGTTGCTGGAAAAGTCGCTTCGGCGCAAAAGCATACTATCTGACATTGAGGTCACGACCGAGCTGCTAGGCGAACTCGCCTACTTACCCCTCGCCGTCACACAGGCAGCGGCCTACCTAAACCGGAACCAGATATCTATTCCGGAATACCTATGTCTACTTCGCGGAACCGAGCAGGACTTGATAGACGTAATGAGCACGGAGTTCCACGACAATAATCGCTATAAGGGCACGGGAAATGCTATAGCCACCACATGGCTCGTGTCCTTCGACCAGATCCGTACGTCAGACGCCGCGGCAGCTAATTTGCTTATGTTTATGTCGCACATTGAGCCCAAGGCGATACCGCGATCTATTCTGCCGAGCACGGCATCAGAGCACGAGGTGGTACACGCGATCGGGACCCTGTGCTCATATGCGTTCCTCAGCCGGCGCAGAGAGAGTGCGGTCTACGATATGCATAGCCTGGTGCACATGGCGACACGGATATGGATGCGGAAGCATGGGCTTGTGGAAGAGGCGGCGAGGATAGCGATACGGCATGTTGCCAGGGTGTTTCCAACGGACGACCATGGAAATCACAACCAGTGGCAAGAGTATATGCCGCACGCGCTCAAGCTAGTTCAAAGGAACAGAGAGAACGATATGGAGGAGCGGTATGATCTCTACTTCTGGATGGGGCGGTGCTTGCAAGTGGATGGGCGGATCAGGGAAGCCGTGGAGTGTTTTAAGAAGTGCTGTTCCTGGAGGGAGAATACACTAGACGCGACGCACCCGGACCGGCTGGCCTCACAGCATGCGCTTGCCGTCGCCTACGAGGAAAACGGCCAGGTTCCGGAAGCGGCAGCCCTGCTCAAGAAGGTCGTGGCGATTTACGAAACAACACTAGACGAGACACACCCATCGCGGCTAGCCTCACAGCATGCGCTTGCCGTCGCCTACGAGGCAAACGGCCAGGTTCCGGAAGGGGTGGCCATGCTCAAGAAGGTCGTGGCGATTCGGGAAACAACACTAGATGAAACGCACCCAGACCGGCTAGCCTCGCAGCATGCGCTTGCCGTCGCCTACGAGGCAAACGGCCAGGTTTCGGAAGCGGTAGCCCTGCTTAGGAAGGTTGTGGCGATTCGGGGAACAACACTAGACGAGACGCACCCAGACCGGCTAGCCTCGCAGCATGCGCTTGCCATCGCCTACGAGGCAAACGGCCAGGTTCCTGAAGCGGTGGCCCTGCTCAAGAAGGTCGTGGCGATTCGGGGAACAACACTAGACGAGACGCACCCGGACCGGCTAGCCTCGCAGCATGCGCTTGCCATCGCCTACCGGGCAAACGGCCAGGTTTCGGAAGCGGTGGCCCTGCTTAGGAAGGTCGTGGCGATTCACGAAACAATACTAGACGAGACGCACCCGTCCCGGCTAGCCGCGCAGCATGCGCTTGCCATCGCCTACCGGGCAAACGGCCAGGTTTCGGAAGCGGTAGCCCTGCTTAGGAAGGTCGTGGCGATAGAAGAAACAACACTAGACGAGACGCACCCATCGCGGCTAGCCTCACAGCATGCGCTTGCCATCGCCTACCGGGCAAACGGCCAGGTTCCGGAAGGGGTGGCCCTGCTTAAGAAGGTCGTGGCGATTTACGAAACAACACTAGACGAGACGCACCCATCGCGGCTGGCCTCACAGCATGCGCTTGCCGTCGCCTACCGGGCAAACGGCCAGGTTTCGGATGCGGTGGCCCTGCTCAAGAAGGTCGTGGCGATTCGGGAAACAATACTAGACGAGACGCACCCATCGCGGCTAGCCTCGCAGCATGCGCTTGCCATCGCCTACGAGGCAAACGGCCAGGTTCCTGAAGCGGTGGCCCTGCTCAAGAAGGTCGTGACGATTCGGGGAACAACACTAGACGAGACGCACCCGGACCGGCTAGCCTCGCAGCATGCGCTTGCCATCGCCTACCGGGCAAACGGCCAGGTTCCTGAAGCAGTAGCCCTGCTCAAGAAGGTCGTGGCGTTACGAGAAACAATACTAGACGAGACACACCCGGACCGGCTGGAGTCGGAGGGCTGGCTTGCGTATATGATGAACAATCTTGAAGACGAAGACAAGGGCGAAGACGAAGACGCTAGCCTGGAGGTATCAGGCGGATCGGAAGCGGCGGAAGAGTCAGGGAGACCGGGATAGAGCGGCATAGGTGATCTTTTTTTCCCCGGAAGACTATCCGTGTTTTCCTTCCTTCATTTCTCTTATATCTCATACCTTTACTACAGAGGGGTCCGGGGGAGGACTTCTATTTAACCCCATTTCTCGTTGCCGTGAACTTCTGGATTGTTCTAGTGTCCTCGATAATTCTTACAAATCTATTCATGTTTCGTTATTCGTCGATGTATACTATGGAATGAGCCACAAGCCAGTTTGGTTAAAGAATATTAATTTTCTCGAAGAAAAAGAAAGAGAACGAATATGGTATTCCTGAGCCGTAGCAGTGTCTTTGCCTTCGCAGATGGCTGCCGGATTCGGATGCACAGCAGTGCGAAGATTCTGGTCGAAGATTTTTTAACTAGGGTTCAGATTCATAATTGGGGTAAGAGCAGACCGGCAGGTCGCTGGAGTATAGACGGATACGCCAGCCATAGTTCGCTCGGTGCGAATGCCAAGATTTAACAGGGTCCGTGCAGATGAAGAATTCCAGAAGTGGACTTTAGGGAAGGCGATTTCGTTCTCTACTGTACACGTCAGACAAGGCTGCCGTGTGAGAGGGGGTTGTACACGTCAGCAGTGTACGGAGTAGGCCGGTAGGCAGACACAAAAGGAAAAGGCGGCATGTAGGTTGGAGCCGACTAGGCACCCGTATGTCGTATCTTGTGAACGCGACGGGTCAAGGGTCTGTGTGTCAAGGCCGGACCAAAGGACATGAAAGAGCATTGTGCTAGGCCGAAAAGGGCAGATATCTTGGGTGAAGTGTCGCTCGGTACCTGCATGATCTAACTAGATAACAATATCTTCTTTATAGGAAAGTGAAAAGTAGAGAGCGCGCTAAGGTGTAAGCGCGGCGGGATAACAAATCGGCCAAGCGTTCCAAGGGTCCTTGAGGATTCCGCCATCTCTCCGAAGCACAGCCGGCAAGGCAAGCATTTTGCCCGACTGTAATGCCATCATTCATTCTTTCAGTCTGCCCATTTATCCATCTCTCTCATACCATGCATGAAGAGGTGGTACAGCAGTGTAAATCCAAGGGTAGGAAGGACGAAAACTGCTGGTAGCAAACAAAAAACATGTATGGTATCCTTCCCAACTCCAACTACATACCCTCAAAAAACCCCTCTCGCTGGCCGGTCCCGCTTTGAAATATCATGCCCTTAGAACTCCATGCGCTGCTTCTAGTATGTACCAAGAACAGGAAATAAAAGAGATGAAACATCGTACATCGTGTTTGCAAACGTCCAATACCAACTCCACAAGTTTTTTGACGGCAACGTAAAATCCTCAAGGCGGAATGCCCCTAGACTCAGGGCGGAATGCCCCTAGACTCAGGGCGGTGGGCCGGCCTCGGTATCCTCGTGAATATGGAAACCGGCCCCGTCACCCGACCCATGGTGGTTCCACATCTGTGTGGAAGGGTACTCGCTCGGTTGGCTGCTGGCGTCGGTGCCTTCCTCGTCCTCTTGCATGTGATCGGCAAGCCGGGGGTCGACATTCTCACCGTCCGACATTTGATCCTCGATGCCGGGCCACGGCTCATCCTCAGGCAGTTGGTGGCCCTGAGAGTCAAGCTGCGGCACCATGACAAGGTTGGCCACGCTCTGGTCGTCATCCTCGTCGTCATCATCAAATTGGTCAGATTGGTCATCTTCTCCATCGTGGTAAATGTCGATGTCATCACAATCCGAAATATGCGCGTTGTGGGTGCCCTGGCCGTGGTAATTATTGGGATTGGGCTCCATTGGTGCATTGCTGTAAGGTGTAGCGTAATTGAACGGTGTCATGCTGCGCATATTTGGAACTAGCATGGGGCTGGGCGACTTGGTACTCCACCGTGGCGTGAAGCGTGCTCGGCTGGGTGACCTTGTTTGGCGGCGCTTCATGACTGCCGACATTCTGGGGCTGTTTCTGACCGGTGACTTGAGGTTGCTCTTGTCCATAGGATACAATCCTCCGCCGGTCCTGGGACGGCGAGAATGGTTGTGGCAATGAGGGGGGCATCGACGTGGTGCGGATGTGGAGCGGTTGGGGCTTCTTCCGCGCCTTGACTGGCGACACGATGCCTGAAATGTAAGGACTAGAAGAACGTATGGGAGATTCGACTCCTGTGTAGAATTGTTGTGACGGTGAGCTGGACAAGCCAGTTCTGGACTGGCCCAGTTTCAGTGGAGCGGGTAGCTTAGTCGGATCATCGTACTGCTCGTTCCAGGACCAACATTCCTCCTTCGCATCTCCTTCTGGTACTTCGCCTGAGTCTTGCGAGTCAGGGTAGACTCGGTCGAGTTCTCTGAGACTCTGCCAGGTCCAGCCGGAGTGGTAGGCATTCTTGTCTTGAATGTACGCCTCAGGTTGCGTTACAAAGAGGCGCGGTTCGCTCGACTTCATGACGACCGAGTGAAGGAACTGAACATTCCACGTAGCTGGCGTCACCATCTCGTCAGGCGAGAGAAACCGAAGGCGAGAGTCCTTGTGTACCTTCCGCAGAGGCACCCAATCGTGTAAGAGCCCAAGATACTGGCCGGATCGTGTGGTAGAGCGTCGCCGGCTCCTTTGAGATGAGACGGACGCCAAGTCGCGTAGAAGACCACCAAAAGCTGTCGCCATGGCACTCTGGACACTCCGTGCGTCGGAACCCTTGACTGAAATCGTCTTCACAAGACCACGACTTCTCAGCCGCCGGTCAATGATGCTCTTGACACCAAACGCCTTTGCTTGCAACCACTCATACTCTCCATCACCAGCCCACTCTCCGGGAGCCGGTGAATGTGATCTGAGAGTGGACGTGCTGCACGTGTTGGGCATTTGCGTCCAGCCATCAGGTCCGTGGGCAGGCTCGCCCTTGAACTCTTTAGATTCTTGCCAAACTCGCCGGAGTGGAAAGGGCAAGAAGACAACCTCAACGTCCCACGTGTAGTCGGCTGATGGCATCGAGGCTTGAAGCTTGTCAACCTGAGATTGCAGCGATCGGAGGCGGGTAAAGACTTCGCCAGAGTCTAATAAGCCTCGGTAGGTGGCGCTGCTCTCCCCCGAAACGACGCTGCATGTCGAAATGTCAAAGTTATCTGCGCGATTGGCGCGACTGGTGCAATGGCTGGCGCTGTCGTTCACGAGTCGTTCGACTTCCTCCACCCGAGACTCTAATTCGGTGACTCGGAGGTCTGTGTGGTCAAACTTCTCGTGGCATTCGTCGTGACCGGCGGCGGAGAAGGAAACATTTTCCAACCTGTCGATGCGCTGTTCGTGTCCGTTCACCACGTCGGACAAGTTCTTGAAAGCCTCGCGAGAAGGTCCAGAGTAAGGGCTGATAGTCTGCGTGTCCCCTCCGTCGGATCCTCGTGAAGCTTGTGAGTCGGCATGACTCCCATACGGAACACGTGTCGAGAAATAATCGTCCCCAACTCCTCCCTGGGACAACCTTTGGACGATAGACCCGCCATCCTGCTGTTTGTCCTGCAAAGCAGGGCGAAGCTTGGAGGCTCTAGCACCACTAAGTGTCTGAAGGCCCCTCCCTGCAAACGGCTTCATGTATCTGGATTGGCTTGATTCGGCTACAGAGCTGGGCCGCGACGGTAACAAGCACTGAGAAGGAATAGGCGGCAGGGTGCTGGTGTACTTTTGGCCGCCTTGCGACTGGAGAACATCGCCCCAGCTCAAGGTATCAGGCAGCGACGCGTCTGCACCGAGACTAGGGCGATCGGGAGTGCCAGGTTCACCGGCATCCAGACGGCCTAGGGTAAATGCAGTAGTCCCAGCATTGGCAACGGTAGGAGACTCCACGGGCGGCGGCAATGCCGGAGGAAGATAGAGAGAAACATCCTGCAAGGGGCTTAACGGGTCCCGTCCTGTCCTGGGTTTCGCATGATCCACGGCCGAAATACCATCTCCGGTCTGTGCCTTTGTTCCACCGCAACTCTCGTGAAAACATGCGTGATGGTTGCACATGCAAAATAGAGCCTGGTCTCCGGCGATGGCTTCATTGAGGGTTCTCGGCGCCGTAGCTCGGCTCCAAAACCGACGGCAACCGCATCTCGCCCCATATGCACCAGGTCCAAGATCCCTATAATTGCATTGTCCTTCCGGCAAGCTCGGGGCCACGCCAATCACACCGCCATCAGGGTATATGTCGAAGAATGATGCGCCTGGGATAGGCTCGAAATCCGCGTCGGCCATTGGGAAGCCCAGAGGCTCATATCTCGGGACCGGTTCCGATAAGATGTTGGCTCCAGCGAGAGGTTGTAATGGTGAGAATGTTGGAGGAGGTAGAAGTTGACGAGGGCGTTCGCCGAAAGTCGGCGAACCAAAATTGCCGGGGCCCCAGCCAGGCCCAGCCGGGTCGCGATCGTGATGACCTAGCAACACATTGCACAACTGTTCGTCGTTAGTTTTCCAGTCCGGGAATTGCAACTCGGATTGCATAGGAAAGGATCCTTAGGCAGAAACCAACCAGATGGTGGTGGGCGCGAAGGAATCTTGACCCCTTTGCTAGGGGCGGGATGCGCGACAAGTATTTATCTAGATTCGAGACGTTGCCTGATGAGAAGATGCGACAAGGCGAATGGAAAAGAATTCGATGGATAGGTTGAAACTGGTCGACGAAGGAAGTTTGTCGTCGTAAAGAATCGAACAAGGCGTGGAGTGGATTGGGCGGTTGGCACACCGTTGCTCATGCTGATCCTGGGCAAAGGCGGTGCGGGCGGTGCAGCTTTCTGGGGGGGTGGAGGCAGCAGAAACTAGGTGGGGAACCACAGCTTTCAATGCCCAGAACTTCAGATTCCGAAAAGGCGACAGGGGTGGGCACCTTCGATTATCAGGCGTCCGGCTTCTTCCTGCCTGCACAAGATATCGCTGGACAACTCAACGTTTTCTGCACCTGATACAGACTTACCGCCAGGCAGCCCGCTTCTTCTAATGTTTTGAAGTGAACCTGAATTTGATGCAGGACCGGTACCGATTTGGGAGTCAACACACACATCCAGAGACGGTCGGCGAATTAAGAGATGCAAGCACTTTACGCGAGTGACCGAGAGGGGCACTTAGCATGCTGTTTTTTCTCGCTCCAACCACTGCTCTTCAGTCGCGGACGCGTCTCGTTGGGGGGTCCGGACCAGGGCTGCAGATCAGACGGGAGGCCTTGAAGCAATGCCATTGGTTGAGGAGACCCCGAGACCCATGTCGCCGTGCCTCCCCGCAGATTCGACAAGAGGTTGTTTCGTGAGCTTCCTCTCCGTCTGCTCTACCAAATTGGCTGCGGCTCAATGAGCTTGTTCACCTGGGGGGACCTCACTTCTTCACTCGGCCTCAAACGGAAACATAACAAGGATGGCGTTTACGCGACCCCCTCCTGTGCGCGATACGGCCCAGAATCGATCTTGACTTTTGTCGCTCGCCCAATCTAGGTCTTGGGACACGAAAAAAGGGAATTAAATCCAAGCAAGGCTTCAGCAGAATGACACACTCTCCTTTGCGCCGAGATCTGGGCGGACTGCGGAGGGCACCAAGGTGCGCACAGGGCGAAGCTGCGGACAGCTCGTTGCGAACTGTTTTTGGCCGCCTTCTTTTGTTGCACCCCGAGACCGAAAACCGAAATGTCTCTCTTCGAGTCATAGCTGCAGTCATACATCCTGCATAATACGACTGGCGTGTAATCATGTAATGGGACCTTGCCTTGTTTGATTTGGAGCTTGGGAGCTTCGCAGTGATAAATAGCCATCGTGGCTTCATAATCAACTGTTTGATGGACGCCCTTGCATTCGACCAGCAGTTCTCTAGACCTCTAATGGATCACACCATCAATCTCGCCTCACGCCTTTAGGATTTGTCAAGGACCTATTTGGCTAGTACTCCACGCCCTGTAAATTCTGCAAGCACTTTAAAGTTGGGCCGACTGTGATCGGCCTGCAGTTGAGCGGATGTCAACCCGCCCGCCGCCGCCGCCGCCGCCCACCCGAGGACACACTCTGGAAAGCACATCTCTCCATTGCGATTGCTACCACCTGTATAATACTTGGTCGTGTGTTTATCACTTCGCTTGGCATCAAATGAAGCAACGTGCAAAGTGGCCACCCACCGGGCAATTTCTCGTGTCTATAAAAGCTATTTTGCAATGCCATGTTTGTGTGTGCAGTGCCAGGAATCACGCCATCTAGACGACATATTCACAAGATACCTTGTATATTCAATATATGGAGCCATGATATTTCTAATAGATGTCCAAAACTGTACAAAATATCTCCTCTCATATGTCCCCCCAGCTCCCCATCGGACCGTTCGAAGCAATGACGGATCCCGTCCCAAGCGACCCACCAATGTCCCAATAATGGCGCGAGGAGCAACTGCTCCTCCGGGCCGACCGCCTCGTGCTTTGACTGGCGCAGCTTGGTGCGCGTCGCAGCGCCACCGGACTCGACGGCGACATCGCCTTGAACGATCTCCTTTCTGCCGTCCGAGGGCGAGATGAGAGGAGTGGATGATGTTGCCGGACGCGTGCCGCCTTGGCAGCCATATCTTGTGGGCTGCCAGACGACGCAAGATGATGCGACGGGGCCGAGCTCGAAGGAGTGGAGGAGAAGCGCGAGCTGAAGCGGGAGCGAAGATACTTGAAGACTAACTTGATATCTAGCTCGCGTTCCCACTCGTCCTGCGAGAAGCCGTTCGCGGTGGTGGGTGTTGTCATGTGATCCTCATCTTGTGTTGGTGCGTTTGCTTCCCTGCTGGTGGAAATCTCGATGGCTGAGGCTTGGTGCATTACCGTTGGTTCGAATTCAGGTATGGTTGGTGACATGCCTTCGTCTTCCGAGTGGGCTGTGTTGGGTGGTATAGTGATTGTTGCCGGAGCAGCTGCTTCGGGAATGACTGGTAGTCCGGCGTAAGGGATTGGGATCTGCTGCACGCGGTTGAAGGCGGAAAAGGCGCCGGGGTGATGCGACAGCCGATTAACGAGCATACCCAGTTCTCTAGCGACTCTCTCGAGAAGCCGAATCTGCCAGGATAAGTCTGACTGGACCATCACGGCGTGGTTGGCCCTCGGTGTGCCGGGACGGGCGGATAGCTCCTCATCCTGTTCTGGCAAGGATTCACCGAATAATATAGACAAAATGTTGTCATCAATCCCCATGAACTCCTTAATCACCGTCCTTGTCACACGGGAAAGGAACCCTCGAGAGTCAACCGCCTCTGTAGTCTCAGGAGCGTCTTCATGCCAAGCCGTGTGGTCTACCTCGTTTCTGCTGATCCCGGCCGTCTCGGCAGTGGATTCCACATCGTGCAGCACTCCTGCAGCTTGGGACTGCACAGTTGAAACTTGTGAGAGCCTTCTCCGACTCGTCTCTTTCCGAACTTCTTCGAGCAGTATCTGACTTTGCTCAAAGCGCCATGCTTCGATCCTCTGCATCTTTTCTGTCTGGTATACTTCCTCATGGGCAAGCTGGCCCTCGTGAAGCTGTGTCGAGGTTCTATCTTGGCCCCGTCTTCTGGGATTGAACTGCTCAAACGCATATAGTTGTTCTTGGATGCTGGCGCCGTTGCCGGGCTGTTCCACCCTGAAGGAACCGAGTCCATCGTGAGTTGGCAGAACGGGCATGGAGAACAAGTTGGGAGCTGTTCCATCGCCGTAAACGTTCGGTATCGAACGGAAGTCGGGAAGATGGCTGTCGAGGCTATCGAGCTCTGCGTCATCCTCGGCTAACTCGTCTTCCGTCGGACTCGCGACTTGTAATGGCGCAAGTGGATGCGTCTCCACCTGGGCAAAGCTGCCCGACCTGGCATTTGTGTCGAGACTTCCGAAATCGCTCGTCCTCGACCGACCTGGAGTCTGTAGAGAGTCCCCTGAGAGACATGATGACAGCACTTCGTTATCGGGAGGCGAGAAGAGTACCCAAGTCTGGAGCTCGTCAGGCGTTTGCTGCGACTGCGCTGTTGGCGACAGTCGAGTGGCGTCATCCCGCGGCATGTTCGCCGTCTGGATTGTCCGCTGCAGCGCCAGGCGAGTCGGCTGGTGGAATGCCATGGTGCCTTCGATTGCAGCAAAAATGGCCGCTGGGATCTAATAAGGATGATGTGGGGTTCGAGGTAAGAGAGAGGAAGGAGGCCGTGGCAGATGGGGCGAGTTTCCAGATGTCCAGGTGCGCAGGTTCAGGTTCGGTGTTCCGTTTTGAGGCGAACGCTGATAAAGAGTCAAGAGCCCTGCTCGCAGATAGCGACAAACAGGAGCCCAACCGCAGGTGGGAATCCTCGTGCACACCAGGACCAATGGAGAAGACTCACTTCAGTTCATCTGCTGTCTCGTCTACAAATTGTCTCGGTAGAAAGTGAAGTTGAAGTAGTCAAGTAGTCAAGTACGTCAAAAAGATATGTCTTAATTGAAGCAGATATAGTGGTTCGACATATTCGTACATGCATGACGGCACGACGGGACACGGCTGCTTGTAAAACACTTGGAGGGACCTCCAACTTATGTTCATCCGCACCAGCACAGGCCTTGCTTGGCCTACAATTTTACTCTCGCAACTTGAGGTTATTGGCCTAAACTAACCGCAGCACCGCGTGAGCTGGCTACCGCAATTGCGCAGGTACCTCGATGATCTCCTGATAGGCCTCGTGAGTGAGGAGGGGGTGGTTGGCCATTGACATTCGAGATCAGGCGCCACCCAATGCTGAATTCCTGGCCAGGAGCACCAAGAAAGGATAAAGTGGGGCAGCGACTGCCACACCGGAGCGGAGACAATCACTGAGCAACTTACAGCGGAAAATCAGTTTAGGATGTTCGTATGAGCTTCACTCCTAGAAAAAGTCCCAATCAGGACTCACAAATTGCTATAAAACCCGCCGAACCGGGTCAGCGAGTTTCTGCGTCTGATCTTTCTTCAGCTTCCGCAAGTGGGTACCAAAGCTAACTGCATCGCATACATTTAAGACTCCTATTTGAGCGTGGGCGTAGACATATCGGACTCGGAGGCTTATTTTACGAACCAGACGACAGGTAAGAAAGTCCGCGACGTCAAGTTTCCGTTCTTCGTATAAACTGACCAGTCATCGAAGTTTCGCTAGGAGAACCAAGACTCGTTCTTCTTCCTGCTAGATATTAACTAATCACTGTATCCTTGCAAGGTAACGTCACTTGAATTCCACCAAGCGCAAAATCAGCGTAGGATGAAATCATCATGGAATTCATGATAAGCCTGTCCGAAGCTGTGACCTGACTGTAAATCTAAATACATTCCGTCGAAAGGCGCCGACCATGACCCTCAGTGTCCTCAACCCGCGCACTCGCCTACGACTCAAAGGCATCAGGGAATTTCTTCATGTTATCTGCCAGGCGGCCACGGTTTGAAAGAAACTTGACATAGGCTCCGTCCACCTTGACACGACCCGACTCCTTCCGCTCCATATACTCCTCGCGGCGGAGGGGAGTGAAGCCCCAGTTCTTGGAGATGATGATCTTTTGCCGACCAGGGAACTTGTATTGCGAGCGGCGGAGAGCCTCGAGAGCGGTAGCGCGGTCTATAGACTAGTTAGAACACAGTCATTACTGACCTGTTTAATTTGAACGTACTGGAGTCACGAGTGCGGACGCTCATGATGATCTGGCCAATGTTGACACGAGCGACAGTGCCGTTCGGCTTGCCCCAGGCACCTCGCATTCCAGTCTGCAGACGATCGGCACCCGCGCACGACAACATCTTGTTGATGCGGACAACATGGTAGGGATGGGCCCGGACGCGCAGATGGAAGCCTTCCTTGCCGGCAATCTTGACGAGATACTTGTTGGCGCAGATACGGGCGGCTTCGAGAGCCTCCGAGCTCAGTTGTTCATACTCGTTGGAGACGAGGTGGATACAGAGGGGGAAATCGTCGACGGTCGCACGCTTCCGGCCGAGATCGAAGATACGGATCTTGGGGTCGGGGACACCACGGTTGAACCGCGATTTGGGATACGGCTTCACGAAGAGTTAGTAACCATTTTCAATCAGCCTCTCAATCCGTGGCCGGCAAGTCTGTCACCAACTTGGGAAAACCACAGATCTCTTCGGCTCAAAATGCTCCACTCTGGCGTACCTTGTTCTTGCAGTATCGGTAGCAACGGGCAGGTCGTCGAGCCATTTTGACAGTTTGGTTCTTCTCTCGGTCTTGAAGCGTTTGATGGTGAGGAAGAGAAGATCGGTCGAGAGTTTTGAAGGCCTGTTTCCTTATGATGAGATTTGGGTATTACGTTGATTTCAAAGCAAACGCCAAACCGGCACACGGAAAGTGAAAGTCGCCCCACGAGTGACTCTGAGTGTGTTAGGGCTTACTGCTTTGGACACTACGCGGCGATTGGTTCGGTTAATTACAGGGAAAACTCCTTACTCCTCTACCCCACCCCACCTATCGATTGAAGTCCACAAATTCCCACAGTTCCTAGCCAAAATCTTTGGACAGTTTTTCAGCATCACCACCGTCAACGATCGGCCAAATTACGTCTAGCTACTATCTTTCAGGAACAATTCAAGATGGCCCCTACGAAAAAGTCCAAGAAGGATGCTCATAGGTATGCAATGCACCCCGCCGCGACCGTACACTGAGCGGCCTCAGCTTTTCAAGTGCCTCCCTGATATGCTAACCTTCTCTAGCATCGCTTCCAAGCTCGCCCTCGTCATCAAGTCTGGCAAAGTCACTCTTGGTTACAAGACGACCCTGAAGAGCCTCCGGTCTGGCAAGGCAAAACTCGTCGTGATTGCGCAAAACGCCCCGCCTCTCCGAAAGTCTCTCCTCGAGTACTACGCTATGCTCGCAAAGGCTCCCGTCCACCACCTCTCCGGAACGAACGTGAGTCTTTCTCGTCTCTTGATCAACCGATGAGCGCCGTCTTTTGATTCTCGTCAATGGTCGAGATTTCTGGGATTGAGGCGTCATCATGCGGTCTACCCAGAGAAGAAGCCTCTTGGGGCTTTGGAGGGTAAAGCTATTGAGCTAACCTTGACCCATCAGATCGATCTTGGAAACGCTTGTGGTAAGACTTTCAGGACATCCACCATGGCTATCCTTGACGCCGGTGATTCGGACATTCTCAGTGCCGAGCAGGCATAAACTGTATTCAGCATAGCATACCCACCGGCGTTGGGGATCCAGTGAAAAAGTTGGTATGGCGAATCAAGAAGTCTCAGAAAGGAGACTTCTATAGACTAGGTCATGATACCAAAATAAAATATCAAGCTACGAGTCCTCAACATTAGTCAACTAGAGCGTCTTGTTAGTGATGGGATTGGGTGCTTGTAGAGATCTAAGACGAGCAGCGTCACGGGACTTGCCATTTGCTTCTCATGCCGACATCTAAGGGCAAACGCGAAATCAAAGCATCAAGGTTACTAAAGGTGCAGGTTTTTAATTTTTTGGAATTTCTTTGTTGCCTCTAAATCTGAACTCTATCGACTACCCGATGCGATGCTCCTAGTCGGTGCTTTACGTGGTTTAACGCTTGTCGGGTTTATCGTGGCAAAAGTTGACTAAGTGTCCCTTTCGACATGCCCACTCGGATTGCAAAAGAATACGAAAATCGGACGATGAACTCAACTTGCTCAAGGCACTATGTCGCCTCTGTTGTTCTCCACCTGCACGGGTGATGAAATAGAGGAGTGTCTGCCGCCATCCATCCAGAGCCCCTGATGACTGGGCGGTCGATCTGCAGTTCTGGTTGTGGGGGACTTTGCATTGACATAAATATTAGCATAATTTCCACGACGAGTAGGGCGCGACGACGCGTTCGCATATGGAAGGCAAGCACAGGGATGAAAAATCGGGTTTAGCGACTGGTTCTGACCAAGTCATTCGCATAAAAACAGATGCCAGATGCATATCAAGTAGGCAACTAGGACATGCTTCTCGGTTCTGTGTCCCATCTTGCTCGGCATATTTCTCTCGTCCTGGAATCTGTGCTAGGATCTTTGTTCTAACGTCAAGGTTCAGGGACCTTAACGTGGTTTCACTTACTAGCCAGTGTACCTGTTCGCTGTGTTCGGACAGTCCTGCCAATCACTGCCTTATAAACGTCGTTTCTGATCTGTTTTTCATGCATCGATCTCCCGAACTCTGCAGCTGCGTCGACGTATTTGGAGATCAACAGTCATGACAACGCATTCCTGAGCATGCCCAGCGAGACAAAGAAAAGGAAACTTCGACCTCTTTTAAAGGACCATCAGCGTACGAAGACAGCCGGTGTCGCCATCCAAGTTCCTATCTGTTCGAATATCGATCTCTTTGAAACCAGCTAAGGCCAGTCTTCAAAACTTTTTGTCGTCAAGCAGGGCAGAAGTCTGCGCGCATGCGAAGTGTCGAGTTCTCTGCTGGTGCGAAGGGGATTGGTATGTCCCAGCGTGGCTGACGCTACATGCAACGGGGCTGTGGCCTGTCAAGTCTGCCGCAGCACCTTTTGAGCGTGCCGTCGCATAGAAAAAATTCAAGCTTGTTCCTTTTTGGGATCCGCCGCCAAACGACGACAAGAACGATCCCCTGAACCACAATCAAGGTATTTCGGGCAAACTTATCTTTCAGACACGCAACCTGCTCCCGTTTGAAGAGCCTTTCGCGACGCTTCATTTCCAAATTTGTCGCGAGCGAACAAAATCCATCACTGGCCGAGTGTGGAGACGGACGCAAAGTCTCCTCTATTCCATTTCCGACGTTGAGCCCGCTAGCCTACGAGCCTCGTACCGAGTCGCCCGTCACCCGCGACATGTCGACGACAACGCCAGTTAAGAAGCCAGCGGCGGCTGGGGTGGGAAGAGTGGTAGCATCGGATTCAACATCACCCTCAAGGCGATCCTCGACCCCGACAAGTAGCACTCCTAGCTCCGTCGCACGAAGTCGGTCGATAAGATCAGGAACCCCCGTTTCGGCCCGGGCGGCTGCCGCAGGGCCAAGACGAGAGTCGCTTCTAGGCAGCAGCAACGGAGCAGACGGCGAAAAAGAGAAGCTGGCTAGGGAAGAAACCGCGGCAGCGTTGGACGACCTAAAGACCAGGCTAGCCAAGGCTGAGGGAGTTGCCGATGAGTACCAGAAACAGGCCGAGGTGCTGCAGTCACGCCTCGATGACACCTTGCGAGAGCATGCGAAGCTAGAGGAGCGGTTGCATGAGACGGAGGAGCAGACCGAGGCTCTGTCTAACGAGAAGAGGGAGGCTGCACGGCAGATGAGGGAGATGGAGTCGATATACGAGGCGGAGAGGAGCTCTATGATGAAGGAAAAGGATGAGATGGCCAATCGAGAAGAGGAAATGCAGACGGTGATACAGCGGCTGAAAGATAGCCTCGCAGCACAGAAGAATAACTCGGAAGAAGACGGCCGGTCATCAAGGCAGGGTATGTTTACGAATGCCACGTTGCTTTACACGCAACGGCCTACCTGGTGTTTTATTACTCGCACTAACCAGAATGGATCGTTGCAGCAGCGAACTCGGCTGCCATCGAAGGCGGAAGCTTTGCACCACCGTCCTCCCTGCAGCGCAGCGATTCCCGAAATAACTCCAAGCTTCTCCTGCAAAAGGACAAGCTGATTGAATCGCTACGGCTAGAACTAGCCGAGGCTCAGATCAAGCTAGTGGAAGCCGAGAATCAGGGCGGCGGACGGCTGCATGAGGTTGAACGTCAACTGATGGAAGCCCGCATGGCAAATGCGCGGTTGATGGAAGACAACGAGAGCTACCAGCTCCTGCTGCAGGAGAAGACGCTAAATGGCGAATTCACCAAGAACGACTTCAGCTATCTGGGCGCTGCCGCAGCAAACCAGGATGCCCTCAACGCCTTGGAGGGTCGGAATGGCGGCGCTTCTAGCCTCGCCGACGAGCTTGACGAGGCCAACGAAAACGAGAGCGAGAACTACCGACGCCTCGAGGCCGAGCTGCGTTCTGCTAAGGACCAGAACAAGGCGCTGACGCTGTATATTAACAAGATCATCGAACGCCTGCTGCAGCATCAGGACTTTGAGGCTATCCTGGACCAGTCGAGCGACTTCAAGCCGAGCGCCAACACGAACAAGGACCTTCCGCCGCCGCCTGCCGATAGAGATGGCCAATGGTCAGGTGCCGCTTTGCTGCAACGAGCGAAATCGATCGCAGTGGGCACCGGAAAGCCTAAGCCGCGACCCATGTCGACAATGCCCACGACTGCCCCTACGGTACACAACGATCCGGAAACGGCACCGAAGATACCGCTGGGGAATCTGACGCGGTCTACGAGCGTTCGGCGAGCGCGACCCATGAGCGAGCAATTCACCGGTGCTGGAGGGAGCAGCCTAGTCAGCCAGATGTATAAGGGACCCGACAGCGCAGGCTCCCCGCCTCTCGGATCACCGCGCCGGTCGCAGACCTTCTTCAACCAGCCGAGCGTCGGCCCGGCCGGCAGCACGGCGATGCAGCGGACGCCGAGCGGCCAGCAGTCGCAGACGTCGCCGGCACCGACCTCGGGCAACTTCCCTGGCATGCGGAGCGAGACCTCGAGTGTGAGCGGCGATTCCGGTGACGTTACAACACCGCCATCCCAGTCACCGCCAAGGCACGGCCATGCACATGACAAGGCGACCACCTTTGCCGGCAACAAGCCGCGGCCGCTGCGGCTCGTTCAGGAGAACCCAGACTCGGTCAAGTCGGACAACAAGCGAGCCAGCTGGATCAACTGGGCCTCGAGCGCCTGGAACAAGAAGGATGAAGCGGGGGGGTCGATTCCGGAATAGGACGGCACCAAGATTGACTCACTCTCGTTGGATGTCAGGGGCTTCGGGTCGCGTTTCCTACTCGGCGCGAGTCTGGGCATCTCCACGCCATCGTCCTCGGCTCTGATTATGGTGATCGAGTCTGCCTTTGTGCGGTGTCAGGTGTTGGTGTGGGATTGGCGGCAAGGAGGTAGCGTACTGACGCTCATGAGCGGATGAAGGAAACGACGTCTAGGTGCATGGTTGGAAGGGTGTTTGTTCCGAGGTTCCAGAGATGGGTTGGGGATGTACGACTTAGGGTATACAGTATCAGATAGACGGGATAGGTGTTTGCTAGTAACTTGGGTACTAATAATGAAAAGCCATTCTCCACATCGTGCACCTTTAGTTCCGATATCCATCCTCTCGTATTCCTAAGACATATTCAATCTCTTCCTTTTCCCTAAGCTTTGACATTCTTTAGAGGCTCCTCCATCGCCTAAAAGCACGGCATACACAGAATCACGCTGGTTGGGAGGCAGGCTACAAACAAACAGCAAGCACCGGCACGGGGGTCTGGCACACTGCACACACACTACCAAGCCACCGCAGCCTGATGCTCCAGCCACCTCCCCTTGGCAGTTGTCCAGGCGGTGGAGCGGGTTCACCCTATTGAAACATCGGGTTCCTGCGCATGACCAACACCCAACAGAAAAATGCCGCCTTTCCCGTCAAGAAGCACTCCCGCTCTTATGTGACTGCTACGTACCGCCCCTACGACGTGCTACCTACCATATTGGCCTGGCGGGCGGTCCCGTTCAGGTTTCGCTCGACCATTGATGCGGCGTGGACGTGATCACCAGACGCTGGAATGGCTGGCCCACGTCAGCGACAGTGACATGCCAGGCTGTTGGGGCGCTTGGTGTTGATGAGGCAAGGGAGGCGTGGGGGTGCCAGGTACAAGGTCAACATCGGCAGCTTCTCTCGCAAAATTGATGGCTCATGTGGCATAGTGTCAACGTGTGAGCTGGTCCAGTCTGGTGGGAGGAAGCATCGCTGCCTGCAGACAGGAGTACGAACCATCCAACCTGCACGGAACGGAAATGCGAGAATAGGTGATGCGTAAATATTACAAAATGACGCTGTTGATGGATATGCTGGTTCCCCGGCTCAGCGGCTTGTTTTGCTTCACTAATGCCAAAAATCATAATTGTTGCAAATTGCAGAACTACCTCCCGTATTGTGCGTTTTGTTTCCGGACATGTTTGCCGTCTTCGCTTTTTTGGCGTAAGCTGGCTTGAATAGTTGAGCACTAGTGGGAATGCTCCTTTGAAGCTTCTGGGCCTTCTGTACGACTTTCCGGTGGTTTTCTGCGAAGCGGAGCCAAAAGATCCTAGAGATTTAGTCGACAGCCTTCGCCGAACGTAACATTCCTGTACATTCCCGTAGTGCGAACCCTGTCGACATACCCTATTGCAAGTCCGGGACTGGAACTGTTAAGGCAGGGCTGAACGCCAGCCACATGTCCTCTGATACTTGGCTGCTTGTGAGAGGCCAAGAGGCGGTCATGCGTGGCCGCAAAAGGGGGAGGGGCAGACAATTTTTTTTTCTTCTTTCTTTTAGCTTGCGGCCCAATGTCAGCAGTGTGCGACAAATAGTAGTCTTCAGGATGGACGTTCCTCGATCGGCTTTTCACCTCCCTTTGGGAATTAGCAGCTGCCACGATTGTGGTAGTTCCACGGGGGAAAGGCGTGGTGCCAATGTCAAGCATTCCATTTGGGACCCGTGAGTCTTTAAATTTGCATCTAAACGAAGAAAGTCACAGCTTTTCGTCGGCGATGACACCTCATCAGGAATACCAGAAGTTCCTCTTCCGGTATGCCCACTAAGGGACCTTCTCCGGTTCGAAGTAGTAGGGGAAAGGAATGTAGAAATTGATTCCAGAAGCTCCTCTTTACTAACAGTAGAGCCAAGAACCTTGCCAGCGTCCATCCGCCGTCCATATCTTGGTGCATCGCCCGCGCTGTCAACGGCGTCGGCACCCACCATGGGAATCATTCGTTGTTAATCTGGGTTAAGCAGTTCTGTTCTGTTCCCTCTGTCTGCATCCGAAGGCTGCCGTGTCCAGAATGAAGAATAAAGAGAATAATTATTTACTCCCTTGCCGCGTCGTGGAAGGCTGTGGGCTCCAGCTTTTGCCGCTTTGGGATGGCCAAGGACCAATAAGAACGGCTTGCTAGAGGCGTACAGTAGATGTGAAGGCCCCAGAAAAAGCCGTTTCAACCACCCTAAAATCCCGCTGCTATTCCTGAAATCTCAGATGAAATAAACAAGATATGTCATGGACACCTCGAGGTGTGGGGTACATGCTTTCTTCGCTCTACCATTTTGTCATTCGGTCGATAATTTTATATACCAACAGGGAGAACTCGTAAAGTGACTTTTGTCAACATGGAGTGGCAATTATGGTTATGTTGCACTGAATCGGGTTATCAGAACCCCTGGCATGATTGTCCACCTAAATATTTTCCCGCCTTTGTCGGTGAAGGACCACGGCAGGCCCCAGGAGTAGCAGCGGTGAGGAGAGTTCTCCACCGGGACCCATGGCGGCACATGAGAGAACTCTTTGAATGCGTCCGGAAGCAATCCGGTGCTCAGGTCCCCTTCTCGGCCGCGACGATTCAGCGAAAATTTCGGCCACAATTATAACCAAGCTGCCCTTCCGTTAAATTTTCGCACCAGGGGTGGAGTCCAACCTGTTTTTCTTTGGCTGGTCAGATTCAGCGTTCAACCCGTTGGCGAGTATGTGCCGTGACTTGCAAGCGCCCCCGGAACAAGACGCGGTTTCAAGTCACTGATACTAGCCACCATAACCACGGTTTTCCCTTTCTGTATTGTTGCAAAGTAGGCAAGGCACCCTTGTTGGCGGCTGGTCGTCAGTTCGCAGGTATCCAGAGCAAAATGCGAAATAGCGACGAAGACTCAAGACACTCATCTCAACAAAACAACCCATAGCAAGATCCAGTGTCCCAATGTAATTTGGAGCCAATGACCTCATCACAAGGATCAGAGCAAGCTGATTTCACGTGCTATTAGCTGCTTTTGGCGCTTGAGGGTGGCCCCGCTCCTAACTGTATGGACTCGGCGGGGGCATGCATCGATACGGTTCGAATCCGATGCTCCGTATGTTCATCTTCGTTTACAGGGTACGCGACATCTGTTTGTCGAGGTTTTGATCAATCAACGAACCGGCGTAATGATCCCCAGCAACTGCTTGCCTACTGTACATGATGAAAGTAAACAGAATAGCCCTAAACGATCTCTAACGGTCGTGGAGCAACTGTTGGGCTTCCGGAGAAAGAGCTCCTTCACATAAGGAGTGACTTTTGGCACTGCAAGCAACTTTGCGCCGTTCAGTTTCACAGCCTGTAATTTCCCAAGTAATGTAGGGACTCCATGTGCAGATTCACCAGGGACCACGTACCTCTTTAACTCGCAAGTCCATGGATCTAATCGAGTCGCCGTAACAGATTAATGAAGGAACCTAATAACTGCCAACGCACCAAGTCAGCCCGTAAAATTGTGCCGTTTCGGCTACGCTAAGGGGAGACCGCGCTGCGTACTCCACCTCATAGCCAAAGTAATAACGCTTCCGCCTCCTCGGGCTGTCCAGGACATCCAGTCAATTTGATCGACCAAAACATCGCTGCCACGTTTTTGTCCCGCTAGATCCGGGGGACATGGATTTTCCTGCATGCCATTCTGGTTGTTCCCTCCTCGCAAATCACAAACCACCCGTTCTTGACCTCCGCAGCATCGTTCTTACGTCTTTTGGCCTCTCCTCCTTTGTGGCGGGGGTACCTCCATTGTTTGTGTACCAACAACAACCGTTACTTCAATCCATTTTACTGCAATCATCTGGTCTGTAGCGATCTTTGGTACTGCACGAGTATGACGCTGGCGGGTGGTACTTTCAAGTTATGCCCCCAAGTTTAGTCGTACAGCTTGACACGGTTAGAGCTTTTGCGGAGTTTCCTCCTAGGGTACTTTGTCGCGGCGCATTTAGCGGCCGACGTTGCCTAGGGTCAGGTACTTCTAGGCTCCTGCAATACCCACCCACCAAGACGGAGCCCAAGACCCGAAGACGACGACATCCACTCTCCAGTTTTCCCACGTCACCCAACGTTTCCAGCAATTGAACCGACATCTCGACTCGTAACCTGCAACTATTATTCACTCTTCGCGTCCTCGCTTCGCCCAACTTCGGTCCGTGTCATGCCAAAACAACTTTTTTAGATCAAGACTGCAGAAAACCACCCTACCACGACAAATCCCTTTAACATACGAATCTAACTTGTCAAGTCTTCGGCATCACGCGGGCACATTCCCCCGTCCACATCCCCATTCGCTGCTAACACAGCTGGCTCCTCAAACTCCCATGCACATTCCCACCCACGACATTCAAGAACGACCACCAAGGATTTCGCCGACAGATACCAGTCCGAGCACGATGATCCACCTCCCCTTCGACGTCCGCAGACCAGTCTTGTAGTATTTGGAGTGTTGGCTTGATTCTGGAGAGGCTGCATGCCTGGAGCCTGAAGCTTTGTATGCGCCTACAACATCTCCAGAATCAGGATGACGACCAATCCAACCACTGGCATGGCAGATGCCACCCACTCCCTCGGCGGCGCCCGGAATCGACGGCCCTCTGCGCAAGAAGCATCGGGCTCCGCATCAGCTGCGGCATCCGAGAGACTTGCTTCGAAAACGTCATCAACGAGCACCTCGGTCAACCATACGCCTCTGGCATCAAGGGACTCGTCGCCAATCCGGCTTCCACCGAGATCAATAACGTCGAAAAGTGCAATAGCTGGTGGCAGATCACGGAAAAATAGCCAGACTGATTCCAGTCCTGTGCGCGCATCGTCCCGATCCCAGATACCCCAGGCTGGCGCATCGCGCACATTATCCTCGACCACAA
>Ga0247774_1000084_pt1 | contig 43222 bp, 37 predicted proteins | sample UWRJL001104B6_FD_179933 | JGI IMG/M metagenome (GOLD analysis project Ga0247774, IMG submission 179933) | Plant litter microbial communities from Arlington Agricultural Research Station in Wisconsin, United States - UWRJ-L001-104B-6 | ecosystem: Environmental > Terrestrial > Plant litter >...
GGCATCACCCTGACTATCCGGCTTTCACCGAAGCCGACAAACCGTATCAGTTTGGGAAATTCAGACAGCCGACGAGTTCTCAGTGGGAGCGCTACCTTGAATTTATGTTCGCTCAAGTCAAAGAATTGTTGAGCAACTACGGAAAGATTGACTTGCTTTGGTTTGATGGCGGTTGGGAGCGAAAGCCAGAACAATGGCAAGCTAAACAGCTACATGAAATGATTCGCTCGCTGCAACCGCATTTGCTAATCAACGATCGCCTCCCTGGATTTGGAGACTTCGATACCTGCGAGCAATTCATTCCCCCCCAACCGCCTCCGCGCACTTGGGAAGCTTGCCTAACTATGAATGAAAGCTGGGGTTACAACCCGAAGGACACCCAATTCAAGTCAGCTCGCCAACTTATTCATACCCTCTGTGAAGTTGCAGGTAAAGGCGGCAATCTGCTGTTGAATGTCAGTCCTACGGGCAACGGGCAGATCCAATCTGAACAATTGGAATTGTTGCAATCCGTAGAATCATGGATGAGTGTCCATGCCCAGAGCATAGTAGGAACGCTGCCTGGACTGGAACCTTGGCAATTCTACGGTCCTTCTACTCGGCGGGGCAATCGCTTTTACTTATTCTTGCTGATGAAGCCCTACGACTCAGTAACAGTACGAGGTGTACCCATTAAACGGATTCAAGCCGTTTCTCAAGTCGCTGGAGGGGAATCATTACAATACTCAACTCGCTGTGCCATTGTCGATTCTATATTAAGTGCCGATCCTCTTGGGGAGTTAACGATTCAAGTACCTGAAGAAGCTCTCAATCCCTATGCTACGGTGATTGCAGTTGATATTGCTCCAGCCAACGATACTTAAAGCAAGATACAACCAGTTTCGCGATCGCACTTCTTCACTTCCTACCCCACTCGTCAGATCGCCTCCAACTCAACATCGCTCAGCATTTTGGGTGTCATCTCATACAAATCATTCAGAATAAGCTTGACCGAAAGGAAACGCGAAATACTCCGTCAGTTTCCCGATGCGGTGATTGAAGGGTTGGTATTGCTTGCACTGTAGTAGTTGAGACGGATTAATCAGCGTTTTTTCATCAGCTCTAAAGGCTATCAGAATAATCCACAGCTAAAGTTTCACCTGTTGCTGTATCTTTAACAGTTATAAACCTTTGATCGAAAGCGAGATTTTCATAGAATTGATAAGTATATTTACGTGTGAATGCTTCTTCATCAACCCAAAAGTTCCAATTTATTAGAGTTTGGTACGCCTCTCCCTCAATCTTTAAAACTACTCGCTGCGGCTTTCTTATCACCTGCGGGCAAGCCGTTGCATCTAAATCAACCAAACCCTGTGATTCTTGTCCCCGGTACACACCTTGAAAAATATAGTTAAATGGTTTTCCCAACAATAAATTAACTTCATCATTGCCTACGCAAAATAGCATCGGACTATAGCTAGGACTCCCATCCGCTGGTCCCTGCAAGCATTTATATTCTGCATCGGAGTAAGGGGTTCCTTCTTCCCACTTAGCAATCGGGCTGGTGGCATCTTCGTCAAGCATAAAAACAATCTGATTGAGTGCTTTTTGGTAGTAAATTATTGAGTTGTGGCACGAGTATAGTTTGTGTTTCGGAGCGAACAGGTTTTTCAGAATTACCTAAACTTTTTTAGTGAGAGTTGCTTAATTAACACTTTTAACTGTACTGCAATCTATTAGGTTTGTAAGTGCAATCGCACTTATCTAACCCGCTGCTCTCTCGATTTTTACTCACATCCTCTTCCACACTGCCGCCGATCATCTCCACCTCAACATCGCTCAGCATTTTGGGTTTCATCTCATACTTTTCTTGCAGTACAGCCTTAACTTTCGGAAACGCAAAATACTCCGTCAGGAGAGCCAATTCGATAATTAAAAGAACGATTGCCAATTAGAGCAACGATTAAGGATGTAACAGGGGATTGTTTCTAATTTCTGATAAACATTCTTCTAAAGACAAACCATGCAGAATTTCCCACCATTGCCCCGTATGTCTCATGTAGGCCACATTAAAACAATCTGGCCCAACATATTCTAGGCGGGCGGAGCGAGACTCAAAAGACGGGGAAATCGCCCTCGGACTCGGACAATTATAAGTTGAGCAAAAGTAAAAATAGTTGCGATACCACTTGCCAAAGATATCCGTTCGATAGTTGAAATCATGGTCTGTGGGTGGAGAGTCGATATATTTGGGCTTAATTCTGTTTGAATTAACTCATTACATTTTTGTTCGATTAATTGTTTCTCAGTATCAGGCACTGTAGGTTTAGACTTTTTGGGAGAAGAAGAAAGCCAGAGCTTTTTTGCTTTTTTTGCCATTGAATTTGTTTTCCTGATTATCTAGGTAGAATTGAAACGACAAAATCGATCGTTCGACCTACTGTGAAGGTAGTGGCTGCTTGCAACAACCTTTGTTGGGCTACTTATCAAGACGGCGCGAGCCTCCAAGTAATGCGAGCCTCCTCAGGTCAAACGGCGCAATCTATGCCTTGATTGGGTGCGGTGCGGATGATTTGTAGCAAGCACGCTCTCGTATTGATAATACTTAATTTTCCCCGCGAAACTGCCTTACTCAAAACTTTTGGCTCCATCCCATACAAATCCCGTAGCACAACCTTGACGAACGGAAACACAAAATACGAACGTCCGTTGCCAATGCGGTGATTAAACACTTTCTAACCCAGATTCCACAACTACGAGCGTGTCACACTGCGCCTCTTGTTGTGCCCTCGCTATGGATTTGGTGCTGGGCTCCGCGTCGCAATCCACTCTCTTTTTTTGCTCTAAATCTTCTTTAAGGCGATCGGGGTACAGCGAGGGGTCTAACTACATTATGCCCCGTTCGCCTTAAACACAACGCAAAAATCACGGTTTGAGAGTGTCGATCGCTTCGAGCGAACAAAGACTGATTTTGTTGATTTGGTAGGACGAGCAGCCGGAATAATCCCTTAACTCAATTACGGGACAGGTTTGCAAAGCCCGTGCGTTCGCTGTGGATCGATTAATTGGCAGCAGAATCTGATTGTTCGCAATTGAGAACATCGACCTCAACCTCACTCAACACTTTGGCTTCCATCCCGTACAAATCATTCAGAATAAGCTTGACATCGGGAAATGCAAAATACTCCGTCAGCTTGCCAATCCGGTAGTTAAAGGGTTGATATCGGTGCTTGAAGTACAGCTCCACATTCCCCCGGCGTTCCCACAGTCCCAGCAAGCTGACGGCAACATCCGAGTAATGCGCTCTCACATCCCGCTGCACTTCGGCGATTCTTTCCTCGATCGATCGAGTTGTTACCCCAATTTTATAGAAGATGTTCCCGTCAGCTTTGACCTCAAAGAAGTAGAGCGAGTTCACCAGAATCCGACGAAGCTGTGCTCGATAAATCAGCAAATCAGCCCGCCGTTCGTCCAAGCAGGATAACCCCGCAGCTTCGGCAATTTCTACAGAACCTTCCAACTTCATTAACTCTGACAGCAGCAGCGGTTCTTGGACTCGGTTGAACAGCGCCAGGGGAAGAGCGCCGACGGGGATTTTACCCAAGTCGGTAAACTGATAAATGCGATCGCCCGACGACTCCACCAATCCTTTGAGTTCCCACCGAAAGTTTACCAAGTCTTTGGAAATGGCGTAATTTTGTGCGCCGTACTCTTTCCACAGCACCTTCAACTGTTCTAATTCCTCACCATACAGCTCGATGGTGAAATTATTGTAGAGAGGCAGCGATGGGAAAGCTTTGGTTTTAATCCGCTGTGACACGGGCTTGCAAGTTTCCTCGGTGTGCGCGAAGTGATGTTCTTTCACCGAACCCTTTTTTGCTGTGAGGGAGCCTCCACAGTAGAGACAAGTTAGCTGAGTTTTTCCGCGCACAACTTCATCAATGCCCGTCAGTTCGCCACTGCGAGCAACACCAAATTTAAGCCACATCGCCCTTCAATTCTCCTCAATGCAGGTTTGAAGATGCACCCGCTAGATGAAGAATTGTAACAATATTGCTTGTTAATAGCCTCTGCCTTGGGGGAGAACCAACCTCCAGGTGCTGCTGAGGGCGACTCTTTTGAGAAGTAAATTTTGGATAAAGGCAAGTCTTCCTTAGTCTAAATTAGTATTTATAACCACACTTTGAAAGAGTAAATGCTCGACTTACTTGGAGAGCAACAGCCGGAAACCTTGAAGTTGCATGAACCCGTGCCACTGGCGAAGCATCCAGCAGCGGTGTACCTCGACAGTTTGGGAAGCGATCGCTCGAAGGCAACGATGGCGGCAGGACTCGACATCATGGCGAAGTTGCTGGCGGGTTCCGAGTGCGACCGGATGACGTTGAATTGGGCCGCCTTGCGCTACAAGCACACGGCAGCGCTGCGCTCGGCTCTGGAGAAACAGTACGCCCCGGCGTCGGTGAATCAAATGCTGTGCGCCCTACGGCGGGTGCTCAAGGAAGCTTTGCGGTTAGATTTAATCGACCCCCTGGATTACAGCAAGGCGGTAGACGTGAGAAGCGTCAAGCAATCGGGAAAACCAAGGGGGCGGGCGCTATCCCCGGATGAAATTGCAGCGCTGGTGCAAAGCTGCTCTGGCGAGAGTACCCAAGATGTTCGAGATGCAGCCTTGATTGCTATCTTGCGGGGGGGAGGCATCCGCCGCGCTGAAGCAGTCAGCCTTAATTTGGACGATTTCAACCGCTCCACGGGAGCATTGGAAATTCGATTCGGGAAAGGGAAGAAAAACAGGATGGTTTATCTCCCAGAGGCAGCGATGGCGTTGGTAGAACAGTGGCTCAAGTTGAGGGGAGAAGCGCCAGGGCCGCTGCTTTTTCCCATCCGTAAGGGAGGAGAAATTCAATTTCGGCGGATGACGGACGATGGCGTTTTGAAGATTTTGCAGCGACGGGCGTTCCTCGCTGGAGTGGATTCTTTCTCGCCTCACGATTTTCGGCGTACATTTTGCTCGGACCTCCTCGATGCTGGAGTCGATATCGTGACAGTGCAGAAGTTGGCAGGTCACGCTTCCCCTGTGACGACAGCCAAGTACGATCGCCGGGGCGAAGAAACGAAGCGACGGGCCGTGCAGCACTTAGGGTTTTGATGCTGAGGGTGGAGAGCTCATCGCAGATTTTCTTGAGCAATGCTAGGCCGTGCCTTCTATTTTCCTCTCAAGCGCGATTATGTCCACGTCTGAGAGTCTGGCATACTTACTGCATTACTGCATCCGTAGGCGGGGATTTCTTAATGCGGCGGGTGAGCGGGGTCAAGGGTTTGGTTCGGGCGATCGCTCCGGGGGTTTGATATGTTGGGTTAATGATACAAGCGCGGAGATTGAGGTGAAATGATGCCGTTGAGAGCATTTTTTGCAGGCCGAGAGCTATTAGCCCCTCTGATGTCCGATGAAGAATAGCTGAATTTAAAAGCTCAGCGCCCAAAAGTTAGACTGTGCTGTTGCGACTCAACTGGATACTTACGCACGTCTAAACTCGGCACTAAGCATTTTGTTCACGGCAAGGACAGGATTTGTAATTGGGCACCAGAAACGTGGCAGCACCTATTAGCCAAGACTGAAATTGTTCGAGTCTGCCAGCAATTCGGCTACGACGCAAAAACAGAAGTTTCAGGCTCTGATTGGAGAGCGGATGTTTTAGTCACCAAAACAGACCGGGGACAGTTAATCAAGCTAGCTTTTGAGGTGCAGTGGAGCCCGCAAACTTTAGAAGAAACTGCTGCACGGCAAGCCAAATATCAGCGGGATGGCATCCGCTGCTGCTGGTTGTTTCGTAAACTTCCTACATCTCCTGATTTTAGTTGCCAAGACTTACCTATGTTTAAGTTGTGGCTGGAATCAAAGGATGCTCTAATGGTTGATGCCTCTACCAGAACCCTGACGCTTTCTGAATTTATGGCAGCTCTGCTGTCAAGGAATTTTAAATTTGCTTCTCATTACCAAGTCTGTCAAACTCAGCAAGTTAAGGTAATTTTTTTTGCTGTGATTTGTTGGAGATGCCAACAACAGCACTACCTTTATTACCTTCCCAACTTGTTTTATTATTCAAAGTGCGGCGAAAAAATATATGATGGAGTTTTTGGGTATCCCCATGACGAAAAAGATTATATATTTAGACCTGAACTTATTCAAGCAGTCAAAAACTATTTAAAAACAGAGGCAGGTCAAACAATCCGCATGGGAGAGATCAAGAAACGGTACAGTAAAACAGTCAGGCGCTCTTATATGTCGTTTGGATGCAAAAAATGTGATGCCATTTGGGGCGACCATTTCTATTTTGAGGCTATGTCCGAAGCTTGGTATGGTTATATTCCTACCATCGAACATGAGCTGCAAATAAACTTAAATCCTCCCCTTAAATTGAATTCACGACCTCATTGGTGCTATTCACCCACAGGTAGCTTTTGCGATATCATTGAGCATGAAACAAAACAAACAACAGCTTGCTATTGCTAAGAAAATCAAAAAGTGGATTCAAGCCACCCAAGAAGTTGAAAAAGCTCGATTTGCCATACCGATAACCAGGCTGACGAGTATCAAAAGTCTGTGCGTTGATGAAGTTGCTGCCGAAAAGTTTGCGCTCTACATTGCTAGACTGGTGCAGCAACAGATGGATCTGGCGACTTGTCCCGAACACTTCAGCGGAGAAGAATGGACACATCAACAACAGTTAGTGGATGAAGCGATCGCGCTGATGCAAAGTTATCTAGAAAGTCCTAGTTACGAAAGTCGGCAATCTCTCAGAAACTTATTGAAAGATATTGATGGGGTGCAAGGGGATGACTATCGTAATTTTAGATGGACAACGGTGCGTTTTGTCCGCAGCGGAGATTTACTCAAGCTAGACTATGCACTGCGCTGTTTTGTAGAGCCAGATTTTCCCTATTGGGCTTACAAGCTAGCGGCAGAATATGTAGAAGGTTATGGATTGCAGTCTGGTTCGGGTATCGTTGCTGAATCTGTACCCAGATTGTTGGAAGTAGCAGAATTTTGGTGTCAGTATTATTTCGCTCAAAGTTTGAACGAGAAATTCCCCGATGGGGGCGATCGCTCCGTTCGACCCAACCCGTGAGAATTTTCTTTCTGCCGATTGAGGGTTTGTTAAGTCTGCAACCCCGTCTATTGTCAAACTTGCCATTAAACTAAATATCGCCAGAGTCACACTTTAGAGTTCTTCTATATTTTGCAAGCGTAAGAAATGCAGTCGTTCCGATGCTTCACCAGCTACAATTGTTGCTCGATCTGGCCGGGCGGCGCAGCAAAATAAGGCACCATCTCCGATGAAACTAGCGATCGCCTCCCCACTTTCTCTCATCTCAGACTTTGAGGGTGTTGTCGTAACGCCGCGTCCACAGCCCGCGGGCCCGTCCCAGGTAATTGCGATCGCATTGATGTAGTCGGTATGACCCGTCAAGGTTTTAAGTTCTGTACCAGTTGTCAAATCCCACAACATCAGCGTGTTGTCCACCGATCCAGAGATAGCTATCCGCCCCTGGGGGGTAACTGCTACTGCGATGACTTTATCAGTATGACCCGTAAAGGTATTCAGTGCGATGGCGCTGGTTAAATCCCACAGCTTTAGGGTTTGGTCGGACGAGGCAGAAATTGCTTTAAGTCGAGAGGGCGTGATGGCAACTGCCTAGACATCGCCCGAATGTCTGCCGAGCGTTTTAAGCTCGCTCTACGGCGATCGACCCGACGACACCGCTCGGAAGCCTTGGAAGCAATCTTAGGATTGCCCAATGGACGATTAACCTACGATGGACGATTAACCTACGGCGATCGACCCGACGACACCGCTCAGAAGCCGCAAATACTGCATTACTGCATCCGTCGGGGGTATTTCTTAATGCAGTTGGGAGTCATCTATGTTTAATCAGAAAAAAGGAACCAGCGCACACCAATCCGCCAAATGCAGAAACTCGCAGGTTTGGTAGAGAAATTGGAAAGGAACCAGCGCCGTTCACTCCATGAAGCAATGTCGGGAAGGAAACCCCTGTTTCCCATGGTGAATTGTAATGGTGAAGAAGTAAATACTTTCGTCCTTTCTTCAATTCAACTTATGGCAACATCTCGTCGGGTATTGATTTTTGCAGATAGCGATAATACCGTTATTGCAGCTCAAAGCTTTAACAGAAAGCTAGATTGGCTGAAAATACGCGACTATCTGGCAGATCCTTCAGAAGGCAGAGAAATAATTGAAATGGTAATCTATGTTGGGTTGCCTCCTGCAAGAGAAAGATTTGAAGAACAGCGCAAAACCAAAGAAAAATTTATCTATTGGGCGAGAAGTAACGGGTTTTTAGTCGTTACTAGAGAAGGCAAAGCCAAAGGCGATGAATACGAAAGTAATGTCGATATCGTCATGGCAATGGATGCCGTTGAATTGGCTTTAGAAATACGCCCCGACATCGTTGTCTTAGTGACCGGAGATTCGGATTTTGCCTATCTAGCAGAAAAGCTCCGAAGGCGAGGTATGCGGGTCGAAGTTGCCTCCGTCGAACAATCTCTCGGCAATGAACTCAAAAATGCTGCTAATAGCACTGTAGATTTGATTGAAATTTTTGATAAATTTGAACCGCAAAATAACACTCAAAACCATTATCGAATTGGCAATACTAACCTGTTTGATTGATTCAGTTTTTCTGGCCTCTCATAGCGGGCGTTCAAAATGATGGTTGACTTGAGCCAATTAAAAACAGTACATTCCCGACGAACAATCAACGGCAAATTGGTGGGAGAAGCGGATAGGTTAGAGGACGTTAATTCCCAACTCAAAGATTTAACTCAACAGGTGGAATATTTGGGAACCGAAATTATTGCTGCTGAACAGCGAGATAGAAAAGAGTACATCAATCAGTTGAAAGTGCTGAAATCATCAGTACAACGAATAGAACAGTTTTACTGTAAATTACTGTTCACAAGTCTGGCAACTGTAGCAGTTTTAACAATTTGCTGCTTGTGGATGGGTATAACTCGTCAACAAAACTCCAACAAATCTCAACACAATAGCGCAGCAGTTGCTTTTACTTTCCTACGATAGCTCGCGCACTTGATTAAATTTACCTAGCACTAAGGAAGATATAAATGAGAGCAATTATCAATGGTAAATTAGTAGATTTGCCTGTCGGTGCAACCGTTGAAGAGCTGAGATCCCGATTACCTGAAATTGGCAATGATGATGTGATGGAAGAAGGCTTTGGAGGAACAAAACCCTTAAAAGAGACTGATGCTCTCAAAGAAGGCTCAAAAGTTTGGACTGTTCCTAAAATTGTTAAAGGTCAGGAGAATTAATCATGGCAATCGCAATTAGTGCTGGTATATCGGGATTTCATCCAGCAGCACGAATTATTGCAGAGCTCAAAGTATTGGAAAAAGTAGCTAAAAATGTGGTGGTCGGATGCAAAACGATTAGCGGCATTCAATATACAGCAGTTCTAGTAAAAGGAATGCCCCTATCTTCCCAAAAATTTACGGTATCAAACTCTGATTTACTGTTCTTGTTACCGCCTGAATACCCCAGTCTTCCCCCCATTGGCTGCTATCTCAACTACCCTTGGAATACTGTAGGACAAGGAGATCATCACTTTACCAGACAAAGTTATTACGGCGCACCTTTTTTAAGCGAAGAAGGCTGGTACTGGTACTGCGTGGGATTGGGCGGTGGGTTTAATCGAGAAAGATGGCTCAATTCTTGGCGACCTCATAACAATCCTGAAAGCGGACACAATCTGGCTACGCTGTTTGTTACGGTGCGTCACGCTGTCAATAGCGAGGATTAACGATGAGACTCAACTATAGCGCTCCTAAATCATTTGTGAATTTCTTACTCCCGGACCGCGAGTTCGGGGAGGGCTGGGGTGGGGTAAAAAATTTACAACTCCTGCAAGGATTGCTATATGAGGATTAACTGTCATTTACGAGCGCACTTTTTTTCCAAACAAAGACATGAATAATTCGCACCCATCTCCCCAAATTTCTCTTCACATTCCTCCCGCTACCTGGAATAGTTTTCGCCAAGCTATGCTGAACGCGCGAAAGTCTAATGAAGAGGTTATCGGTTTTTTATTCTGCCAGCGCCATCAAATTTCTAAACGTCAAGTTCGGTATTTCCCCCAAGTTTGGGTAGTACCCGCTCCTGATTGCTACGAACATCAATCTGCTTCGGGATTAGTCCTCAAAGAAGAATTTCACCTCTATTTGCTAGAGAATTACCTGAGTCAAGGCAAATTAGATGTCGTTCACGTTCACACCCATGCAGGTCAAGAAACCCCTAGCTTTTCCGGTGTAGACAATCGGTGCGAATCAGAATACGCTCGCTTTCTTAATTCTCGCTTCCCTCAAAAACATCGGTTAATTTCTGGTGTATTTGACGAGTCTATGCAGCAATCGGAATTCCGCATTTGGAATAAAAAAGGAAATTCCTTTGAGGCTGTTAATTTCTACCCGTCCTGGTTTGAAATCGGAGAACCACAAAACTGGCAGCCCGAAGCGGATTTGATGTTTGCCCGTCAAAAAGTGTTTGGAGAAGTATTCCAACGCCAATTGAGCGAACTCACCGTTACGTTAATAGGCTGCGGGGGAATCGGGGCAGTGTTTGCCGAACAGCTAGGGCGTTTGGGTGTCAAAAAATGGCTGTTAGTTGACCCAGACAGTCTCGAAATTGTTAACCTCAACCGGATGCCGGGAGCAACGCGGCAAATGGCAGACCAACAATGGTACAAGGTCGAATATGTCAAGCAACTCATTAAAAAGATTTACGAGACAGGTTCCTGCGTTAAAACCATACCCAATTCTATTGCACACAAAACCGCCCAACGAGAAATAGCCGCTTCCGATTTAATCGTGGTGGCTACGGATAATCACCGCTCTCGACAAGTTGCTCAAGAATTAGCGCTGAAATATATGCGGCCTCTCGTTTGTCTCGGTACTCACATCGATATTAAATCTGATGGAGTTCCTCGGATGTACTGCCGCGTCACAGTTCCCCCGCTGGGAGGTGGCTGGTGTTTGATGTGCGGCAACATCATCAATTTGCAAAGAGCTGCACTAGAATCCGCCCCCGTTGAAATTGAAAATCTTGCCTCGCAAGCAGGTTATTTGGAAGGGATTAACGAGCCGGCTGTATTTTGGTTGAACAGTATCTGTGCGAGCACGGCAGTTGGAGTTATTCAGGGAATGGTCAGCGGCTTTTTGAACGTTGAACAGGGTTTGGATTGGATTTACCAATTCCCTCAGTGTCAGTGGCAACACACCAATACTGATTACTTGATAACTCCTGATTGTTATTTTTGCAGTTCGGACGAGCGTGATTTAGTTTAATAAATACAGAATGAAGGAGACAGCACAATTATGTTAAGACAATCGTCCCCTAATTTTAACAACAGCCAAAAATTTTCATCAACATCCTTGGTTGCAGAATTTCTCAGCATTGAGAACTTTTGCCAAGCTTGGAAAAAAGTAGCAGCCAATCAAGGGGCTGCTGGCATTGACGGAGAAACTATTGATGATTTTAATCAAAATTTGAATGTGAACCTTTTGCAGTTGAGAGACGCTGTTGCTAACAGCTCTTATCAAGCGCTTCCCTGCAAACAAGTCTTAATCCCCAAAAATAAAAGTAGTTGGCGAGAACTAAAAATCCCGACTGTCAGAGATAGAATCGTTCAGCAAGCTTTGTTAAATGTTCTCGTTCCTGTTATCGACAATAATTTTTCCAGGGCTAGTTTTGCTTACCGTCCCAATCTGTCTTATTTAGATGCTGTCAAAGAAGTGGCTCGCTGGCGGGATTTGGGCTATTGTTGGGTACTGGATGCAGATATCGCTCAGTATTTCGATAACATCGACCATCAACGGCTGTTGAGGGAAGTTAGGAAACATATTGAACACCCAGGAATTCTGTGTTTGATTAAAGCTTGGATTTCTGTTGGGTTAAAAACTGAAAGAGGAGTGCTGACTCCGGAGAAAGGAATTCCTCAAGGGGCAGTAATTTCGCCAATCTTGGCTAATATTTATCTGGATGAGTTCGACCGCTTTTTATCTGGTTCTGATTTTCAGTTAGTCCGTTATGCTGATGACTTTCTGGTATTAGCCCGCACCCGCGAACAAATTATTCAAGGTCACGCTGAAGTAGAAAAATTTTTCGCTCATATCGGATTAACGCTGCATTCTGAGAAAACTAGAATTACTAATTTTGACCGAGGATTTCGATTTTTAGGTCACGGGTTTTTGGAAACGGCTATTTTTCCTTTGGAGTCGTCTAAAATTCAGCAGCAAGCAGCGGGCGAAAGCAAAGTTAGTAAAAAAAAAGCCTCTCGACAAGCACAAAGGACGAAACGGAATCAGAAATTATACTAACGGTTCCTGCTGCAATACCGATATCTGTAGATGCTGGTGAATTTGAGTGTTTTGAGAGAGACGCTTCTAAAAATATTTGGAATCAAGATATGGCTACTCTTTACTTGCTGGAACAAGGGACGGCAGTTTATAAAGAAAATCTGCGGTTTGTGATTTGGATTCCCGACCAACCCAAAAGAGAAATTCCGATTCGGGAGGTCGAGCGAATTCTGGTGTTTGGAAATATCCAAGTTTCGACTCAGGCAATTAATGCTTGCTTGCAAGAGAAAATCCTAGTTTTGTTTTTGAGTTTGTCTGGTCAATATAACGGGCATCTATGGAATTGGGAATCCAGCCATCTCGGTAATGAATTAATCCAAATTGAAAAGCGTCAAGATGCGGTGTTTCAGCTTCAGGTTTGTCAAGCTATTGTGCGGGGTAAGTTGTTGAACTCGAAGCAGTTGTTATTGAGGTTAAACCGCAAGCGTAAAGTAGCGGAAGTTACCAAAACTATCATGGGTATCACTTCTGATATTAATGCTCTCACGTCGGTTAACAACATTGATAGCCTGCGAGGTTATGAAGGAATTGGGGCGGCCCGATATTTTCCGGCTTTGGGCAAGTTGATCGCGAATCCAGCTTTTAGTTTTTCTCTGCGAGTTCGCCAGCCTCCTACGGATCCAGTCAATTCTTTATTGAGTTTTGGCTATACTTTACTATTTAACAATGTTTTGACTTTGATAGTGGCTGAGGGGCTATCCCCGTATTTTGGCAATTTCCACTATGGGGAAGATAAAAAACCCTATCTGGCTTTTGACTTGATGGAGGAATTTCGGTCTCCGATTGTTGATAGTTTTGTGTTAAAGCTAATCAATCAGTCGGTTTTTAAACCCGCTGATTTTGAAAGGGTTGCTAGTACGGGAGGGGTGTATTTAAGGAATCCCGGTAGGCGGGTGTTTCTGGAACATTTTGAAAGGCGGATGAATGAGGATGTTTCTCACCCGGATTTGCAATCTCAGGTTTCCTACCGGGAGGTTATTCAACTGCAAATTCGGCGCTACAAACGCAGTTTGGTACACGGGGTTGCTTACGAGCCTTTTTTGAGAACAGCGTGAAGCTGCAAGTTGCTTTATGGTGGTTGTTGTCTACGACATTCCTGATGATAAAAGGCGGGTGAAGTTATCCAATTTTCTGGAGGGTTACGGGCGCAGAATTCAGTTGTCTGTGTTTGAGTGTTTTATTAGTTTGGATGAGATGCGGCAGTTGCATGAGAAAGTCAAGAAGTTGGTGAAACCGGCAGAAGATAATGTTCGGTTTTACTGGATTGCGACTGAAGCTGTGTCGATGGTTTTAACTATTGGTAGCGAGAAGCCGGAGGAACCCCCAAAGTATTACGTGCTGTAGGTTTGAGGTACAGCAGCAGTGTAAATCTGCCTCAATCTCCACACCTGGGGATTTGTTGGCGATGGATAAGTGTCTAGGGTGCGTCGATTGCTGGGGACTCGCATTCTATTTGGTCTCGAATTTCTCAAAACCTTGTGGTATCAGGGTTTTTGAGGATGGATGCTGAATGGCAGCGCTTTGTCGATGCAGCTATTTGCTCTTAATTGCTTTGTTGTTTTGAGGGTGCGCCGGTGGGGTGATAGATTGTGTTCTCGGTTCGATCCAAATCTTGAAAGCCCTGTGATATATAGCTTTGATGGGATGCAAGCAGTTCTCAATTCTCGATCGACACACCTCGATCGATCTCCGAAAACCAGATTGTATGGTTGAAATGTGTCGATGCTTTGTAGGGTATGGGTTTGAGGCTCGTTATTTTACTGTTTTTGGGGTCGCTCTGTGCTACATTTAGCTGGTGCGTCGATTTGACGCCTAAAACCCTTTCGGGATATAGGCTCTGCGGCGAACTCCCTACCGATGGGTTTAAATCGGATTAGTTGGAAACATTAGGTAGAAACAAAACATGTGTACTTTTGGGTCATCCCTACCGATGGGTTTAAATCGGATTAGTTGGAAACATTCAAAGTCACAGACAAAGCGATTGATAAAGGGTCCCCTACCGATGGGTTTAAATCGGATTAGTTGGAAACCTTTAACTTCTAGCTTAAAACAAAAATTCTTAGGAACTGCCCTACCGATGGGTTTAAATCGGATTAGTTGGAAACGTTACACTATCCCTGGCCATTTGACGAACTATCTGCCCCTACCGATGGGTTTAAATCGGATTAGTTGGAAACCATAAATGACCAATTTTCTTTGATTTCTTGCATTTTTCCCTACCGATGGGTTTAAATCGGATTAGTTGGAAACTTTTATTTCCAATTTTGAGGTCTAAATCAACAGAAATGCCCTACCGATGGGTTTAAATCGGATTAGTTGGAAACCATCTTCAATCAGTTTTTGCTGATATGGGCTAGGAGAAGACCCTACCGATGGGTTTAAATCGGATTAGTTGGAAACAGTTATAATTGGATTCGAAGGATAATTTATCATCTCCCCTACCGATGGGTTTAAATCGGATTAGTTGGAAACCGGGAGTCGATCCAACAACTTGAACATCAGAATTAACTTTACCCTACCGATAGGTTTAAATCGGATTAGTTGGAAACCAAACGGGTTTCTTTGGGAAAATCCCGCTTTCCAGAACTATCCCTACCGATGGGTTTAAATCGGATTAGTTGGAAACTTACAAGTTTATCAAATGTTTCTGTAGCATCGATTACCCTACCGATGGGTTTAAATCGGATTAGTTGGAAACGTGTAATCGTAAACCATGCTGCCTTCTACTGTACCCTACCGATGGGTTTAAATCGGATTAGTTGGAAACTTTCTTTAAGTTGTTGATTCAACTCAGAAAAAGATTCCCTACCGATGGGTTTAAATCGGATTAGTTGGAAACTCTTTGGCACGTCCGCCAAAGGTGACGAAGTGTGTTTTCCCTACCGATGGGTTTAAATCGGATTAGTTGGAAACTTTTAAACGCCTCCATTTCTAAATCAGATGGGATAAGCCCTACCGATGGGTTTAAATCGGATTAGTTGGAAACAGACAAGAAGAACAATGTCTGTCACCTTGGTAAATGACCCTACCGATGGGTTTAAATCGGATTAGTTGGAAACCATTCAGCACGTCCTCTCCTGTTCCTCCGACCAATGCCCTACCGATGGGTTTAAATCGGATTAGTTGGAAACAACTGACTATAGCTCAGGAAGTTACTTTCACGCATAGCCCTACCGATGGGTTTAAATCGGATTAGTTGGAAACTTTATAAAAGTAATGTTAGGCGGTGTTTCAGCTCACTTTTGCCCTACCGATGGGTTTAAATCGGATTAGTTGGAAACATCAGTGCCTGTAGAAGCTTGAGCTTCAATGAGTATTTTCCCTACCGATGGGTTTAAATCGGATTAGTTGGAAACCCACCATCGGGCTCAGTTGTTCGATAGTAGTCTCCCTACCGATGGGTTTAAATCGGATTAGTTGGAAACGTTAAGTCGGTCCCTCCAATATTAACTCTTGAACCCTACCGATGGGTTTAAATCGGATTAGTTGGAAACAATTTTTCAGGAGCTTCAACTCACTAAGAAATAATCCCTACCGATGGGTTTAAATCGGATTAGTTGGAAACGATCGTATCCCCATACTGTGTGCCGTTCAATATGTCGCCCTACCGATGGGTTTAAATCGGATTAGTTGGAAACGTTGGTAGTCGTTGATGACTTTGAACTCATCCCCTTCCCCTACCGATGGGTTTAAATCGGATTAGTTGGAAACCATGTCTGAAGCGGGACGTCAACAACAGGCTAAAGAACCCTACCGATGGGTTTAAATCGGATTAGTTGGAAACGCAGCAGTTACACTGTTTTTGCAACCGCTATTGACTTGCGGCCCTACCGATGGGTTTAAATCGGATTAGTTGGAAACTTGAGTCCGATTTTGCAAAGTGGAAAGCTCAGGAGACCCTACCGATGGGTTTAAATCGGATTAGTTGGAAACATTAATCCTAGTGCTGGTAACCATAACGGTATCCCTACCGATGGGTTTAAATCGGATTAGTTGGAAACAAGAAACCTGCCCACCATTGCATCCGGTAACCCCTACCGATGGGTTTAAATCGGATTAGTTGGAAACTTTAAAGCTGGAATGGGAGGAGTAATACAAAACGCTTCCCTACCGATGGGTTTAAATCGGATTAGTTGGAAACGGTCTAATACACTATCTTTTCCCAAGAAACTTTCTACCCTACCGATGGGTTTAAATCGGATTAGTTGGAAACCATCCACCATCAATCCAGTGCTGTTGTAGCACTTGAGATTCACCCTACCGATGGGTTTAAATCGGATTAGTTGGAAACCCCGCAACCGGACAACTTTCAGTTTCCAGAGGCCCTACCGATGGGTTTAAATCGGATTAGTTGGAAACACTACTTAACACCAGGATTGCCTGGCATTGCAGGGCCACCCTACCGATGGGTTTAAATCGGATTAGTTGGAAACAATTAACAGTGGGAGAGTTCATATGGATTACATCAATACCCTACCGATGGGTTTAAATCGGATTAGTTGGAAACTTGTGATCCCATGCCCATCCCATTTAGGATCCAGCGGCCCTACCGATGGGTTTAAATCGGATTAGTTGGAAACTTGAGACCGTTGGCAGCTCTGACCTCAGCTAAGTCCCTACCGATGGGTTTAAATCGGATTAGTTGGAAACCAACAGCGCCCCATGCTCGTCCTTGCAGGAGGTAGACCCCTACCGATAGGTTTAAATCGGATTAGTTGGAAACATTTCTATGGGCTCATAAGGAACGCCGTCCACTTTGACAATCCCTACCGATGGGTTTAAATCGGATTAGTTGGAAACGCTTTTATACAACAACCTACAGCACAAATTGCACAACCCCTACCGATGGGTTTAAATCGGATTAGTTGGAAACACAAAACTGTCACCTATTTCGTGTACAATTCCTTGTCCCTACCGATGGGTTTAAATCGGATTAGTTGGAAACTCTATTTCAACTGACCAGCCATTTTCTTTGAAAATCCCTACCGATGGGTTTAAATCGGATTAGTTGGAAACTCAAAGTCTACGTCTACCGGAATACTCTTAATCCAGCCCTACCGATGGGTTTAAATCGGATTAGTTGGAAACGCCTGCCACTTCATCATATCCATCCTATCTACCATCCCCTACCGATGGGTTTAAACCGGATTAGTTGGAAACGGTGTTGGTTCATCTAGAGGTTTTTCATAAACTCCTCCCTACGGATGGTTTAAATCCGATTAGTTGCAGCAAGCAATAAAAAAACCGCTCTTTGAGGCGGTTTTACTTTGAGATAGCGTAATTATCATTAATGCCGATCGCCCAAAATTGACGAACTACCAAATCACGATCGCCTCTGACGGCGCAAGCGATCGATCGCCACCAACAAAGCCGTAGAACCGATATAGGTAGTGCCAAAACTCCAAGCAAAGCTAATAGTACCCACAAACGCACCGTGTAAAGGAGTAGGCGGTTCTAAAACCAGAGTAGCTTCAGCCGGAGAAGAGTGTGAATCGCCCTTCAAACCCTGCGTCCCCAAAGTGCTAACATCCGCCGTTGCAAACAGCAATTGTCCCAGCGCCATATAGTACAACAAACCTTGAGCAATAAAAGCTAAAAAACGACCGCTGCGAGACATCCACTGACGACTTCCCGTGAGATATTTTTTATGGTCTAAATAAGCATCACTGAGGGAAGTACCCTCCAAAATACCCGAACCCATCAAAGCAACAGCTTCAGTTATCGGAATTTGAGTCCCCAACATCGGAACGGCAATACCCGCACCTCCACTCAGCAAATAAAGCAACAAATTGCTGGAAATGTAGGTAGAAACCAAACTAGCGATATAAAACGTACCCAATACCGCCACCGCTGCGTAATTAAACAAATCCGGCTGATTAACTGCAATTTCTTCCTTTTTATCTGTTTTCAACCTTTGGGTAGCGTTCGTTGTCAAACCATCATTGAGTTCCGCCCACTCCGGTGCTAAAGTGGGTTGACTGAATTCTTGTCGTGCATTTTGACCATTGCTCAGCCTTGTAGCTGCATTGCGGCCAATCCTGCTACCTAACATTTGTTTAGCATCAGTGCTTGGTATTTGCTGTTGATGACCATTTTTTCTGGGACGTTTTCTCTGAGAATTCATACGTGTGAGACAAAAATCTTAATAAGTTTCAGACTGATTAGGATTAAGAACCTGCTACAGGACAGAGATGACGATCGACTAAACTCGGCTTAAGTACAGTTATTTTATTAGCATAAATCTGAGGTATATAAATAGAACCAGGCTCGATCTGATTCATCGTATCAGCTAAGTTATGAGGCAAGATATTCCCCGACAAACCTCCGTCAATTCCCCGAAAAGGGTGAGCAAAGCCTTGACTCGTCAATCGAGCATTAAAAGGTTGAATTTTTCCCCAGCGTGATTCCCTTTCTTCTAAAACAGGTTGAAGGGTAATGCCTCTTTGCCAATCAGCAGCAGGCAATGTCACAAACAATATAACTTTTTGCTGCTGCGCGTTGTAGTACAGGCGGTGCATGGGGGAAGCATCCAAACGTCCTGGCTGAACCTGCATTACCGTTTGTTTCTCAGCAATTGACCATTCCCCCTGGCTATTTTGTCGTACCCAAAAGAAACGGATAGCAGAATCATTGACGGGCAGCAATACTACAGCGCGACCTTGCAGAGAATTATTGAGTCTAGCTACAGGTAAATTTAGCTGTAGAGAGCTTGAATTCAGTAGCGGTTGCAGGTTATCTCCCAGATTGAAAGACTGGCAGCGAGGGGCATTTGCAATACTTGATACAGCTTTGATATAAGAACGGTCTACACCTAATGGTGAGAGCGTTTGACAACCAACTCCGATCGAGCTTAAAATCAAAACTATCTGTATTTTTACTTTCATTTGCGAACTCATCCCTCTTCGCAGAAACTTAACTAATCAATTTTTAATCTGGATGAGGAAAAGGAGCTTTCCAGTTCTACTGATATTTGCCCTAAAAAAAGCAGCTTTTATGAAGCTGCTATAATGATAAATTGTCACTCATCAAATGACTGCATTAATCAATCAGAAATAGCTGAAGCTGTAACAGCCAAATTAACTACCAAATTAGCCAAAGCTTTCACCATAGGACGACCAGAAACATCTTGTCCGCGTTCCAAATGATGGACTTTACCTATCAATACAGGGGATTCACAGGTAATTTCGTCGTTTTTACCGTCCCAATCGCTATAAAGAATTGCAATCACGGGCAAAGTTTGAGGAAGATGTTTTTCACAAAGTTGTTCCCAGGCAATTACATCAGCTTCAGTTTTGGCTAAAATGACTGCATGAGTAGCTTCAGACATAATAAATTTATTCTCATCGCTCGGAAGTCTGCCCCCCACATCAAACAGCAACAAAGAGTTTTTTATTACCTTAACATCTCGTGCTTTTCCTAGAGCGAATTCACGGGTAAATTTGGCTTTATACTCCTCTTTTAGTTGGCGGGCTAACTCTGGATAATTAGCAAAAGTTTCCGAGTACCAAGCACCATCGCCATCAGGACAACCAGAGATAGCATAAAAATCAGCAGGTGCATTATTTAAATTTAAGATTGCTGCTTTTAAACCATCTCTAAGTACCGTTTTTCCTGTATTGGGGGGTCCACACAACACAACTTTAACTGTAGGTTGTGGCTCGCGAGCGATATCAATGGTATCACCAATTTGGTAATCTTTACCATGATTAATTACCACTACATACCTATCAAGTCCCTTGTCTCCAAGTCTGGGATCGAAAACAGCTACGCTGCTATAAATGTGAGCTACTTTATTTGCTATCGCAAAACTAGCTAGGACTGTTGCACGTCCATTAATCAGCAGTTGCTTGCCCCCAGCTAGCTGTCCCGAACTAATTAATTTTTCTAATTGTGCTTCTGCATCTCGGACAATGCGATCGCCATCAGTTTTGACACCGTTGTTGATTTTGGCGATTAAAACATCATCTTCCCAATAAATTAAGAATGAAGGAGAACTATCGCAAATCGCAGTAACTTGTTTAACTTCACCAGTTTGAAAGTCAATTCGACTGCCTACGGGATATTCGGGAGCGGTACTGATAGCAACAACGTAAGCACCCAAGCGAGTATCCGAAACTGCGATCGCCCGATATAAGTGAGCGATTTCGTGGATTAAAGTATAACTGGCTAAGACCGAAATCCTGCCATCAATTTTGAGCAAATTGCCCCCTTGCAATTCCCCAGCAGCTACCATCTCCTGCAAACGCGCGGCCACATCCCGCACGATTCGATCGCCATTTGCAGAAATTGGTTCACCATCTGCATTTTTGGCAAAATCTACTTTTAACGTATCTCCCTCTAATCTGATTTGATAGCTAGTCATTGGTTTTCCTGTTTGAGCATTTCTGTGAATTGACAACTTGAGGACTTACGCATTCCTGCCTTCATAACCGCGTTTTTTTACGGAAATTATGCGTTGGAGCAACGAAATTAGGCAAACCCCTAGGGTCTGGTAACCCGTGCGTAAGTCCTGAGTTTAAATTCTGACATTAGCCTGGAAAAGGAGGCTTCCAAACAGTGTTAATCTAATATAGTTACCCAAAAATAAAGATTTATGCGCCCCCAGTTTGCCTACGCCCCCACCGTTGGATTTTTACAGGTGCTTGCACTAGGTTCTTTGAAACAAAACTTACCCAAAGCTGTGCGGTTATGGGTAATATTGCGATCGCTCTATGGTAGCGATAGTGATGAAGTGAGGCTGAATTTGGGAGAACACTTTACTTATGAAGAATGGCGCAATCAGTTCTTTACTCAAGCCAACTCATTAAATCGACAAAACTTTTCGGAGCCAGTCTATCACAAACGCGATGAAATCCCTCCCTTGCACGATCCAAACTGTCGCTGTGCCAAAACCCTCACCGACTGGTTATTTGCGGGCGATTCAAACCTAACCATCTCCCAAGAAATTTGGCAGCAGTCTTTCTTACAAGTTTATCCAACTACACTGTCACAGTTAAAACTATTTTTAGCTTCCGCTAATTTTCCTAAAGAGCCAGGAAGTATCAATAAACAGAAAGGTAAAGACAGCTCTACAAAACCCCAGAAATCTTATATACAGCCATTTCCCGACGGTCGTTTATTCGCAGTTACCGGCAAAAATCTGAAATATGACTTTGAAACATTGGTTAAAATGGGTTGGTTGAAAACCAGCCCACTTAAAGGTAATCCGAAACAGACCTACGTAAAAGTACAAAAATTTCCCGACATCGATAGTTTAAATGTTAATAGCACTCCGGGTAATTTTATCACCCAGACCGATTTTACAGAAATTGCCGAGAACTACTGTCAACCGATTAACGGCGTTCAGCGATTTTTCATGCACGTTGAGTACATTGTATCAAAAGAAGCAATAGATAGAATTGGAATTTGGCAGGAAAAGTTAAAAGGAATTTGGGAACAAACGCCAGTCCCTCCTATTAGCATTCAATACGATAGTGCTAGTTTGGCGCGAGAAGCACAACGAATTGTTTATCCAGTTTGTATTTATTACTTCCACCGTGCACCGTACCTGTGTGCTTTTGGGCAAAAACTGAAAAGTAAACATGATATCGGTTGGCATAACTATCGCTTAGACCGGATTCAATCCATAGAAGCTTTAGATTGGAACAAGGGGAATATTCCTGAAGGATTAAAAAAGTTAGTTATCAAACAGCTACCTTTGCCGGAAGTAATTCACAACCAATTAGCAAAAGCTTGGGGATTTGATTTTTATCAACCGAGCCGGAAAATGCTGTTGCGTTTTGAGCAAGATTTTTATAGCCGCTACATAATCAACAGTTTTCGCCACGAAACTTTTACATTTATTAATGGTAAGGCAGATTTTAAAAAGTTTATTCGAGAGTACGCTCCGAATCAAACTGAAAATAAATTGTTGGTAAAAATATTAGAAAGTTTACCCAGCCACCCAGATGACGATGAATATCCTTATGCCTATTACAGTGCTGATTTTCGGAGGGACGAGCTTAATTTAATAGATAATAACGTGATGATGCGCTTGAGAGCTTGGGGCCCGAAATTAGAAGTTTTGCTACCGCTTGATTTGCGATCGCGCATAGCTAAAGACATCGAAGACACTTGGAAACTTTACCAGCAATCGCCCTTGTTAGGGACTAGGGACTAGGAGGTATGGGAAGCGATCGTGTTTTTCAATCTTGGGAAAGGAACGCATTCGGACACGAAAGGTTGGTTTCTAGTAGTAAATTCTCGCCCGAATGCTTGGCCCCTCGCGTAAATTTATGTCCTAACCACCTTGGGGCTGGTTAGAAAAGATTGTAGTTTAGCGTCCTTAGCAATTGGCCAAACCCCAACGCTTAGCTAGTTCGGATAAAGAGTTGATTGCTTTATTCGCGTCGTCAACTATTTTACTAGAATTGGGGGCGCGTCTTTCATATCCAGCATGGTCGAGAGTATTTCGCAGAATTCGTACTTTATTCCACACAGCAATTAATTGTCTTTTTTCCGGCCATTTGTGAATGATTTTCCCATAATCTGTTAATTCTCTAGGTGGTGTATTCCGACTAATCTCCCAAAGTGCTTCATTAATATCTTCACGGGTATATGGACTGTCAATATCTACATTTCCTTCTAATTTATAATTGACAGTTGCTAACAACCACTCCCTAGCCAGAGTCATTGCTTCAATAAGGCGATTGTTATTATGATACCATTGAATTAGCCGAAACTGAGCTTGCAATGCTGCCTGAGCATCCTCATCTAAATTTCCGACAAAAGAACTGAATGTTTGACTAACTTGTTGTCGTAACATTTCAAAGGGTACAACTCGGTTGGGCTGCTGTTGTTCAGCTTCCAACAAATCTTTTACTAAGGCATCTGCTTGATTACCCAACTCTAGAGGACGACAAAGTAAACTAGCCAATGATAAGTTAAACAAACTTTCTGCTGCTTTTTTATTAGCTCCTGAATTGTCGCTATGAGGATTAAGGAGTTGAGATAGCTGCCTCGCATCTCCTGTTTCCACAAATTGGTTACTGGCAGCAATCCAGTCTATCATGTAGACAAACTCTGATAAATCAATGATGGGTGCTAATCCATTATTTTCTGATTTTAAATCAAAAGCGCCATAATAAATCGCCTCAATAGTTACTTGCTTTGCTGTTTTGAGATAGGCGGCGAATAAGAAAACGAGAAAAGGGAGCGATCGCAAACCGTGCGTGATATCAAAAATCACGCGATCGCCCGTTTCAATATGCCCTGTAATAATTGTGAAAATCTGCCACATTTCGGCAGTATTATTGCCAGTGGGGATATCAACTGCTTGAATTCTGGGGTCGTTAAGTCCTTCTAGCACCGACCAATTGACAGCTTTTGCTTTCTCCGTTACGCAGACTAACATCGAGTCATAGTTGCAAAATTGTCGCAGTGCTTCTGAAAACACTCTACCCTCATATTTTATTTCGTCGCCGTTGCTATCTTTAAAGGCGTAGGTTGTAGTGAAGGTAGCTGGTGCAGCACCTAAAAAAGTGATGATTTTTTGACTCATAATTTAGACTCGTTTCCCCAAGTGGGGGGAGTGATTTTTAAGGCTGATTTGATGGCTTTAATGAAAGGATTTAACTGGTCTTGTCCTTGGCGTTTCCAGGCAGTGCGATCGCCGTGAAAGATAGTGACAATTTCCAAGTATTGATTATTGGGTAGGGGTAACATCCGATGCCAGACCGAGCTTACAAATGTAGGTCTTTCATCGCCTGGTTTTCTTCCTCCGATCGCAGGAGTTGTTTTAAATAAAGAGTCATGAAATAACTCCACAATCTGCGACTCGCTTACCACTTGGCTGTAAACGAGAACGCGATCGGGATGCCAGGCTTCTTTCCAAGACAAGCATTGAACGGCGTTAGCATTAACATTAACCCGCAAATAATTCATTGACTCGTGACGCAATCCCTCTAAAAAGCTATTCAAATCATTGCTGTTTTGAATAGCCATACGACCATCTCTAATTGCAGGGGCATCCTCTAAAGGGCGATCGTTTAAATCGCTATCTAACCATTCCCAATGACAACCAATGGCGCGAGTTTTATAGGTAGGAAAAAAATCTTTATGCCAAACTCTTCGCCAAGACTTACCCAATCCCCCCATAATTAAGGTAAATTCCAAAACTTTTTTTAAAAAATTAATATCTCGATCCGGGGCATCGAGATAGAATTTCCCTTTAGTTTCATAAACAGGTGTTTGTTCTATTCCCTGAGTGTCATGTTTGGGAAATCCTTTGTTAGCTTCCCAATAAATTTGCAATTTGCCAGGACTACCTGTATCTCCAAACAGCGTGTTACTCTTGGTTTTTATTACATTTTCATCGTTACTGACACCTGCGAGTAAGCGATTGACATGACCTTTCAGAGTGGCTTTAAATACATTGGGTCTAAACTCGGGTTCATTACTGCGAAGTAAAGGACTAACACCTATTCCTTTGAGATCAACCCACAGCGGATACTTATCTTGAGGGATAGAGTATAAACCATATCCCGTGCTAGTTTTACCCCCAATTCCAGCACGTAATGCCCGTTTTAATAGTCCTTTAATCTTTTCCCACTCATTGTCTTCTAGAGGTTTAGTGCTGCTTAACTCGAAGACAAAAGTCGGCTGATAGAAACTAGCGAGCGCGATCGCTTTGGGTGAATCATTGCCTTGAACTTGTCGTTTCTGTTGAGGGTGAACTACATCAATGAAGCGATAGCGGGTTTCTTGCTGATTATCTCTTAACTCAACTGTTTTTGTACCCGCCCAATCACCAATCGGGTAAGCACCGTGAAAGCGCAATATTCCTTGCTGTTCTGGACTTCCACAATATTTTTGAACCTTCTGTTTGTCATCTTGACTGACTTGGGGATGACGAGAAAGTCGTTGAAACAAACCCTTAATACTGCTACCAGGAATAAAAGGAATGCCATTTTTGCCAATAGTCGGACGCAAAATACTATCCTGACCACAATTAGTAAATACGCGGAAAGGAAACTCGATTTTAATTCGATACACAGAACCATCCTGTCCTAGCTTAGGTTCTGCATACTGATAAAATGGAGTGCGATCTGTTTCAGATTTTGGATCTACCCATTCTTGAGTCCATCGGTCTAAATCTTTGTTATTTTTCCCATACTGTAAACTACAGCGCCCCTGAACTTGAGCGCGATACATCATTGGCACTCGCTCTGGATTAGGTTTTTCCCAGTTATCTTCCTGATTGGGGTCAGGTATATTGATATTACTGTCTTCACCTTTTTGTGACTTATTTTTTTTCGCTTTGTGGAATGCTTGAGCAAAACTCATTGTTATCTATCCTTGGCAATATTGCTTATATTTGGCCGAATTCAATGGCTTAATTCTTGTTATTCTCTTTACTTTTTATAACGTTGAGTCCACCAAACCAACGCCTCACAAAACTGAGTTAAAACCATTAAAGCAACTCTCTGCTCTGACAGAGAAATCTCCCAAATTTTTGTTGCCATCTCTTGCATCTTTCGAGTTTCATCTGCCTCTTTCCTCTCTTTTTCTTCACGGGTGCGATCTGGCAGATTAGAGGTAACATTATCATTAGGTAAAGTTACTCCTGCATCCCCTAAAATTTGGACTAACTTATCCCAAACCTCTTTCCAGTATTCACCTTTTTCTTTACTATCTGTATCCCGCTTCAATCGTAAGTGTTCGCCCCAAAATCTTTCGAGTCCATAAGCTACCGACATTCTCATTTTATGAGATTCATTAAGAGCATTTTTCTTGTCTCGATACCTTAACACTAACTCTTGAGCGTAATAATCTAAGTCGTAAGGTCGAAAATTGTTGGGTTCTTCAGGAGCTTGATTTTCTTGTGCCTGAGTCATAAGATTACCTCTTTGAATGGGTTGTGTTTGCTCGAATTAACGCTGCATTACTGAGAAGCCTGAGCTTTTAATAAAACTTCAGTTCGACCAAAGCCAATTGATTCTAACCCGCCAAAATAAAGTTCTTTCCATTCGTCACTGAATTTACCAGCGCTTAAAAATTGCTGCCAGTCCACACGATTTCCGTCATACATCTGGCGCATAGCAATTGGAAACACCATCACGGTACCTTCTGGTAAAGCTTCTACATCAAAAAAAGCTCCTTTTTTCGCTTTCTTTTTCTCCTGTTCAAGTGAAACTCGACTCTGACGATAGAGTGCCATGTCGTGAATCATGGATATCTCCGTATCACCAACAACCACAAGGAGATGTTTCTTGGCATCGTCAACTTCTGGAGGAATGCAGTTTTCTAAAGCTGTATCTTCTTCCTTGAGTTTTAAAAATCCCAAGTTAAAAAAGAGAGTTTTACTACAATTTTTACCAAAGTAGCTATAAGGTTTAAACTCTTTAGTGGATTTACCCGTTACCTTTTGATAGCGTTTAAGCAAAGCCGGACAAGAAACTCTCACAACTGGTTGATTTGGGCAATAAACGGGAATCCAAACCAGCGAAGCATATTCAAATTTAATTATCCCTTCGGTGGTATTATTTTCAGTGGTATCCTTTGAATTGTCAGATTTCAATTGAGTGGGAGGAGCTTCTTTCCCATACCAGTAATCAACGTTTCCATTTTCCTGACGCATATCAGCTCGAAACCGCCCCCGAATCGAACTACCAGGAATAATCCCAGTTTTGGTAAATTGATCGCGGAAAATCAAATTCAGATTTCCCGTTTCTTCCCCCGCCGTCGCACCCACGTGAAGCGGTGCTTGAGTCTCAATAATTCCGTAAGCTTTGTGATACATCGATCGATACTCCAAATGATTAATTGTTTTACTACTACAAGGGTAAAGCTAAACTACAACCCCAACGTTTAAACGAAACGCCTTCTCTCGGAAACCAATCTTCCGGCCAAGATTGCCAATTTCCAATAGCTTTTTCGAGAACATAAACAGTACCGGCAGGTATCGCATAACGCCCCCGCGACAGTGTTTTAGCTTCCCGCGATCGCGGGAGCGGACTATTACCTAAACGATAGCGCGTGGGAGTAGGGCGTTCGGTGAGCATGGCACAAATTGTATTATCAGGCCAACTTGGTTCTCCCCGATCGTCTCTCTGAGGAGCGCGATAAGATAGTCGTTGCGAACCCCAAATAGCAGGTGTAATTAATGCAAAGCTACGCCCTAAATCTTCGTTGAGTAAATCAGTGATAGTTGGGCCGATATTATTACAACAGTGCAAATCTACTAAATGCCCTTCTCCGCCAAAGCGATACCAACCATCACTAATTTCAGTATTAGAGAGATAAATTAGGCACGCATCAGGATTTAACTGCACTCCATTTTCTAAAAATAAACTGCCTCTTTCTGGTTCTTCTTCAGGAGCTACAACTCGTCTTTGCTCCTCTTGCAGTCGCGGGTGTAGGTGAGGGATGAATTTCCAAATACCTTCTTTTTCAACAGAAAATTTTTTGCGGTCGCGTAATTTTTGCCAGTCGGATATGGCTATCCACGTTCCTTTATCATATTTATCATCAGGTGGTTTTTCCCATTCTTCCCTTTGGTTTTTTACTTGCCATTTCAAATCCTTCCTGATAGGTTGAATTTTTCGCTCCTTCACTACGCAATGCCACTCCATAATGTGTTGAATTTCTCCATCCTTCACTAAGCAATTAAAAGGAGTGGGAACATAAAAGTTTTGCGGGTTGCGATTCCACGCCCAAAATGGTCCCGCCAACTGCAAATTTTCTATTTTTTCTCGCGAGAAGTTAGCAGCAAAGATTCCCGATAAAGTGGCGGCGCTGGGAGGGAAGCTAGTTCCAGAACGTCCGACTAAATTCTCGGGTGATAAAAACTTTCCTGCACTGCCGTAGAGTAATCCTAACGGTTCAATAACAATTAGGTGTTTGAACATAAATGAAATCCTACTTTTGCTAAATTGATTACCCAGTTATTGATGGCTTTATTAACTTTTTCTTCTTTTAATACTCCATTTTCTTGATAAAAATTAATTTCTCCGAGAATTCCTGATTTTTTAGTCTCATCGTTGTTCCACTTTCTATCGGCAAAAATTGCTTGGAGTTGTTTTTGTTGTTGTTCTCCTTTTCCTTTAACAAAGTAAATATCAAATAATCCCCGAGCAATGCTAGTGTTTTTATCGCTAAAAGCATGACGCGACGTTAGCACCGCTACATCTTCATAGATGTGTCCCCAGTTTTCACCTCCGTCACGATCGCGATATCCCTCAATTACTGTTTCCAACAACCACCAAGGACACACCCATTCTATCCAGTTGCCACCATTAAATAGTACCCGCAAGGCGAGGCGATCGCGTCCTTTACTTTTTGCCGCTTTTTCTGCCTCTCGACAGTGTTGCAATACATCTCGCTGCGGGACATTCGGTGCAGTCCACACAAAACCTACGCTAACAGTAATCGGTTCGCTGTGCTGTTTCCAAATATCTGAATCTCGATCTGATTTAAACTTAGAAAACCATTCCAAGCATTTAGAAGCCGTTAATTTGGGTTCTCCAATTCGATAAAAAACCCCAAATAAATCATCACCTCCTGCATAAACAATTCGCCCTAAATCTTCAGGTAAGCTTTCCTTAAGATGTTCCTCACCCCAATTCAGCATGGCATAACTGAATTTGTGCAATGATTGAGCTTCATCTTCTCCCTTATCTTTAAGGCTTTTCAAATATTCACCGGCTTTGTCTCCATCTCCCTGAAACCAGCCCGTCCACTGCTTTTCTGAATCTTCGGGAATCAGTTGTGATTCTCTTTCTTCTTGCCAACGGCTTAAATGGCGGAATGTACGCGGAACTTCCGCAAGTTTAATACCAATCTTATTAGCAACCTCTTCTAAAGTAATTAGCCGCTTGATTAATTCAGGAATGCTTAACTCTTCTGTGGGGCTGATAATGGCTTCGCCATATTTTTTGTAGTATTCTCCTTGCTCATGCTGTGATTTTTTCGGAAAATCATTTCTGACAAAATCGACAAACCCGCCATATCTATGTCTTAATTCGCTGTCAATTGCACATGGTTGCTCTTGGGCCATAAAATTAATAAACTTTTCACCAACTTTTTGACTTAAAAACTTGTAAAAATCTTTTATTTCGGCACGTTTTGTGTTGTAGTTCCATTCTTCGTGCTGTTCGTTTGTCCAATTCTCTTCCCTTGTCCGCTTATTTCGCTTGCCATCCCACAAACTCATGCCGGGATAAGCCACACCATCACTACCTGATAAGCTGGAACTTTCTCCAATCCAATTAATACCAGTCCAAGCACGCGATCGCTTTTTTTCATTTAACGCTTCTCGCGCCTCAGTAACAGTTTTTCCAGTCTCCCAAAAAAACTCCCAAGCGTGCTCAGTCCACAAATCCCAATCCCGCATCCAAGGCAAAACTTTTGTACCAGAATTGCCATTCTGCCAGACTCCCCGATCGATCCAGTTTGGGTAGTGATTATTTATCCACTCTTTGCAAGCATCTTCTATCCACTCGCGACAAGTTTGGGTGACTTTCCCCCAGGCATCATAAAAGGCTTTTTTTACTTTTTTTTCGGTAAATTGACCCTCCAAAATAATTTGGTTGGGAGTGCCTTGGGTCACATTAATTAAAGCAGGCGATACAACCGGATCTTTGTCATCTTTCTTGCTTGCTGGTCGCGAGTCAAGTGGATAGCCGCGATCCTCCCTGGCTGCTTTGCACACCGCTTCAGCTAAGTACGACAGGAGAAATGAGCTCCCGTACAAATCTCGAAGTTTGCGAGATTTTTCGATAAAACCTTGAACCGGAGCAAAGGTGATGGCAGTGTAACATTTTGATTCGGGAGTCATGTTAATATTTCTCCAATATTGATTTAATTGCGATAAATAAATTCATTCATTTTGATTAAATCTTGGTAGCTTCCAGTCTTAGAATCGTAGTTAGTTAACAAAATATTCCAAAAATGTTGAGTCGTCCTTCCAACTGCGAGTGCCAAACTTACGGGCATCGAATAAACCAATTTTATCTCCGCATATTCTTGCTGTGCTTGATTCAAAACCTTGAAGATTTCTCGGCAATATTGAGTCCAATCTTCTTCATAGCCGATCGTATGACCCGTTCTATTCTGCAAAACAATCAAGTCTCCATAATTGGTAATGCTGGGGTCGTTGAGTCTGATTTTATGCGCCGCTGCATCGATCGCAATTGTTACTTGTGGTTGGCGCGGTTCGCTGCAGGGATAAGTAGCATCAAATTTTTCAAAATCCGGCGTATCTTCTTTTAAGTCCCGATCCTTGACCTCCATCACGCACTGATAACTATTGTTCTCCGGAGTTCTTTGAAATAGCTGCATTCCTTCTCTTGCTAACATAGAGCCAATCAGAAAACTGATGCTAATCAGTCCAATATAGACTAAGTAGAAAATGGAATTCTGCGGTATTTTGCGTTTGAGTCGTTCCAAGTCGTGCTTGGTAATTTTCAAGAAATCTTTGAGCCGATCGGTATCGAAAATATCTCCTTCGTACTTATATACTAGATCGCTTTCAGTAAGGCTCAAGTATTTATTAATATTATCGCGATAATTGCGATACTGAGTCCGCAATTGAATTAGGTTAAATAAAGAATTGAGGGCATCAAGGGAATTGGCTGAGTTAGCAATGTTGATAACTACCGGAATGGCTAGCGCATCTTCGGTGTAAATTTTGTATTTGTTGGCTTCGACCGCTATTCCTATCAAAAAAATAGCTATCACCACGCTAAAAATAATTAAATTGTAACTAGAGAACAATAAAGGAGCAATTCCTGCCAGAAAACCTGCCAAAGCCGTCCAAGGGGTTTCGATCGCAATTTCTCTGGGATTGGCAAGCGCGATGGCTACTATCTCTTTTGCTTTTTGGATGATGACAACTGGATAGTGTAAACTCGATCGAACTAGCTTAGACATTTTTATCAAGACTCTTATTTGTTTGTCTGAATTTTGGCATTTACTTGGAAAGGGGGTCTTCCCTAGTGCTATCTAAGCTGAATCATAACTATTTCAAGCTTTCCAATCGATCGACAGTTCGGTCTATTTCGGACAACAAGAAGTTAGAACCTCCCAGTCGGTAAATTTCCAGCAAACTGCGGTAAAACCACAAAGTGCCTGCTTTTCCACCCTTAAATTTATTCCATACTGCTTCGCCTTCTCGATCGCGATCGGCTAAAATCGAACGGGCGTTGTGCAGTTTGTCCGCCATCGACACCCGCAGCACGGATGGGCAAGCGTGACGCATTTGCTCAATATATCGTAATTTGCGATCGCGCCAAGGCGGTTTGGGTATCGTACAAGATTCCGTGCAGGCGTCAACAATACTGGCGACCCGTTCTCCAAATTCTACCAGAATTTCTTCGCGAATTGTGGTGTTGCCACTATCTTCCACAGCATCGTGTAAAAGTGCTGCAATTGCTTCATCTTCATCGCCGCCATCTTCCAATACTAAGGCTGCGACGCTCAACAGGTGACTCACGTAAGGAATATCGCTTCCTTTTCGGACTTGGTTGGCGTGGAGTTGAGTCGCGTAGACTAAAGCTTGTTCAAAGCGAGTTGAAAGTTTTGGTTTTTCTGTCATTTCTCTTTGAGATTTTAGATGTGCATTCATAGTAGCGGGGGATACAATCCAAATTTTGTGCATATCTTCAGGTCTAACAATTTTAATCGGAAAAGGCTTAAGCTGGGTACATTTATGTTCATGCATTACGCTCAAATAATTAGTGAATGTTGAGTTTAAATCAACCCTAAGAATTTTAAATTTGAGGAGCAAGAGTTGGGGTTGTTTGAATATACCTAAGAATAACAGTATATAAAAAGCAACAGTGCAGCGTTTCTAGCAGAATTACAGGATTTTAACTAGAATAAAGAATCGGATCGACATCAATCACAATCGGCTGCATATCCCCAGCGGGCAGAGGATTTCCCTCCCAATCCCGCTGCGAATCCATATATTGCATTCGACGTTTTGGGGGGATGCAAGCCATTGCTAAAGCCACGCTCATCATTTTTGTGCCGCCAGTAATATCGGCAACTATCACGTCATCTTTATATCCAGAATCGCCGAATATTTTCTCTGCTAGCTCGTACAATCCTTTATAATCATAATCTATGACTGACAATCTTTGCCAGTTGATGTCAAAGCTTTTTCCATATTGAAATTGTAAGTATTGACTGAGAATTTGGGCGGAGTCTTCGGAACCTTTAACTTTTTTCCCTTCTTTTGTCTCGTAACTTTTCGTGCTAATCATCCAAATGTCTCGCAACTTTCCTTGGCTTGCATGAAATTCTACAGCTTTGATTTGGGGGAAAAGATTAGAATTAAATAAGTCAAGTTTATCGAAATCCTCTTGAGTGAGTTTCTCTATTTCGGCATTGATGACAGACTCAAACAGCGGGGCGACCGTACTTTCATTTTTAAGTTCGGGTTTACGGGGCGAATAGGGACTGAGTAATAGAATTAAACCTCTCACTCCGGTGGGAGCTTCTTTTGCGATAATAGCGCCTACATTCCTTAATTTTCTAACACGTTCTTTCGCACTTTGGCGATCGACTCGCCACCAAACAAAACCAACAAGAGCTACACCGCCCATTCCAAAGATATTGCCCGCCGTAAGTAAACTAATTAACACTGTTAGTCCCACAAATGCTGTAAACTCCAAAGCAGTTCGAGGGGCAATAATATTTTCTATTTTTACCTTGTGTTTATCAGGAGGGATTAAGCTCATAATTTGTACAGAATGTGATTAGTGGCTGTTTGTATGATAATTCTAATTTACCTGGGAACCGGAAGAGGCCTCTTCCAGTAGTTAGCATGCTTTGATTTGGTGTAGTGAATCCAGCATCTGTGGCTTGGTTCAAGACGGCACTAGACAAAATCAGCCCGTTCCTTGGCTGACCGTCATACAGCGCGATCGCACAAATTTGTCTGGTAAGGGTAATTATTCTTTGTTGCGCCTGCTGTCGGGTAATGCTTTGAAACGAAAGGAAGTTAGTCAATTGAGTGTCCGTGACGCAAGACCCAACTAGTAAGACTTTGTGGATTTGAGGTAAGGGACCGCGACTGTTGTGGCGTGAGTCGCCTGGCTTGAATTTAATCAAGCTGCCCTATCCTGTGAATATAAATACTGCTGAAACCCAATAAATACTTCACTGATAGTTGCAACGCTCCCTAATTGTGTAACAGCATCACGAACAGCGTGATATTTTAACTCTAGTAATTTAGGTAGTTTTGAGCGATCGAGTTCGCCTACCCCTTCTTGGATGTATTGTTCTAGCACGAATTCAAGAAATTCTTGCTGTTTGCCCATATAGCGAGAAAAAATCAAGGCTTTGTGAGCCAGGACGCGCTCTCGGCGGCTTATGGGTGGAGAGGCATAGGCAATATAAGCCAGCACATCATAGAGGTCACTTTTCTCAGCATCAATCAGGCGACTAATTTCCGTGAGTTGTTCCTCCCCGTAGCCTTTCTCTGCTAGTCCTTCTAATAAAGCTTTACGGGTGTCAGGGCGGCTCCAGATTGCTTTTAATTCGTCTTCATTTTTAAATAATTCAGGAATTTCACCAAAGAGACGTTCTACAAATTCTGCAGCGCTCATAGGTTTACCGTCTGGACTCCAAAAGCTGGTAGAAATTTGGTGCGGGAGGGTGCGTTCTTTACCATCAGCGAGTTTGATTTTGATGGTTGGGGGGCGATAAATTTCTGTACTTTCGTTTCTATCTTTGCCTATATCTTTGAAACTCTCTGTTGTAGAGACATTGTATTTATCTGATTTCTGCCGCTCTCTTGAATCTTTGACGAGTACAGGTTCTTGGGGTTCGCCGTCCCATTCAGGATCGTTGAAGTGTTCGTAGGCTTTAACAAAATCATAAATAGTGAAGTAGTCTTTCCCATCAAATAGGCGAGTACCTCTACCAATAATCTGCTTAAATTCAATCATTGAGTTGATGGGGCGCATCAGGACAATGTTACGAACGTTTCGGGCATCAACCCCAGTGGAGAGCTTTTGGGAGGTGGTGAGAATGGTGGGTATATTTTTCTCGTTGTCTTGAAAGGTGCTGAGGTGCTGTTCTCCCAGTTTTCCATCATCGGCAGTGACGCGGACACAGTAATTAGGATTACTGCTAATCTTCATTTGGTTGATTAAATCCCGCACAGCTAGAGCGTGGAGTTGGTTGGCGCAAAACACCAAAGTTTTTTGATTCTGGTTAATTTCTTCCATGAACAGTTGCACGCGGTAACGTTCGCGTTCGGCAATTTCGATGATGCGGTTGAAGTCGGTTTCGGTGTAGGTTCTGGCTTCGTCTACTGCACCTTCCATTAATTCATCTTCAGTGCTATAAATATATTCATCTAGGTTAGTTTCGATTTGCCGGACTTTAAAGGGGGTAAGAAATCCGTCGTTGATGCCGTCTTTGAGGGCATAGATATAAACTGGCTCACCAAAATAAGCGTAGGTGTCGGCGTTGGGTAGTAATAAATATGTAGTGAAGTTTAATTACAGTAATTGAATACATAAGATAATTTGATAAATAACACAATCAAATTTTATGATTTTAATATTTTTTTACGCGCTCGAATGTAGATTTAGTTACACTTATGCTCTCATAAGTAACTATTGCTGGAATCCTTGATACCTGCCAACATTAGTTTAGTCATGTAATATGCTATTTTTACGACCAGACTGCCCTGATTGTGGTTCAAATCACATAGTAAAAAATGGTAGAATTCATAATAAAAAACCCAAATACAAATGTCTTAGTTGCGGTCGCCAATTTGTCGAAAATTCGCCCAAGAAAGTAATTATCTCACAAACAAAAGATTTAATCGCTCGACTTCTTTTGGAGAAGATATCTTTGGCTGGTATAGCTAGAAGCACGGGTGTTTCTCAAAAATGGTTACAGGATTACGTAAATAATAAATATGCCTCAATCGAACGCACAGTAAAGGTTAAACCTCAAAAAAAAGTCAGATTGAATGTTGAATGTGATGAACTGTGGTCATTTGTAGATTGCCAAGAAAATAAGCAATAGGTGTGGTTAGCAATGGATAGAGAAACCCGAGAAATTATTGGTGTTTAGATTGGCGATCGTAGCGAAGAAGGAGCAAAACAATTATGGAATTTTTTACCTCCTGTATATCGACAATGTGCTGTTTGCTATACAGATTTTTGGGCTGACGGGAGCTTGTATTTTTCCTTCGCTACGCCATCAGCCCGTTGGTAAAGACAGTGGAAAAACTAATCACATTGAAAGATTTAATAATACTTGGCGCCAACGTGTTTCTCGGCTCGTAAGAAAGACTCTTTCATTTTCTAAAAAGTTAGAAAACCATATTGGTGCTATTTGGTATTTTATTCATCATTACAACTATGTTTTGAGCCAATGAATATCTAATCACTACATATTTATCACTACCCGAACATACCACTAATTTTGGCTTTCCCGCACAAAAATTGTGGATTCTCAATCTAGCAAACCTTGCAGTGCACCCGGCTATCGCCGTTACTCCCTAAAAAACCAAGGGCTCTCGTGGTCAGGGGTAAATTTTTACCCGACTATCAAGCTCTGCCAGACTCTAACATTTTACCCGATAGATTGTCAGAGTTAGCCAGACAACAAAATTGAACCCGACTGTCAAGCTTTGTCTGACAACAACTTTTTGCCTTATTATCGAGGTCAGCCTTACACTCGTTTTCAGCCTCAACAGAGCGCAAAAACCAGACAGCCCAGCCTCAACTTGATTGCTGGCATAGTGGGTACTACGCTACAAAATCGCTTCATAAATTTTAGCTACCTGCCAATTTTCTCACACTTGCTCAACTTGATTTTTAATTCAATTCCGATGCCACAACTTGACTATTAAGTCAATTCAGTTTGTGTTAAAAAGGCTAAAAAATAGCTAATTGTTGCGTCAGCTAAAGTCAGGCATTTGCAGTATAAAGTCAGGCGGAAAGCAGTACAAAATCAGTGAGATACAGGTATTTGCAGGGACTGTGCTCTACCTGTATTTACCCGAAAATATCCTGCAAATGCCTGCAATTTTATGCCAAACTACTGCTGTTTCGTGATGTTCATTCCTTTGCCTGTTGGGACTGGTTATGGCTGTTTAGTTTTGGTAGCAAGCAATGGTTTTGCGATCGCAAACCATGACTAATGTGTGCAGAGATAAAAATAATGCACCCCCATCAATATTGAGCATACTGCTTACCCACAGTTCAAACCTGGTTGATATGGAATCCGTTCCGACTCGCGAGTCGCTACTGAAGCGTCCATGCCTCAATAAGAGCGGTAAGGTATGGGACAGGCACGGCGAACTATTTTTTTGTTGGAATATATTAGCCATCGCTCTTTACGGCAAGAGATTACTGCTTGTACTCATAACGTGGAGAATTATAACCGCCATTGATAGCTAGGAGTCGAGCGACTACTGTAAACCGAGCGACTACTGTAAACCGAGTCAGGCGGTAAATTTTTATCCGACTTTCAAACTCGCTCGGACAACAACAGTTTAGCCGATTGCAAAGCGCGGGCCCGACAATAATATTTCACCCGACTGTCAAGGCTGGTATAACGGCTACTGTGTTACCACTTTTCTCACACTTGCTCAACTTGATTCTTAATTCAATTTAAATACTGTAACTTGACTATTAAGTCAATCCACTTGTTGTTAAAAAGGCTAAAAAATAGCTAATGGTTGCGTCAGCTAAAGTCAGGCATTTGCAGTATAAAGTCAGGCGTTTGCAGTATAAAATCAGGGAGATTACAGGTATTTGCAGGAACTGCACTTTACCTGTATTTACCTGAAAATATCCTGCAAATGCCTGCAATTTTATGCCAAATTACTGCTTTTTTGTGTTGAGCGTACATTTGCCTGTTGAGGCAGGTTATGGCTGTTCTCAATCGGTAGCAAGCAATGTTTTTGTCCGTACAAAACCTTATTTACTAATTTTAAAGAAAAACGATGCACCCTTATGAATGGGGAATCCTAGGTGTCAAGGCGCTTGATTTTTATCCGCTCTTCGACTGTACCGACTGCTCACATTGCTCCTGTTGTTGTGACAACTTCGTAGCAGCACTGGCATCAATTGCTCCCGTCACACCAGGGTAGTGATCGATCGGTTTGAGCGACAGCTCGATCGCCCATGACGGAGCTCATAGAATCAAACAGGCTCACGGCTACCAATCTGGCACCGTAGCTTCAGCTATTGAGGAGGATTTTGCGGCGGCAATCGACGCGGGCCTTTCTTGCATCGGTCGATATTGTGGCGATAGTTGGCGAGACGCAATTTGAAGAGTTTAAGCAGCTAAAAGGTGAGGGGCGATATCATAAAAACGCATAAAAACTCATAAAAACGCATATTGCCGAAAGTTTTCCTAGGTCTGCCGCTCTTGGATTTTCCCTTGCTGACCACGGAGAAACCAGGAGCGCTCGGCTTGTTGGGCAGCCTGATTGCTCCTGGTTGATTCCCCGGTAAATGGATAGGGAATAAGAAATTACTATTTCTATAAATGGATAGGCGGGGAAATTTGATTTACTTGATCGGCGTTGCAACGATCACAGACGCTCTCGCCCTTAAGACACCGTATTAGGGTCTGCTCTTAACCTGCCTTCATACCAACAGTTTAGCCGATTGCAAAGCACGGGCCCGACAACAGCAATTTATGCAACTGTCAAGGCTGACATAACGGGTACTTTGTTGCCAATTTTCTCATACTCCTTAAATTTGATTTTTTATTCAATTTAGATACTGTAACTTGACTATTAAGTCAATCCAGTTTTTGTTAAAAACGCTAAAAAATAGCTAATTGTTGTGGAGCGCTAAAGTCAGGCATTTGCAGTATAAAGTCAGGCGTTTGCAGTATAAAATCAGTAAGATTACAGGCATTTGCAGGAACTGCACTTTACCTGTATTTACCGGAAAATATCCTGCAAACGCCTGACTTTTTCGGTCAAATTACTGCTTTTTTCTGCTGTTCGTGCCTTTGCTTGTTGAGGCTGGTTTTGGCTGTTTAGTTTTGCTAGCAAGCAATGTTTTTGTCCGTACAAAGCTTTATTTATTACTTTTAAATAAAAACAATGCACCTCCCATGAATAGAGATTAGGAACTTGGGTAAAAATAAGATACCAGGTAGGCTGTAAAAGAGATCGTCTGTGTTTAACAGTAGGGACAACAGCGGTAATTATTCTGTCAACGTTAGGTGTATGTTAAGCCAAAAAGTTAAATCAACTGTACTAGATGCAGCTTCAAAACTGACAGGAGCTAAGAAAAGAGCTTTTATGGCCAAGGTGGCTGAAGATTATTTTAATGGCTCAGCTCGCATGGTGGAAACTTATTTGGGATGGTCGCGTGCAACTGTTGAGAAAGGACAAAAAGAACTTCAAACGGGCTTAGTTTGTGTGGACAATTATCGAGCTAGAGGCCGAAAAAAAACCGAACAGAAGTGGGCAAACTTAGAGGCGGATCTTCGTAGCCTTATGGACAATCACTCTCAAGCAGACCCCCAATTAAAGTCTACTTTCTGCTATGCTCGGATTAGCGCCCGGAGCGTGCGAGAAGCCCTGATTCAAGAAAAAGGCTACCCAGATAGCGAGCTGCCTTGTCGTCAAACGCTCGGCGACGTGTTAAATCGAATGGGTTATCGTTTAAAAAAACACAAAAAAGTAAACCCCTGAAAAAAATTCCACAGACTGACGACATTTTTAAAAATGTTGCCAAAGCTAATCAAACATCCGACGAAAATCCTAAATCTTTAAGAATTTCTATTGATAGCAAAGCTAAAGTAAAAATTGGTAACTTATCCCGATGCGGTAAAGCTCGCACTCTAGAACCCCTCCAGGCAAACGACCACGATACTCAATGGCAGACTGTATTGGTGCCTTTTGGTATTTTGGATGTATTGAGTAATCATCTGTCAATTTATTTCGGTCAATCCGCTGAAACTTCAGATTTTATTGTGGATTGTTTGTCAGATTGGTGGCAAAAGAATCAACCACTTGATCCGGGTTTAGAAGAGCTAGTAATTGATTTGGATGGAGGAGCGGCCACCCGGAGCAATCGCACTCAGTTTATCAAACGTATGGTAGAGTTTGCCTTACAAACCGGGTTAAGAATCAGATTAATTTATTATCCTCCCTACCATAGTAAATACAATCCCATCGAACGGTGTTGGGCGGCGCTAGAAAATTATTGGAACGGAGCTATCTTAGATTCGGTTGAATCCGCCATCCAATGGGCTTCTAATATGACGTGGAAAGGCGTTTCCCCCACTGTACATTTGGTCGAGGGGACTTATCAAAAAGGCATTGTTGTTACGAATCAAGAGCTAGAGCAAATCCAAGTTAAATCCAAAGTTTTTTGGCAACGGGAGGAAAGTTTGCCAAAATGGGATATCACTATCTGCCCGCCCTAGCTGGTATATTATTTTTACGCAAGTCCCCTACTGTAAACCGAGTGCGTAGGAGGGAACTGCGCTTCAAGCACAAGATTGAATTAAAGCGGAGGGAGCGAATAATTCGCAATCCTTTATCCGACCTTCGTAATTATTCGGTCATTCAACCTCTCACGACTGAGAATAATTTACAATCAAATAAAAGAAACAGCTTTCCTTTATTTCAAACATCGGACGATCGTCCGATGTTAATGACGAAGGTCGAGCGCTCGAAAGGCGGAGTATGCGTTGACTTTTACAGTTGCCAACACGATAGCCATCGACTGTAGATAGCGATCGATCGCAACGCAGGAATTTGCAGTAATAAGTCAGGCATTTGCTGTACAAAATCAGTGAGGATACAGGCATTTGCAGAAACTGGACTCTACCTGTTTTTATCTGATTTTTACCCGAAAATACCCGGCAAACACCTGCAATTTCCTGCCAAATTACTGCTTTTTTGTGCTGTTCATTCCCTTTCCCGTTGGGACTGGTTATGGCTGTTCTTGATTAGTAGCAAGCAATGTTTTTGTCCGTACAAAGCTTTATTTATTACTTTTAAATAAAAACAATGCACCTCATGAATGCCGAATCCTAGCCGCCTGGTCAGGTTTAAAACTTTCTTAAGCTTTAAGGACAAATGTAGCTAACTGTAATACAAATTAAGCTGAATATTATATAGCTATAAGAAATAAGAGGGAGAAAGGAGCTGACAACGCCCTCGCCTGTCGAGCAAACACTTTAAGCAAATGGATAGATGGTCAGTTATTGAGTAGCGCTCGCAACCAGTTATCCTCAAATGGCGGGGGTCATTTTACGCCCCTAGTTTGCTCTTTTGGGGTGAATTTGAAAGTAGTTATAGATTTATAAAATGAGATAAACTCAACTATTTTTATGACTATGAAGCTCAAGAAATTTCCTCAACCGCCGCAAAATCCGAGACTTTCGAGTCGGCTGGAACTGAGATTGTCTGACTCAGACTACAATCAAATCAAAGCTAGAGCAGAGCAAGTCAATTTGAGCATGAGCGACTTCATGCGCCGTGCAGCTTTGAGGAGAGCAATGCCACGCCCTCTAGCTGCATTTGACTTAAAAGCCTATCAAGTTTTATGCAAGATTGATGCCCAATTGAGAATTGCAGGAAACAACCTCAATCAAATTACTAAAGCTTGCAATAGTGCTGTGGCATTGGGGGAGCCCGTTGTTGTCAATACAGGACTCTTAGAAAGCGTACAGCAACTCATTCGAGAGAACGGAGGTACAATTAAAACAATAGTTGCAAACCTCGCCAAATCTACAGTACGCTAACTATTAACAAGCCTCGGCTTTACTGCCTGAGCAATCGATTCTGTGCAACTGACAGCTTTTGGGTTATGATTGGCAAACAAATCAAAGGTACAGGCTTTAGGGGCTGCCTGAACTACGTGCTGGGCAAAAAAGACGCCGCTCTAATTGGCGGAACTATGTGCGGACAAACTCCTGAAGAACTCGCTGCTGAATTTGCGATCGCCCGACAACTAAGACCTAACCTGAAAGTAGCAGTTTTTCACGCCACTTTATCTGTCGATAGCACCGAAAAACTAGAAGATTCTGAAGAAAATGACCAACGCTGGCTGGCGATCGCAGCCAACTACATGAAAGCGATGGAATTTGACAACAACCAATACGCAGTTGTCAAGCACAGCGATACAGAACACGACCACATCCACATCGTCGCCAGTCGCATTTGCCTAGATGGAGGTGTTGTTGACGATAGCTGGGATTATTACAAAAGCCAAGAAACTATTCGCCAACTCGAACGGAACTACAACCTGGAAACTGTTACACCCAGTTGGGAAACAGACAAGCGAGCTCCGACTACAGGAGAACACAGGTACTTACAAAGCAAGGGAAATAAGAGTGTCAGAGTGCAATTGCAAGACCTAATTGATGAAGTTACCCAAGACAAGCCAAGTATGCCAGAATTAGTTGAGCGGTTGCAGCAACAAGCCGTAGAGGTGCAAGTCAGATTGACTCAAACTGGAATCGGCTTCAGTCAAGGCATTTCTTACAATTTAGATGGAGTCGCTTTAAGCGGTACTCAGTTGGGTAGAGCCTACACTTTTTCTGGATTGCAGAAGCATCGAGGCGTTAGCTATGACAAAGGGCGAGATAATGCCCTAATTGAGGCTTTAATGCAGCCACAACACTTAGCTATCGCCCCCAGTGAGGCAGAGGAAAATGAGCTAGAGTCGTCACAATCCGAGTTAGTAGCAACCCTATCTGCAACAGCAAATGAGTTAGAGTCGTCACAATCTGAGCTAGAAACAACTACACCTGCAATTCCTGCAACAGCAAATGAGTTAGAGTTGCAATTATCAATCCTGCCTGAAAGGGATGAAACTCAGTGGCAAAAAGTGCGTTCGCATCTAGCAGTCGAGTACAGTTTACCTTTAGAATTGCTTAATTTATTGCACTCTCATTCTTGGCTGTATGCCGGCTCAGAAAAGGCTGTCTTTACAGGACGGACGCTTGACGGGGAAGCCAGGTTCGCTTTTGTTCTCGATGAAAGAGGCGACTTTAGTACAACCCATCCCCTGTCATCTGAAGCTGCTTTCTGGGTAGCCACTACTGGAGAAATTGAGCGAGCTGTGATTGCTTGTAACCCAATAGAAGCCGTTTCAATTTTGCTTATTGAACAGGAAAATAACCAGGATAACTCTACAACACCACCACCCACAATTTACCTAGGAATTGAACGAGCTTCACAACTGCCTATAGAATTCTTACAAGAACTCGATAGCGTTATTATAGCTATCGCAGAAGATTCTCATCTCGCTCGAAATGCGCTTGCGCTGCTACCGAATGCAGAACTTGTCAATCCACAGTCAAGTTGGAATGATATCTGGATACAATTAATTGAGCAAGAACAGCAAAATATTCAACCAAATAACCAACCTTATAAACAGCGCATCCAAGACATCGAACTGGATTAATTGTTGCTACCTTAAATTTGTCTAGAATTTAAACAAAGTGCTTAGGTTCATAAAACAATCAATATGTTTGATAAAACCTGTTGATCAATACTTCGGACAGTTTTTTAACGGCCCTGTAAGCCGAGGGCGAGGAAGCCCTGCCATTTTTTACGCATTTTCTGAAACTTAGCGCGCTTACTTAAACCTTGAAAAAATAGTCCAGCATATAGCCAGTAAGGGTTTCGGAGACTCGACTAGATCTAAAACTGTCCAAAGTATTGCTTATGGGACAAGGATTATGTCTCACCACTACTTCCGTATCACTACCAAGCATCATAACTTGGCTGTACAATAAAGGGTTCTAGCCGTGGGTCGCCCGTATTCTTAGCCTCAAACGCTAAGGATAATGACTACACTT
>Ga0247774_1000086_pt1 | contig 42690 bp, 31 predicted proteins | sample UWRJL001104B6_FD_179933 | JGI IMG/M metagenome (GOLD analysis project Ga0247774, IMG submission 179933) | Plant litter microbial communities from Arlington Agricultural Research Station in Wisconsin, United States - UWRJ-L001-104B-6 | ecosystem: Environmental > Terrestrial > Plant litter >...
TACACCACCAAGAAAATTCCCAAAATCAGCGCGAAGACCCCCCCTGGCCCAACACCCCCCGGCTGACGAGGCTCGGCTGTGAGGCACGCGTGGCGGGAGCGTACCTCGAAGAAATATGCGCACTCGTCCGGGTCGGTGCCGACGAAGGATACAGCCGTGTTCGTGCTCGAGGGGTCCTGGTTGCAAAGAAACGAAATCGTGGCTGACTTGCGGCCGCTGACGTCCCGGTCCTTGTCGCCCGACGGCTTCTGGTCTTCCCTTGCTATGGAGAAGTCATCTTCGTCGGAAAAGTCTTCTGACTTGTATAAGGCCCCTTCACGGACGGGGAGCGGTGAGCGCTTGGACTTCTTTTTTCCGCAAGGGGATCCGCCTGTGTATTGGAGGACGAGTTTTCGTCCTCTGCTCTTGAGATCCATGGAGCCTTGCCTGTTCTCCCAGTTAGACTGTTATCCCTGCGCCTCTCGCTCAAGTTTGGTTTAGGAGTAGGAGCAAAATACTCACCCCAGAGAGTACGCATAGTCTTCATCGGTATAGTATGCACTTATGTTCTTCCACAACTTCTCCTCCACACCCTTCACGTCATCGGGCGTCTTCACCACCGGCGCGCAAATGTTGAGCGTGAAATTGCTCTTATAGTCGTATCCGTTGACCTTGTAGTCCGTCGTGGCCGTCCCCTTGTATGGATGCGGCTTGCCTTCTTCCTTTGGTGCGGCGATGTCAGGCCGGAGGTCGTAGAAGCCGCCGATGCCACCCGCGTCAGAGTTGCTGATGGTACATGCTGGTATAGCGGAGGAGGTTGGTGTTGCGTCGTCGGCGAAGACAAATTGAAGAAAGATGGCCGGGGCCAGGAGGACTGCTTCTAGGAGAGAGTGTTGGCGCATCGTGGAGGCTGGCGGTGGTGTCGTGGTTTGGTTAAGAGACAAGAGGAAGAAACTGTATTGTGGCCTCGTGGATCAAGGTACCACGAGGAGATTGGGAGCTTCGTTCATGCACTAGGAAGGTCAATAACGTGGATTTGGGCGACCATTTGCTTGCTATTGCATTCTTTTCGCATTCTTAGAAGCTTGCGTTCTTCTATCTCGGGAAATAGAACACGGTCCCCTGACACGTTCACACCTGTCGATCCTCAGCAGAGGCAGTAGGTGACTAAGCATCTTCGGTGTGAAACAGTGTGGTGGTGTCAAACCCCCCCTCCCCCCCCCCAAGATTCTACTGCCCGAAAGGACTGCGCAAATCACAATTGAAATCAGCTACAATAATACTAGTAGTACCGGCATAGTGACTGATGGCACATTTTTTTCAATATTGTATTTCCTCATGTGATCTAATCTAGAATGGAGTTGAATGGTAATCCCAGCCGGCAATCACGTGAATGCGCATCAATCTAGTCCCACCCAGAGGGTCCCGCATGCGAAGAACAAAAAGTGTTTGAACTATTGAGATGATGCGGACCGGCCATACATAACCGATGACGTACTGGAGCAGGTGCCGTGATAAACCAACAAAAGTAAGAAATATGAAGGATCGGGGAAATGAAGGGATAAAAGAGGAAAGGAGAAACAAACGGTACAAATATTAGAGTATCACTGGTCCTTTCGACCATGTACGACTGCAACCTGAGAGGTATTTGGTCTTCTACATGCGTAAAATGCCCCAATATCTCCAAGTCGCCAAGCCTCGTGAAACGACGGCCTTTATATTTCCCCGCGCGGAATAACTATTGCATTTCTAACCATCTGAGCCACTCGGATGACGACAATATAGAAGAAATCACAGTTTAAGACCATCTCAACCATCAAGAAAAGTGAGGAAGCAGCGCTGATTAGTGGGCGGAGCACGAACAAATGTTGAGGTGCAGACGTCAGGTGGAGCCACTAGGCCAGATCGAGACCCTAGATCTCAACCCCACTGGCCAATGGAAAGTCAGGCCATCCGGGTGTTCAGAAGCCGGCAAGCTTTGATGTGCTTTTCCAGGGAACGGAGCAACCACGGCCCCGATTCTAACAACATTCTGGTCGTGACTGAAATCGAAGGGTTGTGTTGGACGTCACTCGTTTTCCTTAAGAAAGGGAGGCTTTCCGGTTCATCTTGGACCAATTCCGCTTCTTGCTTTCAGCATCCCTGCTGTTTTGTTTTTGAGAATCGGACGCGATGGCCCTGAAGACCAAGAAAGCTGCTGTGGTAGAGCAGACGGGGATGTTGAAGCGTCATGGATATCACTTTGGCGGACCGTACGTATCGACTGATCTTGACACGGAAACACACGCGTGAGCATGGAACCTAAATCCAGGATTTTAGACTCGGCGTTACGGGCATCACGCTTGGCCTCCCGGTTCTCGTCTACGCGTTTACGTTCCTCTGCAACGACGTTTCGGGCTGTCCCGCCCCGTCCCTCCTGAGCCCCAAGACGCTGGACCTCGACCAGCTCAAACGCGAGGTCGGATGGCCGGCGGATGGCATATGGGGCCTGGCGAGCTGGCGGGTGACGTTCCACGTGGTGGGATACTATCTCGTCAACCTGCTGCTGTATGCGTTCCTTCCGGCGACGGAAGTAGAGGGAGTGAAGCTTACTTCGGGGGGCCGCTTGAAGTACAAGCTCAACGGTACGTCTTCTTGGTATCTCGCAGCGGGAACACGGCTAACGACAGCAGTCTTTGTGGGATGCATGGCCATCCTTGCCGTCGCCGTGGGCGGCACCCTCAAGAAAGGCGCCGACTTTGTCCTCTGGACCTACATTGACGACAACTATCTCCACATCGTCTCCGCGAACATCATGGTGGCTTTTGCGCTCGCTACGTTCGTCTACATCCACTCATTCGGCTACAAACCCGGAAACCCAGAAAGCCGCGAGCTCGCACCGGGAGGCGCCACAGGCAACATGATTTACGACTGGTTCATCGGCCGAGAGCTGAATCCGCGCGTGACGCTTCCCATTATCGGCGAGTTGGATATCAAGGAATTCTGCGAACTTCGGCCCGGGCTTTTGGGCTGGTCCCTTATCAACTTTGCTTGGGTAGCAAAGCAATACCGCAATTACGGCTTCGTCACCGACAGCATCGTTTTTGTTTCGGGCGTGCAGTTCCTCTACATGGTGGATGGGTGGTACAATGAGGCGGCCGTGCTGACCACCATGGATCTCACGACTGATGGCTTTGGGTTTATGCTCGCGTTTGGGGATTTAGGATGGCTACCGTTCGTCTACACCACTACGGCGCGCTATCTGTCCATTTACCCGCATTCTCTGGGCCCGATCGGGTCGGTCGGCCTGTTGGTACTGCTGAGCACTGGGCTATATATCTTCCGGGCTTCGAATAGTCAGAAGGATACCTTCAGGAGGAATCCTGACGATCCTTCTGTTGCGCACTTGGAATGCATTCAGACCAAGCGGGGGACTAAGCTGTTGGTTACGGGTTGGTGGGGAGTTGCGAGGCATATTAACTACCTGGGGGATTGGATCCAAGCGACGTCGTACTGCTTACCGTCCGGCATGGCGGGTTATCTGATCCTCGCGGCGGGCACGGAGGCTGAGGGGTCGGTGAAGATGGCGGATGGAAGGGAGGTGGTTCAGGGGGCTGCTAAGGGGTGGGGCATGGTCTTCACGTTCTTTTACATGGTTTACATGGGCGTGTTGCTCTTCCATCGGGATTTGAGAGATGATGAGATGTGTTTTCTCAAGTATGGGGATGATTGGCTTGAATACAAGAGGAGGGTCAAGTATAGGATAATACCTTATATCTACTAGAGATGGCGAGAGGAATTGGTGGGGGTGATTGGGGGAGCTTGAAAAGAGGCGGGTGAACTGGAGATTGACGGTCAGGTGAAGATGACAAGGTGTGGTGTAAGGTCCCTGCCACCAAGTTTGCCCTGCAGAGGTATGGAGGATGGAGGAGGCGATCTAAAGATCGCGTGGATAGTTGTGTGAGGCTACGAGAGTTAAGCTAAGAGTCACTGAATAATAGAATACTTAATACATGACATAAGTGAATATCAACCCACTACCCAGGATCTGGTCAGGCTTCACAATGATGAGCCTCTAGGTCAAGGACCGCCTGAACAGCAACTATGCCTTGCCGATTTCCCATGGCGGAGAATATGCGGAGCTTGGCATGTCAGATTTTGATAAATCTTGACGGCTACCACTGCATTGCCACGAGTTGGAGATTTAAGCCCGGACAAGATCCGAAGGAAAAGCTGGTCAAAGGTGGGTCCACCCCGGATACGAACCAAACTCGAGCCCATGAAGGGGACGCAACGTTCCGTTCATAAGAAGTTTGGCACAGTCCGCGACCTTCCCAGGGCGACACCGAGCTGTCTGGGAGGTCCAGGTGCCATGGCATGGAAAAACAGCGTAAGCGGGATGGTCCAAAGGAAGGAGTCGGGAGTCGCTTAAAACTAGAAGAACCACGTCGGTACCTTGACAGGAACATTTTGCGAAGTGGCCAAGTGCCAGTTGTCGGGTAGTTCATGTGGTAGCAGTCACCGTCATGTTGGCAGACGTCATTCATGATACGTCGGTTCTTCTTTAAGCCCCATGCACCTGGCCTCTATGCAAGAGGCCGGGCCGTCTGTGGGGCCTGTTTCCCCGCGGTGCGGAGAACGAATGCCGGAAGCCACCAGACGATGCGGGGAAGGATGCTCGGAATCGAGGCTCGGAGCGGCAACGTCACTTATATTGGACTGAAGAGAATCATTTTCGCCTTGGGTGATGATCTACGATGCAGTCTCCATCCATCACCGTGGTTCATAGTTCGATGCAACTCGGCTGTCTCGGACAGCACGACCAGGCAGAGAGACAGCGTCCTGATATCAACCTCCAAAAGGTCCGAACACCACCGTCCGGACCTACCGGTGCGGGGCACCAAGATTTTCATCCGATGGCTCGGTGTTTTGTGGGCGGTCGAACAGGATGCTCTAGGAGGCTATCCTATTGTCTGTTGGCATCTTGCCAACTGCAACCCTAGGTGTGCCGGCTTCAACCCCGAAGACCCAGACATCAAGTGATGGAATGTTGAATGGAAAAAAAAGAAGCATGCCGGGCTCGGTCAAATTATCTGGAGTAGGTGGTAGTGCATGGCTAGCCTAGAAGCTCACGGTTCCATCGACAGGTGCTGTGTATCTTACAACCAGGGAGGAAACGAGAATTGTGGGGCATCGGGAAAGGGTAGCGTGGCAATGCGAGCCATGGTGTTTCTTGACGATGCTGCTCGTCCAGGAAAGCTTCCGAAAGCCGATGGCGCATGCGAGAATGTGGTGATGGAGGTCTGCAGAGGATGGCAGCGAAAAAATAACAATAGAAGCTATTGTCTTACAGAGATACATCCGAACAGTATCTCCACTTGCCCTTCACACGTCCATTTCCTCTTCTCCCTCGAGACTTGATAAAATAATCGAATCGAAGCAAGTGACAGATCTTTTGCCTCAGCTTGATAGGTTCCGATTGTATGTGTTTTCATGCAAATCGGAACAAGTGCCGAGCCGCTTCCTGCCAAATCTCCGATTTGAATGAATGCGGAACTGGCTAAACAAGTGGTGGGGAATATATTCCGTCTCTTACTTGGTGAGCCGTTGCCGAGAGTAGTATGTGTGAAAAGCCAACCATTAAACAAGACATGCAAGATATTCTAGTCTGGCTCGTCAATAAACGTGATTTATCTGACGAGCATCTAAGACGATGTGGTACGGAATAAACATGCTGTGGAGCCAAGGCTGGAAGCTGATGATTGAAGATCGACCGGATGCCGCACCACGGCGATTCTCGGGCCAAATGGTCGATGATCCAAGAGAGGAAATGATGTGGGGATGCATCGTAGATTATGTTGCTTTGAAGTTTTGGGGCAAACTCGTGGGAAAATGAGCTGAGAATGCTGGAGTGTGATGCTGACAGCTCTCATGACTTGATGGTCTTATCGAGAATGGTAGTCTTCTTAGTTAGTAATATGTTGAAAGCGCCGAGACGAAAAGAACCCTCAAGTTCTTCTTGGCTGCATGTGATGATGCACCATGCAGCAAGAAATCGGTGAGTGCGGGAGTGGCTTGGTCTAGCGCTGGTTGAAAGGGCAGGTTAGATTGAATTGACTTCGGCGACACTAACGATGAAAACCTAAAGTCTCCCGAGAATATCGCTTTGAAGAAAAGTACCTCTGCTATCCGCTCGGTGTCTCAGGGACCGTGCGTCACATCCTGCCGAGGTCTCATTTTCTCATCTTGCAGGCAGGACCACTGGAGATGATCTTCCCCATGTTCCCACACATTCACACATCCACCTATCCACACGCGTGCCAGAGTCGATGCACCCGTGTCTGCGGGTCTTTGGGCACCTTTCATCGGCCCTTTTGGTATCGCCGAGTCTTGGTTCGCGGAGCATGGCTTTCCTCACCAGGGTTGTTTCGCGCCCGAATCAGGTGCTTATGAGATTTGGAGCAAGGTCGGGCCCGTCGAGCTATGGTTTCCTCTCTGCTTTTCGTCGCGGGGTTCGAAGAAACTCAGTCAGGTGAAGAAAAGAGTTAGCTTGTTCAAACCATACACTTTTGGACCTGCATGCTGGACAACATGTGAGGGGAAAGACCGGCGTATCATCGAATCTTTTCTACCTCAATTAAACTCGTCCCTCCATCAATCTCTCCCCGCAATCTCGATGCCAGCTGCTCCCGATGCTACCATAGCCAGACAACCAGTATCATGGGGAGTGACCGTGATGTTGTCCATGTACCAAGATTCCAATGCGAACCCGACACAGTAGCACTGAGCGCATGGCACGACATGTGTTTTCTTCACGAACTTCCGTGGTTCGGCAAGTCCACTGAACCGATATTATCCTTGCAACCGGAGAGGTAGCTCTGGCTCAAAAAGAGAAGTCTCTTTCCGGAAAGCCAAATGTGGGGCTTCCTTGTCTGCCGACTTTTCATCAGGGTCGTGCCGCTCTTGTATGTAATTGATGGGATGGGGGAAACTATATACGCCATCAGAGTCGCTCGTTTCCCTCCTTTCTTTTTTTTGAGGACCGTGTCTTTTCGTGTCCCGACCAACGGAGATTTACACCTTCAAGAAGGGCCGGCCTGGCAACTTGTACTTTTCTCATCCCCCGTGGCCCTCAAGTTGCCGATACTTTAGCCCAGAGATGCTCGGCTCCATTCTCTTGTTGGCGCTCTCAGTGCTGGCGGATGCGAACGCCATCCCGAGGCAAAACGATGGCCTTGCTTACTCGCCTCCCTTCTATCCTACACCATGGATGGACCCCGAGGCCGATGGGTGGGCAGAGGCATATGCAAAGGCAAAGGACTTCGTCTCACAACTTACGTTGATGGAGAAGGTCAACTTGACAACGGGCGTTGGGTAGGTCCTCCAGACTCACCCTGTACTTCACGTTGGATTCCCTATCTCGTCGAACCACTCTACTGCAAGGGCACCACGCTAACCTTAAAAGATGGATGGGCGAACGCTGCGTCGGAAACGTCGGTGCTATCCCCCGCCTGGGCCTCCGCGGCCTCTGCCTGCAAGACGGCCCCCACGGCGTTCGTCTAAGTGACTTCAACTCTGTCTTCCCATCGGGCCAACTCTCCGCCGCCACCTTCAGCCGCGACTTGCTGTATCGCCGTGGCGGTGCAATCGGAGAAGAACAAAAGGGCAAAGGCGTCGACATCCTTTTAGCTCCTGTAGCAGGACCCATCGGCCGCGCACCTACCGGCGGCCGAAACTGGGAAGGCTTCTCTCCCGATCCGTACCTCACTGGTGTTGCCATGGCCCAGAGCATCAAGGGCGTGCAGGACGTAGGCATCATCGCCTGCGCAAAGCATTGGGTTGGAAACGAGCAAGAGCACTTCCGACAAGCAGGGGAGGCTCAAGGCTACGGATACGACATATCGGAGTCCATGTCCTCCAATATCGATGACAAAACCATGCATGAGCTCTACATGTGGCCGTTTGCCGACGCTGTCCGGGCGGGTGTTGGGGCCGTCATGTGTTCGTATCAGCAGGTCAATAATTCGTATGGGTGTCAAAACTCGAAGCTCATGAACGGTCTCCTGAAGAATGAGCTGGGATTTCAAGGTTTCATTATGTCAGATTGGCAAGCACAACATACCGGTGTTGCTTCGGCGGCGGCGGGTCTAGACATGACGATGCCGGGCGACACAGTGTTCAACTCTGGGCTCAGCTTCTGGGGCGCGAATCTGACCTTGGGCGTCATCAACGGGACGGTCCCGGCGTGGCGGATGGATGACATGGCGATGCGGATCATGGCGGCTTTCTTCAAGGTTGGGCTCAAGCTGGATCGTCCCGATATCAATTTTTCGAGTTGGACGAGGGACAGGGAGGGGTATATACATATGGCGGCAAAGGAGGGTTGGGATGTCATCAATCAGCAGGTTAATGTCCAGGGGGATCACGCGAAGGTCATTCGAGAGATCGCCGCGGCCGGCACAGTGCTCCTGAAGAACAAGGGGGGTGCTCTTCCTCTCAAGAAACCTAAGTTTATTGCGGTCATTGGCGAGGACGCCGGCCCAAATTCTAAGGGGCCGAACGGATGCGGTGACAGGGGCTGCGATGATGGAACTCTTGCCATTGGATGGGGATCCGGCACGTCCAATTTCCCATACCTCATCACTCCCGATTCGGCCCTCCAGGGCCAGGCTGTTTCGGACGGGACGAGGTACGAGAGTATCCTCTCCAACTACCAAAACGACGGTACCCGAGCACTAGTCTCCCAACCCGACGTCATAGCCATTGTTTTCGTCAATGCCGATTCCGGGGAAGGCTACATCTCTATTGAGGATAATGAAGGTGACCGCGCGAATCTCACCCTCTGGAAAAACGGCGACGACCTCATCAAGAACGTCTCCTCCGTTTGCCCGAATACCATCGTCGTCATCCACTCCCCCGGCCCGGTCCTTGTGACTGAGTGGTACGACTCGCCAAACGTGACTGCTATCGTTTGGGCCGGCCTCCCAGGCCAAGAGTCCGGTAACTCCATCGCGGATATTTTGTACGGACGCGTCAACCCCGCTGGCCGCTCGCCCTTCACATGGGGCGCTAGCCGGGAGTCTTACGGCACCGACGTCCTCTATAAGCCAAACAATGGCAAGGGAGCACCACAAGATGACTTCTCAGAGGGTATCTTCATCGATTATCGCCACTTCGACAAGGTGGCCCCTGAATCGTCTGACGACGGCGCACCCATCTACGAATTCGGGTTTGGATTGTCATATTCCACTTTCGAATTCTCGAACCTCAAAATAGAAAAGTCGGGTGATGTTGGCAAATACATCCCCACCACTGGCGAGACGCTTGAAGCCCCCGTCCTGGGCGAGTTCAGCACTGATCTGAACGACTATGTCTTCCCCGAAGATGAGCTGCGGTACATCTACCAATTCATTTATCCTTATATCAACACGTCGTCTTCCGCCAAGGAAGCCTCCGCGGATCCGGCTTACGGGAAGGAAGCCTCAGAATTCCTCCCCGACGGGGCGACGGATGGGTCGCCCCAGCCGAAACTCGGCTCTTCGGGCGCTCCTGGTGGAAACCCCGGCCTCTATGACGTTCTCTACACTGTCTCTGCGACGATTACAAATACAGGCAAGGTTGCGGGCGAGGAAGTTCCGCAGCTCTATGTCGGCCTTAACTCGCATGACGAGCCCCTCAAGGTTCTTCGTGGATTTGATCGGATCATGATTCATCCCGGAGAGTCTGCTACTTTCAAGGCTGAGCTGACAAGGAGGGATTTGAGCACCTGGGATGTGGTCAGCCAAGACTGGGTGATGAGCGAAAGTGAGAAGACGGTTTGGGTGGGGAGTTCTTCGAGGAAGTTACCGCTTAGTGGTAAGCTTGCTTAGGAGGAGGCTTGCCAAAGTGCGGTATCCTCCAATGCCCCGGAATCCTCATGTCTCGGGACGGGGTATAAAGGGGAAACGTGTACGCCGAAGCCATGGCAAGGGATATGATGAGGATACGAATCAAGGCTACGAAGCCATGGCACGAATGTGTGACTTGATGATCAATGTGCCGCGCTGGAATAAGCTCGGGCTGGGTGCTATGAAAAAGGTACACCATTTCTTGTATATCCTTGTTAGGAAGTGGAAAGGACAAAGGGGAGTGGAAGGGAATGGTATTCCCTGAATGAATGAAACTCGAGGCTCGTGTGCATGGGTAGATAGTATACTTAATGTTGAAATCGTAATGATTATGTCAAAATGTATCGCCTTCTCTACTGAGAGTGAAGACCCAAGAAGAATCAAGGAAAGGGGGGGGACGGCGAAGCTTCCTCGGTTGAGACGTGGCACTAGGCTTGAAGTTGGAAGGTATGATCAGAATTATGCGCAAGGTTCCTTAAAGAGTTCCAACAATCAAATGCATGTCATATCCTTCTCTCTAACACCCCTTGACGTGATATCCAATCCGATCCATACATGACGAGTTCGTAGATCACAAGGCCTCCCGCTCAATGTCCCATGCATTTCCCAAAATCCGCTATGCATTGCCTCCCATTTCGTTCCCTCCGCCTACCCAATGTCCAAGTGCCTTCTTCTGCCTGCCGTCTGCGCCATGGGCCCTCCGTTTCACCACTTCCTCCCCTTCCATTATTCTGCGCCCAGCGGGCCCTGCGAGAACCAGCGATACCAGAGCCCCGATCCCGCTCTCAATTCCTCGCATAACCCGGCGTAGCGTGGATCAGATGCCACCTACGCACCCCTGGACATGTCTCCCGCCAAATTCATGTGCATAATCGCATCGGCCGTCCAATCCTCCTCGGTCGGGTCCAAGTCGAAGCCTTCCCTCCCATCGACGCCAGGGAGGCGTATCTGCGGGGTGCTGTTCCTGTTGGGGTTGGCGCTAGCTTGCATTCGCAAGTGCATTTGCTGCTGGTGCTGCTGGTGCTGCTGCTGACTCGGGAGCTGCGCTGTGGTCATGGGCTTCGGCGGGACTGCGGGGGGTGGTGCATCATCATGTCCAAATTGCTCAAAGTCCGGGAGGTCGTCGTATGCAGCAGCGTAGTCAGAAGAACGGAATTGCTGCCTCTGTGGTTGTTGCTGTGAGAGAGATCGCGTCGGCTGGGACGGATACTGTTGCGAGTAGGGTGATGGGGTATTAATTCCGAGGCCAGGCTGGTAGTTTTGCTGATAGTAAGCCGCTCCGGGCATCTCCGACACGTTCCCCGACGGCTCTACGATGCTCGGCCGGTCAATATGCCCGTAGTTTGCCTCCTCGTGCTCCGGAATTTGCGGCGCAGGCTCGGCGTTCCGTAGGCTCGAGGGACCCGCGGTGGGCATGCCCTTCATGCTGCCCATCGAGGCTCTCCCAGGATCCATGCCGGGCTGGCCGGCGTCGCCTTCGACCGGAACATAATCCAGATTCCGAATGGCGAATTGGGCTTCCGTGGGAAGGGAGCGCTTAACCCACTTGGCCAGAATACTGCCTCTTTGCTTTTCTCCCAGCCGAGACCGCGGGAAGCTGCCTTTGGAGACAAAGGCGACAATGTCGACAACTATTTGGTGCTCGTTGAGGATGGCGTTGACGATGACGGGGACGAGGGAGGCGAGGTGGGGGCTTCGAGGAACCTCCACAATGACCACTAGCAGGCCGCCGGCTTGAAATACGGCGCTGCGAGGGAGTTAGCGCTTGGGTTTTGTCAAAAAAACGTTTGCGGCCATATGTTGAGACTTACCACCCGCCAGGCACCACACGCCTGTGGCACCGCTCGACCGAGTTCTCAATATCCATTGGGAAGTGATTCAAGCCGTTAATCTCAAACGTCTCGCCAATGCTCCCCAGCACAAAAAGAACCTGCATGTCCACCTGCGCGCCGCCCGGGCCAATCGGCCGGCTGACGCTATGCAGGAACCCCAGGTCTCCGGTTCGCACGTACCGGATGCTCGGGTCACCATCCACCGTCCTACCGTCAAACCTCTCGGCATCGAACGGGTCGGTGGACCCGTAAAACGCCTTCACGCAGGCTTCGGAATCAACCCAGATTTCGCCGTACTCTCCATCATGGCAGAGAAGGCGGCTTTCGGGGTTGACAATGGCAATCTGCGTCGAGACCGGGACCATACCCGAGTCCTGCACGAGGAGGGCCTTGGGATTCGTTTCAGGGTCGACGGGCTGGATGATGCCACGGCGGAGTCCCTTGGTGTCCAGCCAAAGCTCAACCGGTTCGATGCACATGTAGGATCGGGAGGCAACCATGGGGTTGAGGACGTGCGAGTAGACGGTATTGATGGCTGTCCGGTCGAGGCCAGTGGCGGCAAAGTGCAGCCGAACCTTCTGGAACACGTCGACCCTCGGCCGGCCCTCAGAAGAGATCATCATATTCTTAAGCTCGTGAAGCGTGAAGCCTTTGCCGGGCATAAGAGCCATGGCATGATCCAACATCTGCGGCGTCGCGTAGGTATCTTTAATCTTATATCGCGAAAGCGTGACAAAGAGGCTGATGGGCTGCGCCGCGAATTCGACAGGAGAAAGGAGGTATGTCGGTGTGCCAATGTAGATGCCCATCAGGCACGAGTGGATGAAGCCAAGACCGGTGGTACTCCGCACGCATCCGAGAACGGGGCGAGAACTCGTCATCTGGCATGTCTCCTTTTGCACCTTGCACATGCCAAGAATGGTGTCGTGGCCGAGCTGAACGGCAAGTCGCTTCTGATCTGGTGTCCAGTACGTCCATATGACAACAGGGTATCCAGGCTGGATCCAAGCCGGCTCCATTGTAAGACCCAGATCTCGCAAGCCACTGTTCTGCTTCGGTGGCTTGGTTGTGTTGTACGTGTGCGGTATTGACGTCCTCGAGATCTGAGCTGATTGCTTGATGTGGCTGGCGACGGGCTTGAGCTTGATTAGGTGGTCAACATCCTGGTTGACAAGTACCGCTTTGACTTGGTAGTCAGTTACCAGCCGCAGGAAAGCCGGGACATCCTCGCTCAGTCTGTTCTGGTCCAGGGGCGCCATGGGAATGACAATGGCTCCAAGGTTGATGCAGGCGTGGACAGCGAACACAAAGTCCTCTCCGTGCGTGTACATGAGAATGACGTGATCTCCGGCACGCACCCTGACTTTGTTTTTCAGGTACATGGCAACCGCCGCCACTTTCTGGTCAAACTTTTTCCACGTGATCCCCTTGCCTTCTCTCCCACGCCCGTCGATGGTGCAGAGTGCCAGCTCGTCGGGCTGCCGCGCCACTCGCCACTGTATGAGGTCGGTGATGCACGAGAAGTTGTTGAGCGGGGTACTAGTGCGGTCATCAATAACAACCTCCCGGCGATCAATGCCTGAATACTGTTTGTCGGCTGGCATCAGAAACTCGGCTCGAGCACTCGACGAGACGGGCGACCAGATGCCTCCGATGGGGTCAACGCCGACGGCGAGATTTAGGACAGCCCGCTCCACCCCGAATTTGACGTGGGCGCACGGCAAAGCGCCAAGGTCAAAGTCCCGGCGACAGAGCATGTTCCCAATGTCGCGTCGGCCGTTCTTGACCACTCGAGGGAGCGAATTCGGCGGACTGATCATGACGCAGAAGAGGCGAAGGTTGTGTTCCTGATCCAGAATCTCCATGCAGCGCTCTGCGAGCGACTCCAGAAGCGCCCTGTCCAGCTGCCGCGGAGCCCCACCCGATGTTAGGGGCGCTATTGACGCTGCAACTGATTCCAAGACCAAGATCGGGAGATGCTCTTCGTTTACAAACACGTCGAACGCAGAGCAGTCCGACACCATGTTCAGGTTTTTGAGTATGCTGAGTATGATGTGTTGGACAAAGAAATACCGGTGTTCGGCCACTTCCCTTCCGTGCTCGACCCATTCGACCTTTTGCCGTATGCGATCTTCGTACAACCCAAGCACGTAGATCTTACCTTCGATGATGGTGCCCAAGAGGCCTGTCCGTAAGAATTCGGGCTCCACCGCGGTTGGGGTCGGTTCTCCCGGGTCGAATTTGTACGGCCGCGCGTGGAAAATATGCTCGGTGTGTCTGGGCAAGGCCCAGAAGCCACCCGACAATGACGGCGAGTCGACCCAAATCTCGCCGACTGAATATGGCGAGGCTAAAAGACCTGTCTCGGGATCCACCACTGCCAATGTTGCATCCGGGATGGGGTAGCCGAAAGCCCCCACGCGAACAACTGCGCTATCATCGATGCCTTCCTTTCTTGCATCCTCTCCAATTGCTACAACCACCACGTCGTTTGTCTTTAGTGCTTCGCGGTCGAGGAGGACTTCGCTTAGTTCGTTCTTATCGTGCTGTTCCGTCCTTGTCGTCGCCCCTCCGCCGAGCAGGCTTCCAAACCCATTCGAGGACTTTTCTTTTTCTTTTTCTTTCTCCTTTTCTTTGTCGTCTTCCGGTACAGACGCTGTGTCGGACTCGGCGTCTAACAACTTCAACGGGACGCCCATGCGCTCTTCACCTCCCAGCCAGTCGCGAATGCTGATCACCATGCCGCCATGTTCTGGAAGGCAAAGCATCGGAGCGACAACCTCTCTTGCTCTCGGGTTTCTGAGCGGCCGCAGCCACCGATCGGCCAAGAGCTCGTGGAATTCGCAGTTGACTGTCAGCGTGTCTATCAAACACAGCTTGACCGACTGAAAGTTGGGCTCCATTCCCTTCTTGTAGTTCCGCGTCGTCATGGGGTCGTGCTGGTAGTTTCGGACTGCCCTGTTCAGCCCCGTGTAGTCGGCCACCATCAATGTCGCCTTGTACTTGGTAATGAGATGCGCGTAGAGACCTGGCACCTCAACAGCTCTGTTCTCCATCCACACCGTCGTATGTCCACCATAGACGGTAAATAGAACCCCGAGAATCATGCCGATGCCAGCCCGTGGATCGAGATACGACAACACAATCTCGGTAGTGATCCTACCCCCTATTAACTTTCCATTCTTGTCCCTAAGCGATGAGCTGAAAGTATCCCCGGGGCCGGTCCCTGGCACGGTCGAGACTATCGCACTGAGGCAGGCCATTTGATGCATAATTGTTCGATGACTCAGTACCACGCCTCTCAGATCGCCCGTCGGGGCTCTCGAGAATTCTATGTAGGCCAAGTCGGGCACCGTAAGTGCCGGCACGTCATCCTTCCTCTTGGCATGGAAGCTTCCAAACTCGTTCGTCTTCCACCACTCCACACCCTTTGGCCACGTAAGTTTCTGAGTGGTGATATCGCGCTGGAATGCCTTGAGGTTGTTGTCCGTCGTAAGCGCCAAGTGCGCCTGCGTAGCGGTGAGAATCAAGTTGAGCTTTTGGTAGTCTTGAAGATCGTTGATGGGTACCGCGACAACCCCCGCAATGAAGCACCCCAGCAACGCGATTGCAAAGTCGATAATCTCGGTGTCGCGGTAGATTAGAGCCACCCTGTCGCCTCGGTACAGCGTGCTCTTGTCTCGAATAACCTGAGCCACCTTTTCGGCTCTCGACGCGAGCTTGTCCCATGTTATCGTACCGATTTCCTTGCCCTTGCTGTCCAGTGTCCAGAAAGCCGGCATCTTGGCCGTGGTATTACCACGATGCCTCAACACGGCAGCAATGTTGTCAAACCTGGACATGGGGGTATTCCCGTCGTGCGGGTCGTAAATCGCAAAGGGCACTTCTCGCGGCTCGAGGGGCATTTGATATTCCAAGACTTCGGGTGGCGGTAGATCGCTGGCCGTAAGCATCGGAGGCGCCATGTTGGCCGTCGGGGAAAAGGCAGCTTCGTTCAGGGGATATCTGCTCTCCGGTCCAGGACCGCCGTATTCGTCGGCCGGATGCCCTTCATACGCCTGCTGGTGTCCGGCAAAGTCGGAGAAGTACTGTTGCGAATCGAGCAGCGTGTTCGACCTACCACCGTATTGGTATTGGTCCTGTCCCATATACACGCCGTGCTGCTCGGGATTGAAAGCGTAGTCGGTCGAGACCATCGTCTCCGTTCGCGTGGGCGGCCCATCGCTCGGCGCTGGGGCGAGGAAGAGAGAATCGTGCTGCTGCATGCTGGGACGTTGTTCCACCGCAGTGCCTGGCTTGAGGAACCCCGGTGGGCTTATTGGGGCTGCGGAGCCGTACGAATCTGGGCGCTGGCCGAACGATGAGCCAGCTCGAAACGGAGGTGACCCGGGGCTGTTGGAACCCGAGCCGGTCGCGCCGAGGGCAGCCATCGCTGCCGCACGATGTCCGTCGCTAGAGGGATGGTTCGAGCTATCGGGAGAGTGGATACGAAGGCCGCTGGCGGGCCCGCGAGTTGTGGGCGACATTGGCGCGCCATACTGGGCAAGGAGTTGGGCTCTTCGCTTTTGGTACCTACAGGGAAGACGTTAGCTGGCCAAGTCGGCGATGCGGCGGGCGCACTGGAAGGACAAGGTACCCTTTCGCTGTTATGTCGCCTTCCTAAGAATTGAAAGTTAGAAACATTAATAGCGCGAGATTGGAGGACCGCGGCAAGATGCCTTCGAAGGCGTGCGGGAACCAACAGCGCTCCCGAGTAGGACGTAGAACGACGTACCGCTAGTTCTCGCTCGAGCTCCTGCAGCATCAACTGTAACTCCGGGTGTCGCTCCGCCATGATGAGCGCATGGAATTGCTGCAACTAGACAGCGGAAAACGGCGACGGCGTATGTTGCATAAATGTTACTGTCGAAGATATTTATCCCGCGACCCGAAAAGACGTGTTTCCTTACTCTCTTTGCCTGCGTCGTTGAAGATTTGCAGATGCAGAATCTAGGTGGCAGAAGGTCCCGTGACGTAGTGGTTTCAACAGGGAGAACATTTGGGCGCCAGAACGTCAAATACATAGTACGAGCGGGCGGAGAGCCGGCCGGAATGGCACAATGCAATGCAATGGAGGGGCAACACACCAACTGGGCTTTGAGCCTTTGACCAAGGTGGGTCGGCACGGATCTTCGTGAGACCCTGCTGCTCCAAAGTCCAGGTCCACCAATAATGACAGCCTCCGCAAGCCTCCCTCGACCGACTTGGAGCATTAACCTGTTGAAGGTCAGCATAACAAGCGGTGGTTGGAGGGTCCTGATTTGGGCTAGCGAAGAATCCAGATCTAAATAGCTTCAGCATCATTCTCAGGTGGAATCACATCCAATTTTCAGCAAGCTAGACGGAGGAGGCATTTTTCGATCTCAAGAGCTTGTCCATCCATCCCAGCATCCCGACCAAAGGAAAACCAGTGGGTGAAGCAGGGGCCTTGTCAATTACATCACTTGACGCGGACCCATCCCAGTGGCCGGACCAAGCATCGATTCTCATGCAATAGAAAAGACCGTCACTGTCCGAGAGACATCCTGAATCCCCAGGATCCGCGAAATAGACCACGCGGAAAAGGCTAAAGATTGCGTTTTTGATTACCGGAATGTCGGCCACTAGCATGCATATTGCTCAAAGCTCCGAGGCGGCAGACTCGACATGGAAGCGGAACACGCCTTCCGTTTCCAGACCTCCATGATGCGGCGTTTGAGAGGGCTTAGTCACGCCACCTGTCTCAAAATACTCTCCACTCTCAAATCCAGGAATTCATCCAATCAAAGCCTACTGAGGTTAGGGTTGGCGACTGCCGTTGCGCCGCAATTTCTTGAGTTGGCCTTGAACTGCTGCATTTTATTAAGTTTTCGACGATTTCGAGTTTAACTGGTACGGTTTCGTAAAACCCTATTCAGGTAGAAAGACAAAACGTTGTCTGTCTTTAAAATCCCAATAAGCGGAAGAAGCCGCACTCGCGCAACCAGCCGCGCAAAGTCAAAAGTTGAATAGTACAACCGGCCCACGCTCAAAAACATACATCAGGCAGTCACACCTTACGACGAAGTCTCTTTCATTTTGAAGCATCTTCTTGAAATTGTAGAGATAATTCTCTCTTTGATTCTGTCCACCACCCGCTCGCCATTATCAACTCTCGACACTCCGTGTTGGTCCCCGTCATAGCCCTCACAGTCCAATTAGTTCCAGCCGATCCGCATACGAGGCTACCTTCTAAGACGACACAAACTACGAGCCCAAAAAAGGAAATGGCTCTCTCTAACCCTGCAAAGGGATGGAGTCCTGCCCCTCCTGTCCCTGCGCCGCCAAAGAAACAACGATATCCCTCGGCACGCCCCGGTTGAAGCTGCGGCCTGGGATCTAGGGTGAGAGCATCTTAAATGTCAGGGGAGTACAAGAAGGTGAAAGGAAAGAGGGAACTGAACGACGAGAATCAAGCATCGTGACCTGGTGAATAGGCAGAGAGGAATCTGCGGAAAAGCATTGCGAATGAGAAGGAAGGCTTTTATTGTTGTGTACTGAAGGTCAGTTTATAGCTTGTGTTGTCAGAGCCATATTGAAATCATGGTAGATGAAATGAGGTTTGAGACTAAAAAGTTCGGACTACAAGATAAAAAATCATCAAACTGTGGTCACCTAACGGAACCTGCCGGATGAAGCACAATCGAGAGCTAACTTGAAAATTTGCTGAGTCGATAGGAAAGCCTTGGCTAGGAAAATTAAAGGGAACGTGAATAGCCCAAGTAATATAGTAGTTATTACTGCGCGTTGTAGCCGCGTAGATCGAGGTTCGATTTCTCGCTGGAGCAAATTGTGTTACATCCTTTAGCATAGTATAATCCGCATAGGCTTGTGCGATTCGGACAACAAGCGGTTTTTAAATTCCTCGACTTCTACAAGGACGAAGATTCCACGCCTCAAGATACTATTGGGATTTTACTTCCTTAGGAAGCGGTTCTGATTATTCTTTTAACTTAGCAACTGAGACTCGAATATGGAAGGTTTAGAACCTGTAACTACACAAGAGTTCCAAAAAAAAATTGTCGGAGAAAAATCTAAAGCCTATCTCATCTCCGACCCATGTTCTATAAATCACAACTCCTGGAGAATGATTCCAATCTTTCTCGTCATCAAATATCCTCTGCTCTCTCGCGTCGAGCAACCACTCACCCAATTTAACAACAAGCTACAACATTCAATATCCGAACAGCTGCCTTGGTTCTACCACTTCAAGATTCCGAGGAACAAGCAACTAGCATCAGTGTTGAAGACATGGTTCCTTATCACGCTAGGCCTACGCAACCTGGTCCCACCGTTGTTGATTTGCGCTACCACGCTCTCAGCCGCTCGCACCATGTTCCGAGGCCTATCGCCACCATCGCCATGGGTCTCATTGCAGGCGCTGCCGTGGCGCTCTATTTCCGCCCCCCACCTCCACCCCCACCGCCTTTCAAGGCTCTCTTCGGGGCAATCGTCGCACACCAACGGGACCAGGGTTGCCCGGCTCGGGAGCCTCTGCCTTCGTGGGCCAGCACACATGCAGACCTCGGTGTTTCAGAGACTTGGGGTCAGGAACTGGAGCAGCTGCATCCCTCCACGCCCCTTTTGCTACGGTAGGCACCGCTACCTAAGCATGAAGAGGAGCTCACTCGGAGCGCCGCTCCTATCTCCGCCTCCGACGACTATTTGGGGGTTTACTCGGGAAAAAGAGATTCCAGGAGATGTTCAGGCCGGTGTTGGAGGATACACTCAAGGTGCTCCTCGTGCTGGACGTTATCCTCGCGCTTGCGATCTTAGAATATCGGCGAGCACATCTCACTGGAGAGAAATTTTTTGAACGTAGATGCAACAGCATGCCATCCAATGGCACCAACCCCACCAATTCCGTCACAAACAAAGGCCCTTCACCGCGGGAATGGTTTGCCGTCTTGAAAGCAAGGATCCTTGCCAAGTCGGAGAAGTTGAAGAAGAGAGTCCGTAGTTCATCTAGAAAACAGGACGGCGGTCTCATTGCAACTAATTGGAGACTAGAAATGAAGAGAAAATAGAAAGTAGAACTGTCTAGTTATCAAGAGAAGATTCCGTTCAAGAATATTATAGCCGCTCTGCTGACGATTATGGCGCAGCTTTCGGTGCATATCGTGCTGAGTTTTTTGACGTTGGAGGCTATCATTGATTTAGGACAGTTCATGGTCAGGATGAAGTATTGGGCGTTATCTAGGAGGAGGGTTCCGGTCGAGGAGAAATCTATGCTTGGGAGTCTCTGGGCAAACTAATGGTTGGTTGCATTAGTCGGCTGTGGTCTAACTTCGAATAAAGAGAGCGATGCTTTAGTAGGGATTTTATGTCAACCCCTTTTTAGAACAGACATGTGCGATGCAAGTAATTGCCATCTCCCATTTCTACGTAGTGTGTCTTACGTATTTGGTCCATAGGTGATTCAAAAATTCTTATATCCTCATATTTGTTTTCGTCTTTGAGTTCCTTCAATTGTCCCGAATGTTTCTACCTCGAGTAAGGGGGGGGAGTTCGGCCAAAAGAAAGCCCTCTTCTGGGTTTTCGTTTTATCTCAAAAGACAGGTCCTGTGTTTTTCTTCGAAGCAGCCAAAGGCTCAGACTTACTACGGGCTTTCTACTAGGATAGTATACGAACAACCAGATGCCACCCACCCATCATCGCAAGAAAATCACGAGCATAGCAACAAGAGCTTTTCCAGCGCAGCCTTTTCCTTTTATTTATTTTATTTTATTCAATTTATTCAATTTCCTCTGTTTTTCATTTTTTCCTGTGTTTTCTCTTTGTACAAAGATATTGAGTATGATCGAATCGAGTGACGGAATCCCTGTTCGTCTCGGTGCCAACATCAACATTCCAGTCACCCTCAATTTTCAATTTCCTTTGATGGCCGCTCCTCACGTGCCCATAGTCACACACTCTCTTCCAAACCCCGCCTTTCTCCCGACCCTTTCTTTGAGGCGTACCTCGAACCTCGAACCTCAACCCGACTATCCGTTCAAGGAAAGCTGTCTAAACAGTTCCTTGTCGTTCCTCAAAGAAACACATCCAGCTCGCTGTTCGAGCTCTACAACGCTTGGCTTTCTTTGTCCATGCAGCTACCTGATTATCATCTCTCAACTGCCCTCAGTATTGCATGCGAACATCTCATTGACCCACAATATCTTTGTTGAATGAGCTTAAAAGCTCGAGCCCTTTGTCCCCAAGGGTTGGGAAGAGTAAGGAAGATTGTATATAGTAACGCAAAACAGCCTCGACATGAAGGAGGAGGGTTTGCCCATTTTCGGCTCTTCCACACCAAGATAGTTGCCGGGGAAAGGAAAAGAAACAAATCTCTCTGTTTCAAAACAACAGCCCTCACGACTTACCATCAGTCGCGCGAAACAGTCTCTGGCGCCGAGATACACGGCAATCGTCACGCAAGGCGGAAGGAAAGGGTTGAACGCGACGTCACAGAAGGACATATAGGGATTGGTGAAAGTTCGGAAGAAGTCGTGAAGGATTAGAGGAGAAGAAGAAGACAAGGAGATCCAGAGGGGAGGATCTCCATGCATGTATTCTAGACGCTCACGGTATCAAGCACAGAATACAGAGAAAAGTCTGACAGAGACCCCAGCCGCTGTTTTTCATGTCCGGCTCCCAAACCGCACGCCCAATGGCTCTTCAAGGCGAACGGCCAATGCCGGACGACTCCCGACGAAGCTCTATCGAGGCCTTGTTCGAGGAGCAGTCAGTCGGGGAGATTACCTACATGTTCGACATTTCAGACCAGGAAGTTCTCTGCCACGAGTTCTACCAGACTTCTTTCCAAGAAGTCCAGAGCCAGGATCTGAACCAGGCACAATGGGACCTGAGCCTCCAGGGCGACCGACTCCAGGATGTTGCCGACTGGAAATACAGTCCGACCGGGCAAGAGGATTTCGCCGATCTAGTTAACCCGACGCTCTTTATAGAGAGCCAACACGAGGTAGGAGTCAACCTCGACGAAAACAAGCAGGAAGGCCAGAAACACGAGATGGCCGTCGTAGACGACTTCATAGGGATGGAAACGCCATTTCAAACACCCAGCGTCACCAACTTCGAACCGAATTTCTTAAAAGAGGACGCAGCCGACGCTTCACAAACAAGGGCACGGGCAGACGTATCCTCGGATATCACGCTTTCTTCAACTTTTCCCATGAAAGATGAGGATGACAATCAAGGCGCCCTTGCCCTCGCCATCGCTCTTCCACATCCACAAACGCCACCGTACCAAACCGGCCGCACCATACCGCACCAGCCGGCCGCCTTCTCCGGAGGGTTGAACGGCGACTGCATCGACCCGAACCTCATCCTCAACATGCCGCCCACATCGACCCCGATCGGAGTGCTCAGAAGGCAAGCCCAGAGCACGGGGCCAGCAGAAATTTCGGAATTTTGCGTTTCCAACGGCTGGGAGCCCAACAGCTGGGACCGCGAGGCGGCTTACGTGCAAATTTACAGTCCAAAAGCGGACAACAGCGACGGATACGACCCAGTCCCTCAATATCAGGTGTCCGGATACCAGTTCACGGGCCCCCAATTCATGATCAATGGCTTCCAGAGCCAGAATGGCTTCGGTGGACAGCTTTATCATAGCATGGGCTTGGGCACTCCTAATTCTCATGGAACACTGTACCCGAGCCCGCCCATCAAGCCAGCGAATTTAATGAACCCACCGAGCCGACCGCCTACGGCTCAGCCTCACATGCCCATGGCTATACCATTACCAATGCGGGTGCCAATGCAGGCGCCGTTGCCGATGCTGCAGAAACTTGAGCGGTACGACTCGCTCGGCCCCAATTGCTATCCCACTGCTCCTACAAGTCCTACCAGCACTGTTGATCGGCAAAAGCCGCTGAAGGTCGCGCTCGCGGCAGGTAGCTCAGATTTCGAAAGCACAGACTTAATTACCAACAAGAGAGCCGACCCCGACGACCCAGCGAAGGTGGCTAGGTACTACAAGCCCACCCCTTCGCACGAAATACCACAGCCATGGGGGCCCCCTCAAAAGCCGACCCTCTTCCGATACACAAAGGACGGTGAGTGGGAAGCAGACGTAATGCTTGACGACCATGACTTGTTGTTCTACATCCAAAACCAATCGCTCAAAGACCCCAGCCTCCCCGGCGATATCGTCAACGCCATCCGGCAGAGCCCGCACATGTTCCCAACTGACTGCGTACGCCTGAGCCAACTCCCCGACCGGCTCGTCATCTGGGTCCAGAATCCACCGGCACAGCTGTCATGGCGGTACGCGACGCAAAAGTCGAGCAAGTGCCGATACGCCCAGTGCCCCGACAAGAACAACACCATCCTCAAGGGTTTCTGGCGCGTGTGCTTCGACGAGCGTCCCCACCATTCCGGCGTCGTGTATGATCCCTTTCGCAACGCCGGCTACATGCACCTCTGGTGTTTTGAGAAGGCCATCAACGTTCCTCACCTCCTTCGGGGCTCAGAGGGCAAGGACCCAAACTACCCCGGATGGGCGAACACAAACATGCAGAACCTAATCCGAGGAGACACCCGCCGCTTCAGGTTTGAAAGAGAGAGTCCCATGAGCATCACCCGAGACCACGCCAGTTGCCAGGAAGTGTTCACCAACTGGGTCAAACGTGAGATCAATGCAATCGACGATCCCAAAGAAAACAGATTGCGGGCCATGAGCCCGGAAGAATGGAAGGCTTTGGAGATGTCCGAGAATTACCGAAACGAGCAAAGGCTGTGGCATCAACTCACCTCCACACACCTCGAGGAGGAGAGCCAAGGTCGCGCAAAGGTACGCGACGGCCGCCAGGGCAACAATATTGGCTTCCACAAAGGCGACATGGAGGTATTCGCAAAGGGAGTCGAGAAGAAGAGAAGAATAGACAAGAGGGCAAAAAGAGCTGTTAGGGATGGCAACTTCGGTTCATGGGATTCGTCGTCCGATGGGCAAATTTCTCCTAAAGGGCTGAAGAGATTGAAGGGCCATGACTACGTTGATAGCCAGCTAGACCAAGATTCAGGAGACCAAGAATCAAGCCTGTCGGAACCGCATCCTGACATCCCGGTGCCTTCAAGGTCCTCGAAGAGGAAGTGGGGGAGCCCCCTTGAGGAAGAGGCTGGCATTCAAAATGCTGCCGCCGGGTGTGTTCCTGTCAAGCGTTTTTGTGGGTGATTCACACACACTATTATACCGTTTTAGCGAATACTGGCCTTTTCTCCATATGTCCGAGTTGGAAATTTGACTTTGGCAACCTTTATTGCATATGCATGAGAATCTTCATAGAGGGCGTTGGCGGCGTTGAGCATGGGTTGGATTGATAGAGAGATACCCTCAGTAGAGAATAAAAGCTAAAAATTGGTGAATCAGAACTTGCCGTACCGCCAGCTTGACATTCAGCTCGCAAGATGCAAGCCAAAAATGGCTCCCTGCGCCATGTAGTCTTTGCTATCGCTAGACTTTGTAATAGGGATGAAGCGAGGTGAACTTTTTGGGACGGCTCACTCTTCGAAACAGCGGGCGACGGGTCGCTGTAGGCTGAAGTCTGCAAAGTCGCACTAGTACTATCGAAGCGTTTGGCGAAGGGCTTGACGATGTGTCGGCGGGAGCCGATTTTGACAGCCCGCGCTAGTAATGAACAGGCAGCATCATCACGCTAGCGGCTCCAGTGAAGTCTAGTGTGGGGACCGACTGTACCTGTCTTCAATTCCTCATGCCTCAGCAGCCTTGAAAGTTGCCTTGGAGCCTGCGATGCGCCCTCAAGGTTCAGGATCCTGGGCCAGTTTGTGATCTGGGCCGGTCCGATTTTTCCTTCACTGCGGTCTTTTGCCATCACTAGTGGATGGAAACGGGCATGTGGTGTCCTGGGGTCGGCGCGGGACAGTTCAAGCAGGAACCATTATTTGAGGAGGTCTGGATGGTGTTTGAAATGCAGACCGGTGCGTCGGTGCAGCGGCGATGCCGAAAATTGCCAGAGAAACGCAAGGAAAGGCCGCTAGCATTTGCGTGATGATCTGTAAGGGCCCGGCTTCGGGTTCGACGTAACATTGGGGCGCCTCCCGGGTCGTCAGCCTTCGAGTCGTTCTGTCGCCGTTGTTTCGCGGGCCGTGGATGGCAGCAGGTCGCTTCGCAGGCATATGTTGGTAGATGTGGATTGACGCCTCCAGTCGGGGACTACAAATATCAGCCTAGACCCCCCCCTCATCTTTTGTCGTGCCAGGTAAAAATAGTTGCATGGGCGGCCGACCATTCTTTTGACGTGTCAAAAAGCCTCCCTCCATTTATTTTTCATTGTGACCCGTCATTGTTCATTGTTCGGACCCTAAAATCGACGTTAGTGGCTGTATTAAAGCTCGAGACAACCACGGCGCCTGGTAGCTTCCAGGACTCCGGTACAGATCGAATTGTTTCCAGGTTGGTACAGCAGTCGCAACCACAACTCCCGGCTGCCGGAACTGGCCTGAACCGAGTCACGGGCGACTAGGTACCTGGAGACTTTTATTCTCGACCCCACGACGCGCCCCAAGGCAGCTGAGGCGATCCATCACGGCACAGCCAAACCCAGACAAATTGACGAAGAAAGTGGGACGTCAGCCGCAGAGCTGAAATTCTAGGGTGAAGGTAGGGCGATCGCTCAGTACTATTCGGCCAAGGGAAAAGCTGTGAGGAGGGCCCAGTTGGTTCGTTTCGGAACGAGAAGCGGTTGACAGTCGAAAGTTTAAATTTTGGGCGACCTGCTGCACTCGCCAGGTTTTCATAAATTGATCCTTGTCGTCATCACGCCACAATCGGGATCTTCCCCTCAAGTCGCCGCATGCACACAGGCAGGGAAGTTTCTCCCGAAGCTGATCGAACGCGGCTGCTTCCATTCGCGGAAGTCCATCACGTGTAGCCCGCGTGGCAGGCAAGCAGGGACAGCTCGGACTCGCAACGGAGCCAAGGTGGCGCCTGGCAACAACCTCTCACTGTCTCACCACCTGCCAATCTTCAACTTCAGGACGTCGGGTGTGCATCCCGCGAGAACTCGAGACGACTATTTCGGTTGCAAACCGCGCGGTGCGGCAAGCAGTTGGGATTGGCCGGCCTCGCCTTGACTGGCACCTCATTTTGGCGACGGTGCTGTCACGCCCCTCGCCTGGCCTGTTCCAGGTATTTAAAGCGGTTGGCGGGAACACTTCCGCCGCCGCCGCCGCCGTTGTGTGACCCGATTCTCGACGATTTCGTTTTGGCTCATTCAGACGGAAGCTTGCAGCGCATTTATTATAAGTTACAGCCTAGGACTGGACGGGTTGAGTGGACACTGAGCGGCGAGTGGCGAAGGGGAATTTTCATTGGAAATACCTTTTTTTTTTCGACACAACGATCTTGCGGGGCTGTGTCTCGCTCTCTCCGCGAGAAGGTCGAGAAGATTTATACAATCGTCCTTCCGGCGCCGCCCTCAAAACGCCAACCTAGCGTTTCGTCGAACTTAAGCCGCTTTGCATCTCATCTCTCCACGATTTCGAGTCGCATTGCATACGCGCTTGATAGGTGGCTTTGTACTTGAGCACGCCGCGACCCGCGCTTGCTTCCCCACTAGTTAAGTGCTTTGGACTGCTGGCGAACACGTGTGCAATCCTCTGGATCGGACAGCGGACGCAGCCTGCCACGTTGGGAAGCGACCTCCCGGCGCCCGAGACTCAACAATTGGTCCTACTATATCCCGTTTGCAAGACCGTACCGCGACCTCTGTGCCGCTGCTGCAGGGCAAAGGCGATCGGTGGGGGTTAAGCAGCAACCTTGCGATTGCGAACTGGGTGGACGAGGCCTCAAGGATACCAAACCACGCTGCAGTCAATGACGGCTACCAGCATGGGTGGGGAAGAGGGGGTCAAGCCTGCTTTTCAGGTTATTGTTCTGGTAAGTTGGTGCGTTTCACTGCTTTGAGATTTTCATTCGTCACGACTTCACTCGGTTATCATTTGTATCAAAGCAATGATGCCGTGTGCTGTATGAAGAGGCTTCCCCGCGTGGCTCGAATTGTAGAGACTTTCAGAGTTCGACTTGGCAAACCTTCCTTGTTTAGTCGTGGCTCTAATCAAAAGATGGGACTTTTTTATTTTTATTTTTTAGGTTGGACGGTCAGGTGCGGGATGTGACAGGTGCATTGCGTTTGTCGGAAGCGCTTTGTTTCCTTTGTTTCCGACGGGCTGTGGAATGACACGCATTGAGACAGGCTCTAGAATGTTGTCCATGCTAGTAATGTCTTCGTCTGATAAGGCTTGCTGTGTCACACAAATGGTTGACGTCACATATGGCTCCAACCTACTAGTAGTCTCGCAAAGCTTCGGCTTCGTGGGTTGCAACATTTCAGTATTCGCCTAATTTGTGCATGGTCTACTTGATAGTACGATCTCTAACATCTCATTTAGGGGTCTGGAGGAGGTCCGATAGAACACAACACAACGGCGTTACTGGTTCGCTCTGTTGCCGCCGGATGGAAACGGGGTTCACTTGTTGCCGTTGATGCCGGCGTTCATCTCGGTGCTATTGCGCGCATACTGGAGGAAACTCAGCCGGAAGGCCTCGGAACCAAAGTCGCATTACCTCACACGCTCGAATCGGGGCCTTTTGCTGGGCTGGAAATATCTAACAAGTCGGCGGTGGCAAACGCGGCGCATATTACGCAGACGCTCATCGACACCTACCTCATCACTCATCCCCACTTGGACCACATCAGTGGCTTCATCGTGAACACTGCCGGTTTTAACGGAAATCGCCCCAAAAGACTGGCGGGCCTCCCGAGTACGATAGCAGCATTCAAGACGCACATCTTCAACAATATCATCTGGCCGAATCTCTCTGACGAGAACAACGGAGTAGGGTTGGTCACATATATGCGACTCGTGGAAGGAGGAAGCCCGGCTATTGGCGAAGGAGAGGATCAAGGATACTTGGAGATCAGTGATGGGCTGGCTGTGAAGACGTGGAGCGTGAGCCATGGTCACTGCATAGAACGACATAGCCACCGCGGATCGCAAAGCAGCCAGGGCGAACGGTTTGGCAGCACAGACTTCTCGGCGACGTCGCCTCGGATAATAACCACGGCCGCGAGTCACGGCCATGCCAGCGGCACCGGGACGCCGATGTCTCGGATCAACAGCCTGATGAACCAAGCCTCTCAGCAGTCCTCTGGTGCGGAGATTGAACGTATCTGCGTCTACGACAGCAGCGCATACTTTATCCGCGATGTTGCCACGGGCCGCGAAGTCTTGATATTCGGTGACGTCGAACCGGACAGCATCTCACTCTCTCCCAAGAACCTGCGGGCTTGGCAGGAGGCAGCCCCAAAGATCGCTTCGGGCATGCTTAGCAGCATCTTTATCGAATGCAGCTTTGAGGACAGCCAATCGGACGAGCGGCTGTTCGGGCACCTCAAGCCCTTCTATATCGTCGAGGAGCTTAGGGTGCTGGCGGCCGAGGTGGAGCAAGCGCGACGCATCGGGTCGAGCGAGAATAAGAAGCGCAAGCGGGATGCCGACGACAGCAGCCTGCCAGTCCGCCGGCGGTCGCCGTTCGGATTCGAGGAGTCTGTTAGTCCCAAGTCGTCGAAGCCCAGCCGGGGCCCCACGCTGGAGGTGGTGACGCCCACATCCGAGGTGGACCTGAGCATGTACAGCTCGCAGGAGCGACCGCTGCGGGACTTGAAGGTGGTGGTTATTCACGTTAAGGATAAGCTCTCTGACGGCCCGCCGCTGGGAGAGACGATTTTGGAACAGCTCAAGGAGCACGAAGAAGCCGCAAAACTGGGGTGTGAATTCATCATCTCGTCCGCGGGCCAGAGCATCATGACCTAAAGAGTGGCTAGCTTGCAGCCAAGGTGTTTTCATGATTTTCAGAGTAAACCTGCTACGGGGCTATGCTGTCTTTGGCGAGGAGTTGTGGCGCCATCGGTTGTGGTGTCTGATAAAACGGTTGTCATTCGAGGCGAGACCATGATACGATAGTTTTCTACGAATAGGGGCAGAGAGGTATCTGTAGTAGAGGCTCGAGGTGTCATGAGGCTTGAATCGGCGGTGGCGTTCTGGATTGTTCCTTTTCCCTGCCAGAGACTTTTCTGAAGCCTTGTTTCCTACATATAGATAGCACCTGTACAACTGCTTTATTCCATTCCAGGCGAATAACTCTAATTTACCCTGTGAGACCTCGGCGAACGCTAGCACTGATTCTGGTGTTTACCTGGCCGTGCTACAACCTGCCTCTTCCATTGGCGCTTGGCAGTACAGATACTGCGGGGCCTGCCGCTGTTCTGACAACTAAGGCTCTGACGCGAGGATCTGCGCCCCACCGTCCGCAGCGAGAAGAAGCCAATCATGGCTCAGCAATGACAGCCCTAAAGTGTTCCGAGACCTTGCATCTCGAAGAAAAGCGTGCAGCTGAAGTTCAACTCCTTCACGCCAAGCAAAGCTCCCCGAATTGGTCACAGCACTGCGTGACTCATACGGTCGAGGTTGAGGTCGAGGTTCGATGTCTGCACAGCCGCTGCGGACCAAGGCATACAAGGCCTTCCAAACACCATTTCCGAGATCGGGATCTTACTTGCCCAGGGCGAGCAAAGTTTTGCACAAGCTCCCTGAGACGTTCGTCCAGCAGCACCTTCGCGAGAAAGTGATAAAGCCTGCGATTCCCACCCTCATCCCGGTCCAGACGAGCGGGCTAGATCATTCATCGACGATACGGGCATTCGAGCTTACGAAGCCGACGAGTAAAACCTCAATTGTGCCGTCATTACCCGCGAGTGGCCTGATCGTATTCGAGCGGTTGAAGGACAAAATACACGAGGAGTTCGCCCATGCAAACGGTCGCAACATGTCGAGCTTCGTTAGCATCCTCACGTCCCCGACGGCGGACACGCCCGGGGCCTGCCTCTACATGCACTTCGATAATCGGAAATATCTGATCGGACGGCTAGGCGAGGGTACTCAGCGAATGCTCAACCAGCGTAAGCTCGGGGTCTCGTCGCTTGAACAGCTCTTCGTGACGGGTGAAATCAACTGGTCAACGGTCGGTGGCCTGATGGGCATGCTCCTGACCGTTGCCGACGTGCTCAAAAGCGCCAAGGAAGCGCTGGACGAGACAAACAAAAAAAGGATTGCGCGGGGGCAGGCGCCAATCCGGAAGGACGCGCTCGACAAGCTCGAAATCCACGGGGCTGAGAACCTGACGTACGTGATGGCCACGACACGGAGCTTTATCTTTCGGACCGGCATGCCGTTCAAGACGTACGAGCTCGCAGCGGATCGGAGGATGGCAAATCCGGAGGACGTCGAGCCCGATTATCAGGATGACTCTGTCAACGTGTGGAAGGTGCCGCTCAGAAAGCTGGCAAAGAAGCGCAAGCTGGACGAGATGGGTGAGGAGATGGATTTGGATTCTCCGATGGAGAAGAAGATGCGGCCCGAAGACCGAAAAGCGCTGCGCGAACTGGTCGAGAACATGTTCAACTCGTCCTGGCGGTTGGACACGTTGATTCCTACAAAGCTGCACAGCGTTAACCTCCCAGCAAAGATATTCGTCCGAGGGGAAGATAAGGTCCTCCATAAGTACGATGGTCCGCTTCCGGGCGAAGCTGAGGAGGTGCCGAATATTGACGTGCTGGTCCGCGAGCCCTGGCCGGCAGCGAAAGTCAGCAAGCTGCCGTCGACCAGCGTCTCGTCTGAGTCCATGTGCTACATCTTCAAGAATCACCCACGAAGAGGCAAATTTGACGCCAAGAAAGCAAAAGAGCTCGGAATCGAGCCCCGCGATAACAAGCGACTCATCGCCGGCGAAAGTCTTCCCGGGAAGGACGGTAAGATGGTGACGAGGGACATGGTGGTTGGGGCGGACATGAACGGCCTCGGATTCGCCGTCATCGACATTCCGGATCAGACCTACTTGGACTCGTGCCTCTCTCGCCCAGAGTGGAAAAACGAGAAGATTATGGAGGACGTTGGTGTCATGTACTGGATTCTTGGGGAGGGTCTCATCACGAACCCGGACATTCAGAGGTTCATGCGGGACCGTCCCGATCTCAAGCACATTTCCCTCTCTACAGATACGTGCCCGAATATGGTAGCCGCCGTAGACTTTTCGAATTTGCACACCAAATTGGGACGGGTTGATCCGGCACGGTTTCCGCCTGTCGACTTTCAGAACACGATTCCTAAACTGGATGTAGAGAATCGTCCTTACGAAACAGGGAGGGTGGGCAAGAAGGTGAAGACAATACCGCCGCAGTTGCAATTCGAAGATAACGACGTTGCACCTTTCTTCAGCGCCGTCACGGTAGAGGATATTCCTGGCGAAATACTAGCCCGCGCCGAAAGGGCTCGAGAAATGGCCACCGATCCGGCATTCCTCGCCCGGATCGAAAGTGAAGAAAAGGATATCCCCAACCGGGACGCCGAAATTATAGCTCTCGGCACCGGCTCTGCGATACCATCCAAGTACCGGAACGTGTCGTCGACCCTGATCCGCGTGCCCGGGATTGGTAACTACCTCCTCGACTCGGGGGAGAACGCAATGGGTCAGATCCGACGCGCGTTCGGCCACGAAGAAGCCGCCCGCATCATCAAAGACGTCAAATTCCTCTTCATCAGCCATATGCACGCCGACCACCACCTCGGTACCGTCAGCGTCATCGATGCATGGCAGAAGGAAACGAGGGGAACGAGCGCCACGCTTGCGATAAGTTGCACGTCCTTTATGCGACGCTTCCTAGAAGAGTTTGCCCAGGTACAGCCGCTCGACATTTCTCGGCTACGATTCTACGGTGATACCCACGATGACGTTAATTACGACCACGTCTTCCCCGCCAACGACGCCTCAGGTCTCGCCGAGTTGGCGCGCATCCGCGTAGATCACTGCAAGAGTGCGCATGCTGGACTGCTGGTCCTTTCGTCTGGGCTCAAGATTGCGTACTCAGGTGATTGTCGGCCAAGCAAGTATTTTGCGAGGCGGGCGAGAGGGGCTCACCTTCTGATCCACGAGGCGACGCTGGAAGACGACAAGGTGGCTGATGCCATCGCCAAGAGGCACTCGACCATTAGCGAGGCGCTGGGTGTTGCCGAGGATATGGCTGCAAGGCGCGTGCTGCTGACGCACTTTTCACAGCGGTATGCCAAGGGGTCGGAGGAGGCTTCGCGAGAAAAGGAGAGCGACCATCGGGTTGTGCTGTCGGCGTTTGATTTGATGAGAGTTAAACTTGGAGAATTCAGAGTTGCAGAGGCGTACTTGCCTGTGCTGAAAGAGTTGCTAGAAGTGGAGAATAACTAAGGGGCAAGCCCCGGAGGAGAGAGTCTCAGGACAGCAGGTTCGGTGTGTATACGATAAGAGTTCATAGACAGCGAGTTTTTACGCAAGGCCACTTGGACGAAACTCTCGCACGTGCGCTATAAAACATCTTTCCACTTAGATATTGAATTGCCATTTTTATCCCCATGCTTGACTAAGCTGCAGTTCGAAATGCCCGCACATATTAGTGCTGTCCAGCTGTGGATCATCACCAACAGACGTGTACTTCAGAGTGCCAGATTTCCAAAATAGGCAGGCCAGACTCTCCTTTCAGCCACGAAGGCGGCAATGTAGCCCTCGATATGGGCGGGGCCAATGTCGGTTCAAATGTCCAGTCCTGCAGCGCGAAGGCTGGGCCGTAAATGGCGACCAACCAGAGGCGGCTGGTTAATAGACTTTGCTGCTGTGAGGAATTAGAACATCTACCCTTTCCACTCCCGTCCTTGCTTAAACGAGAGACAAACTCTGCCCATCTTCGTAGCAGGACTTTGTGAAGATAAGTTAGTGGAGGAAAACCTTTATTGCTGCTCCATCCACCTATTATCAACGAAAGAGAAGCGCGGTAAAGAAAAAACCGGGGTTGCGCTCGCAACCAAACACATGCTGGCCTTGAGGCTTGGTCGGCTAGGCACGCATGCATGGCCGACCATCGATGAGAAAGAGCCTTGCCTACCATATCTAACAGTATCTCTTCACCGCTTGGAGAGGAAACCGAGCGTGCAGTTTCCCCTATGCAACGGCGGGCCAGCCATTTGACTGGAATTCAGCCTCAGTATGGGGTAATGCTATGTGTTGAAGAGAAATGGATTTCGTTTTTACATATATGCCATAGGGTTCTGCGTGGTTTTGGAATCCAGGGCTGGATGCAGCAGCGACTTAACGTTCTCACAAGATCGCATGATAAACTTCCGCGTACCAGCTTCACGACATTTCTCAATGGGTTAGCAGTTCCGCTTTCTACGTGAAGAGGGAATAAGTCTGGCATATTTGTCTTTTGGAATGATCGCACTTTACGAGTCCTTGAAATAGCATCAAAACTCTCGATATACCGCATGTCACGATTCGTAGAAACGTACTCCGGATGTCAATTGCTACTCGCTGCGGTACATCTCTGTGGTATTGCATTGCAAGCCGAATCGAGATTGAAAGTGTCAAGGATCCACCCGAAATGCGGAGAGCGGCGGGCTACGGAATGTCCGTTCCAGCTCTATTGGTCTCCCGATGCCGACACTCCATATTCCTTGTCGCCTCCGCAGCACACCGGAAGGCAATATGAGCGGCACAATATGCCCTCCCCCCCCCCATATATTCAATCATACAAATTGCCCACCATATTTTAGGTACCACATCCTCCGAGGTACTGCCTTTACCTTTCTGTTACCCTTCTGGTGGCGCGCGTGCCTTTCGAACGAACTGAGAGGTTCCCTTTTTCGGTTGGCTGCGACTCTGGGGGACTCGACTCGTTTCCGCTGTGTTTCTCGATTCGCTTTTATAAGATTGGAACCGGTGTCGTCCCGTCCCTTACTGGGTTCTGGAGCCTTGTTCTCACGTTTCGCGATTTCAAACTTTCAAAATCTCGACGTCGATGATCGAATAGGGAGGAATAGGCTTCTCCGGCTCCCTCTCTCTCTGCCCATTTCAAGTCCCTCCTACATGGCAGACGAAAGGTAGCAACCATGTCGACAACAAAAGTCACAGACCCAGCCTACCAGGCACAGACGCTCGGCCCGCAGCTCAACCTCGCGAACTGGTCTTTGACGGCCATCTCGCTCGTTTTCCTCCTACTACGGCTTTACTGCAAGGCTATTCAGAGGCGAGGACTGTGGTGGGACGATCACTTTTTGTTAGCCTCGTGGGTCAGTATTTTTCGACATTTTCATTGTCCAGACCTGTAGCAATTGCAGTGTCTGCGATGCTAGTTGCTTTTGCCTTATGCAGGTCCGATGTGCACAGATGTTGGGATCTTCTGCCCTTGTCGTGGTCCACCTCTAGCGGCTCTCACTCCCCTCGACTGCTGGATTCCAAGGGGACAAAAATCAGGGAAGAAATATGCTCACACGAATGGCCAGATAACTCTCCTCCTCAGCTCAGCCTTTCAAGTGGTCTCGGTGGAACACGGCTATGGCCATCACGTCACCGCCCTAACGGCCGAGCAGAAGCAGGCGACGACATTTTACTACATGATCGCATCGACATTTCTCATCACGGCTTCGGCGTGGAGTAAGACATCGTTTGCCATCACTCTGCTGCGCATCACCGACAGCAAGACGAAAAAATTTATCTGGTTCCTCATTATCAGCATGAACGCGTCCAAGATGGTGTCGGCGATGCTCCAGTGGATCTCGTGCCAGCCTCTCCAGAAGTCGTGGAATCCGCTGTACCAAGGGGGCAGCTGCTGGGATAAGATGCCGATTGCGTATTATAACATTTTCTCGGGAGGTAAGTTTTTTTCTTTCACTTCTCTCGGGTTTTGATCGCCATTTTCCTTCGTGCACCCAATTTTTCGCTCACAGTCCTCAAATCCCATGACATTTCACTTTTTTTTTTCTAAATGTATTTCCCGAACAAAAAAGACGCAGAAATACGTCCTCTCCACTTCTGCAACGAGAAGATCATTAAGACGCGTCTGTCCAATCAGATTGGCTTTGACTTGGACTTCGATATTATTGCTGCTTGGGACAATTTAGGCGGCGATGGCTAATTGTCGAGGGGCTAACATCCCCCGAACCAGCTTACTCGGGTATTGCGGACGTCATACTTGCGCTACTGCCGTGGAAGGTCATCTTGGCTCTCCAAATGAAGAGGCGCGAAAAGCTTGGTGTTGCTGTTGCAATGAGCATGGGTGTATTGTGAGTATTGACCTGGCCTTAAAACACCCTTGTCGTTGCTAGATGCTTGCTGGGTACATGCTGGCAACGATGTCGTTGGCAGCATATGATGCGCCGAGAGAAGCATTGGTAGCGGCAATTTTGGCGATATTTGCGAGACGTATCAGGAACTAACATGCCATGATAGCGCCGGTATCACTGCGTTTGTAAAATGCGCCAAGATACCAACGTTGTTCGGAGGTGACTTTACCTGTAAGACCAACCACACCCCTTCCTGTCTCAATTTTATTTTGCTCTTCGCAAACACTAATATCCCTTCCTAAAAAGACGAAGGCTGTGAACTCATCATCTGGGGCTCCGCCGAAACCGCCGCCACCATCATGGCCGCCTCCATCCCCGTCCTCCGCGTCCTCCTCCGCGAGATCAAGCCCGCCACCGACCGCTACAATGCCAACGCCGGCGGCGGCGGGTACGGGTACGGCGGGTACGGCGGACCCGGCGGCGCCTACTACGTCCGCTCGGCCGGCACGTACAACTCGAACAACTCGGCGGCCGTCTACTCGCTCGCCTCGCGGAGAGGGACCGGGACGGGGGAGTCTTCTCATCACCATCACCAGAGCACGGTGGTGACGGTGACGGGGGGGAAAAAGCACCACCACCACTACCCGGGGAGTCCCACTTCGAAGCAGGGGAGCGGAGGGCTGGGGCTGGATGATCGATCCGACAAGAGCATTTTGAACGGCTCGCAGGGGAGTGTTTTCGAGGCTCCGAAGAGGCAGTCGAGCGGCGGTGGGGTGGCCACGGCGGCGGTGGGGAATGGGCACGGCGGTATCATGCAGACGAATGAGGTGAGCATTGATTACGAGAATACGTACGTCTTGGATGAGAAGTTCGACGAGGGGGAGAGGCATGTTGGTCACATGGCTTGAGCTCTCTTTTGCTTGGCTTTGGGTTTTAAGGTCTTTCTCTATGGCGTTGTTCTCGGAGGGGTAGGCGTTTTGGCGGGCGGGGTTCGGAAGTAAAGGGAAGGGGCAACAAGTGACAGCGAGCGCTTTTTGATCGACTCAGTCTCTTTTGAGAGACAAATATTCTAGCATGACGCGTATTCGATTCTTGGGACTGGAAATTTTTGGTGAATATTGGTAATTTTGTTTTGATAGATACCTATTTGCGTTTGCTCTACTTGTTAAATATTTCTTGGGCGATTCGGTTGTACGAGATGTTATAGTTGAGAAACTATGGAATGAATCTAATCCCAAATTTTGGTCAGGGAGCATGGAGTATGAGGTAGGCCTTATATATAAAGATAAAAAGGATTGTCTCATCAACGCTGGTTCACACACCTTCTATTGCGATGTACGACAAAAAGTCACTCGTGTTGCATTAACGCAGCATATCGATAACAAATTCGTTCTAGGAATAGTAACTACTTATCACAAAACCCAAAGAAAATTCAAACACTGAACCTACAACCAAAGCAAGCTGTTTGTTTTCATTCCGATACCCACGTAACCGGTTCATTTCCTCATAAAGAGCATTACCATCCACCAACCCGCGAGGCGCTACTTCTTCTTCTTGTCCTTGCTCTTCCCTGTCAAGGCATCAACAACACTACCAACGCCCAAATTCTTCAAGACGTTCGAGATGCCAAGACCACCCAGGATATTGTTGACGATGGCACCGAGACCAAGTCCAGACAACTGTGTAGATCCACGCGTTAGCTGGGTTACTTACTCCTTTGAACGTAAAGATTTGATGATGAGAGCAAACAAGGGGGAAACAACTTACCAATCTTCCTACGAGTTCCAACACACCGTTAAGCAGCAACCCCACCGCCGCCAAAATCTGGAACAGCGGCTCCGTCATCAACCCCCACAGCGGGTTCAGCTCCTTCTTCGCATGAGGCATGTCCTCAATCTTCTTCTTCGCGTTGTCGATGCACTCCGTCACCGTCCCGGTAATCTCCTTCAGCACGTCCGCGAGGTGATGTTCCTCTGGCGTTGCCTCCCGCGAGGCCGACTTGTGCTTCGCATTCGCCTGGATGTGGCCGTCGGGGTCGAGACCCCGAATGATGCCGTTGGACTCCTGCAGAATCTTGCTCCCCTCTTCGATTAGGGGCCGAACCTCCTTGACGAGAGCCTCCTCGTCGAGCTCCTCCTTGGGGGTCCGATCCGCCTTGTCGATCTTTTGGGAGATCATCTTGCAAATCGGTCGGATCTTGTCCAGACACTGCGTCAACGTGGTGGCCATCTGCTTGGCGAGCTTCTTGTCCTGCTCGGCTAGCTCGCGCTTTTCCTTCTCCTCTGCCGTCTCCTCGGGCTTTTCCTCGGCGGGAATATCCGCCAGCAGCGAGACGTGGCCGACGGTGTTGCCCTTGGAGTCCACCACGTCGCCGTCGTTGTCGATCTCCTTGCCTGAGCAGACGGAAAGCTCTCCCGAGGTCAACTTGCCGATGAGATTGCCGTCGGTGTCGATGACATTCCCCTCGCGGTTGACCTTGCGGCCACACATGGGGTTCTTGTCCTTTTCGACCTCGGGCTCCTCCCACCGCTCGGCCTTGCCGAGGCTGTTTCCGTTCTTGTCGAGAATATCACCATCCTCGTCGACGGCGCGGCCAAAGAGGGTTTTGGGATCGCCCTTGACGAGACGGCCGACAACGTCCCCACCGGGAGTCACGACTTTGCCTTCCTTGTTGACGGTGCAGCCGGGAAGCTCAGCAAAGGGTCCCTCCTTGAGACCCTCGCGCTCGCCCTCGGGGACTAGTTCGGCCCTGCCGATGACGTCGCCAGACTCGCTCCGGACGTTTCCGTCCTTGTCGCACATGCGACCGGACAGTCTCTTGGGATCTCCCTCAACAAGACGACCAAAGATCGTACCGCTGCCGTCCACGACGTTACCGAGCTTGTTTACCCTCTTCCCCGCAAGGATCGACTTGTCGACTGTAACTTCGGGCTCGGGCTCAGGCTCCTCCTCCTCCCACCTTTCCGCCTTTCCGAGCACATTCCCAGCCCGGTCCAGGATATCTCCGTCCTCATCCACCTTCTTCCCCTTCAGCTTCTTCGCATCACCCTCAATTACACGACCGACCACCTCCCCGTTGTGCGTGACCTTGCCGTTCGATTCGACAGTCGCGTCCGGGAAGTCCTCAAACGGAGAGGGTTCCTTGAACTCCTCCCGCTCCGTTTCAGGGATGGGCTCAGCCTTGCCAATGACCTTGCCGGAATCGTTCCAGATTTCGCCGTTGGCATCCGTCTTGCGACCCACCAGGTTCTTAAGGATACCTTCAGTGATGCGCCCGACGACTTGGGACTTATCATTGACGACGTTGCCAGCCTTGTTGACTTTGCAGTCCTTGAGGATCGAAAAGTCTATTTTTTCGGCCTCGGTTGCGGGGTCTTCAGCCTTGGCGTCTTCGGCTGGGACATCTTCTCCCGAGGGAGATTTGATGTCGTCGGTGGCAGGGTTATCTTCCTTATCCTTTGCTTCCTCGGTATCGACGGACTTGTCCGCCGGGATATCATCCTTCACTCCCTCCTCTGTCTTCTCAACTGCATCATCGTCCTTGTCCGCCGGGATATCATCCTTCACTCCCTCTTCTGTCTTCTCAACTGCATCATCGTCCTGAATTTTCGTGTCTTCCAGCTTCTCATCTCCCGGAACCTCGTCCTGCTTGTTGTCCTTCTGTAGAGTGGCATCATCCTGTTCAGGAATATCGGTCTTGGAATCGTCATTCAAATCGGTGGCACTCTCATCCTGCATGTTAATAGGCTCAGGCAGGTTCTCTTTGGCGCCATTGACTTCCTCTGTCTCATCCACCTGCTCATCCTGTCCCTCCTTCACCTCCCCCTTCTCCGAAGTCGTAGCATCCGACTCGCCCCCTCCTAGTACTTTTGTGAGCTGCCCTGTCAAGGGCTGCAGCTTGCCCACCGAGCTGACGGTGCTCCCGGCCGTGTCGGTGACGCCCTTAAGGCCCAACTCTCCGAGGCCACCCTTCTTTTGCACCTCGGACGTCGGGGCGTCCTTGGCTTCCTCCTCAGATAAGGGGACGGCCTTGCCGACGACGTCGCCCGTGGTGTTGATGATGTCGCCCGTGGCGGCCACGATGTTTCCGACGAGGTCTTGGGGCTTGCCCTCGGTAATTTTGGCGACGGGCTTGCCTGCTTCGTCGACTACCTGGCCGGTCGAGTCGACGAGGCCGGCGGCGACGTTTTCAGGTTCTTCTATTCGGGGAGGTTTTATTAGCAAGCCTTTCATTTTCCATGCGAGGCTGTTCGTTAAACTGAATGCTCGTACCTTTTTTCTGGGCTTTGTCCTTGTTCCAACCACCCGGAACACCAAGGTTCAATCTTGAAGTAAGCATTGTGAATTATATGATGTATTGCGTTTTGTTAGTGTATCTTCACGATGCGAGGCAATGGGCATATCCCCATCTAAAACGAGTCGGCCACGATCTTTTGATTCTCTTATACCTTCTAAAGACTTGCTCAAAATCAGGTTTTTTTGGTCCAAATCCTTTTTTTTTTGGGCCCTCGTTCACATGTTCGTCTGTCGTCATATTACTATGAGGAAAAGTCGCCCATTTTCTCCATTCTATCCCAAAGCTACTTCCCAATGACTTCACCACCTAGCACCGAAGGGCCACACACTTGTGCCGCTAACCGCGTTGTCATGACGCAAGCTCCATCGTCAACCTCCGGGGATCATGGCCCTTGTTTGGAGACTTTGGACCGCCACGCCAGCCAATCCCCGTTCGGTCAGATCAACCAACCGGGTACATCATGACATCTTTTCCAGTCGCGGAGAAATGAGTTCGTCAATTTCAGAGCATAAAACAGAGCGGGTGGCAAGCCACACTTTAGCGACAACCTTGGATGCTTGGATCGGCGGCGGTTGAGGGAGTGGCTCCCACATGGGTGTGTGTGGGTGGGGCGTCGGTGATGAGCCTCCCCAATCGGTTCGAGCTGATGACTGCCAAGAGACGTCATTCCACAGCCAGTGGAGGCGGCCGTTCAGGAATCTGGGGATGGAAATTGGGCATGCGTAGTTCCTGCGAGGGAGTGGCCCACTTCCATGCCTTGGAGATCGTTTTGCCTCATGCCCTCCTTGGGTTGCAATGGTGTAAGTGATCGAAGCTGTGCAAATTGTTTCAGGATTTCCGGTAAAAAGTCGACGTCGAAAGTCGCCTCCCACTTATTAGGGTTAGGGCCCATCGAGATCCACCGTGCATCAAGTTTTTCAGGTTTGTGGCCTGAGGCACACATGCAATCCCTGTCAAGGATGTAGCCAGTATCGTCGCAATCGATCTTCAGTTCGCAATGTTGATCTGATATTCTAGGGCGGTGGTCTAGAAGCGCGCTATCAGCCGCCAGCATGCATAGGCCCCAAGGGCCCCCTCCAATATGCACCTACTCAATACTAACAGCTTCCGGATCTGTGCATTCCAAGATGATGAGGTGCCTCCGTATGCCATCCTATCCCACCGGTGGCTCCGCGAGGAGGTCACGCACGAGGATATGATGGTCGCGGAAAACAGGGGAGCACGAGGGGTCGACAAGCTAGGGTGGGTCAAGCTCGAGATGAGCTGTGGGCAGGCGCGCAAGGACGGCCTGGAGTACATATGGGTCGACACATGCTGCATCTAACAATGTTCCCCAACCGACAATGCCCTACGAATTAGGAGGCGTTTGCCGCCGTAAAAGTAGGTCATTTACGCGCTGTGGAGGTTGTGAAACGGGAGCCATTAGGAGACGGCAAACGCGTAACGTTTTAGCCTGACCGCAGGGTCCTGGTGGGATCCGTGAAGAGGGACGCCCCACACGAGCTTCTATCTTCGGCAGCCTTTGCACCCACGTTCCCGAGTTTTGCACCAACGTTGACGACTTTAAGGAACAGTCATGGGGCTTTGTTCTCCATCAGCGATTCTGTTTCCCGAAACGGGAGCATTGACGACAAGGGCACCACGTTTAAAATGGAGGCAGATTTTGGAGCGAAGCTGCCCTGGTAGGTGTGCCACTTTTGCAGGTCCAACACACCTCCAAGTGGAGCTAGTCCTAGATTCGGGATCTAGGAAGGCCCGAAACTCGGCCTACAGGCTACAGCAAGCCAGAAATCGGGGTTAATAGCGGTTATGAAAATCCCCAGAAATAGTGGCCGCGTGTGACAATCTAAAGTTGGTGAATTGCAGCATTTCCGTGATTAGTTGGATGCCATATTTCCGAAATAAATGATTGCATTGAGGCCAAGAGGCATGGTGATGGAAGATGTATCGACGTACTCCGTAGAATCGTAGATAATGGTTTGGGAAGACCGTGTGTACCTAGTATCCTATTCGGTGGAGGAGGAACTCGACGTCGTCCCCGAACTGGGAAGGATTGGTATGCCTCCGTACACGTGACGATATGGAGGAATCAGAAAACGCGAAATTCGACACCTTAAATACGGCCCATGTACGCTTACTCATCAAACCCTAACCCTAGATTTCCATGTTTCTTACTTAGGGAAATGGCAGCGGCCATCACATGCAACGGCAGGGCGCCGCGAATCCACCATAAATAAACCTTGTATTTTCTATATTTCCATTTATCAAGCTACCACATCCTTGCTCTTCTTTCTCGCCTGCCGACACTAGTCCATCGACTTTATCATCAGATACATCTTCGTACCAATCTTAAGGTACTCAGCCGCATCAGAATGTCGTCAAGCTCTGGGAAAGGCGCCCAAGGGAAAGACGCCCAAGGAAAAGACCTCCAGGGAGAGGCGGCACATAGACAAGCCATCAAGTTCTCGCCTGCAATCCAAGGAACTGAGGATCTCGTCACATTGAAGCTCCACTTTCTGCGACAGCTGTTGGAGGATAATTCCTATGAGGTGCAGCGTCATCGGGAGAATATTCTGTTCCTCATCCACTATTACGAGAACGGCGGCCCCCCCCCTCCCCGGGGCCAAACAATGTGGCTCGTGGATGGCAAGATTGTTGATCAAATGCCAACGTGGGCAAAAGGTTCAGCAATATGGCCAGAAGAGGGTCCATTTCGACAGCAACTTGGACAGTCCAGCCCGTCGGCTTTCTAGAGCGAGGCTGCACAGATAGCTCACTCAACGTCCTTTGGACTTTTCGTTGGTGGAAGTATGCATAAAGTATGTATTCCTCATTTCTTATTTTCCTCCCGTCGGCATTCTAACCTTACAAGATCCTAACAAGGTTTCGTCTCCCCGCCGTTTGGGGTGGCGATCCAAATATCACGACTGCTGTTTCCATTGCGAATGATACTGGGTCCGACCTCCAGACCATCTTCACGGCAGATTTAGCTACCCTCCAATACAGCCCAGCCACATACCAGGGTCCTATTCGGCCATTTCATATCCAAACAGCAGGTGGGTATGTATATCGGATGGTGATCGATATCGAGATGCAAGTCATAAAGGTAGATGGGACTGCTGTCACAGGATGGTTTTATGAACGAGCTGTGATTACTCCTCCGATGGTGGGAGTGCAATATCGCCTCTCAGGATATGCGATACGAAATCATCTTTATTTTGCAACTACTTCTGGGAACGCGACCCTCTATATCGCAGCGAAGAAGAACGGCATCATCACCCAACTTCCTGTCGTATAGGCTAGCTCCACAAACATAGTAGCAAAGTTAGGACGTGAATTCGGACGACTGGTAACAAATAGCTCGAGAGAATGCTGTGATCTCTGCTGCCCTGCTGTCGTATGCCGTGGTGTTTCGAGAGATGTTATGAGAGGCCTCAGCACTGGTGTTGGTGGGATATCACCTAAACCATAGTAGGGTCAGGCATGATGGTATGAGAT
>Ga0247774_1000087_pt1 | contig 42571 bp, 36 predicted proteins | sample UWRJL001104B6_FD_179933 | JGI IMG/M metagenome (GOLD analysis project Ga0247774, IMG submission 179933) | Plant litter microbial communities from Arlington Agricultural Research Station in Wisconsin, United States - UWRJ-L001-104B-6 | ecosystem: Environmental > Terrestrial > Plant litter >...
GAAGTCTTTGGCCAGCAGCCGGGCGGCACAATCCCAAGGTCCGATGTGCGCCGTGACCAAGATGACGCCACGCCCCACGTCCAGGGCCGAGCGGAGATGCGCTCGCCCCTGTAACGACAGCTCCGTGTTTTGGCCATCGACGCGATCGATGCCAAGCGATTCCGCCAGGCACGAAGCGTAACTGGTGAAGGTCTGCACCACGTCGCGTTGCTCGGCCAGGAACGGGCGTTGGCCCTTTACCCGGCGCAAATTGCGGAGCACACGCTGGCGGGTTTCCGGCAGTGCCAGCGCGAAGGCGGTACCGAAGAATTTGGGGCTGTGTTCGATCACGAAACGGGGGCCAAAGCGCGCGCCCGCATAGGCAAGGCGCCTCAAGAAGGCGCTGTCGGGGCGGAGGGCGCGAGCCAATGAGCACGTTCCCGTGTCATGCCGCAGGCCGTGCGGCAACCCCTAGCCGACGTTTTTCGGCAGCAACGCTTGAGAATGCGCCCCGAACACACGAGAGTCCTGCCATGGCGGGCGCGCGCATGGACACCAGTGGGGCGGCTAGCCACCCCGCGGCCACAACGACCGACACCCTGTATGACGGCGCCGTCAGCCTGCGCCAGCCGGCCCGCGGGTACCGCGTGAACGTGGACGCGCTGCTCTTGGCCGCATTCGCGGCGCAAGGTCGGCGCGCGGAGCTCGCGCTCGATTTGGGCGCGGGCGTCGGCTCGGTCGCGCTGGGCCTGCACCACCTGGGTGCGGCGGGCCGCTTCGTGCTCGTCGAGCGTGACCCGCAGCTGATCGCCCTGGCCGAGGAGAATGCGCGCGCGGCGCACATGAAAAGCCAGGCCTTTTGCCATGATTTGAGCCTGGGGCTGCCCGCGGAGCTGCGACAAGCAGCCGACTTGGTGGTGTCGAACCCGCCGTTTTTCGACCCGGACCACGCCCGCCAAGGGCCTCATGCAGCCAAAACCCGGGCCCGTTTCGGCGATCTGACGCCGTTCCTCACGGCCGCCGCCGGGGCTGTCAGCGGCGCGCGCAGCCGAATCGCGTTCGTCTACCCAGCGCGCGAGCTGAACCGCTTTTTGGCCAGCGCCGAGCGCACGCAGCTGATCCCCAAGCGTCTGCGTTTGGTGCACGCCGACACGAGCACGCCCGCGCGCGTCGCGCTGATCGAGCTGCGCCGTGCCAAGCCCGGAGGGCTCGTGGTGCTACCCCCGCTGTTCGAATGGTCCGAAAAGGGCGTGCGCACGCCCGAACTGGCCCTGATTCTCGCTGGAAAGGCCTAGCCGAGGAGCTATCCCGCAGCGAGAGAGACCCTTTCCGAAAAAAACAAAGCGCGTACACACGCTTTGTTTTTCGCGCGCAGACCGGTTCCTGCCTGTGCGCCGCCGGTCGAGCCCGAGCCTAGCGCTGCCGCGAAAGCAAGCGATCGAAGATGATCGCCGCAGCGGCGCGCACGCTCAAGTGGTTGTAGCCGTCCTCGCGCCGACCGAGGATCGACGTGAGCCGTGCGTCGGCGCGTTCGGTGATCGCATCGCCGAGCCCCCAGCCGGTACCGAACACGATCAGCACGGGCGGGCCGTCGAGCGACAGCTCAGCGCGAGCTTGCGGGTAGTCCAACAGATCGCCCGCGCCCTTGGCGCTCGTGACCCACAGCCGGGCGCCCGGGCCGAGGTCGGCCAAGGCTTCGTCCAAGGTCGAGACCACCCGCAGTAGACTGATCGCCGGAGTGCGATCGGGAATGCGCCGGGCCCCCGAACCGCTGATCCAGTGTTCGCGCACGCGCTCCGCGAGCAGCCGCTGCGCGGCCACCGGGTGCACGATATACAAATCACTCAGCCCGTAGGTGTGGGAGCTGCGCGAAATGTCGTGCAGGTCCAAATTCGTGATCGCGCTGGTCACGACCGCACGCGAGCGGTCGTAGACCGGATGGTGCACCAACGCCGCAGCGACGCGCCTCACGGTTTACCCTCGCGGCTGCCCGCCGCTGGCTTCGCGCCCTCGGGCAGCAAATCCGGACGCCGCGCGCGCGTGCGCTCGCGGGAGGCCTCGGCGCGCCAGGCACGCACCTTTTCGTGATCACCGCTGCGCAAGATCTCCGGCACTTCCAGGTCACGAAAGCTCACCGGGCGCGTGTACTGCGGGTACTCGAGCAGGCCGCCGCATTCGACGCTGAATGATTCCTCACTGGTCGACTCGGCGTTGCCCAGCACGCCGGGTAACAGGCGAATGCAGGCCTCGACCACGCACATCGCGGCCACCTCACCACCGGTGAGCACGAAATCACCGAGCGACAGCTCTTCGTCCACGAACGTGCGCACGCGTTCGTCGAAGCCTTCGTAGCGACCGCAAATCAGAATCAAACTCTCGTGCGCAGCGAGCGTGCGCGCTTTGGCCTGGGTGAAGCGTTCACCTTGAGGCGTGAGCAAAACGCGATGTGGTCGCGTGCTCGAAGCCAGCGCGGCCTCGGCCGCCTCGATCGCCGGCACGGCAGTGTCCGGGCGAATCACCATGCCCGAGCCACCACCGTAGGGCGTGTCGTCGACACTCAAGTGCTTGCCCAAGCCGTGCTTGCGCATCGGCTCGAGATGCACGCTGAGCGCGCTCGAGCTCACCGCGCGACCGACGAAGCTCAGCTCTAGAAACGATCCGAACAGCTCCGGGAATAGCGTAACGATGGCGATCTTCATCGCGAGCTACATGAGCCCATCGAGTGAATTCAAGATCACCTGGCGGGCGGCAACATCGACGCTCGCTAGCCAGGGCTCGGCCAGGGCCTGCTCGGCGCTGCTGCCATCGCTCAGGCGCAGCACGATCACGTCGACGGTGGGGTGCGAGGCAATGCCGGTGACTTCACCGATTTCGCCCTCGGGACCGAGCACCTTCGCCCCAATGAGATCGATCAAATAGTATTCACCGGGCTCGAGCGGTTCCAGCGCGCCGCGCTCGACGCTGACGGTCGCGCCCTGCAAGGCCTCCGCGGCGTTGCGGTCGTCCACGCCGCGCAGCTTGACCAGGTACGCCCTGGGTACCGCGCGCGCGCGCTCCAGCGCGTAGGCCGTGCGCTTGCCCTCGCGTGTCAGCCAGATCTCTTGGACCTGCTCCAGCGCATCGCTCGACTCCCAGTGTGGAACGATGCGCAGCTCACCGGCGATGCCGTGGGCCTTGCTGACCCGCCCGACTTCGAGGCCCGGCGAGTCTTTCGAGGGCTCACCCGCGCGCGACATATTCAGACGATGGTCGATCGAAGGCGCGCTAGTCGACGATGTCGAGATGAGCACGCCTGCCGATCTTGGTCGAAGCGGCGGTCAAGATCGTACGCATGGACTGGGCAGTGCGCCCGTCCTTGCCGATGACCTTACCGATGTCGTTCTTGGCGACCTTGAGCTCGATCAGCGAATTGTGATCTCCCTCGATTTCGGTTACCTCGACGCTGTCGGGGTCGTCGACCAGAGCCTGGGCGATCGTTGCAATCAATTCCTTGAGGGCCATAACTCGGCGACTCCGGTTTCGGTCGGGCGACTGAGCGCCCGGTTAGGTGCAGAGGACGGGGAATAAAAGCGGAGGGAAAAGCACCTCGAACCGCGGACGCGCGCTCAGGGCTGAGCTGGCGTCGCCGGATTCTTCTTCAAGAGCTGGCTGAGCGTATGCGACGGCTGAGCGCCCTGCGACTGCCAGTACTCGAGGCGCGAGCGATCGAGATTCAGCACGCCTTCGTTGGCGGGATGAAAAGTGCCGATATTTTCGAGGTGACTGCCATCACGCGGGTTGCGATGATCGGTAACGACGATGCGGAAAAACGGAGCCTTTTTCGTGCCGTGGCGGGCAAGGCGAATGTGAACAGCCATACTATCCTCGATTATTGCGTGAAAGCCCGGACTAACCGAACGTTAGCACCAGGCCGCTCAGCTGCCAGTGATGTGGACGGACTCGAACCATCACCGGAGGGCCAAACGTTTAGCGGGCGGGAACCTAGAGTAAGCCTCGCGGTCTGGTCAAGCGTCGTGGTAACTTGTGGGCTCGGAATGGCAGCGGGCAAAGACGAGATTGTGCGGATCGCGCGTGAAGTGCTCGCACCGTTGGTGCAAGCGGACGGCGGCGACCTTTACCTGGTTTCCGTAGAGGAAACGGGGGTTTCGCTGCATGTCACGGGGCGTTTCGCCGGTTGCCCGGGCAACACCTTGGTGCGCCGCCGAGTCTTGGAGCCGCCGCTGGCCGCGATCGTGCCGGGGATCATACTGACACTGACGTCAGGTCCGTTGATCCCCGTGGGCGCGGCTCGGTTGGGCTAGCGCCTGCCAGCCCGCCGGCGCTACTTCTTCTTGGGAGTAGCCTTTTCCTTCTCTTTGTCGGGCTTACCCGCGTAGCTGGGCGGGTTGGCGGTGGCCGCGGCCACGTCCTTGTCCATCGCGTGTAGGTCTTCCGCCTTGTTCTTGCGGTACTGGGCGATGTTGTCCTGCACGGTTCGGTCCGCGTAGACCATGCCCAGGGTATTGCCGCGATCGATGGCTCGGATCAGCTTGTCGGGGTCGCGCCATTGCATCTCGTCGTACGGCTGGCCCTTGTCGTAGTCGGCCGGGACGAGCTTGCCGGCCACGCCGAAGCGCTTGCTCAAGATCTTGGTGGCTTCGGCGAAATTCTCACCGAGCGAGCCGCCTTTGGCCAGCTTGTGCTCGTCGTACACCTTCCACAGCTTGTCGCTGAAGAAGAAGAAATGCCGCTCGGTGCCGCTGCGTAGCCGCAGCGTGGCCATGCTCTCGGCGTTGTTGTAGGTGTATTCACCCTTCAACGGCGATTGGTCGACGCCCGTTGGGGTCTTGCCGAACTCGACCCGGCTGTTGGGACGCCGCAAGATGCCCTGCTTGGTCTTTTGCTCGTCCTCGAGGGCCAGCGTGTCATTGCCGGGCTGTGCCTTGCGCAGCAAGGGCAGGTACTCTTCTTCGAATACCTTGTCGTAGAGCTTGGCGACGCCTTCCAACGTCAAGCCCCAGTGCAGTCCCTTGGGTGACAGACCGATCGCTTTGTCGATCGTACCGGCTGACCCTGCAGCAGGTTTGTCCTTGCCTTCGGCGACTCGGGGCTCGACGACCAGCGCCGACGATGCCATACCCAGCGCGAAAAGCGTGACGAACAGTCTCGGCCTCATTGCAATCCTCCGGAAATCCTTGAGCGTACCTGCCGCTTAGCGGCAGAAGAGCGTATCACTTGTCTGTCGAGTCACTCAAGCGAACAGTTCGACGAGAGCAGGCCTCAAATAAGTCAAAGGTCGCTGCGCTGCTCTCGTTTTTGATCTCGCCCTTGCCCTGCTTCGCGCGCTCCGTGCGTCACGTTTCGATGTCGAGCGCGGCGCTCCTGCTGGCGCTCGCCTGCGCGCCGTCACGACCGACAACGGACGTGACTCACTTGCCGGAGTACGGCGCGGAGGATGCCTCACTGCTCGACGACGGCTTTTCGGGGCACTTGTTCGAGACCGCGTTCGTCACGGGCAAGGCCGGCGATGATCCCCGCTTCGAAGATCGCGTGCGCGCCGCGCACAGCATCTGGCTGGTGAAGGTCGCCACGGTCTCACGCGAAGGCAGCGTCGGTAACAATCGCCGCTACGAGCTGACTTTTCGCACGCTCGAGGGCTTGGTCGGGCCCGAGCCGCCCGCGCAGCTGTCACTGACTATTTCGGGTAAAGACCCGTCTTTTCACTGGCTCGATCGCGTCGGCGGGGCCTGGGTCGGGCGCGAGCTGCTGCTGATGACGCGGGATTTCCGCGTGGGCGAGCAAGCGGTGCTGCACTTTCACGGCGAGCCCAATACGCCCGAGCTCCAGGCGCGCATCCAGAGCGTCCGAGCCGCGGCCTTGGCGGCAGAACGTGCGGCACGTCCAGCCCAGAAGTGATAGGCTCGGACGCGCACACGCACACACCGAAGTAGATGGACATGCATTTTCGAAGTTCAGCCGTCGAGATCAAGGGCCCCCAAGAAATCGACGCCATGCGCGAGGTGTCGCGGCTTGCCGCTGAAACCTTGTCCGCTGTCGGTGAGATAGTCCGCCCCGGGTTGACGACGGACGAGATCAACTCGTTCGTGCACAACCACACGCTGAAGCAAGGCGCCCGCCCCGCTCCGCTGAACTACAAGGGTTTTCCAAAGAGCGTCTGCACCTCGATCAACGAGGTGGTGTGCCACGGCATCCCCAGCGAGCGAGTGTTGCGCGATGGCGATATCATCAATATCGACGTCACCCACATCTACAAAGGGTTTCACGGCGACACCTCGGCCACCTTCTACGTCGGCAAGGTCAGTGACGACGCCAAGCGCGTGGTCGAGGTCGCGCGCAAGAGCCTCGCGCTCGGCATTGCGCAGGTTCGGCCCGGCGCGCGGCTCGGGGATCTGGGCGCGGCCATTCAAGAGTTTGCCGAGTCACAGGGTTGCTCGGTCGTGCGCGATTTCGTGGGCCATGGCATCGGTCGAAAATTCCACGATGAGCCCAAAGTGGCGCACTACGGCCGTTGGGGTAAGGGCGAGCGCCTCAAACCCGGAATGACCTTCACCATCGAGCCGATGGTCAATATTGGCGGTTGGGAAGTGGATGTTTTGGACGACGACTGGACCGCAGTCACCGCCGACGGCTCGCTTTCGGCCCAATTCGAGCACACGGTGCTCGTGACAGAGACCGGCGTCGAGGTGCTCACTGAGCGCAATCGGCCCCTGGTGAGCAGCGAAATCTTCCCCGATTACTTCGTGTGATCACGGGCCGGTCGAACGACTTCTGACCGGCTCGCAGGTGGTCCTTGACGGATTGCACGAGAGCCGATTAGGTTGCCCAGGGCTGTGCCCCAGGGACTCCGGTCCCGCTGCCTCCGACTCGAATTCCGGCTCGCAGGCGGCCCGGTACGAGGGAGCGCTCTGTGTTCGCTTGGACGGGCTGGGTACCGGTCTGGCCATTATTCCCGTTTCCGCTGATTCCCGCGATGTCCGTCCGAAAGAAAGCTACTCCGAAGAAAGCCCGCCCGAAGGCGAAGGCCACCTCTAGCCGTCGCAAGGAGGCGCGCAAGCCGGCTAAGAAGAAGCCGGCCGCGAAGCCGAAGCGTCCGGTCAAGAAGAAGCCCGCCAAGGCTGCGAGCAAGGCGCCCGCCGCGAAGAAGAAGCCTGCCAAGGCTGCCAACGCGAAGAAGGACGCCGATCGCGACAGAGCGCTCAAGGCCAAAGAGAAAGAGCGCCTGCAGAAAGAGCGCGAACGCGAGAAGGCGAAAAAAGACGCCGAACGCGAAAAAGCGCTCAAGGCCAAAGAGAAAGAGCGCCTGCAGAAGGCCAAGGACACCGAGCGCGCCCGCAAGGACGCCGAGCGCGAAAAGGCCGTCAAAGCCAAGGCCGCCGAGCGCGAGAAGAAAGAGCGCGAGAAGGAAAAAGCGCGCGAGCTGAAGGAACGCGAAAAAGAAAAAGCGCGCAAGGAGGCCGAGCAAAAGGCCGCCCGCGCCGCAGCTCAAGCGGCCAAAGAGGCCGAGCGCGAGCGCATCCGTCGCGAAAAAGAAGACGAGCGCCTGCAGAAGATCGCCGAGCGCGACGCCGCCCGCGACGAAGCCAAGCGCCTCAAGGACGAAGAGAAGAAGGCCAAGGACGCCGAGCGCGAGGCCTATCGCAAGGCCAAGGACACCGAGCGCGAGCGCATCCGCGCCGAGCGCGAGGCCGCTCGCCGGGCCCTCGAGGGCAAGGTCTCCCGTGCCAGCAAGCGCGCCCAGCGCGGGGACGGCATTGGACGTGGTGTCACCACCCGCCAATACCGCCCGGACACCATCCCCAACCAGTCGGGGACCACTCGTCGCCACGAGGAGAACCAGCGCTTACTCGGCGTGCGGCTCCCCGCCGAGATCCTGCACGATCCCCCGCGGGCGACGCATGCACCGCAGCCGCCGCCTGCCGGCCCGCCGCAGCCTCCCCCGGCCCCGGCGCTTTCGGTCGAAGAGCGCTGGGCGATCATCAACGAGCGCCTGAACGGCATGGACGACCAGTTCCAGCGCGAGTACCGGGAAAGCTTCGAGATGTCGTGGGTTTATCACGACAGCGCGCTGGAAGGCGTGGTCTACACCTTTCAAGAGCTGAAGACCGCGATCGACCCGAACATGAGCGTCGTGGCCGACTCCGGGCTGCAGCCGGTGTGCGACGAAATCCGCCGCCACCGCCAGGCGATTGAGTACGTACGCGAGCTGTCCGAGAAGAAGCGCGTCCCGATCAACGTCGATACGATCAAAAAGATCTACTGCATCCTCCACCCGGAGGAGGGCGACGTGAAGACGGTGAAGTACCGGAAGGACATTCCGCAACACCGCCTGTACTTCCACGAATACGCCGCGCCCGACAAGATCGCGTACAAGGCCCGTCAGGTCATCGATTGGCTGAACGGCCCCGAGCCGAAGAAGCTGAAGAGCCCGGTCCGCATCGCCGCGCGCATTCACTACGATTTACTGCGCGTGTTCCCCTTCCCGCAAGACAGCGGCAAGGTCTCGCGCCTGCTGATGAACGTGCTGCTGATGCGCGCCGGGCACCCGCCTGCGATCATCCACTCGACCGAGCGCCAGCGCTACTACGAGGCTCTGAAGGGTCAGCTTCCAGTCATCGTGTCCATGGTCAGCGAATCGATCATGAATGCGCTCTTGAGCATCGAGAAGAAGATCGAGGACCACGACGCGACCAAGACCCGCTCGTCTTCGCCACCGAAAGAGGGCGAAGAAAAGCCGGAGCGCCCCGAAAAGCCGGCCTCCGCGATCGTAGCCGCCGCCACCGCCCGCGACGACGATTCGGACCTCTATCTCGATTCCGAGATGGAAGATTCGGACTCGGATTCCGACGGCGACTCGGACGGCGACTCCAGCGACGACGACTGAGCTCGCGCTCTGAACCCCTGACACCGTCAGGGGTTCAGCCTCTGCTTTTGTGTTGATGGTCACCGTCAACGGCGCGGCACACCCAGCCTTCGGCGGCGCAGCTCGACCGCCCTGCCGACTCGCTGCGGGCATAGTCAGCTATCGCAACGATCGAGACGACACTGAGCGCTCCCTGAAGCTCGCCAAGATCTCCAAGGTTTCCAAGACCGCCAAATCCCTAGAGCGACTCAGCGAGCTCTATGAACCGAAGTGAACGATCAGAGTTTTTTGGGGTTCGCTAATCGCGACGCTGCCAGCCGCTTTCGATTACGCGGCCGACCTCACAGGCGCGACCTGACAGCGCTCCGAGTTACTTCCAGAGCAGCGAGTGCTCGTCAGCGCCCACGCTCGTCGTTTGAATCCCGAGCAGTGGCGCAAACAGCCAAACCCAAATTTCAGCAAGTTCTTCGGTGTATTTCGCCTTGATGGCCCGTTCTTGGCTCTTGGCGGTCTTGGAAATCTTGGCGATCTTGGCGGCCCTCTCGGAGTCGTTCAGACACCGGTGCATCACGTCGTGCGGCCCCACTCCGGCTGCGGTCACGAATGACCGACCTCGGTCATTCCTCGTCGCCCGTGACGAAGTCCCAGCCGCTGGCTTGCGCCAGCTTGGCGAGGGCCACGTTGTAGTCGAAGGTGGCGTTCATCTGTAGGAAGCGCTTGGTGGCGTATTCACGAGCGGGGTCCACGATGTCTTGGTCCTCGTAGGTGCCGACGTCGATGCCGGATTGGATCTGCACCAGCCACTGCTTGGCGTAGGAGGTCGACCGCGTGTACGCGTCGAGGCGGCGCGCGGCGTCTTCGGCTTCGCGGAAAGCGACTTCGACTTCGGTGCCGACTCCGCCGAGTGCGTAGCGTTCGGTGGCGCGCTGTTCTTCGAGCTGCGCGTTGGCTTGAGCGAGACGCGCGGACTGCGGCAGGAAATCGAGCTTGTACCTGAAGACGAGCCCGGCGCCGTAGCTGAGGTAGTTGGCGCTGTCTTTGACGAAGGGATTTTTCTGATCTTCGATCTGTGGCGCGGCCGAATAGCCGAAGCTCAAGCCCACCGCCAAATCGGGGAAAAACTTGGCGCGCTCGATGCGGGCTTGCGCCTCGCGCGCCAATACGCCGGCGCGCGCCATGTTCACCTCGGGGCGATACAAGCGCGCCGCCGACAGGTAGCGAGAAATGGGGCCCAACCGGTGGCTGTTTTGGCGCAGCGGCTCGTCCATCACGTCCGCGCTGGGTCCGCCTCCGGTGAGGAAGCGAAGGCCGGCCAGCGCCACGGCTTCTTGGCGCATGGCCTCGCTCTCGCGTACCTCCAGATCGGCGCGATACATCTTGAGCTTGAGCAGGTCGATGTCGTCGCCGTCGCCGTCTTGGACCTTCTTTTCGAGCCGTTTCAGGTAGGCGTCGACGCGGCTCGTGGCCTCACGCACGAGTATCAGCGCGTCGCGCGCGAGCTGCACGCCGTAGTACGCCCGGCGCACGCTCACCCTGACGTCGTTCTGCTCCTTTTTGACCTCGAACTCGCCGACCCGCACTTGCGAGCGGGCCGCGTCCCACAAGTTCGTGATCTTGCCGAACGTCCACAGCGGGATCACGCCGCTCACGTTCAGCTGCCAAGCCGCGTTCATGGTTTTGGTCAGCGCCTTGTCCGTGTCGGGGCTGTACACCGAGGTTCCGCGCACGGTGGGGGCCGGACCGATCCCGCCGCTCATCGAGAAGTCGCTGTACGGCGCGCTGTAGGATTGATCGAGCTGCGCGTTTTTTTGCGCCAGGCGAGCCCGGGCTTCTTGCACCTTCGGGTAGTTGAGCACCGCCAGCTCGAGGCAGCGCTTGAGCGTCAGGGCGCGCGGGCGCGGCGGCGGCGCTTCGGACTTGGGGATGGCGTTGGCCGCGGCATTGAGCGCCTCGGTCGAGTCTTGAGCGTGCGCGCTGCGCACAAGGCCGGCGATGCCGCACAAGCCCAGGGCGAGAAACCGAGCGCGACGGGCGCCCGTTCGGCCGAAAATCCTGCAACACGTCATTCGTCGTCGCGGACTCTTACGCCAGCTCGCTTCACCGCGCGTCGAAAATTCGAACGATCCAGGCCGGCCTGGCGCGCCGCCTCGGAGACGTTGCCCTGGGTGCGCGCCAAAAGGCCCTCGAAATAGGCGATTTCGAAGGCCTCCTGGGAACGCTCTTTGGCCTCCTTGTAGGGCAGAGCCGAGAGGCTGTAGGCGGCCGGATCGGAGCCCACGGCGTCCCCCGAATCGGAGGGGGCGCCGTTGCTGGGTCGGCCGAAGGGCAGCTCGGCCGGGGTCATGGTGTCGTCGCGACAGAACACCACCGCATGCTCGATCGCGTTTTCGAGCTCCCGCACGTTGCCTTGCCAGTGATGCGAAGACAAAAGGCGCATCGCGTCCGGCGAGATCTTGGTCACCTGGCTGCCGGAGCGCGCCGCGTACTTCTGCAAGAAATGGTAGGCGAGCAGCGGAATGTCCTCGCGCCGCTCGCGCAGCGCTGGCAGCGAGATGGGCACTACGTTCAGGCGATAGTAAAGGTCCTCGCGAAAGCGGCCGGCCGCGATGCGGCTACGCAGATCCACGTTCGTGGCGGCGACCACGCGCACGTCGACGATGCGCGTTTCGTTCGAGCCGACGCGCTTGACCTCGCCTTCTTGCAGCGCGCGCAGCAGCTTGACCTGCGCCAAGGGCGGCAGATCCCCCACCTCGTCTAGAAACAAAGTGCCGCGATCCGCCGACTCGAACAGACCTGCGCGTGTGGCGGTCGCCCCGGTGAACGCGCCGCGGACGTGCCCGAACAGCTCGCTCTCGACGAGCTCGACCGGGATGGCCGAACAGTTGACGGCCACGAATGGATTGTTCACACGCGGTGAGTGACCATGGATTGCGCGCGCGGTCAGCTCCTTGCCCGTGCCGCTTTCACCGAGGATCAGCACCGTCGAAGAGGTGGGCGCGACGCCAATGGCCAACCGATACACCTCCTGCATGGCGGGCGAATTGCCGATCAGCTCGCCAAACTTCTCCATTTGCTCGAGCCTTCGCTCGAGCAGAAGCGCGCGATCGACCAGCCGCCTGCGCTCGGCGGCCTTGGTGACCGTGAGCACGACTTCGTCGTTGGAACGAAAGGGCTTGGTCAGGAAGTGATACGCCCCCGCGCGCACCGCCTTGACCGCGGTTTCGACGTCGCCGAACGCGGTCATCATGATCACCTCGACGCCCGCGTGCGACGAGCGAACGTGGTCCAATAACTCGAGGCCGCCGACCTTGGGCATCATCAGATCGACGAGCACGACGTCCACCTTCTCGCGCTCCAAGAGCTCAATCGCTTGGGCACCGTCGTCCGCGGTGAGCACCGTCATGTTGCGGCTGTTCAACAGGCGCGCGAGGGTTCGGCGCAACGTGGGCTCGTCGTCGACCACCAGCACGCGAGGCGGCGCTTCCTCGAGCTTGACCTGACCGATTTCTCCGGAGCGGGGCCGTGCCGACAGCGTCACTCGGGTTTTCTCCTCGGGGGCGTGGGGGCCGTGCGCTCGCTCGCCCCGCCCGTGCGCGTCGTGCTGGCGGCGGGCGCGCTCGGCACTGGCCCTTCCGAGCGAGGCTTCGCCTGCTCCGGGCGAGACTTCGTGAGCTCCGAACGCGAGCGCGCGAGGCGGGCCTCCGCGTCCGAGCTATTCGCACCACTGACCGGCGTGTACATGTGCCCTTGCTGTTGATACACGCAAATTCTATTCCCACCGTCGCGCTTGGCGGCACGCAGAGCGGCGTCGGCACCCCGGAGCAGTGCGTCTTTGGTGCGCACATCACGCGAAGGGAACAGCGCCACCCCCAGAGAAAGCGCGACCGGCAGCGAAGAGCGCTGCTGCCAGCCCTCCGAGAGCTGGTTGGCGTCCTGGAAGATGCGCTCTGCCACCGTCACCGACCCTGCAAAATGGGTGCTCGGCAAGACCACCAGGAATTCATCCCCGCCGAAGCGCGCCACGACGTCGACCTCACGCACCGAGGACCGGATCGTATCAGCCACGAAACGCACCACGCGATCGCCCGCCTCGCGTCCTCCAGCATCGTTATGTGCCTGCAGGCGGTCGATGTCGACCACCAAGCAAGCCAGCGGATCGTGATAGCGCTCGGCACGCTTGAACTCCTCGCTCAGCCGCGAGTGTAAGTAGCGATAGTTGAACAGCCCCGTGAGGTCGTCGTGCAGGCTCAGCTGCTCGAGGCGCGCGCGCGCCTCCACCACGTGATCGTGGAGACGCTTGATGCGCAGCATGGCTTCGACCCGTGCCAGAAGCTCGTCTTCGTCGAAGGGCTTGCACACGTAGTCGTCGGCGCCGATCTTGAGGCCCTCCACGCGGCTCGCGCTGTCGGTTTTGACCGTCACGAGCAGTACCGGCAAGAAGGTATCGCTGGTCATGCCCTTCAGCAGCCTGCAAGCTTCGAGCCCAGAGAGGCGCGGCATCAAGATGTCGAGCAGCACGAGGTCGACCCCGCCCCTACCCACACGCTCAACCGCCACTTGACCATCGGGCACTGCCTCGACGATGAAGCCGTGTTTACGCAGCATACCCGAGAGCAGCTCTCGGGTGATGCGATCGTCCTCCGCGACGACGATCGTCGAGCCCTGCAGCGATCCTTGCACAGCGCTGGGCGAGGTCGGCTTTTCGCTGTCCGGCACGATGCAAAAGAGGTTACTAGAATCGCCGCGGAGCGGCGAACTCCCAGCCACAAAACCGACCGAAGTGCCGCTAGAAGTGGCTGGCGGCCCTCAAGGCGCCAAATCGAAACCCAGCCAGGCGTCAAAGCCTCCCCGACCGACCCGGTGGCCCGCGAAGCTCGCCACTGCCAAGCAGCCGCACGGATGGCGGTAACCGAAGCCGCCCCAGACCGCGAGCAGCTCGCGGCCGGTCAGATCGTAGTCGATCGAAGCGCTAGTGCTGAATGCGCGCGACCAGGGCACGCTCAGCTCGGAGCCCGCGCTCCAGCCGTTGCGATCGAGGAAGGGACGCGCGGGGTCGAACCAGCTCTCGTCGAACAGCGTGCGGGCGAGGGCCGGCGAGCCCGCGCTGGCTCCGTCGGCGCGCAGCAAGAGGTGCAGGCCGTTCGTCTCGCCCAAGCGCAGACGCGAGAGCGATACCGTGGCCGGGCTCTGCCCCAGCAGGGCAAACGATTGTGCCAGACCGACGAAGCGCGTATCGGCGCTGGCACGCGCCAGGCCCACCCCCTGCCTGCGATCGCCAGACGAAAGGGCGCCCGCGCGCAGCTCGAGGGCGAGCGCCTGGCGCGTGCTGCGCTGACCGAGCGACGTGTCGAGGCCGCCTGCGGCGAGCAGCGTCCGTTGCTCGTTCGCTTGCGAGCCCCGTGGCGCAGCGTCGAGTAAGGCGCGGGCCACGAGCAACGGCTCCAGAAAATGCGCGAGCGATCCGAAATCGCGCCGCAGCGGCAGCCCGACCCGCGCCTGCAAACCGCCCCGGAGTAGGCCCCTGGTTCGATATTCGTCCACCAGCAGCGTGCCCGACTGGGCGGCGGTCAGGTCGATGCCGAGCGGTCCCGGGCGCAGCTTCGCGCTCAGTGTACCGCGCTGAATCAGCTCCGTTTGGCTGTGATTGCCGCTGACCGCGCTGCTGCGTGCCAGCCCGAAGACGTCGTAGCTCACGCTATCACCGAGGCCGCTGGCCGCGCCCAGATAGAGCTCCGGGCCGGCCGCGCCCAGATCCCCGAGCGCGCCCGAGCGCGGCGCATCGGCCCGGACTCCGAAGCCGAGCGCCAGTCGATCGACGTGTGAGACGCTGATGCGCGCGCGATCCGTGCGCCGTGCGCTGACTTCCAGCGACGAGGAGACCTTCGCCGCACGCGCTCCGCGCAGGGCATCGACGCGAAAGGCCAAGGTCGCCTCCGACAGAGCCGCGCTGCCGTGCGCGTCGAGCTCGAGCGCGGTTTGCTGCAGATGGTCCCAGGCCACGCGCGTGGTGCTGGCCTCGGTGTCGAGCTCGGCTTCCAAGCGAGCGCCTTTGACGAGATAGGCTCCGGCCCCCAGCGTGAGGCTCTTGGTGACTCGCCCGTCCGCGACCGAAAGCGGCACATACACGCCCCCGCCCGCGAAAAAACCATCCTCACCACGGTAGGAAAGGCGGGGAAAGGTCAGCCCCATGCGCGTCGGCGCACGCAGCCACAGGCCCGGCAACCAGAACACCGGGACCCCAAACACCTCCAGCCTCGGACTCACGAACAACGCGTCCGTCGGAGGAGCGAGCGTGGCATGTGCCACGCGCAGTTGCACCGGTGGCGCGTCGCACGTGCAAAACGCGACGTCCGCGGAACCGTCGGCCTCGACGCCACGCGGACCGCGCCGAAGCTTCAGGTGCTGACTCTTCAGTCGGTAGCGCTGGGCCTGCACACGCACGTTGCCGTCGAGCTCGAGTGCCCCGAGGTCGCCGTCGACTTGGACTCGCTCGGCCTCGAAGTCGACGCGATACTCGCGCGCCTTGTGCGACGGCTCTGCCGCGCGCACGGCGGCCGTCCAGCTCGCGCCGGCCAAGCACGCACAAAGCGTGAGCAACGAACAGCGAATCGACACGTTCAGGGGTGACGCGGCTCGTTCGCGATGCTCGCGCTTTTTTGTCGTGTGCCGGGCGACAAGGCGACGAACAAGTGATCGAGGTACACGCCGAGCGTCAGGTAAAAGCGCGCATCCGGACTGTAAAGCACACTGCGTCGTCGGCCGTCGGGCGCCAGTTGCGTGGCCAGGTTCCAATAGCCGACGGTGAGCTCGAGGATGTCGGTCAGACGGCCCCGGACTTCGGTCTGAAAATAGGTCAGCGCGGCGCGCGTCTGCGGATCCGAGACGCCGCTCACCTGCGTGCAGCCGGTAAGCACGACGCCACAGATCTGCACCTCGTGGCTCACCGGGTACTTCCAAGCGGAACGCAGCTCGAGCGAGCTGAACCAGCTCACGCGTGGGTGAACGTGCACCCAGGACGAGAGCGAGAATACCGCGCCATGCTGGGCCAGACTCGCCCCGCCCAGCTGATCGGAAACGACCGAACGGCCGTCGTCGCCCATGCGAATGCGTTCCAGGGAGCCATTGGTGGGGACTTGGCTGCTCGTGAATTGGTAGCCGTAGTCGATTCTGGCGAACAGATCGACGCTGGAGAAAAAGCGCGCGCCGCGCCCGGCCAGCACGATCTCTTCACGAGCGCCGACGCTCACGCCCAAACCGAGGATTTTGCCGGTGTCTTGGCTCACCTTGGAGGTCGGGAAGCTCAAACGCGGCACGCGAATCGAGAGCTCGGTCAGGTCGTCCTCGCTCTGGCGTACGATGTTCGTGTACGAGCCCGAGAGCTCGAAATCGGTCGCCGACCATTCACCCTGGCTGGTGGTGGTATCGCTGTTCGTGCGCTCGCTAACGAGGCCCAGATCGGCGCGCAAGCTGAGGGTAACCCGGTCGTCGTCGATGAAGTAGTAACGGGGCCGAAAACCGAACGTCATTTCGTAGAACGGATTGCGTGTCTGATAGTTTTGGCCCACGCCGATGGTGCTGGCGGTCACGGCGTTGTCCCAATAAAAGTAGCTATCGCGCCAAGCTAGGTTGGTCGGCTCGATGCCGTCTGGGCTCGGGCCGTTGACCCCGCGCGGCGTTTCGCGTGCTCGCGCGGACTGGGCGTGGAGTGGGCGGGCCGTGACCAGCGCACAGCACAAAAATGCCGCTCGCCCGAGCCAAGAATTCGTCCTAAGTGCCACGCTGACTGCGAGGACCTTACTCTCGTCGCTTTTTTTTGGCTATGGTGGCCCCATGCCGGCTCCCCTTCCCGCGACCGAAATCACCGCTCTCCTCGGTCGGGGCACGCATTTCGAAGGAAAATTGCAGTTCGAGGGTCGTGTACGCATCGACGGCAGCTTTCGGGGCGAAATTCGCAGCGCGGACACCTTGGTCATCGGCGACGGCGCCGACGTCGACGCGCAGATCGACGTCGCCACCGTGATCATCAAGGGTGGGGTGGTGCAAGGGAACGTGCGCGCGGCTCGCGCCATCGAGCTGTACGTTCCGGCCCGAGTTTCGGGCACGCTGCACTCGCCAGAAATCTTCATGGACAAGGGGGTGCAATTTTCGGGGACGTGCACCATGGCTCCAGTGGAAGACGCACCGTAAACGCGCGTTCGCTATCCTGTGGTTCTTTTTGCGCCACTGGGGCGGCGCCGCCACCCCACCGCCCGCAAAATGCCCCGAGATTTTGGCCGCGCCCGGCTAAAAACCGTTACAATCTGCGATCAAATTGCGGGGCTCCCTGCACGGCACGGCCGATGCAATGGGGAGGGAGTGGACGGAGCTGTAGACAGCAGCTCGAGCAGCACGAAGGAAGGTTCGGCCGCTCCCTGCCGTAGAGGTAAGTGTCACGCCCCGCAAAGCGCACCATGAAAAACCCCAAAGCTTCTGGTTCAAAAGGTTTCCTGGGCTCACTCCGTGGGATGAGCCGCGCGAGTGCATCGGCCCTCTTGGCTTGCACGTTACTCAGCACGATTTCGGTCGCCGCCGCTCCTGCGCCGGGCCCGGAGCGCGAGAAATGGCGTGAAGTCTCACGCTTCAACGTCAAGACGCCCTACGCCGACATGAACGCCGGTGCTGCGCGTGTGAACGTGGAGGCCCCCGTCGACCTCGTGCGCTCCGTGGTGCTGGACTACAAGAACTACGCGAGCTTCATGGCGCGCTTCGAAAAGTCGCAAATCGTCGGGCGCTCGGGTGACAAGACCGACGTCTACCTGCAGGTGCCGATCCTCAAGGGGGCGGCCAAGGTTTGGGCCGTCGTGCGCTTCGAGCCGATCAAGCAAGTCGACGGTAGCGAGGTGGTGGTCGGTCACATGATCAAGGGCAACGTGAAGCGCCTGGACGCCACCTGGCGGCTGAAGAAGTTGGACGATTCGAATACGCAAGTGGCGCTCGAGCTCTTGATCGTGCCGAATTTGCCGGTGCCCGATTCGCTGGTCGTGCCCGAGGTGCGCTACGCCGCGGCCAAGGCGGTCGAAGGTTCCCGCGACGAAGCCGAGAAGCGCAAAACCCGCTGACCGATAATGTCAGGCCCGCCTTGACGGAGTAGGCGGGCGCCGCTACTCGCACGGGCAGTGAAGCGCCCGCCGCAGACTCCAGTCGAGCTCGTCTTGGTGCCCAGCGAGCGGCACGCCGAAGTCGAGGCGGCGCGTGGCGTGCGCGCGCTCAGCTTGCGAGATCTCGCGCTGCGGCTGAACGAAGCCAGCGAGCCCGATCTTCGCGAGACCACGGCGGAGAGCACGCGCCTGCTCACCCAAAAGGCCCTGCGCGGTCAGCCGGCGGCACTGGCCATCGCCCTGGACGACGCGCTCGGGCAATTGCGTCGAGCCGGCACCCAGCCGAGCGACCTCTCGCGCATCGACGGCGCACGCAGTCGCCTGCTCGAGACCGCGCTTTCACAGTGCGATGCACGGCTGCGCGAGTATCGCTTGCGCGATCATCGCGAAAGCGCCTGGCTGGCGGCGCGCGCGTTGGCCGAGCACTCGATCCCGGAATTGGAGGGCGTGCACTGCGTGCGGGTGCGCGGCCTATCGAGCTGGGAAAATGGCGATCTGGCATTGCTCGAGGCGCTGCACCGAAAACTGCGCGCCCAGGGCGCGCGCGGTGTCGTGCTGGAGCTACCCACGGTGCACGATTTCCTGGGCGAGCCGCTGCAGGCTGCCGTGGCAGAGCACGCCACCCGTCTCGAGCAACGCTGGGCGGAGGAGCTCGATCATCCGGAGCTGGAGTTCGTCGATGCGCGCCCGGGAGCACGAAGGCCCCAGGTGATCTCTGCCGCGCACGAGGCGAGTGAGGCGCGCGCGGTCGCCCGCAGCGTGCTCGACGCCCTGGCGCAGGGCACGGCCCTCGATCGCATCGCGATCGTGCCGGTGGATGCAGCGGACGCCTTCCTCGAGCCGCTGCGTGCCGAGCTCACCGCCGCCCGATTGCCCTTCAGCGAGGCCTGGGCTCGGCCAGCGAGCTCCGCGCCGGAGGCCCACGCCGCGCTTACGTTGCTGCGCTTGGCGCAAGGTCCGCTGCTGCGCGACCCGCTGGTCGACGTGCTGCGCGTGCCGGATCTGGAGCTCCGCTCGCTGCTCGGCGACCGCAAGTCCGTGTCCCTGGCCTTCGTGGACGTGATCGCGCGCCTGCCCGTGCGCGTCGATCGCACGGGACGTGAGCTGCTCGCCGCGCTCGAGACCGAACGGCGGCGCTGCGCGCCACAGCGTGAGCGCGAGCTCGAAGCAATCCAGCTCGCGCAGCTCGTGCTCTCGGGCTTGCTCGCTCGCTTCCAGCAATTGCGCGAGCCGAGCACGCGCCGCGAGTTTCGCGATCGCGCGCGCGCGCTGTTCGCGGAGCTCGGCCTGCTCACGGCCTCGCGTCGCGGCCTTTCGCAGGCCATCGCCTACGCCCAGCTCGACGATCACGCGCCGCTCGCTGCGCTGGGCCAGAACGCGCGCGCCGGCCGCGCCATCGATCTCGCGCTGGAGCGCGTGGTGAGCGCCGCCGAGCTCTTGAATGCCTCCGAGGAACGCTTGGCGCTCGCCGATTTCCAGGCAGAATTCGCGGTCGCTTTGGCCTCGGTCGGGCCGAGCCAAGGTGCCGGTCGTGCGGGCACGCTGCGCATCGCCGGACCGGCAGAGGTCGCTGGTTTGGATTGGGATCTGTTGATCGTGTGTCGCGCCGCATCCACGACGCTCGACTGGCAAAGCTCGAGCTCCGATAGCGTGCTCGATCCCGATCTGGTCGAGCAGTTGCCCATGCGGCGGCGTCCCCGGACGGCCGCCGAGCGCGCGTCGTTCACCCGATTCGCGCTCGCTTGCGCCTTGTCCCGCGCGCAGCAATCGGTCGTGACGTGGGCCAAGCGTGACGCCCGCGGCGGCAGCGGCGCGAGCCGGCTAGTGATGAACTTGACCCCTGACGAGTGCCTGGTCGAGCCGGCCTCTCCGCTCGACCCGGGCGCGCGACGCGTGCTGGCCATGGCCACGCCCAGCGCCGAAGTGCGGGCCCGCGCGGCGCTGGAAGTGAGGCGCCACGACTTCTACGCCGATCCGGATTCGCCGCTCGACCTCAGCAACGGCAGTGCCGGCTCGCTCGCGCACTGGGTGGGTGGGGAGGAAGGCCGGCCGCTCGCGCTCACGCAGCTGGAGCGCTACGCGCGCTGCGGTTTTCTGGGATTTTCCGGCTCGGTCCTGCGTGCCAGCCAGGAGGACGCGGTGGGAGACGGGCTCAGCGCGCGCGAACGCGGGATCTTGATTCACGAGGCGCTCGCCGCCGCTCTCAGTGGCACGCGCGCGAGCTTCGGCACGCGCGATCCGAGCGAGCTCGAACGCGAGGCCCTACAGCGCGCCGAAACGTTTTTGCGCGAGCAAGTGAGCAGCAACCTGCGCGGAGCGGCGTTGAATGCGGCGCTCGACGACGTGGCAGCGCTGCTCCGCTGGTCGTTCGCCAACAGCGACGGCATCTGGTTCGCCGAGGCCGAACGCGCGTTCGGCAGCGGCGAAGCCTGGTCTGCTCTCGCGGTCGGGGAATACTTCGTCTCGGGTCGCATCGATCGCATCGACAGCAACAGCGACGGCACTGCCATCCGCATCATCGACTACAAGACCGGGACGGTGCGGCTCACCGGTGAGCACGGCGAGCAGCTGCTCCAGCCCTGGATCTACGCCCGAAAGGTGGCCGAGGAGTACCGGGCAACGCGAGTCAGCTCGGGCTATTTGAGTCTGCAGCGGCGCAAGCCCGAGTGGCGGGCCGCGGTCGAAGACAGCGAACCGAGCGAGAGCGCGATCGAGAGCAAGCTGCTTCGCGCACAAGAGCTGATCCTCTCGCTGCGCAGCGGACGGATCCCGGCGCGACCCGCGCTGCCCGGATCGTGCACGCGCTGCGATGCCCGTGACATCTGCCGCAGGCCCCTTTCCGCGCCCCACGAGGCGGACGAATGAGCCTGCCCGGTCTGGAACGGAACGCGGTGATTGCCGCCAGCGCGGGCACCGGCAAGACCCAGCTGCTCACGGGCATCTACCTCGCGTTCGCGCTCGGGCTCGCTCGAGACGGCAAGCAAGTCGGAAGCGATCGCATCGTGGCCACCACCTTCTCACGCGCGGCGGCGGCCGAAATCCGCGAGCGTCTGGAGCTTCGCCTCCGGCTACTGTCGCAGCCAGAGACCCTCGCTCGAGACTCACTATCGGCGCTGGCGCTGGAACGCGGTATCAGCGAAAAAGAGCTGTGCGCTCGGGCCCGGCGCGTGCTCGAGGAGCTCCCGCGCGCCACCATCGACACGCTGCACGGTTTGGCGACGGGCATTCTGCGTCGACACGCCCTGGAGCTCGGTTTGTCGCCCAATTTCACGATCCTCGATGAAGAGCAGGCGTTCTTGGACGCTGAGCGCAGCATCGACGACGTGCTCGACGAGGCGCTCAGCGGCGAGCTATCGACCGCCACCTCACGCCTGCTCGACTCCTGCTACGGGCTCGACCGCGCGCGCAACGAGATCACGTTGCTGCTCTCGCGCCTGGACGAGGAAGGCTTGGCCGCAGAAGCGCTTTCGACGGGCGATCACGTGGCCGACGCCAAACGTCAGCTCGCAGCGCTGGGCGCGATCTGCCAGAGCATCGCACACGCTGAGCCGTCTGCGCTCAGCGGACCTTCGCGCGCGGCGCTGAGCGCGCTCGAGGCCGGCGATTTCGCCGCGCTCCGACTCGCGCTCGTGGAGCTATCTTCGGTACGCGCCAGCAATACTCTCAAAGCCTTGCCGTTCTGGGCGGCTTACGTGCAGTTTCAAGAGGGCCTGTCAGGCGGCACCAAGCGCGAGCGCCTGGAGGCGCTGGTCGAGCATGCCGAGCGCGCCGAGCAGCTGGACGCCGACGCACGCGGGGCGAGCGAGCTGCTGTCGAAGATTCAGCGCACGCTGAGCGAGCGGCGTCGCACTGAGGGCACGCTCGGTTTTGGTGACGTGCTGCGGCTGGCCCGCGATGGCCTGCGCGACCAACCGAGCCTTGCCCGAAGCGCGAGCCAGAAGACCGAAGTTTTGCTGGTCGACGAGTTTCAAGACACGAGTCGCGTCCAGCGCGACCTGCTGTTATTGCTGCGTGAGCGACCGAGCTCGATCGCTCGGCGAAAGCCGGGTCAGGTGCCGGCAGCGCAAGACATCATGCCCCGCGGCTTGGTCGTGGTCGGTGACCGCAAGCAGTCGATCTATGCCTTTCGCGGCGCGGAAGTCTCGGTCTTCGCGCAGCTGGCGGCGGAATTGGCGGGCGCGCCCGCCGCCGAGCAGCTGGAGCTGCAGGGCGTGCTGCCGAGCTCGGCCCCAGTCGCCGAGTTTCACACCCTGACCGCGAACTATCGTTCCACGCGCGCGATCATCGACGCGGTGAACACCATCGCCAGCGCAGACTTCAATGAACGCCCCGAGCGCGCGTTCGAGATCCGTTACACGCCCGCAGAAGCTTTGTCCCTGCCCTCTGGCTCCGAAGCAGCCCCGCCCGGCACGGTGACGATCGTCGAAGACGATGGCTCGCCACCGGAGGATCCTCACGCGCCTGCCTTGCTGCGCCAAGCCGAGGGCACGCTGCGCAGCGCGTTCGCGGCCGCCGGATTGTGCGCGCAGGTCGCGCGCACGGGCACGCGTTTCTCGGAGATTGCCATCCTAGCGCGCCGGCGCGCCACCTTACCCATGCTCGAGCTAGCGCTCGACCGGCTCAATATTCCATTCGTGGTAGCGGGGCGCGCGCTGTACGCCACGCCCGAGGTGCGCGATCTATTCGCCGCCTTGCGCCTGCAGATCGATCCGGGCAATCGCCATGCGCTGGCCGTGCTCGCGCGCGGTCCGCTGGGCGGGCTCAGCGACCGCGCCCTGGCGGAGCTGTGCACGCCACGGCGCGGGCTCGACCCGGTGCGCGATTGGAGCGTGACCCGGCTGAGCGATCCGCTCGAGCACGAGGCGCTGAGCACGCTGCGTGAGCGACTGCTCGAGATCGGCCAGGTCGCGCCGCGCCTGTCGCCGCGCGACGCACTTTCGCTGATCGCCGATCGCTTCCAACTCGAAGCGCTGTATTCGCTGCTGCCACGCGGACGCACCCGCTTCGGCAACGTCGAACGCCTGCTGGAAATCGCGGCACGCCAAGGCGGAAGTCTGCAAAGCTTCGTGCGCTGGCTGGAACGTCAGATTGCCAACGAGACCGACGAAGCAGAAGCCGCGGTCTTCGCAGACGACGACGACGCGGTGCGACTGCTGACCATCCACGGCAGCAAGGGCCTGGCCTTTCCGACCACGATCGTACTGGACACGGGCTCTTGGGAGCGTCCGAGCTCCGCACCGATCGCGCTGCTGCGTGGCGAGCACGAAACCTCGCTGGTGATTCGCCACGTGACCGATGCGGGCAGCCTGGCCACGCCCCTGTCCCGTCGAGCCTCGGAGGATTCACTGGCGCGCGCTCGCGCGGAGCGACAGCGGCTTTCGTATGTCGCGCTGACCCGCGCGCGCCAGCACCTGGCCATCGTCTTGCCCGCCGGCAAGTTGCGCGCGGACTCACTGGCCGCATCGATCGTCGACGCTTCCGCGCGGCTCGACGAAATCCCAGGGCTCACCCGTGTCGCAGCGCACCGCCTGTTCGGCGAGCTGCCCTTCGTCGCCACCCCGAACGACACGCCCCCCGCGCCACCCCCCATGCGCCCGGCTCGCCCGCGCGTCACCCTGGCCACGATCGGCGTGACGGCGCTGTCGGACTTCGCGATCTGCGCGCGACGTTTCGAGCTGGCCCATTTGTGGAGCCTCGCCGAGCCTCGCGCCGGAGCGCGCGTGGCTCGTGCGAGCGGCGAGGATCCGCGCGCCCTGGGCAGTGCCGCGCATCGCGTCTTGGAGAGCTTCCCGAGCGAACGTTGGGGAACCGCCGTCGACCCCGCAGAAATCTTGGCGGCCCTCGCGCGCGAGGGCTTGCAGCCCGATGGCGAATCGAGCGAAGGCACCGCGAGCGGCATCGCTCGCTTCTTGGCGGGCCCGTACGCGCGTTCCGTCAGGGAAGACGGTTCGCGCATTCGGCGCGAGCTTTCGCTGGGTATCCCCTTTCTGAGCGCGCCGGCGCCGGCACGCGTGCCCGAGAGCAGCGCTCGCACGCGAGGCCGGCGCGTGGCGCCCGGCCAACTGGAGCTGTTCGCGCTCCGCCCGAGGATCGACGCGCCGGATCCGGAGCTGCTGTCCGCAACCGTGGTGCTCAAGGCCACGCTCGATCTCGTGATTGAACGCGCGGACGGCAGCATCGACGTCATCGACTACAAGCGCTCGCGCGGCGGCGACGGCGATCGCTATTCGTTTCAACTTGCCGCCTATCGCGCGGCTGCGGAGCGCCATTTTGGGATTGAGCGCGTTCGCACCGGGCTCGTACACCTGCTGGGTGATAACAACGAGCCCGACTGGCAGACGCCTCCGGCGTTCGACTTCTTCGAGCTCGGCACGCGCTTGATCGAGGCGCGCTTTCACGACTCGTGGCCGCCCATCGCCGAGCCCGCTTGCCGCAAGGCGCAGTGTGGGTTCGTCTCGGCCTGCCACGCCCGAAGCCGTCCAGGCCCAGAGCGGCCCAACGACCAACAAAACGATTAGCCGGCCGCTCGGGGCTTGAAAAATGGCGAAATCGTCATTAGACAGGTCGTCAACGTAACCGCAAAAAGTCGAGTAGATTTCGCGAGCTGCACTGGGCTCCCCGGCCGCCAGACCTGTTGCGCAGCGCGTTAATTTATGGCAGAAAATTAGCGTAGCTTCGCCTGTCCCGGCCCCGCGATCGCCATATACTCGCGGTCTGCCAGGTCCGCTTCCTCTCAGGCCCCTTTAGAGACTTCACAGACCTCGCGCAGCACCCCTCGGGTGGGCCCCCCCACCTTTCAACTCACTCCCCGACATCGAGCCACCGAAATGACACTTCCGCCTCGCTCAGGACTTTACGACCCGAAATTCGAACACGACGCCTGCGGCGTTGGTTTCGTGGCCAACATCAAGGGTGAGGCCTCGCACGATATCGTCAAGAAGGGCATCGATATCCTGCTCAACCTCGTGCATCGCGGCGCGACCGGCTGTGATCCGCTGACGGGTGACGGTGCGGGCATCATCTTACAGGTGCCAGACGCGTTCTTCCGGCACGCGTGTGATGAAGCCGACATCGACTTGCCGGAAGCAGGAACGTACGGCGTCGGCTGCGTGTTCTTGCCACGCGACCGCAAGGAGCGCCGTCGCTGCCAGCAGATCTTGGAGGACAAGATCTTCGGCACCGGTCAGCGCCTGATTGGCTGGCGCGACGTGACCGTGAACGAGAGCGTGCTCGGCCCCGCGGCACGCGAGAGCGCGCCGGTGATCCGCCAAGTGTTCATCGGCTCGACCTGCGAAGACGAAGCCACCTTCGAGCGCAAGCTGTTCGTGATCCGCAAATGGGCGGAACGGACCGTGCGCGAGACCTCGCTCGCGGGTAAGGGCTCCTTCTACATCCCGAGCCTCTCGTGCCGCACCATCATCTACAAGGGTCTGCTCTTGGCCGAGCAGCTCGCGGAGTTCTACGTCGAGCTCAAAGACGAGCGGATGGTGAGTGCCCTGGCGATGGTGCACCAGCGCTTCAGCACCAACACCTTCCCGACCTGGGAGCTCGCGCAGCCCTTCCGCACCCTGGCCCACAACGGTGAGATCAACACCGTGCGCGGCAACGCCGCCTGGATGGCAGCGCGCGAGCAGCTGTTCAACGGTGAAGTGTTCGGCGAGGACGTGCGCCACATCTTGCCCACGATCACCCCGGGCGGCAGCGATTCGGCGACGCTCGACAACGTGACGGAGCTGCTGTTGCACGCGGGCCGCAGCTTGCCCCACGTGATGATGATGCTGGTGCCGGAGGCTTGGCAGAACGACGAGCTCATGCCCGCGCACAAGCGTGAGTTCTACGAGTATCACTCGTGCTTGGTCGAACCCTGGGACGGCCCCGCGGCCTTGGCGTTCACGGACGGCAAGCGCATCGGCGGCATGCTGGACCGCAACGGCCTGCGCCCCGCCCGCTACACGATCACCAAGGACGGCCTGGTCGTGCTGGCCTCGGAGACCGTGTTGGAGTTCGAGCCGGGCAACATCTTGCGCAAAGGGCGGCTCGAGCCCGGGCGCATGTTCCTGGTCGACACCGAGCTCGGTCGCATCGTCGAGGACGAAGAGATCAAGGATGCCGTGTGCAAGGGCCGCCCTTACGGCAAGTGGCTGAGCGAAAACAAGATCTCGCTGGCCGATATCGATGCCTCTCCGCCCAGCGCCACCCGGCGTGAATTGGCTTCGCTCGTGCAGCGCCAGAAGACCTTCGGCTACACGCAAGAAGACCTGGGCTTCTTGATGGCGCCCATGGCCCAAAACGGCGACGAGCCGCGCGGCTCGATGGGTACCGACACGCCGCTGGCCGTGCTCAGCGACCGGCCACAGCTTTTGTTCAACTACTTCAAGCAGCACTTTGCGCAGGTCACCAATCCCGCGATCGATCCGATCCGCGAAGAGCTGGTGATGAGCCTGAAGGCGTACATCGGCGGCGAAGGCAACATCCTGTTCGAGCTGCCCGACCAGGCGCAGATGCTGGAGCTGCCGCATCCGATCCTGACCAACATGGATCTCGCGAAGCTGCGTGAAACGCACCTGCAGCAGGTCCGTCAGCCGCCCACCATCCCGATGCTGTACCCCGTCGACGAAGGCGGCGAGGGTCTGAAGTCGGCGATCGACGAGCTCTGTCGTCAAGCTTCGCTGGCCGTGCTCAACGGCCACGGCTTGGTCATCCTGAGCGACCGTGGCTCGAACGAAGCCATGGCCCCGGTGCCGAGCTTGCTGGCCACGGGCGCCGTGCATCACCACCTGATGCGCAACGGCACACGCATGAAGATCGGCATCATCGTCGAAGCCGGCGACGCACGCGAGGTGCATCACTTCGCGTTGCTCCTGGGCTACGGCGCGGGCGCCATCAATCCCTACCTGGCGCTCGAAACGGTGAGCCAAATGGTGCGCGAGGGCACCTTCCCGAACCTCAAGGACCCGGAAGCCGCGCAAGCCAAGTACATCAAGTCGATCAACAAGGGCTTGCTCAAGGTGATGAGCAAGATGGGCATCAGCACCCTGCAGAGTTACCAGGGCGCGCAGATTTTCGAAGCCATCGGGCTCTCGCCCGAGGTGATCGACACCTACTTCACCGGCACTTCTTCGCGCATCTCCGGCATCGACATCGACGTGTTGGCCGAAGAGTGCCGGCTGCGCCACGAGCGCAGCTACCCGAAGATCACCGAAGCTTCGCCGATGCTCGATATCGGTGGTCAGTACGCGTACCGCGCCCAGGGCGAGCGGCACTTGTGGAACCCAGGCACGGTCGCCGCGTTGCAACGCGCCGTGCGCATGGACGACGTGAAGAGCTACAAAGAGTACGCCGCGCTGATCAATTCACAGATCTCGACCATGGGGCTCATCACCCTGCGCGGCATGTGGGAGCTCGTGGAGACCGACAAGTCGATCCCGATCGACGAGGTCGAGCCCGCCACGGAGATCGTGAAGCGCTTCGCCACCGGAGCGATGAGCTTCGGCTCGATCAGCGGTGAGGCGCACGAGACCCTGGCGATCGCCATGAACCGCATCGGCGGCAAGAGCAACACGGGTGAAGGCGGCGAACGCGACGAACGCTACCAGCTCGACCCCAACGGCGATTCGCGGCGCAGCGCGATCAAGCAAGTGGCCTCCGGGCGTTTCGGTGTGACCACCTACTACCTGGTCAACTGTGACGAGCTGCAGATCAAGGTCGCGCAGGGCGCCAAGCCCGGCGAAGGCGGCGAGCTGCCCGGTCACAAGGTCGACGCGATCATCGCCAAGACGCGCCACTCCACGCCGGGCGTGACGTTGATTTCGCCTCCCCCACATCACGACATCTACTCGATCGAAGACTTGGCGCAGCTGATCTTCGATCTGAAGATGGTCAACCCGCGCGCGCGCATCAGCGTCAAGCTGGTGGCCGAGGCTGGCGTGGGCACGGTCGCCGCCGGCGTGGCCAAGGCTCACGCGGACGTGATCTTGATCGCCGGCCACGACGGCGGCACGGGCGCCTCGCCCTTGACCTCGATCAAGCACGCCGGTGTGCCCTGGGAGATCGGGCTCGCCGAGACGCACCAGGTGCTGGTCAAGAACGACCTGCGCAGCCGCGTGTTTCTGCAGGCGGACGGGCAAATGCGCACCGGTCGCGACGTCGTGTTCGCGGCGCTGCTGGGCGCGGAAGAGTTCGGCTTCGCCACGGCTCCGCTGGTCGCCAGCGGCTGCATCATGATGAGGAAGTGCCACCTCAACACCTGTCCGGTGGGCATCGCCACGCAAGATCCGGTGCTGCGCGCCAAGTTCAACGGGCAACCCGAGCACGTCGTGCGTTTCATGTTCTACGTCGCCGAAGAGGCGCGCGAGATCATGGCCTCGCTCGGTTTCCGCACCATCAAGGAGATGGTCGGACAGGTCGACCGTATTCGGCAGCGAACCAACGTCACGCATTGGAAGGCCTCCAAGCTCGACTTCTCGGACGTGCTGATGCCGGCCGCCGCCAAGCCCGGCGTCGAGGTGAGCAAGACCATCGAGCAAGACCATGGCCTGAGCGCGACGCTCGACGTGATGCTGATCGAGCGCCTGAAAGCGGCGCTCGAACGGCGCGAGCACGTGCGGCTCGATGTGCCCGTGCGCAACGCACACCGCACCATCGGCGGCATGCTGGCGGGCGAAGTCGCGCGCCGCTTCGGTCAGGAAGGCCTGCCCGAGGGCACGATCGATCTGCACTTCACCGGCTCCGCAGGACAAAGCTTCGGCGCTTGGGTCACCCGCGGCATGACGCTCAGTCTCGAGGGCGAAGCCAACGACTACGTCGGTAAGGGCATGTCTGGCGGCATCCTGGCGATTCGCCCGCCGCGCGGCGTCGGCGTCGAGTTCCACGCCGAACAGAACGTGATCGTCGGCAACACCGCGCTGTATGGCGCGACCAGCGGTCGAGCGTTCTTCAACGGTCGCGGCGGTGAGCGCTTCGGCGTTCGCAACAGCGGTGCCACCGCGGTCGTCGAGGGCGTGGGTGACCACGGCTGTGAGTACATGACCGGCGGACACGTGCTCGTGCTGGGTCGCACCGGCCGGAACTTCGCGGCCGGCATGAGCGGTGGCCTCGCCTACGTGTTGGACGAAGCCTCGGATTTCAAAGTGCGCTGTAACCTTGGCATGGTCGAGCTCGAAGCCCTCGCCCCAGAGGACGCGCTGTTCGTCGCGAAGTTGCTCGAAGAGCACCATGCGCGAACGGGCAGCCCGAAGGCAGCCGAGCTGCTGGCCAACTGGGAAACCGCGCAGACTCGCTTCGTGAAGGTCGTTCCGACCGAGTACCGCCGAGTGCTCGCTGAAATGGCCAAACGCGAAAAGGCGGCGTCGAGCCAGAGCCTGCCCGTGTTACAGCCCGGCGCTACCGCCGAATGAACGCTGCATCGTGTTTAGCCGCCTAGTCGTCGTATTGCCGTGTTGCTTGTGACTCAACGTCGAGAGTGAAAAGTCGTGGGAAAAATCACCGGATTTCTTGAAATTGAACGGGTCGACCCGTCGAAACGCCCGGCACGCGAGCGCGTCAAAGACTACCGTGAGTTCGAGCTGCCGATCGTGCAGGAGACGCTCGCCGCACAGGGCGCGCGCTGCATGGACTGCGGGATCCCGTTCTGCAATACGGGCTGCCCGCTCGGGAACTTGATCCCCGATTGGAACGACCACGCGTACAAGAACAAGCCTGAGCTTGCGATCGCCTCGCTGCACGCCACCAACAACTTCCCAGAGTTCACGGGCCGAGTTTGCCCGGCTCCGTGCGAGGCCGCTTGCGTGCTCGGCATCAACGAAGACCCGGTCAGTATCAAGTTGATCGAGCGTTCGATCATCGACCGAGCCTTCGAAGAGGGTTTGGTCAAGCCAGTGCTCGCCAAAACCCGAACCGGCAAGAAGATCGCCGTCGTGGGCTCCGGGCCCGCGGGGATGGCAGCGGCCCAGCAATTGGCGCGCGCCGGCCACGACGTCACGTTGTTCGAGAAGGACGATCGCATCGGGGGCCTGCTCACCTACGGCATCCCCGATTTCAAGATGGAAAAGTCGCTGGTCGAGCGTCGTATCGAGCAGATGACCGCCGAAGGTGTCGTGTTCAAGACCAACGTCGACGTCGGCCGTACCCTGACCGCGCACGACTTGAAAAAGGACTTCGACGCGACCGTGCTCACCATCGGCTCACGCCATGCGCGCGATCTGGAAGTTCCGGGCCGCGAGCTGCCCGGCATTCACTACGCCATGGACTTCCTGACGCAGCAGAACCGCCGCGTCGCGGGGCTACCCGTGCCTGACTCGGAAGCCATCTTGGCCACGGGCAAGAACGTGATTGTGATCGGTGGCGGCGATACCGGCAGTGATTGCATCGGCACCTCCCATCGCCAAGGCGCGCTCAGCGTGACGAGCTTCGAGATCATGCCGCGCCCTCCCGAAGAGCGCGCCTCGTCGACGCCTTGGCCGCTCTGGCCGCTGCAGCTCCGCACCTCGTCTTCGCACGAAGAAGGCGGAAAACGCGACTGGAGCGTGTCCACCGAGCGCGTCAGTGGCAACGGCAAGGTCGAGAAGCTTCACTGCGTGCGCGTCGAATTCAAGGGCGGCCGCTTCGAGCGCGTCTCGGGCAGCGAGTTCGAGCTGCCGGCGGATCTGGTGCTCTTGGCCATGGGCTTCGTGCATCCCGAGCACCCCGGCATCGTGACGGATCTGGAACTGAAGCTCGATCGCCGCGGCAACATCGAGGTCGACCCACAGTTCATGACCAGCATCCCGGGTATCTTCGCGGCGGGCGACTGTCAGCGTGGACAATCACTGGTGGTCTGGGCCATCGCCGAGGGCCGCAAGGCCGCGCGCAACGTCGATCAGTTCTTGATGGGTCGCTCCGAGCTACCGTAACGATCTCCTTGAATTTACCGCATTTTTGCCGGTGGTTGCCGCGGTCCGTGGCACCCACACGCTGGGTCGTGCAAGGCTCGAAGGGTTTTGACCTCACGAGTTTCTCGCAAAAGTAAGTCACCCCGTCCCAGTCCCCCAAGGCCGCCCGAGGCCTCCCAGCCCGAGCTCCAGGTGAGGTACTCGCCCGCCGGTCACGAGACCATGGCAGCGATCACCGAGGAGCTCGTGCTGCGCGGGCGCTCTCACGCGAACATCGATGACGACGGTCCCGAAGTGTCCGTAGTCGAGGGTCCTGCTGGCCGTGAAACGCTGGCGCTGATCACGGATATGGCGCGTCCCATGCGCAGCGTGCAAGCCACGCTCGACTACGGCGACCGCATTTCCAACGCGCCTGGCGCGAAAACGCCCAGCCGCGCGCCCGCCGTGACAGCGAGCCCGGCTCCCCAGCCTGCCGCGCTGGCGATTTTCGAGATGCTCACGTTCGTCGTGCAAGCGGCGGACGCTGCGAGTCTGGCCTCGGAAGAGCAACGTCGACGCTTTGTCGAAGCTCACTTGTTGCAGCGTTTACCAGGCAAAGACATGGCCCAAGTGGAGCGCGTGGACGTGACCCCGTGGACCGTCAAGGGTGCGCTCGTGGTGCGCGTGTGGTGCAAAGTCTGAAGCGATTCAGTCGAGCGCGCTCTCGATCGCGCTCCTGACCGCGTGCACGAGCGCGTCGTTCACTTCGCTACCGTACGCTGCCGGATCGATCGGCGGGTGGACCGTCACGCGCACGATCGCGCCGGCCACGACGCGCGCTCCCTTGGCCGGCAAGATCGAGCGCGTCCCGGCCACGCTGACCGGCAAGATCAGCGCGCCCGCGCCGGCGGCAAGGTGAAAGCCCCCGAGCTTGAACGCTCCGAGTGAGCCGTCACGGCTGCGCGTGCCTTCTGGCGCGATCCAGATGCTCGTGCCCTGAGCCAGCGCGGCCTTGGCGCGTTCCAGACTCGCGATCGCTCGCTCGCGCGCCGAACGGTCGAGCTCGACGAAGCCAGCCACGCGCATGGCCTGAGCCCAGATCGGAATTTTGAACAGCTCCGCTTTGGCCACCATCCGCAAGCGCAGCGGCAAGCTCTGGTAAAGCGCTGGGATGTCGTACAAGGATTGGTGATTCGACATCACGACGAAGGACTTTCCCGCTCCGGGGATCGCGCCTTGCCTCGCTCCGCCGGCGTGTTCGATGCCGCTCACCTGGAGCGAGACTTTGGCCTGCTCGAGCAGGCGCTTCGACCACCAGTCGAGCCGGGCGTCGCAAACCTCCGCAGTCAGGCGACCCAAGAGCGCGTCGAACAGCGTCGGAACGCTGATGCGAAGCGTGACGCCCGCCGCCCGTAGAAGGTGCCCGATCGACATGCCCGAGCCGGAGTCTGTCAGTCTTTTGGCTGGCGTGCCGGCCCGGGGATCTCGGGCCTCCGGCGCGGCCTAAGCGCGGCCTCAGGCGCGAGGCCGACAAAGCTCGCAGGAAGGGCCCGGATTCCGCCGTAGGCAGCGCCAAAAAGCCGTGGTAATTCTGGCGTTTGGGTGACCCTAGCCGCCACATTTGCGGGCGTTGGACGTAAGCGATGAATGTGACCTGCACCGGCTGTCCGGCGAAATACGCGGTTCCGGACGAGAAAGTTCGCGGGAAAAAAGTCCGCATCACCTGCAAGCACTGCGGGACCAACATCGTCGTGGACGGCACCGGCGCCGTGGACACGAACGATGGCGGGCCGAAGCCGGCAGCGCCGGGCCCGGCGAAGGCCGCTGCGTCTTCGCCGACGGCCGCACCCGTTCCGGTCAGCTCGCCAGCGAAGGCCGGCGAAGCTCCAAAGGCGGCTCAGGCCAAGCCGGCACCCGCAGCCGCCGAAGCCATGTACATCGTCGGCTTCACGGACGACCGCCAGCACCCGCACACGGTCGCTCAGATCGTCGAGCTGTACAGCGCGGGCAAGATCGACGACGAAGCGTTGGTGTGGAAAGACGGCATGGCCGATTGGCTGTCGCCCTTCGACGTACCCGAGCTCGCCGCCGCATTTCGCGCAAAGAACGTCGCGCCCCGGGCCCCAGGCGCGGCTTTCGCCGCCGCGGAGGACGAAGCCACCTTGGTCGTGCGCTCCCCGCTCGATGATCCGAGCTTTGCCGCAGCCATCGCAGCATCCGCCGCGGCCCCCGTCGTTGCGGCCCCTGTCGCAGCGGCACCCGTCGCTGCGGCGCCTGTCGCTGAGCCGAGTGCTGCGGCGCCCGCCGCGGAACAGCCCCTGATCGACAAGCCCAGCGCGGCGCGCCGGGTCGAAAGGCGCGCCGGCGCAGTCGATCTCTTTGGCAGCGTGTCAGAAGCAGGCAGCGAAGGCGACGTCTCGCTCGACCTCGGTTCGAGTGACGAGCGAGGGCACAAGCTGACTGGGGCGCGCAACGAGAGCTCGGTGCTGTTTTCGCTCGACGCGCTGACCAAGTCCGAGCCCAAAACGAGCAAGACCCAAGAGAAAGAGAAAGAGAAGGAACGGGCGGCCAATGAAGCGCTGTTCGGCGAAAGCGCGTCGGACCCATTGATGAACTTGGGTAGCAGCGGGCTCGGTGCGCTGGCCGCTCCGGACTTCACGAAACCGGTTTCCAAGGTCGTGAAACCGGTCGATTCCGGCGATCCACTGGCGGCGCCGAATGCAACGGGCAACAAGGGCCGCGGCGGCGTGATCTTGATCGTCGGATTCATAGCCATCGCGGCAGCCGCTGCCGTTGCCTTCGTGATGATGAAGAAGCAGCCCACGACCGACGACGCCGTTGCGAGCGCGCCCAGCGCTGAAACGCAAGCGCGCGCGTCTGCCGAACCGCTCGTCACGGGTGCGCCCAGCGCGAACGCCGCGCCCGCGGCCAGCGAAGCTCCGGCAGCCAGCGCCGCTCCCGCAACCAGTGCCAGCGGTGCCAGCAGTGCCGTTCCCGCAGCCAGCACCGAAGCGATCGCTGCGACGGCCGGCGCCGCCGGCACGAAAGCGATCGCCCCCGGAGCAGCCGCAACGCCCGCCACTCCCGCTGCTGCCAGTAAGCCAGCTGAACCTGCCGCCGCCGCGAAGGCACCGGACGCGCCAGCCGCAGCAGCGCCAGCCGCAGCAGCGCCAGCCGCGACGCCAGAAGCAGCTGCCTTCGACAAGAATGCAGCGGTTGCCGCGCTCGGCGCTGCGGCCGCGAGCGCCGGCAGCTGCAAGAAACCCGACGGGCCAACCGGATCCGGCAAGGTCTCGGTCACCTTTGCACCGAGCGGTCGCGCCACCGCGACCAGCGTGGCGGGTGACCTAGCCGGAACCGAGGTGGGCGGCTGCGTTGCGCGCATCTTCCGCGCGGCGAAGGTGCCGCCCTTCTCGGGTGACCCAGTGACGGTGAGCAAGAGCTTCACGATTCAGTGAGAGCCCGCGCGAAGCGCTCGTGGCGCACGATCGCGCGAGAACGATCGTCTCGCGCAGAAACTATACTGTGTTCGCACAGTATAGTTTCTGCGCGAGCGGGCCTTCAGAGCGCGGCTGGAGTCCCTGCCGTTTTCGTCGGATGTCCCGCGGCGGAAACCGAGCGTCCCGCAAGGTGGGTCGCTGGACTGCGAGCGCGCTTCGATTTGTCGTCGTCGTTCACGGGGAGAAACAGAGCTCAGGCGTGGATGTACACGATGGTGCCTTGCTCCTGGCCCTCGCCGACATAGGCGGCGTGCCAATGCTCGGGCACGTCGGGCGCGGACCAGAAGAAGGTGCGACGCGCATCGATGGGCGACATGTTCACGCAGCCGTGTGAGCGCACGTGACCGAAATCGTCGTGCCAATAGGATGCGTGCAGCGCGTAGCCGCTCTTGAAGTACATCACCCACGGCACGTCGCGCAGCTCGAACTCGTGATCGGCGACGCTCGAGTCCATCGTGGTCGTGATGTGTTTTTGATAGATGCGAAAGGTGCCCGTCGGCGTGCTGAGTGTCTTCTGCGGATCGCCCAGGCCGTCGCGCCCGCTCGAGACCAACGTCGCGTACACCGGAACGTCGCCCTCCCACAGCACCAGCGTCTGATTGACGATCGAGATTTCGATCCATTTGGCTTTCTTGTTCGCCCAGGCGGGCAGACGGCTGGCCTTGGCGGCCGTGCGTAGCTCGGCGCTTTTCAGCCATTGACCCGAGCGGGCTTGGACGAAGCGCTCCCCGCCGAGCTCTTTGATATTTCCGGAGAGCGAGACGAAGCCGCGACCTGGGATCGCCTCGCCGGGCACGGCCGAGCCTCCGCTGAGATCGTAGTAGCTGGTGCCGTCCTTCTGGGCAAAAGCCACGGGCAAACCGACTGATTTGATGTCCACGCCGTGAAATGGCGAGCCCGACTCAGCCTTGAGCTTGTCGGCCGGGATCAAGCGCGCGTCCGTAGCGATGGCAAAGCGCCGATGCTGAGCTTCGGGCCCGGCCACGAACGTCCCGATCAGCGAGACGCCCGCGTGGCGCTTCAAGCGATCGGCGATGACCGCGAAGCTCGGCGCCTTGAAGCTCGAAATGTTCGGAATGCGACGCTCGCCCTGGAGCCACCAGGGAACTTGGTCGTCGCCGTTGCCGCCGAAGCGCACGTTCTCATCCATCGGGCGTGCCTGCTCCGGGATCCCACCGAGGGCGATGCCGTTTGCGTCCAGCGGCACGTCGTTCGCGCCCACATCGAGCGCGTCCCATTTGTGGTGCAGCTTCGTCCAGTTACGTAAGTGCCGCTCGAGCCGCATCTCGTACTCGAACTGCTCGGACTTGCTCGGCACACGCATGTAGTTCGGCGCGATCGAACGCAGGAACGCGTACTTGTAAGGCATCGGCTTCGTGCGATCCGGCTCGACTTGAATCGCCCGGGACAGCGGGTGGTCGAGCTTGAGCGTCGCGTTCTGGCCGGCGCACACGAAACCCGCCGGGCGAATCGCGTACCAGCCGTCCGGGCAGCCCTCGTTGCCGATCGGTTTCTCGGACCGGGCAACGCGGGCGCCGATGCGCAGGTAGCCCAATGTTTCGGCCTTGGGGTCGGGCTTCCGCATCACGGCCACGGTCATGGCGATGGGCAGCAGCTGCGGCCCGTCCGCCGGGGGTACCGGAACCCGCGAATAATCCAGGGGATCTGCGACAACTCCACCATTTTCCGGCTTGAGCCGAGAGGCCGCCGGATCTTGGGAGTCGAAGGCGCTCGGGCCGCTGCAGCCTGCGACGCAGGCCAAAATTGCGAGCGAAGTGGTCGCTGAGCGGAAACCGGAACGTGGCCTCGAAAGCATAAGCTGACACATGCCCAAAAGCTGACGGTTGGGCCCAAAAATCGGCGTACTGTGCAGCCCTTGGACCCGCTGGACGGGTTGGTCTCCCCTCATTCCTAAGCGAGAAGCGAAGCGATCAATGGCTAAGGAAACACTAACGATTACGGACAACCGCACCGGAAAAACCTACGAGGTACCGGTGACTGAAGACACGATCAAGGCGCTGGATCTCAAGCAGATCCACGTCGAGGACGGTGACTTCGGACTGATGACCTACGACCCCGCGTTCATGAACACGGCGTCGTGTCGCTCCGCCATCACCTACATCGACGGCGACAAGGGCATCCTGCGTTACCGCGGTTACCCAGTCGATCAGCTCGCCGAAAAGGCGACTTACCTCGAGTGCGCGTACCTGCTGATCAACGGGGAGCTGCCCACGCAACCGCAGCTCGACAAGTACGTGAGCGACATCACCCATCATACGTTCGTGCACGAGAACGTGCGCACGTTCATCGATGGCTTCCGCTACGACGCGCATCCGATGGGCATGCTGTGCGCCACGGTCAGTGCGTTGAGCACGTTCTACCCCGAAGCCAAGCACGTGCTCGATCACGATATTCGCCGCCAACAGATGGTGCGTTTGATCGCCAAGATGCCGACGCTAGCCGCCTGGAGCTATCGGCACAGCATGGGCATGCCCTTCGTCTATCCGAGCAACGAAGTCAGCTACAGCGAGAACTTCCTGCAGATGATGAAGCGCATCGCAGAGCCCAAGTTCGAGGTCCACCCCGAGATCGTCAAGGCGCTCGACGTGCTGTTCATTCTGCACGCCGATCACGAACAGAACTGCTCGACGAACGTGATGCGCTCGATCGGCAGCTCGCGCGCCGACCCGTACGTGGCGGTGGCCGGCGCCGCGGCGGCGCTGTACGGCCCGCTACACGGCGGCGCAAACGAGGCGGTTTTGCGCATGCTCCGCGAAATCGGCTCGGTCTCCAACATCCCCGCCTTCGTCAAAGAAGTGAAGAGCGGTGTCGGCGCGCGCCTGATGGGCTTCGGCCATCGCGTGTACAAGAACTACGATCCGCGCGCCAAGGTGATCAAGCGATTGGCGGACCAAGTGTTCGACCTGGTGGGTAAGAAGAGCCCGCTCTTGCCGGTCGCGCTCGAGCTCGAACGGATCGCGCTCACCGACGAATATTTCGTGTCGCGCAAGCTGTACCCGAACGTCGATTTTTACTCGGGTTTGATCTACGAAGCCCTGCAAATCCCGGCCGACATGTTCCCGGTGCTGTTCGCCATTCCGCGCACCTCCGGCTGGCTCGCGCAGTGGGAAGAGATGCTGCTCGACAAGGACCAGAAGATCGCGCGTCCGCGCCAGATCTATACTGGCTACGACGAGCGCGATTTCGTACCCATGGACAAGCGTTCGCCGGCCTCCGTCGCGCCCGCCGCGGGTACGAAACGCGAGACCGACTGAGTCCGTCTCTGACTCGAGCTCCGTATGAAAGTGACCCCTGACTCCGAGCTCCCCCCGCAACCGTTGGACGAGATCGAGTCAGGCTCCCCCTTCTCCTCGTATGCCGCCAAAGAATCGAGGAGAAGTGGGGCGGTGCTCGCGGGCCGCTACCAGGTGCGCGGCTTTTTGCAGCGCGGAGCGCACGCGCGCGTGTATCTGGCAGAGGACCTGACCACCGGCTCGCCCGTCGCGTTGAAAATATTGGCGCCCGAGATTGCGCTCTCGCCCGAGTTTCGCATTCGTCTGCGGCGTGAAGGCCAAGCCATGAAGGCCATCTCGCATCCGAACGTGGCGACGGTGATCGACGTCGGCGAGACCGAAGAGGGCATTCCTTTTTTGGCCATGGAGGCCTTGCTCGGGGAATCTTTGGGCGAGTACGTGCGACGTGCCGCGCTGCCGCTCGATACCGCGTTGATCTTGCTGCGCCAGGCGGCGGCCGGGCTCGGCGCTGCGCATCGTGCGGGCATCGTGCATCGCGACGTGAAGCCCGACAATTTCCTGCTGCTCGGCCCACCCGGCGAGCCGTATGGCCTCAAGGTGATCGACTTTGGTCTGGCCAAGCTGTGGGACGTGGATGAGGCCGGCGGCGATGCTCACAATGTCATGGGCACTGCCGAATACATGTCACCCGAGCAGATCCTGGTCGAACCGGTGGATGCCAGGAGCGACATCTATAGTCTGGGGGTGGTGATGTTCCGTGTCTTCTCCGGGCATCTACCGTTCGAATCCGTGGGCCAGGCCGATCTGCTCCGCCATCAATTGTTTTCCACTGTCCCACCGCCATCCTGGCTGAACGAGCACTTGGACCCGCGCGTCGATCGCGTGGTGCAAATGGCCACGCAGAAGGACCGGGAACGCCGCTATGGGACGATGGACGAGCTGATCGCCGATCTGGAAGTGTTGATCGGCATCGAAGGCAGAGAGCTCAAGGCACGGCTGCTCTCGAACGCGCCGGACGCGTACGTGCCACGCACCGATCTGGGCCGGGAAGCCGCCACCCTGCTGGCCACGAAATTCGGCGCGCACGCCAGAACCGGCTTCAGCAAGCCGCCTGAATCCAGCTAGCCGAAGGGGCTCCACCGGGCTGCGAAGGATGCTAGCGTGAGGACTCTCACTTGGAGGCAGGACTTCATGAATATCGAGCATAAAGCGCTGACATTTGCGCTGACTTTGGCAGTGCTGGTGCCGGCCTGTTACGTCACCACCGAGAAACCGGCAGACAGCGCGCCGCCTGCGGCCGCGAGTGCCTCGGCCGCCGCACCGGCCACGGTCACCAACCCGCCCTTGGTCACGACCACGGCCAGCGCCCCCACCACGGCCACCGCCGTGCCCACGACACCTCCGACCGCGACAACCCCGACGGACACGCGTCCGCCTGCCCTGACCGCGGCCAAACCGCTGCCGACGACCACAGCCTCGGTTGCCCCCAGCGCTTCGGCCAAGCCATGAGCACCGCCCAAGAAATCATGGCCACGGTCGGCGAACGCTTGGCGGTCAACAAAGAGGCCGCCTCCGCGATCGGCGCGATCTACAAGTTCGTGCTCGAGGGCGACGGCGGTGGGACTTGGATCATGAACCTGAAGGGCGACGCCACGCTCACCGCCGGTGACGGGCCTTCCGATTGCACGCTAGCCATGTCGGCAGAAAATGGCGTGGCACTGTTCGAGGGCAAGGTCACGGGCGAGCAGCTCTTCTTCGGCAATCAACTGCGCGTCGAAGGGGACATGAGCTTGGCCCTGCGCTTGCAGAGCCTGCTTGCAATCGTGCGCTGAGCGATGAGCGGGCCAAAGGCAAAAAGCGCCGATCTCGCTGCGACATGGCCGCTTTTCGGCGAAAGCCAGCCCGGCCATTTTGCCGCGGATCCCAAGCAGACGTTGAGCACCTCTTCGCCCGGCGAGCTGCAGTTGGCCGCGCTCGACCAGCACGACGAATTCGACGACCAGGCCGACAGCCGAGGCAAGACCACTCGCCACGCGCGGGAGTCGTTGCCGCCGCTCTCGCCCGAATGGATGCGCGCCGCTCGAACGCTTTCGGATTGGCTCGAAGAGCGCATCCGCAGCGGCAGCATCGACGCCGTCGACCAAGCAGCGATTGCTCGAACTTGGGCAACTTGGTCGATGAGCGGCGCGAGCGAGGCGCACATCTTGCGGGTGGCGCACCTGGTCGGGCGGGCGCACGGAGCGATTCGCCGCACGCCCCGACAAGGCCAACAGCTGCAAGCAGCCCAGCACGCGTGCGCCGGCGTTTTGCACAGCAGCTTGCCCTCGGCGGTACGTGATCGCATGCCCTTCGAGCGCGCCCTGTTCGTCGTGCGTCAGCTTCACGACGAGGCCGATCACTGGGCGGCGATCGTGGACGGAACGGCGGAGCTCCTCGGCTGGAAGGACTATGCTCGAGTCCATGCCGCGGCCGTGCTGCGCGCCATGATCGAGCGGAGTCGCTGATGGCCCTCGACGCATCGAGCGCCGCGCCCGAGAGCCCGATCGCCTTCTTCGGTCAGTTCGGTGCGTGGACCCACGCCGCGGCGCGAAAGGCCTTCGGTGCCTCCGCGGAGTACCGAGAAAATTCGACCATCTCACAAGTCTTCGAGGCCGTCTCGAGCGGAGCCTGCGCGTTCGGCGTGGTGCCGATCGAGAACTCGACCGAGGGCGGGGTTAACCAAACCGTCGACGAGCTGCTCACGCGCAAGCTCTGGATCCGGGGCGAGATCGTGCTCGAGATCGCGCAGTGCTTGCTCGGCCTGGCCAGCGACCTCGGCGCCATCACGCGCGTCGCGTCGCACCCCCAGGGCCTGGCGCAATGTCGGCGTTGGCTCGCCCAGCACTTGCCCCACGCCGAGCAGGTGGCGTCCCTTTCCACCACTTCGGCCGCGCGTGACGCCGCGAGCGACCCCACCCTTGCTGCCATCTCCAGTCCGCTGGCGGCCGAGCTCAATGGGCTGCGCGTGCTCGTCGCTGGCATTCAAGACCACGCCGAGAACGCGACGCGCTTCGTCGTGATCGCCAAAACCGACGTCGCGCGAACCGGGCACGACAAGACGAGTCTGGTCTTTTCGACCGCACACAGCCGCGGTGCGCTGCGCCAAGCGCTCGAAATCTTCGACCGCGCCGGGATCAACCTGAGCCGAATCGAGTCGCGCCCCGCTCCGGGGCGGCGCTGGGAGTACGTATTCCTGACGGACCTCGAGGGGCATCGGGAGGACACCGCGGTCGCCGGCGCACTGGCCGACCTCGAGCGACTTTGCTCGATGGTGAGAGTCCTCGGCAGCTATCCGCGAGCCACTTAGCAGGCCCGAGGTCCGGATGTAGGCCACTGTAGACATGAGTGCGCCAGATCGTTAACCTGTTCGATAAGTGGCTCAGCGTCAGGCAGGCGAGGTCCGTGAGACGGCCGGCAGCGGGCTCCATGCTCGCGCGCGAACGAGCTACGCGTTGCGTGATGGCGCGACCGATCACCGCTTGGACAAGAGCCCGCTGGTCGTCGGCCGAGCTACCGACGCCGACCTCGTGCTGTCAGGCTCCCTCGTTTCGCGTCGACATGCCGAGTTCCACGAGACCGAGGCCGGGCTGATCGTGATCGATCTCGACAGTCAAAATGGCGTGTTCGTCAATGACGTGCAAATCACGAGCCCGACAGCGCTGCTGATCGGTGACCGACTCACCATCGGTGAGCACGAGTTCGTGCTCACCGATGTCGAAGCCACGAGTGGTGCACACTCGCGCGGACCCGAGTTGCGCACGCCCCGTGAGTCCGCACGTGTGCCCGCAGGCAGCTATGCGGCCACGGCTGACGAGGGCCCGGTGGCGACGCGGCGCGCGGACGCCCTGCAGCTATTGGGCAGCGTGGCTGACAAGGCGCTGGCCCTGGGCCGCGGGCACGAGGCCGAGCACGTGCTCGGGACGCACTTGGTCGCCGCGTTGAGCGACGCGGCCGCCGGCCGCGCCGTTGCCCCCGAGGTAGCGCGTACCTGCGCTCAATACGCCGTCAAGCTCGCGACCGCCACGGGCAAGCCGACTTGGCTGGATTTCGCGTTCCGCTTGTACGATGCACTGGGCCAAACCATCCCCCTGCCGATCGTGGACGAGATGTACACGGTGCTGCGGCACGTGCGCGGCATCGACCGCGAGCTGCTGCGGAGCTACACCGATTTTCTGCAGGCGCGCACGGCTCAGCTGAGCCCGCCGGAGCGCTTCGTTTTGCAGCGACTCGAAGGGCTCGAACAACTCGCGGCCTGGCACCCCGCAGGCTAGCGCGCTAGCGCGTTCGCCGATGAGTGGCGCTATGCTCGGCGAACCATGACCTTGAAGCGTTTGGTCGGTTACTTCGTGCGTGGCTGTCTGGTCTTGGCTCCCCTGGGCCTGACTCTGTACATCCTGTACGCCATCCTGCATGCCGTCGACCAGTTCCTGCCCATTGGCATTCCGGGCGTTGGTCTGTTGATCACTTTGAGCCTGGTGACGCTCGTGGGCATGCTCACCTCGAACGTGATCGGGCGCGGCGTGGTCGAAGCCACGGATCGCGCACTGAAGAAGCTGCCGCTGGTCAAGCTCATCTACACCTCGATCAAGGACTTGATCAACGCGTTCATGGGCGACAAGAAGAGCTTCAATCGTCCGGTCGCGGTCACGCTGAACCCCACCACGGGCCTGAAAACCCTCGGCTTCATCACCCGCGATGGCTTGGCGTCGCTCGACATGCCACTGCACGTGGCCGTTTACTTCCCGCAGTCCTACAACTTCGCGGGCTATCTAGCGGTCGTGCCGCGCGAACGCGTGGAAGCGCTGGACGTGAACAGCGCGGAGCTGATGACGTTCATCATCTCGGGTGGTGTGTCCGGGCTCGGCGTCGGTCAATCATTGCTGCCACCGAGCATGTAGGCGGAAAGGGCCGAGCAAAGCCTGCGCTCTTGGCACCTAGGCCGTCTCGTCGGGTT
>Ga0247774_1000088_pt1 | contig 42387 bp, 32 predicted proteins | sample UWRJL001104B6_FD_179933 | JGI IMG/M metagenome (GOLD analysis project Ga0247774, IMG submission 179933) | Plant litter microbial communities from Arlington Agricultural Research Station in Wisconsin, United States - UWRJ-L001-104B-6 | ecosystem: Environmental > Terrestrial > Plant litter >...
CGAAAAAGACTAGGCGAAACACGTAGCAAAGAACGGAGAAATATTGACCGGCGACTTGTCAACAGCGGCCTCCCATATCACTACGACTGTTCTCTTTCTTTACTTCTGACATTCGGCGGATTCTTTCGCCTCGGCCCCGGAGGCTCTGCTTACTTGGTCCTAGGAACCCGGTTGGGTAAACGCTCAGGAGACCGAACTGACCACTCCGCTGAAGAGCACCGCCACGCTGAACCGTAGAAAAAATTCGCCGTCTAAGCGAGTCGCCGTGAAGAAGCTAACCACCAAGAACTACCCGTACCTCAGGCGAGACAACACCCAGAGCGCACAGCAAAAACCCGTCACTGAAATATCGTGGTCTGTGCGGGAGCCTCCCTGCAGGGATCTTTCTTGGTAGGGTCATGGGCCTATTTTAAAATTGATCGACCGGCAATGACATTTTGAACGCTGTTCAACCATTTTCTTTTGCCTCGCGATGATATATTTGCTGGAATATACCTTACTATCCTTGATGAATTATTTCTACTGCTCCACAAGCCACATACTCTCCATCAAATGACCCGTCTACGATGCCCTCACTCGTGCCTCAGGAAGGATGATGCGGCCTCGGTCCCTTCTTGCCATCCAGCCGCCAAGAGCTAGTCCGCGGCGGGGCAACGCAATGCGTCCGGGCCACCCGGCGGCTGGCCGACGGGTGAAAGAATACGAGTTTATCGCAAATATCGCTCGTTTTCGCCTCCTTTTCCCACTATCTGGATCATATCACCTTCCTGAAACTATGGTGCTCGTATATTCATCCCGTTTGTGTCTAGGGCCTCGTTTTCTTGCAGAGCAATGTTTTGTCGAAACCACAGTCCTCCGTAACTATGCCACTTGCAACTCTTCGCCTTTCCTAGAGACCCAAAATCGGTTAAGCTGACAGCCAACAGGCTTAGATTTGATGGCGATTGTTTCGCCCAAGAAACCAGATGCCACACGGACAAATCGGATTCCTGAAACGTACCCACACATCCCTCTCATTAACCTTTCTATATAGGGAAAACTTTCACACGTTCCTTTCACGGGTTCTAAGATAAAATTTGTTCCCCTTTCCTGGAGTAAATAAATGTACCTTTGCTGCCTTCCCCGTCAGTGTCGCGCTAGACTGGCAAGTTCGAACCTCACGTGAAGTTGCCCCAGATGGCGAATCCGGCATCTGAGCACTTGTTGATACTGTGTAAAGAAAGGTAAGGAGAATTCAATGCGTGAAGGGAGGTGTCGTCGAACACGGGGCTTGAGTTCCAGCGTCGCGCACTTTATCAGAAACTTGGTCTGGGGTTCTTATCTCCACTCTGCTTTGGCATCGTGAGACTTTTAGATAATGACGGAGCCAGGCCGACGACGAATCTTAGTAAAAGCCTAAGCGTGAAGTGGTAAAGAGACGCCCTGTGGTATTATTTCGCTTTGGTAGGCGTACTTCTGCTTGCACAAATATGCGAGACATTTCTGATGTACGTAAGGCTGATGAGAGCAGCCAACTGAAAAGGGAGGGCATACATATGCAAAGAAAACGTCGGGAAGAAAGACGGAGAAACCAATGTGAACAAATGTTATAGTTTTGTAAACAAGCTAGCTACTCTATCAACTCGGGGGCACCGAGGCACCTGTCTACCAACGCACGCTCGAAGCCCGGCGCCTACCCCCCTACGACGGCCAAGCTCTTGTATATCGCGCTGCGAACATCATGGAAGATGCTCTTTCGATGAGGTACCCCGGCCTCCCTCATGTCGCCCCTTGGTAGGGCGCCCCTCACGTTGGCCGTCACCTCAATCTTCCCACTATCTGCCTTGCGTACCATGACACAATTTTCGACAACCAGTGTCCCTTCACCACGGAAATCGACTGCGTAGCCGGCCGACTGTAGTGATTTCCGAAGGTCCGCAAGACGTACGTCGCCGACAAAGATTGGTTTTCGTTGCTGCATTGCGGCCGGCAGCGAAGATGTCGGCAGTGCTAGCGTGACTTCCGTGTCCTCCGCTGTGGTATCCTCGCCGTTGCCGTCGGTCTTCTGCCGCTTATTGGGGCCCTCGTCGTTGCTGTCCGTGGTGTTGTCCTTCTTCCGGCGTACGAGCTGACCCATAACGGTCGCGATCCGCATGCCGTCGCCCACATCCTGCCAGTTGAGCGTTTTGTACAGACTCGGAGCCAGACGAACGGTCCAGGCGTTCGTATCGACGCTGGCATTCACCGTCTCGCCAACCGACGGGGTAAAGACAAAGTCTTCGCCTTCTTTCTGATATGCCGCGAGGAATTTCCTACAATCGGCTGCAAGGGCTCTTGTCTCGATCTCGGAACCTCCCACAAGGATGAGCTTTCGTGGCTGAATCAAAGGGATGAGCATGTTAAGACTCCGCTTGTCATGCATGCCACTAAAGTCGACGAAGGCGATGCGCAGGTTCACTGTTACTCTTGCCGTCTTCGTGACAAGCCGAGCTGGCCCGACGACCTCAGGTTCGGTGTCTTCGACAGCATCCATCTCGTCCGCTTCGCCGTCGCTGACGCCATCGTCAGAAACTGCGCGATTGAGTCCGGGTCGCTTGCTATCCGCCGCCTTGGCTTTTTCTCCCCACTTTCGTTTCTTGCCAAGCTTTGATCCTTCCTCCGCCATCTGCCCATCTTGTTCGGCCGCGTGTCCCTTTTCCTCGGCTCGCAGAAAGGCTTCAGGCCGAATAACTTCGCCGTATTCATCAAACTTTTTACGATGCACTCTGAGGGGAAACATTCTATCGCGGCCTTTCTTACCCCTCACGTCATAGTCGTACACACCCTTCTTTTTAAGGAGAATGTTGACCCCCAGATCCTCGTCACTGATGGCCGCTTTCCGTGCACCCATGGTCGATGAAAAGTTTAGAGCCTTGCCCTGCTGCTCGCTGCCCGAGTCCTCCGATTCGGATGATTCTGACGACGCATCATCTACCGCATTGGCTGAAGCCCCCATGGCAGCGCCGCCACTCTGCACATCTTCCTGCAACTGTCGTTGAGCAAGCCACTGCTGGTAGAGCTTCAGCTCGTCGCCTTGGAGGGCCAGCCGTGAAGCTTCCTCAACCTCGAGCTCCCGCCCTGCGGCGTAGATAAATTCGACATCGTTTCCACTGTCGCCCTGTTCACTTGATACACCGTCTCTCCTTTCCTGCCACCAATTCCACACGGTTTCCGCTAGAACTGGCTTGCCAGCCGTCGAGACGGGCTTCTCCGTGAGAAGTAGCACATTCCGAGAGTCCTTCGCCAGGCCCATGAACAAATCTCTCGAGAAGCCCCACTCAAGTGATGTATCGCTTGCAAGAATGACCCTGCCAGCCGTCTGGACATTATCTGTGCCCCGGGCAAGAAGCTTTTGAACCTGTGCCTTGCGCTCTAGAATCTTGACGTATTTGAAGTCGAAGGGGCCGCCGTCCTTGGCCTGCCTGTCGTCTCCATTCGGTTTCCGGTTCGACTCCTGAGCCACCTCGAACTCGCGGTTGATGTTGTCATCCATCCACTCGATCATGGTGCGGGCATATCGAATAGTACTGCTCATATTCTTGCCGGCCAAATATATCTTGGCTGAAGCTAGGGATCCTCCGCTGCGATTGCTGTCTCTCCATGCGTGCTCCAAAAGGTATGCAAGCTCGAGGACGCGAGCACTCGAATCGACGGGAATAAGCGCCGTACCGCCGCGGCCGACACACACTTTGAGCATGTCAAGCAACTGCTCGTCCCGCTTGGCTTTGCCTCCAACCGGTGCTGGTTTCTCTGCGCCTCTGCTGCTGCAAATCAGGGCCGTTGGCTTCCGGAGCTGCTCAATCACCTCTCCGCCACCTCCCCCAACACCGCCCAGCCATGCGGCGCCGGCAAATACGTTTTCCCTGGCTTGGTTCCAATCCACGGCATGAACAATGGATTCCAGGCCATGTTGTATATGCCATATTGTTCCTCCAAGAGTCCTGCCCGAGTTGTATGCGGTTATGGTAAGGCCATTCAGCGGGGGAGTCCCTGGCGTCGGAAGAGGCTGGTGCGGTTGGGAATACTTAAGCCGCTGGATGAGGTTGAAGTATTTTGCGAGCTCGTCTACTGTCGGTGTCTGCAGCAGCAGGTTCTGTGCAGCTATGACCTTCTCTTGATATGCAAGGGTCGCCTCGGTAAGGGACTCTTGTGGGATGATTGTTGCAGCGCGAGGCGCCGAGTCGTAGAGATCTTGTATCAACGCGCGGCCGAGATCAGCGACGGGGCGCGTGGCATATACTGGTATGTGTGTAAATCGCGGAAAGTTCTTGCAGCAGTGGGCAAAGGCGGCAAGGTGGCCGACCGTCGCGTGTGTTAGGAGAATAAGGGAGATCGATTGGCTCTGTATCAGTCTAAGCAAGCAAGCGAGGCGAGTTAGCTAACCTCCGCGGGAAAAATATAGATTCCGAATCAACAGAGTCCCGAAAGGTGCGAAACCTACTTCTCGAGCTCCTTCAGTCGTATTGGGTCGAAAGATTCGTCCCAACCGAGGCCGATCAAGACCTTGACTCCGCCGTCAAGCTCCAAGAGATACTGTCCCCGAAGGGGGGTGAAATTGAACATGGTTTAGCCGATTTTGCGTAACTTCGAGCGCAATAGACAAAATAAAACTGCTTGCGAGAAGCGGTTGAAGAGGCCCGCTGATTATGTTGTAACGAGCATGCTGGGACGATAGAAATGTCGTCGACAGCTGCAGCTAAAAAAGAATGCTGCTCGCAGAATACCCAAGCTTTGCGACCGTTCGCGATGGAAAGCGCGATCCGTCACGGTGTCCATTCGCTGTCTGGAAGTTCAAAGCGCAACGGATGACTAAGCTTAGACGCTGCACCACGCTTTGGAGTCGAGCCAATGCAGAAAGAGAGGCATGTAATATGGTAAGAGGGAAAGGCAACGAAGAGAAAGAAGAGAAGCGGACAAGCAAAGAAATAAGATGCCAGGGAAAGAGGGCAAGAGAAAAATTGACAAGATGATCAGCCCTGTCTTCTAGAGTATCCTGACAAGGTTGGTCGGCAAAACATCGGAATATTGTAAATGCCCCACCACGAAATGACTAGATGCCAGTGATGCCACTAGGGTCTGAATATCTGGTACCTGAATTCTGAGAGGTGTCCATAATTTTTGAAGCTAAGGACAACATTCGAGCTGGCACTTCCCGACCCAACTTCTTTGTTCGTTTCATTCGACATCATGGTCGCCGAGTTGAACTCGTGAGGCGCATTTTCCACCAAGGTTTGCGCCAATTGCGTTAGCTACCTATCGGGAAGTCATACATCGCGGTGCCTTCTGCTTGCTCTCTTGCGCCAACAATCACGATCACGAAGCACCGACTGCAGAGCGGGCACTTCCTTCGACGACCCCGTAAAGCTCCTAACGACTGGTGTCTAGACTTCGAAGACGCCTCGTCCGAGCCTATCTGTGCATGATGGCCGAATATTCGCCGTATTACCAACAGGGGCAGGGAGGACAGGACCCGAACAATCCTAACCCGACTCAACCTGCCCCTCAGCAGTTTAGTCCCGGTATGGCTCAGCAACAGGGTCAGTTTTACCAGCAGGGCTCTCCGTATAGCCCACAGCCGCCGGGACAGCCTTACTACGGCGGTCAACAACCTATGGGACAGCCTCCGATGGGACAGCCGATGGGCTACGGAGCTCCCCAACAACCACCTCCGCCCGGGGACGACGGTGGCCTGGCACAGCAGATGGGAGGCATGTCGTTACAGGGAGAGGTACACCATACGGCAAGGAGGAAAAAGAAGGACCGCCATGCCTACCACCAAATGGAGGCACCGGCTGCTCCTTCGGCCGGGTTTGGTGGAATGGGTGGAATGGGTGGGATGCCACCTGCTCCTGGTCCAGCTCCCGGGGCTCCAGCAGACTTCTTTCATCAGCAAGGCTCTGGTGCGGGGCCCCAAATATTAAGCCCAGGGATGGGAATGGGCGGGGTCAGTCCTGGAATGAGCCCGCAAATGAACCAGTTTCCCGCCGGCGTCGGTGCTGGCTTCTCGCCCGTCCCGGCCTCACCCGCCGAGTTTGGGGCGCGGAACGGCATGGATACTATGTCTTCCTCGGCCGTTGTCCCTAATAGCGGTCCCGGGTCTACCGTGTCTGCCGAAGATCTGCCCAGTGTGCCTGCCATGAGGGACTCGATTCAACAATACTACCAGAAGAACCAGTATCCCACCTTCGAAAAGCACGTTCCACCACCGGCATCCATCTCCTTCAAAGCCTTCGACCAGGGAAACGCCTCACCCAAGTTTGCCCGCTTGACCATGAATAGCATCCCGGCGTCGTCCGAAGGCCTCACAACGACTGGTTTACCTCTCGGTCTCGTTTTGCAACCCCTAGCGCGTCTGAATCCAGGCGAGCTCCCTATACCAGTCTTAGACTTTGGAGAGAACGGCCCCCCAAGATGCAGACGGTGCCGAGCCTATATTAACCCATTCATGATGTTCCGGTCCGGAGGAAACAGGTTTGTTTGCAATCTGTGCACGCACCCGAACGAGACGCCTTCCGAGTACTTCTGTGCCACGACGCCAGCCGGCGTGCGAGTAGATCGAGATCAGAGGCCTGAACTGACACGAGGAACTGTCGAGTTTGTTGTTCCGAAAGAGTACTGGACAAAGGAACCGGTTGGTTTACGGTGGCTCTTTCTTATTGACGTTTCACAAGAGGCCTTCAACAAAGGGTATCTTGAGGCCTTTTGCCAGGGTATTCTGAAAACGTTGTATGCAGACGATGATGACGAAGAGAAGAAAGAGGAAGGCGAGGAAGGCGAAGATGCAGAGCCGAAAAGGACAATACCACCGAACTCCAAGGTTGGGTTCGTCACGTTCGACAAGGACATTCAATTTTACAACGTGAATGTAAGTGCTCCGTAGCTTTTGGGGGAATCTTGAAGCTAACCGGATCAGCCCGCCTTGGAGCGCGCTCAAATGATGATCATGCCCGACCTCGAAGATCCTTTTGTTCCGCTAAGCTCTGGACTGTTTGTGGATCCTATCGAGTCGAAAGCTGTAATCAAGGGCCTCCTGACGAAGCTGCCGGCTATGTTCTCAACAGTCAAGAACCCCGAGCCTGCCCTATTAGCAGCTCTCAACTCAGCCGTGGCTGGTCTCGAGGCAACAGGAGGCAAGATCATATGCTCTCTCGCTACGCTCCCTACCTGGGGACCCGGGCGGTTGTTCCTTAGGGACGACGGCAAGCATATTGGGGGCGAGCTGGATAAGAAACTCTTCTCGACAGAGCACCCCGGCTGGAAAAAGGCGTCGGAGCGCATGGTTCAGGCTGGCATTGGCGTGGATTTCTTTCTCGCCTCGCCTTCGGGAGGGTACATGGACGTAGCGACCATTGGCCATGTTGCATCCACCACTGGAGGTGAAACCTTCTACTACCCTAACTTCATCAGCGGCAGAGACAATCTGAAGCTGGCCCTGGAGATCGAACACGCCGTGACGCGCGAAACCGGCTGCCAGGCACTGATGAAAGTTCGCTGCTCCAACGGCCTACAAATTGGTGAATACCACGGCAACTTCATCCAGCACACCTTCGGCGCCGACCTTGAAATTGGCGTCATTGATGCCGACAAGTCCATCTCGGTAACTTTTAGTTACGATGGCAAGCTAGACGCCAAGCTGGACGCCCACTTCCAATCCGCGCTGCTCTACACGACGGCCAACGGTGAACGGCGTGTCCGTTGTTCAAATGTCATCGCTAGTGTCTCTGACAACACCCGTGAGTGCGTCAAGTTTGTCGACCAGGACGCCGTTTACACCATACTTGCCAAAGAAGCTGGCACGAAACTGGCGACGACGTCATGCACGCTCAAAGATACGCGGAATATACTCACCGAGAGAGCCATCGATATCCTCGCGTCGCACCGCAAGAACTTCATGAGCCAGTCGGCACCACCCGGTCAGCTTATCCTCCCTGAGAGGCTAAAGGAATTTGCCATGTACATGCTCTGCCTGATCAAGTCCCGCGCCTTCAAGGGCGGCAACGAAACCTCGGACCGCCGTGTGCAGGAGCTTAGGATGATCCGTTCCATGGGCTGCACCGAGCTTTCGCTGTACCTCTACCCGCGCATGATTCCGATCCATAACCTCGAGCAGACGGACGGCTTCGTCGATGTGGCCTCGGGCGAGCTGAAGATGCCGCCTGCCATGCGTACAACCTTCTCGCGCGTGGAACCCGGCGGCGTCTACATTGTGGACAATGGCCAACAGTGCCTCGTATGGTTGCACGCCCAGACGAGCCCGGAACTCATCGCCGACCTCTTCGGCCCGGAGTTCCGCAGCCTGCAAGACCTGGACGCCTACACGAATGCCTTGCCGGTGCTGGAGACGTTGTTGAACTGTCAGGTGCGCAACATGCTGGCCTTCATGAAGGAGCTGCGCGGGTCAAAGGGGTTTAGCATCCAACTGGCGCGGCAGGGGATCGACGGGGCAGAGTACGAGTTTGCCAGGATGCTGGTGGAGGATCGGAACAACGAGGCACAGAGCTACGTTGATTGGCTAGTCCACATTCACAAGGCCGTCCAGCTTGAGGTAAGGCAACCTTTCCCATTCCCTACCGGCATTGGACGGCGAGACTGACATCCACCAATAGCTTAACGGCCAAAGGAAGAAGGAAGACACGGGCGATGGCGGAGTATTTACGGGATTGCGGCCGGCCTACTGGTAGGTGAAGTCTGGCGGCGAGTTAGGGCAGGTGACGTTGGGTGTACAGTGGACGAAAGCATTCATGGCCGGTCTGCGTGCTGCGGGTAGAAGGACGTAAGATGAAGCAGCGGAAAACCGATCTAGGAAAACTCCAGGTAGTATGGGGTTTGGAGGCTTAAAGGGGTTGTTTTTAAAATTCATTCTTAGTTGCTCTAACCGTACCCAGGAAACAATATTCGGCATGCATAGCTATCTTCCTTCAGGAGTGTGGCGGCTCGAAAGTGATACGCCCACGAGTGCTAGACCGGCATAGTCCTAGCTCCGAGGCTTTGACGTCGTGGAAGCCTTCCTCTCTGCCCTGGAGTTTATCGTTTGGGATTCTATACCTGTTTCTGTCACTTCTCCACAGAAGATGCTAAGCCTTCTGAAGAAAATACCGTCACGTAGCCATGAACCATCTACATATAGAGACAAGCCAAGCACCGTAGAGCCCTATCGTAGTTTAGATAACCTCCCAGTCATCCTTGCTGCTAATACACAACGCCAGTGTTACCTGCTGAACGGACTGCAGAAAGCAGAAAGCAAGCAAACCCATCCCGAGCTATCTTCGTGAGCATATTGGCGCTGGTCCTGAACCCGGTCCAAAGCTCAAGCACGCACGGCATCAGGGTGCCCTCGTGCCACAAACGAGCAGTATTTTGGCTTTCGTATTCTTTGGATTCATGTCCTTAGGGGACGTTTGTGAAGAAATGGCCGAGTGGCGTGTCTGGTTAGAGTCTCTTGCAGGGCTTTGGGCTCTTAGGGACATGTACCTTCAGGCAGAGGGTCGCGTTCGCCACCGTTGATGGACTGAGCATAAAGCGATTGTCCAGCACAGCGAGACTTTTTCTTGACACGGATTTCTCAGGAAGCACCAAGGAGAGGCTCTCAAGCAAGAGGGGTGTCATTGTAGTTCCCCCGACTTGCCGAGGCCGCCAGCACCGGGGCATACCGATACATGCTGGCTAGAAACCCTTTTGGAGTGTCTTCGGAAGTAGGTCGACATCTTGCGGACTGGCTTAACCAGGCAGTCAAGAAAACAGATTCCATTAGTTAGGAGTAGGGATTTGTCCAAAAGGGGGACTCTCAGAAGCTTGAAGATCGGGGTTTGGTCATGTTGCTCCGTCGGCTCGGAAGTCTACGTCCAGGCGGCTGCGAAACTCGGGGCATTCCTTTCGTTCAAGCAGCCTCTTAACCGTGTCGTCGTTTCTCCTCAGGGCCCAGTCCAGAGGTGTCCTGCCGGACCAATCTCGCGCCGACGTGTCTGCCCCTCTCTCGACGAGCACCTTAATGACGTCTTCCTGGCCCCGCTGCGCTGCATAGCTCAATGCTGTCCTCCCTTCGCGATCCCGCGCCTGGATGTTGGCTCCTTTGTCGAGAAGCAATTGCAGCATCTTGACGTGCCCGTATCTCGTCGAGTAGCTAAGCGGAGTCCGGCCACGGTTGTCTGCCGCATCTACACCGGCGCGCTTGCCAAGAAGCAGCTTCGCCGCCTCAACCTGCCCGTATTCGGCGGCGAAGCTCAGTGGGGTCCTACCGCTGTTGCCCTTGGCCTCGGGGTCGGCTCCCCCTTTAAGGAGTAGATCCATCATTCGGTCGTGTGGGTATTCGGCAGCGTAGCTCAGAGCCGTGCGGCCTTCCGCGTCCCTAGCCTCGATGTTGGCCTTGTTTTCTAGGAGAAGCTGCACTACAAGGTGGTTTCCCTTTGCAGCGGCGTAGATTAGAGCAGTCCGAGAATTGTTATCCACGGCCTCAATATTAGCACCCTGAGACAAAAGGAAACCAACGGACAATGGGTTATTCCGCAGCATGGCGACAAGTGCGAGCGGAGTCCTTCCAATCTCATCCTTCGCTTCTATGTTGGCGCCATTACGGAGAAGAATCTGCATTGTCTCGCGGCCAGAGTATATGTCGCTGGTGGAATAAAGGGAGGTTGCCGCATGGGACAGTGCAGTGAAGCCCTTGGTATCTTTTGCGTCCACATTCGCCCCATTGCGTAGGAGCAGGTCGATAATATTAGAGTCGAGGTACATGCTGGCATGACAGAGGGAGGTTAAGCCCTCTGAATCAGCTACATCCACGTCGGCTCCTCGGTCAAGGAGCCGTTTGAAGATATGAAGCGGCCTCCTTCTTGGGATTGGTAGATTTAGCCGTGCGGACTCGATGCATGCTTCGGCCAATGGCGTCCGACCATTGGCGGACCTTGGATTGATATTGGCGCCATAGTCAAGAAGCAACTCCACCATGTCTTTTTTGGAAGGCAACGTAAGAGCAAGATGTAGTGGGGTCTCATGCATATAGCTTCTTGCTTCGATATCAGCGCCGCGATCAAGAAGCAGCCGCGCCAGCGCCGTATCCCCCCCTTGTGCTGCCACAGATAACGCCGTCTCCGCGTGGGCGCCTAGTTCATCGATCTGGACGCCTCCATCGATCAGATCCTTCGCAATATCGAGGCTCTCTAACCGGGCGGCGTGGCCCAATAGAAATTGTCCATCGAGGTCAACGCCTTGCTTGATAAACAGGCGAACAAGACTCCGAAGTCTCAGGTCCACAGCAATCCGTATTGCAGTGAGCTGTCCCCCTGAAGGCTTCCAGTATCTTGCAGCTGCCCACATACGAAATTTGTCCGCACTTGGATCACAGAGTTCCGGCAATAAGCGAAGTAACGCCGGGTCGAGCACTTCGTGGGTGTACCGGACGTGATCATCCCAATGTCGCCTAGCGTAGTCGAGAAGCACATAGTTGTTTATGGACTGCTGAGGCTGAATGTCGGGATAGTCATATAGGTCGTCTTCGACCATAGAATACGCTGTGAGGTCTGAAAAGTGCAAGTAGCGAATACATGTCTCAGCAAGAACCATATTTGATTCCGACGGTCTCAAGGAATGTTTCCATTGAAATGCAAGGGCGTCTTGATCAGCTTTGGTTCCAGCAGGTTCCGCGTCTTGCACAAGGAACTCTCGTGCTGTTTGGTGAAGTAAGTAGATTTTTGTGCCGATAATGGTTACGAACAAGCCGCAGAGGTCTCGGACCGTGGTGCGAAATCGCGATTCTGGCTCAAGTATCAAGTCGGCGTGAGACCGTGTCCTTTCATTCACTGCCAATGCCTCTGCCATTTCCTTGAGAGTCAACGGCTCTCGTGCCGCTACCACAACGTGCAGGAGCTTCCTAGCTCTCTCCCAATCGCGACTTCTAGACAGAATCTTCTCATACGCGGCTGCAACTGTCTTGGGTATGTTGCGAATAGTCGACCGGATGCCGTCCTTCGTGATCTCGATGCTATTCAGAATGTCGTTGATAACTAGATGAACCCAAAGATAGGTCCTATTCGGTACCTGTTCCAACTCGACATGCAAGAACTCCTTCTCACTTGGTTCGAGTTGAAGCCTCTGCGTGAGCTCTTCCACCCGCTTTTCGATGACGAGATCGATCTCCTGAGAGATCTTGTCAACCTCGGCCTCATTTTCCCCGCTGAGATGAATCAGACAATGGCGGATTTCCAACAACCGGAAGTCGCGCTGGAGTTCGGCGTACGGCCGACTGGTCAAAAGAATCTTGAGAGACGGCCCTGATTCAGACCAGTCGATGGAGCGCAAGGCATCGGCCAGCTGAGCCCGCCCACTCTCATCGCATTCGTCCAATGCGTCAAGGACACATACGATTTCTCCAGAATTTCCGTTTGTTGCAGCAGCCAACAAAATATCCCACAGATCGGAAAATGAGCTCGTCAACGTCTCACCCTTGGATGTGATCGTATCGATGATCTTGTTCGAGGCCAAGGATGGCTTCTGGTCGAAGAGTTGACGTAATATGGCACACATAGCGATCCCAATGTTCCTCTGATCTTCGAAATCGTCTTTGAAAAAGAAATAACAAATCGTCTTGGAATCAGTAGTCTGTAAAACACTATCGACCAGATATCTTGCCAGGACAGACTTTCCGCAACCGGGATCTGCCGATACCCAAAGTAACTTTGACGTATCGCCTTCCTGCCACGCCTGAAAGTGTTTGTGATTGGTAAACCACTCGCACGTTCCATCTACCCTTGGCGGGTTTCGGTCCTTTCGTTGGCGGTAGGGTATTATATCCAGCTTTTGCAATAGCATTACCACCTTGTCTTTCCTCTCTGCAATTGGGAGTGCTGTTAGCGAAATGCATATCTTCGCTCGGGGCCCCGGTGTACACACCAACGTCAACGGCGTCGGTAGAAATCCGGGCCTCGCGCTCAAGAGACACAAGCACGTCAGAGATGACACGCGCACCAGGCCTTCGAACCATCTCTCTGTGATCGGCGTCGATGGTTTCGACCGTCTCTTTTGCCCATCCTAACTTAGACGAGAAGTCGTCGACGATCTTTGCGTGATGAGTCGTGAGTCATTTTCTGTCCATGGCGTAGACCTCAGGCGAAATCTCACCTTATCATGAAGACCTTGCACCCCGCTCATGGCTCTTCCTTCTTGGAAAGTATGGACCCGCATTGGCAGATGGTACAGCGTATTTAGAAAGTTAGCTTGGATAAGGTCCAAGATTTGGGAATCGATTTGAAGGTCGGTAAGAAGTTGAGAGTTGGCATTCATAAAAGCCACTGCCACAAGCCGTGTCGCCAATCTTCCCCAAGCAGCAGCATTACTTCCCCTATGCGGAGATCCGCAGAAAACAATTGCGTGAATCCGGCGGGCGAACTGCTGGTACCGAGAGTCGAGGCTCGATTGCATTCGATGAGTAGCCTAGTTTAGTTAGCTGCGCCAACTTCAGGGGAGCACGAACAAACAAACGTCTTTCACAATCAAACCTCCAAGGCTGTGCGCAACAAGAATAACTGGTGTGCATCTGGATGTTGAACCGGTCAGGGGGAGGCATGTCTTTTCGCTTGTCCTTATTTGGCTGCTGAGGCTCCTTTCGACCTTCACCATAAAGTCATTCCCGTGCTGCAGAATGCTGTTCTTGTTATTCGCCCGGAACAAGCCTCCGACCACAGCAGCATTGTAGCCATACGTCCACACCCTAGCTCCCGGTACCATGGCGGGAAGTCGATCAAGTGGCCAGTACACCTTGCAATTGCCCTGATGCGATGTCGTGGGAGTTTGACTATCTTGGCTCCGCGTCGACTTCTTTGGCCGCTTAAGTTTCGACTGAAATTTTTGGATAAGTCTTTGGCCTCGCGGCGTGGTATCACAGGGCGGCTTTGCACAATCTTGGTGTTTTGAGTCTTCGTATTCCCACGTTTTTCGTGGATGGCCACCAAGGCCATGAATAAAGACGATTCTTCCTCAATTTAGTTCATTATGGAATGTAAGCTCGCGTCATGAAGGCAGCTCACTCAACGGTATGTCTTTCAGACTCTCGAGAGCCAGGATACAGTAAGGTGAGCCCGACCGGATTGACGTCGGGGGGCTGGGTTGCTGGTGCACCTTCCGGCACGGAATTTGGCGAGAGTGACCCTTCCCGTGAACTCATGGTGACAAGCGAGACGTCCTCAGAGAGGTGACATATCTTCATCTTAAAGTGAGGGTTTCGTTTTCTGCCCAGGTAGCGTAGTGTTAGAGTGAGGCGGAGGTCCGCGAAAGGCCGAGTTCTAGAGCAAGGTGAGCCGCAGAAGCTAATAGAAAGGTAGAAATTACATTGGAGTAATATTATGGAGAATAGAGAACACAAAATTGGGCGTCGGTTTCATTAAGTTCAGGGTTCTGGAAAGAACTATCGCTAGACTCCGGGAAAGAGATTGACAAAAGCTATCTCGGGATTGCGATAGTCGCTTCCTCCCATTGGTGTTGCGAAACGGGATAAACCTTAACCCTAGCCGATCTGGAAAAGCATCAAAGCGTCGCTGCATCTGCCTCGGCCTCATCAATATTAAATGTATAAATAAATTTGCGTACCTAGAACGTACGATAGAGAGCCCTTCTGAACAACGACGTACAACTCGTACCGTACAATTCATGAACCTTTATCAGCAGCGAGGAAAAGAGAGACTATCTCAACCGCTGAGACTCGTAACATGATCGTCGTCCTCCAACCCATCCTCCCAAGGCGTGGATCTCATAGATCGACAGCTCCTTTTTGCGATGGTCATAATAAATAATAGAACGAGAAGACCAACACGCCGACACTCCCGCCCATGGGCTCAAGGGGTATGATTTCCACTCTTGTGCTCTGCAGGATGATCCGTATCGGCCAAAGAACAAGCAATAGCTCTATAGTCTCGCGTCGTCCAGTCCGCCATTGCCCGTTCGGTTGCAGGCAGCAGTTCGCTATGTCAACAGCCAATGACGAGCCTTGGTGCAACCAACTGCGACTCGATGCATCTGCGCCTGCTTCTGCAGGTTAACTTCTCTCCTCGTCTCGCTAAACATAACCACTTTTACTTCTTCCCGTCCTCAAAGTAAAACTTTCCCAGCCCGCCAGCCTTACTAGGACTCCCGAGCACCACACCACCCCGACTCTCACCGTGATCAAGCCGATCCTTTACAATGTGCTCGGCCGCCTCGCGCGATGTCATGGACGGGCCGGCGGCGTTCGGCCGGTAATTCGGAAATTGCGAAGCCGGCACGCCTGGCCGATTTGTAGTGTCGACAAACATCTCGTCCTGGGGAACTCCGGCGTTGCCATCTGTGACCCCGTCCACCATTCTGGCATCTCGCCGTTCCTGCAGTGCAGAGATGCTGATAGGGGTATCTCCACCACCATACACCCCGCGCGTCGATACACTGTCGCTCAGGCCAGACGCGGACCTCTCCACGCCAAAACCACCCGACCCTGGCCCTCCGACGCCCGCGGCGACACCGGGAATGGGCCGACGTTGATATATTGGCCCGCTGATAGTGCTACCAGCCCCTTCGCCGAAGCCAACGAGGCTGGCATTCCCGTCGTCGCTCATCCTATCCCCGACGCTCCGGGTTGTCGACTGCTCGTCATCCTGGTCCATCAGAGCCTCGTTGCTCACAACCGACTCGGCCGCCTCCTCTCGATAGTTGGCATCGCTCATCAAGTCGTCATCGTCGTCAGCGTCGACCATGGTAGTCCGCGTGTCGTCACTCTCAGTTGCGCTCGCGGTGCCGACGGTGCTCATCTTAGACGCCGCTGTTGGCTGCCCGTGCGCGTCAAAGTAGACGGCGGGTGCATTGTTGGCCTGGGGTTGGAAACCCGATGACGTCGGCGTTGTTTGTGGAGAGATCGAGGCTGTTGGCTGGTGGCCGGTGGCGGGGCTGGGCCGCAGCGTCGAGACGCGCTCGAGGCCTGCGAGGCGTGAGATGCGGTCGGCACGTTCGGCTTCGAGGGAGGTCGTGGAGGCTTGGTGGGCGTGCTGGCCGTGGTGGAGGGTTCCGCGCTGGCCGTCCTTGATAGCTATTGTCGAGAGGGCGGAGATGGATGTGGTGGCGCTGGTTGGAGTGCCTCTGCATGGCTGCGTCAGCATTGGCCAGGTAGCAGTATCTGGGTGGCTGAAAACTTACGGCATCTCGGGAGTGTCAGGAGCAGCCGAGGGTGGGGGGAGGTTGATAAACATAGGCCGGGATTGTTGCGACATGATGGGCGACTGATTCTTGGGTTTAAAGTTGGGGAGATAGTGAGGGGAAGAATGGCGACGTGAATGGCCTGCGGGGAGTTGCGACAAGGCAGACCAATCGCTCGTGGGAACTAAGGAAGTAAGCCAAACAGAACTAAAGCACGCAGAATGGCCGAGGCTTCGCAGAGCTAGTGAAACGATAGTGTATGACAATGGATGTTACTGTAGGCGACTCTTTCGGATCTGGAGACAGAAAGCTGGTGAGAGCTGTGGAGTTATCTGTACTTTTAGAAAGCTGGTCTTGGCTACAAGGCTTCTGCGGGGCTCTGCAGGGGAGCAGCCCGCAGTGCTCCGTTATGACGTATCAGAACGAATCACGTTGCTTACATAACTTGATTCGATCGGCTCCTGCAGAAAACCCCATGCTCACGTGTTTTGTCGATCATCGCGCTTAATCTCTCCATCTTTCTTCCTAGCTAGCCAAATCTTGCCTTCTCCACAAATCGGCCTGCCCAAAACCAGCGTTGTCTCGTTTACTTTGTTACTAGATCTCTTCAGTTCAAGTCTTGATGGATTCATCCCTTGGACGAAACATCATTCACCCTTTGGACTCCGCAGATAGTGTCAGGGAACGTATCGTCTGCGTAGGTATAGATGCAGTAAATTACCGTAAAGTGATCCCGTCAGATCGCTCCCGAAGCAGCCGGAAACGTAGGTTGAGACCGTGACCAGCCGAAGTCGGTGCCGTGGCGGAGGGCTCAGCATGTTTAGGGTTGATGTCGACCATGAGACCGATGGAGTCGTGGAGGGACGATTGCAAGTGAACACTACCTCAGATGGACCCGTAGAGGTTTCAGATGTTTTTTATAGATATATTCTCGCCTCGGACGTGGACACACAAATACCCTGTTGGAAGAAGGCGAAAAGAGCTCATATTTACAGTCTAATTGCAGAAAATATCCATCGATACTATACCAAGAACAGAATCAGAGTTCTCCAAGTGGCACTCACCCAAGCCCGTCTTCCCGTCCATGATTTCTGAAGTGGCCCTCACAGCTTCATTCCCAATGCCTTCGCAACCCTCATACTCTGGCGAATGCTCAAATCTAACATAATCTCCTCGCTCCCTCCGGGAATGGCATAGGCTCTCACATCCCGATACAACCTCTCTACCTTCCCACCCTGGCCCCCACGGGAATAGCTCAACCCGCCAAAGATCTGGCTCGCCTCCCTGGCGCAAAATTCAAAAGTCACCGTCGCCTGTGCCTTGAGACCGGCAATCGGACCCCCGAGCCGTAGCATGGCCTCCGTCTCACCCATGCGCTGGCACTGGTACACCATGCTCTCAAGCCAACTACCCGTCGCCTCAATCTGACGTGCCATGTGCGCAAGCTTGAGGCGGATAACGGGGTGGTCGATGAGTTTCTTGCCGAATGTGCGGCGCTTAGAGGCGTACTTAACAGATTCTTCATAGCAGACGCGGGAGAAACGGAGGGCTTGGATGATAATGCCCATGCGTTCGTGGTTAAAATTTGTCATGATGACTGCGATGCATATTAGCCTCTTTGTCTGCAAAATAAATGGCGGAACGAGAGCAAACATTCATACCTCGGAAACCCTGGTTCTTCTTGCCAAGGAGGTTCTCAACGGGCACCTTAACGTCCTCAAACGTAATATACGTCGTCCCACTAGACCACACACCCTGGCAGTCCATCCGCCTTGTGCTCACACCGCCAAAGTCCCGCTCGATAAGAAGCAAGCTTACACCGTTCATGCCAGGTCCACCCGTGCGGACGGCAGTGGTGAAGTAGTCGCACCAAATACCGTTTGTAATCCACTTCTTCTCGCCGTTTACAATGAAATGCTTTCCGTCCTCGCTCAATTTTGCCTCGCACGTCAGGTTTGCCACATCAGATCCCGCATCCGGCTCCGTAATGGCGAGACAAATCCTCTTCTCGCCCGCTAAGATGCCCGGCAGGATCCGCTGCTCGAGTTCCGGCTTGCCGAATTTGAGGAGTGGTGGGCATCCGATTCCAAAGCCACCAATGACGTTCCAGACGAATCCACCCGAGGCAGCACGAGAGAGCTCGTCCGTGATAATCATTTCGTGGAAAAGATCCCATCGTTCGGGTGAGACAGAGGCTACCTTAGTGCCGCCGGTGTACTTTGTCGGGTATGCGGTGCCTAAAAGACCAGCGAGATAGCCGCGACGGCCAAGCTCGCGATAGATTTCGGCTGGCACTTCCTTCTTCTCGTCCCACTCGCCGACGTTAGGCTCGATTTCCGACTCGACCCACTCGCGCACCTCGGCGCGGAGGGCGGCGTGAGTTTCGTTATAGTAGGGGGAGTGGTACTATTTGATTCTAGGTGAGTATGCCTGGCTCATTTGAGACGTTACAGGAGATGAAGTGGAAGGAATACTACCTACATTCTGGTACCAAGCCGGATCCCCAAATGGGATCTGGTCTCCGTAGGCGTCTAGCGGCTCCGACTCGTCTGTCCTAGAAACGGCCGTCTCGGCAGCTGCGGTCGCCTTCTTCGGCGCGGCGGACTTCTTGGGCGGTTCGGCCTTGGGCTTCGGCTTCGTGTCAAGGCTGCCGACCTGCAGCCTTCCTTTCCACTGGTTGAGGATACCTTGGTTGTGGTACTTCCAGAACTGTTTTGACGCATCCTTTCCTGCTACTCGCTGGAGGATCTTCTTGCCGCCTGTGGAGATAATTGTCAGCCAAGTCGCAGAAGGAGAGAATGCGTTGTGTGTGAGGAGCATACCGGGATGGTCATCCTGGAACTTGGTGAGGTCGTAGACGTCCCCATCCACGACGATATACAGGTCCGTTGGTTTAGAGTGCGCCGTGACATCGGTCTGCGTAAATGTCTTCGACATGGCTGCTCAATACCTTTGTTACACCACGAGTTCTGAGGTGCTTCCTCTCGATGGCGTAGATCTTTTCACGTGGATGTTGGTCCCAAAAAAGTATCGATTAACTCCCACCTCCTATGTGTACAATTCTAGAGAGCTAAAATAAAAACCGCTTTTCGAGGTTTGATGCAAGAATCAATTATAGTCAAAATTGATAACCCGCGACCTTCTCCTCTTGAGACAACTACGGCCCTCGTCGGCAAAAGCCAAGCTCCTTGCTGACAAGAACCCCACAATCACATGCATCTTGCCTCGGGCGAACATGCCGGACATCAGGGTCCACCGAATGTCCGAATCCGTAGGTTTCCAGCCATTCAGTGTCCAGATTTGATGCAAGATGGGCATGTGAGACAGGCGGGGTAGCCAATCAGCGACTTGACAATTGCATGAGCCTTTCGGAATGCTTCGGTACAGCTGGTGGCAGATGGGAGACCCGTCATATGACAAAGCTCCTGAGCATTGACGTCAGCAAGGAATCCCAATGAGTTTCTTGGAGGCCCTGCACGTTGCACGGGGTTGAGGAATACAAACCCTTGCGCGGGATGGCTTGTGAAAGCATGCTAGTTTAGTGCACCGGGACGGACGGCTGATATGGTGGCGGTGCCGAGGCTTCGGGGTTCAACACGCGCGAGGATTTCTATGCTAGGACTCCGAGGAGCGAAATGCGTAACCGTGCCGCGTGCGACCGACTGGACGCTTTTCTGCAGCGGCAAGCGGAAGGTCGCATGCTCAATACTACCCAGAACTTCCCGGTGAAGAGACCGAGGTTGGGTCCGCATGTTTCGCGACATCTCGACTTCTCCCAATAGCTGATACCAAGATGAAAACTAGTACGATTGCGTAAAAAACAGGCGCCTAACAATGGCGAAAACTTAGGCTTAGGAGCGCGACCAAGTTTCTGGCAGACATACTGATTTCGGAGGGGAAGGATGCCTTCGCTTATGCGAGTAAGGACGAGTTTGAAGAATGCTCTCTCTATATTACCTCTGGGCTCAAAGAAGTCCCCGCTTTTGGATGTGTGAAATATGTATTCGTAGAAGCCTGCCCAATGATGGAGCCAGTCGTGACTCAATCCCCAACTCCTGAAAACACCGACCTAGCCTTATTGTGAGGTATCACGCGCCTTACCGCCTTTTCACAGATCACCCTTCTCAAATCTACGCGCCCCGTGGCTTGGCCTTGGCCTTGGCCTTCTCCTTCTTCTCCTCCTTGAACTTCTTCCGTGCTGCCTCACTCTTCTCCTCCGCCTTGCGCTTGGCCGCCTTCTTCTCGTCTTCCGTCTTGGGAATCACCTTGAAGAAGCCCTCGAGCCGCTGCTGCTGTGCCGATTTCAAATTCTTCTCCAGCCGCGCGGCACCCGACCGCACCCGGTCTTCCGAGAAGCCCTTTTCCGTGACAAGGAATTGAATGAGGCCGTCAGTGTCGGGCTTCTCCCACTTGAAATCGCAAGCAGGGTCGTCGGCCGGCTTGACATCTGGGTGGAAGAAGAGCTCGCGAGCGTCCGTGTAGGGCCAGTCGTCGGGGAGTTTGTATTTTTCCTTGGGGTCATTCTCGATGGCCTCGACCACCTTCTCGAGGGAGCCGTGGTCTCGGATGAGCTTCAGAGCCGTAGTCGGGCCAACCTTGGGGACGGGATCGAGATAATCACAGCCGAGGAGGATGCAGAGGTCGACGAACTGCGATTCACGAAAAGTCAGTCGACACAAACCCACAGCTGCAGCAACGTGGCGGAAAACGAACCTGCTCTCGCTCCATGTTGAGGCCCTCCAAAACCTTGGACACGTGAATCTCTTGAATGGGCTCCTTCCGCTGCTCGCTGAACGTCAGGTGTCTCAGCAGAATAGGCGTGTTGAAGCACAGCGTATCCATGTCCTCGCTCGCAGCCGCATACACCTTTCCCGCCCGGGCCAGCTCAGCGCATTGGGCCTCAGCTTCCGTAGGTGCAATAATATAGGGTATGCCCATTAGCTTCAGCAACCGCTGGCATTCGGCATTGTGCTCGCGTGTGACGCGAACTGTCCGCCGCGAGAATTTCTCGACATCTTCGGCTGTGCCTGTCTCCTTGGCTTCTTCGAGCCCTTCGGTGGCTTCCTGCTTGCGCGCGAATCGCTTGGCTAGCTCGCCTGATTTGAGTTTCGGGGGGGCGCCGTCGAAGACGTAGACGGGCTTGATACCGTTATCAACAATGCGGAGGGTGCGGTAGAACATGCCCATCAAATGCGACGTCGTTTCGCCGCTCTCGTTCATGAGCTGCTGGCCATCGGAGCGGACGGCGATGAGGAAGCTGTAGATGCTCATCGAGCTATGGGAGGGGAAGGTCAGTGGTTACTTTTTAATTGAGCGGTTCGGGATACCTACGCATCCTAAGACGAAGTCAGCACAGTCACAAAATGAAACCTTAGGAACCTTAACGTACAATCGCCACCTTGCGACCAAAGTGGTTCTTGATGTCACCTTCCTTGATAGCGTCGGGCGCATTCTCCTTTATGATAGAAAAGAGCTGCTTGATACCCATTTTGGAAGTCTTCTGGCGGATGGCGGCCCTTCGGCTGGTTATCGTTTACCGTAGGTGAAAACCGGTAATTCTCTGAAATATGTCTGGGATATGTCCAGGAGCGATTAAAATCGGGCGGGTGGCTCGATTTGAGCGCTGTGGAATATTTTGTTTGGTGTCTTTCGAGTTTGAAAACTACGGACAGAAGAACCACGCGATTTCGTCATGTCAAACGCGCCTTCCTGCGGAACACCAAATCGGCGCGTAAAGTGGACCGCATGGACCATGTCGCCGCCTAACCCTTTTGAGTCGGTTACCCTTACCCTTAGCAATAGATATGGCTACGATGTTGCCATATGTCTTGAACAGAACCAGATGTCTATACTAAATAGTGTGCCCGCAAAGGGCTGGATTGCGTGAAATCTTCACCGTAGACCTTATTGTTGTGTGTTTTATGTTCTGAAACGTAAATCGAAACATCTCGTGTGTAAACATCGTCGCCACCTCCTCTCATTCTTCCAGTATGGTCTTAAGCAAAGCAACAAGGCCTTGTATCGTCTGGTACACCAAGATCTCCGGAGCGCAAACAAACGTCTATTCGAAATAGCCCTCTTTTCGGTACTTGGGTTCCATAGTTCCATAGTTCCATAGTTAAAGCTATTGATGGATTCCGTTTCTGTCTGCGAGGCTTGATGACCGTCAGGCTTGCAATGCCAATTCAAAGCTAAAATACCCGTCAGCCTGGTTAGTCGCCGAACAGCGACGCTTATCATGACAGCCCGGAGCTCGGCAGCTGGTCGTTGTGTTATGACTAGTAGAACACAAGTTTATCTTTTCCAATCCTTCGTCGCGCATCTACTCTTGACAATATGCAGGTTGTTGGCTTCCTGCTACTCATGGACAGACCAACACTTAGGGTAGTAGGGAAGACCGTGGACTTGGGAGATGTGCCGCTTCATGTCCTTAATGAGCGTGATGTTAAGCTTTTAGACGCAAACCGAGTCGGATTAAAGCTCTCTAGCGGAAGGGCACACAACCTGGTTGTGCTGTTCAAGCGCTGATTTAAGTATTGCTGACGCTGACGCAAGCGCCATCGGGTCCTGCACGCCATCCACGGAAAGAATGGCGGCTTTTTCACTGCGTACTCTAGGCTCGCTGGCTCACTGGTCACCACTGAGCGTTTGCCCACCCACCCACTGCCATCATTTGCTCCAGTAGATCCCCCTAATATACCACATGCATGCATGCCGAATGGAAAGGATTTGGTGCCTGGCGCAGCCTCGTCCAATGGCAGCTGCCAAACCGCCAAGCCACCTAACGTTTCATTGCTGCGCCTTAAACGAGCTGGCGGATGGGTGGTCGCTCAATTGCCGCAACTGCACCTCGAATTTTTCTCAGAGACGGCTCCTCCAATGGACGGACGGACCCCTTGGTTCAATTCTCCATCAAAATGAGCAATGCCTGTGATACTTCCAAACTCACCGTTGACTAAGAATAACGGCCAGAGTCCAGCTCATCAGGCGTTTTGCAACGGTAAAGACCCGACACCAAAGTCATTCACGACCCAAACACGAAGAGTAGCCTAGGGGGAATATCAATTGTGAACAACTGCTATCTGGCGCAGTAGCTCATAAGGGCGCTAAAAACGGCCCCCCTTCCCAAGCCCCTCGGTCGGTTGAAATCCTTCCGGGGTCTAAAACAACCAGCCACTCCGCCTTCCGACCATTGGTAGGACGTCGCATGTCGCTCATTTACTGGGGGCGGAAGGTTGTCCCAAAAACATCCCGTCTACGAAGGCAGTGTACATGCATTGTAGGTCGGATCGGCCTGCAACATGGCCAGCAACCTTACCACTATTCCACTACGGTTGTGCCCACGGACTTACGGAGAGTATATACAAAATAACTCCCCCTTCCAGGAAGATAGGGACAGACCCGTACTAAAGATGCTTCTATCCTTCTTCCGACCAACTGGCTATTTCTAGTGATCTGACATGTCGGCGCCGCCACAGCATCAGAACTGGGAGCAACCAGGACTCGAGCGTCAGCCCTGCGAGCAGCCCGGTCTTGAGCGTGCTCCTAGTCCGACGTTGATCGTGAACAATGATCCTTCACTATCGAGAACGCAGGATATCAAGCACCCATATGCAGTCCTAGACCAAGCTTCTCACGCCTACCAGTACGCGCCAGAACCAAAAGGGAGCCAAGCTGATCCAAAGAAGGTCCTGGGACTCAAGGTCCCTGTGTTCTGGGGCGTCGTAATTGCTCTCGTTATTATCCTCGCTGCTGGAATCGGAGGCGGCGTTGGTGCAGGATTAGCCGCTTCGAATAAGGCCAAAGCAGCGAACGGAAACGGCAATAATCCATCGTACGTTCTCTCCTATGCCTACTTGTAGGTATACTATCAACCCGGTTCACTGACCCGGGCTAGACAAACAAACACAACAAACTCGCAGGGCTCGCCTACCGAAACCGCCACCAGCCGCGCTTCTCCGGCCCCCGTAGACGGCTGTCCCGGCATCAACGACACGCAGCTCACGGGCTTTGATGTCGGCGGCAACCCGCTCCCTCTCAAAGGCACCGTGCAGACCTTCAATATCCTCTGCAACACGAACTACCCGGCCGGGGCGGATAATGGAAATCCCGCCATCCACGATATCACGCGCGTGTACGTGCCTAACCTGGAAGAGTGCGTCAACGCGTGCGCCGTGTGGAACCGACAGTACGAGATGAACACCGACGCGGGCATCGATACGGGGGAGAGGCAGTTCTGCAGGGCGGCAACGATTGTGAAGGAGGACGCAAATTATTGCTACTTGAAGAATGCGACGGGGGTGAATAACACCTTCGGAAACCCGCGGGTGTTCACCACGGCTGTGCTGACGAATGTGTTTTGATCTGCAATGGTGAACTGGGGGATAGTGATGTCTCACATTGGCATAGGCGTCTCGGATAGGGGTAGAAGTTAGTAGTTCTTGCCGGCCAAGAAGGTTGGCAAGATGGAGGGAGGCTGAAGGCTTCGAACGGCAACGCGTCAGGGGTCGTCAGTGTCTTATTAAAGAAAGCGACTGTAGACCTAACTGAGTTTCCGCTTGTTAAAAGGTGTGCCAACAGCGCTCCAAGAGGGGATCCGCACTGAGACGTATTGTCAAGGTCCTCAATACGCCGAAAGAGCTGGGCGATTGGACGGTCCTGGGGATCCCATTGGAATTGCTGGAGGGCTTGGACGAATATAGGGCGGTTGGGAAAGCGGGTCTCGAGGGTGGAAACAGCGCTCTTGCCCGTACCAAGAATGCCTCGACCGCTTCACGCTTCTCGTCGGTGTTTGGCTGGAGGGTCTCTTTCAGGATGGCGTAGACCAAGCTCTTTTGCCCCGCCATCGGGGACAAGGCCAGATTTTTGAGCAACCCGGCGCAGGACTTTCTGGGGTAGGCATGGTCTCCTCGCGGTCATGGAGTCGGTCTAGTAGGTCTATTGGTGGTTGACTTGGTGGTTTCACAGTCGAATTAAGCGAGGTCCGGGACGCATCAAAGCTTCATAATGGTATCTGTCTTGTCATTGAGAAGGCCGTGCTCAGCTACGTCAAGACTGTTTGCAAGCAGCCCAGTTGACTTTGTTCCCCAAGTCGGTCTACCTTATGTCTCACTTAGACGAGGCAATCTCGATGATAAAGCTATTCTGGCGGGACCGCCACACCTGCATCCGATAATGATTTTGGATTGTCTGGGCTGTCCAGGGATATTTTGTCGCAGGCGATGGAGGAACTTTTAGTTTGTTTCTAAGAGAGTCATCCGGACTTTGGTACGGAGATGGCTCGTGGATCATAAGATGGATTGCTGCTAGTGCCCCAAAAGGAATCTCTCAGTAGCTTGAATTAGCCAATGGGGTCAAATAGCAAAACAGGGAGATGAGGCGCTTTTGCTCCCTAGGTTCGGGCAGCAATAAATGGTCTGTTTTGTTCCCTAGTGTATTTGGATGGGATTCTAGTATAGAAGCACCCAAGATGGGGGTTAATTGCGTCAAATTTTATTTTACCGCCATGCCTTGAACGGAAGAGATCGGACAGTAGGCTGTTAGAGCCTGGCCCTATTCACTTTCAATAGACCTGTGCTTCAATTACTTTCTGAGCCTGGCCGTGAATTTTTGAAAGTTTGAAATTATCTGAAGGTCTACTGCCGCTTGCCAGCCGGGAGATTCTCACTATCTCGCATCCTTAGGCCTGGATGAAATCAATAACCAACAGATGATTGCAGATTATCCCACTTGTCGAGCAAGCCAGCTCACAATGGGGTGTTTTTGGTAGCAGGGAGTTCGGCGACACTGCTCGGATCAGCTCAGCCCCAAACCTAGGCTTCTTTGACACAAGACATGCAATGCGGCTGCCTCGAATTGGTTCCAGGGAATTCAAAAAATCTGTTGAGACGCGCGCGCTGACACGTGTTGCCCTGTGAGCCCATGCCAGTGCCAAATATCCTGCCCCCAATGCCTTGACTCGATGACGCCATATCCGGGATCTTCGGCGCCGTAGTGGGGCCGGTTGCGGGCTTCCCGCAGCAATTGAAGATCCACTCCGTGGTCCGCATTGTCTCTACGGTACAAGGGTGTCGAGCTTGCATTGGGTCCTTAGCCTACCCCTTCCTTGCTGAGTGTCCCTAGCATGTCTCGTGCAATGTTAACGGTCATTCGCAACCATGGAGCAGTTTCTAGCCAACGAGGAGCAGAGGTCGCGAAGCGATATGGCACATATGTGCAGTAATGGTGATATTATATGTGTGGAAACCCAGGCACACTCAAGAATAGCAGCATATAACAGGCACAACAAGTCCCAGAGTGTCCAGAGATTCTCGGTTGAGCTTAGAGAAATTGAAAACTCAGCAAAAAATACTGGAATTTCTCCGAAATAAATCTAACATAAATTTTTGACCCGAGTTCCCTCGGACGTCTCACTCGCCCAAATGGAGCCTTGCAAAACACACGTCCAGTCCAAAAGGTGAGGACGTCGCCGCTCGCAGACATATCCTATCTACTCCGTTTTCCTTTCCTTTGAAAATTTCCAATGTGCCTAATATGATCATATGATCTCTAGAAACTTCGGCGACCCAAGACTCTGGCCGGGACACGAGCGCGTCAGGGCATGGCAAGAAGATGACTCGGGACAGTCTTACACTAAGCGTGTGGACATGCAAGGTGGAGTTTACGGCCGGACCGCGACCGAGGTTGGGGAGAACATCGCACTACAATGCATAGAGGAGTTTGAAATTAAGTTTTCAAAGAAATAATAATGGATCTGAAAATACTAGGGGCTGCTTATAAATCCGAGCGAGAGAGTGATATTCGGGTTTGTGCAGTCGACCCTGCCGGTTTCCTTCCCCTGGCTACAATGATGGGTTTCTATCAAATTCCACTACGCTCAAATCAGGGGAAATTGCCTCCATACTCCGTCTTCTGGAATCTCGTACAAGGATCCCATTAGAGTCCAACCCATACTGATTTTGTTCAGCCCTACTCGCATCCATATTTCCCACCACGGTTTTATCAATCCTGGCATGGTCTAAATGCGATCAGAATGAGCAGCTACCAGAAATCGGTGCACCTCTCTGGTCAGGGATGTCGAGTTGATCGTTCAAGCGGATTTCTGCGTCAAAACATTCAAGTACATGGTTGATTATTCGGCGAATGTCTTCAGAATCATCGAGTTGATGATCTTGATGGTTATTCTGCCTGTTGTTGCAGACTGGACGGTTTCCAGTGGCCTCAAGAGACACCAGGATACCACCCCCTCTCATTTTCCAGAACCATTGTATCATCGAGACGGCCTCTTTCGCGAATGTGGCTCCATGCGTGAATTCCGGTCGGTTGCTGTCGGGAAACGGCGTGTCCCAGATGTGGTACCACTGCTTTTCCGCTGACCGCACCCTTGGAGCTCGCTTCGTTAGGTGGGCCATTTTCTCCACGGATAGAATCTGGGGATCTGGCTCCCAGGTGATGCAGCTTGTTGTTCTGATGTGGTCGTCGCGTCCGATGTCTGATTTAAATATCAGCCAGCATTTTGGGCAATAGGGAGGGCTATGGACTCGGCGGATGTGTTGCTTGACATCTTAGATCCTGTTGAGGTTATACTCAGGCACGAGCTGTGCATCAGAGGATCCTTCCGATACAACGGACATGCGAATCGAAGCTGGGCACCTTCCTGGGCATTCTGACCTTCGTAGTAGTGGGTATCCGTTCGCGCCTTGGTACACGGATGTTTTGATCTTGATAAGGGAGAGATTTGTTCCACTGTCGATGACTGCTCTTCGTGCTGAAATCTTGCATCGGACTTTGACGGAGCTCGGTGCGACGAAGCACAGAATTACTTTAACAATTAGAGGCAAGGGAGAATTCGATTCAAAGTTTTCAAATGCCTCCATTAATCTTGACTTTTTGTTTTTTATTTTTGTTCTTGAACAGCGGAAGTGAGTGGAGGCCTTGTGTATTAATTTGAATTGAACGGTCTTTCTGCCGGGCCCGACTGATCCCCGCTTACATTTGACACTTCAAGATGGTAATTCTTGCCATTCAATTCGGCTTGGACGCGGCATAATTAGTGGACAACTAGACCACCCCGGATTAAAAATTCCTGAATCTGTCGTCCAATTTGATGGAATAGAAGTGGCATCGCTAGTGCATTGGTAGCGGGCGGCGATGCCAGGCGCTACTAGCTGACTCTCTAAGGTAACAACAGTAGGTCACAGGTAACTTGCTGCAAAATTTTCTCTAGCTGACGAAGATGTTACAGCCTTTAGCTATCCCAAAGTAGAAGCGCATTCATCCACCCCTGAGTCCTAAGAGCCAACAAAGAAGAGGGCTGTGACATCTCGGCACTCTACACGGCTGCTCAACACTCCAGGCTCAGGAAAAGATACACACGGTGGTGCTAAAATATCACTTGCTATAATAATGCCCTTGAGGCGCTAGAATGGGCAAGAAAAAAGAAGCAATATTTGCGAACGTGCCACTGCCAACTGAGCTTTGGGCGACATCTTGACAATACACCTATATGGGATCGCTCGGCAATATACAGGGCTGTGGACGAAGGCCGACATTATATAAAATGGTAGCAAATTGCTATAGCAGATGCTTCGAGCGGCATAGAGTTTCCCTCGCATAACCTACCGGGATATTGTAGGGTTAAAGGTGGATGATGCCCATCTAGATAAAGATGAAGAATTAAGAAGAGATGGGAATACGTAATTCTCATGATATACAGGATTGTGGGCCAACTAGCACCTGTCAGCAGAAGAATCAACGACGCAATTTCTGATTAGCCAACCCAAGAAGGCTGATTGATTAAGGTGAAGCACATAGCAAAGATCAATGCCCTCCATCAATACGACAAGGGAAACCAAAGGACCGGGTGGCTACTACCGAGGACATTGGCAAGAACTTCAGGCTCCACGAAAAGCTACCTCCACGTCTGAATCATGTCCTAGTCCTGAAAAGTGGCTTCAGTGGGTAGAGAAAACTATTTGAGCGGACCAGACACAGTTGTATGCCCTTGCGACCAAAAGTCGCCACCCAGGTGCCTCGATCACTGGTTAACATCTCACCCGACGCAGCTTAGAGAGGACGTATCTATCTATATATCGTCTCAGGAGGTTATTGGTCCGCCACTAATTTATACAAATACCAAAATTAGGATCAATCGGTTCCAGGACTGTCTCTCAATTTCATCACAACATGCATCTGGAGCCACCCCATTGAGCACCATAACAAATTTGGTCCCACTACTAAACGTCTCATGCACTCGAGCTTGACCAAAATGCGTACTACTAACCCGTCTTGAAGTCAAGGATTTGAGAATCCTTGCCACATTTCTTCTGCTTCAAACTGACCACCGAGTCCGGAATCGAGGGTATCCAGCCTCTCTGCTAGAGGAACATCCAAAAAGTCAAAGAGTCCCGTGAGATCCGAATCAAGAACTCCCATGCCCTGCACATCAGGGAAGCATGAAGGATGGACCGGGCTATTGCCATGCTCAGGGGACCAATGGTCCTGGCTGGCCGCGGCAAGTTGACATTCCTGGAAGCGTGCCAACACTTCACTGACAATCTCAGCTACTCCTTCGGGAGTGGCGGTCCACGGATCCCTTCTATTGTTCAAAACTGCCGAGATAATTGGACGCTGCTCCCGCTCCCAGAAATGCCGCACCCTGGATATCGTCTCCTCGACGGGTGAAAAGAGGTACGGGGATTGTGGACGATCAACTTCCGGGAAAAGGATGTCCCATATACGGAACCAATGCTCCTCTGCAGTGCCTCGACGGTCGAATCTCGGAACCAGGCCCGACCTCTGCTCTCCGGTGATATTGCCCCAGTTCTGAGGCACCTCGTCCACGCTCTCGCATGGAGGCCGCTCTCGTGCGTGTTGATCTCGCAGGGACTCGCTGCTGAAGGTGAGGTAGCATCGAGGGCAGTACGGTCGGTAATGTGCCCGCCAAATGTGCTGCTTCACGTCCTTGATACGGGTCAGGCGAAAGGCTGCACATTGGCTATGCAGGATGGGATCTCGCTTATACATCGGACAGGCAAACGGCCGGTCCAGCTCCTTCCTCCGGGCCTTGCGGCTGGAAGAGTCGTCTTCGTCGAAAGAGTCGCTGACCGGGTTCGCCCGCTTTGGTGGCCGCATCGGTGGTTCATGGTTCTGCTCCGACATGCAAATACCGCGACCACTCGAATTCGCGGACGCTCCCGGTGTTCGGCCGGATGTGTCTTGCTGTGCTGTGGGGTGGGACTTGAATGGCATCTTAAGACTGCTCAAACCTGATATGCTGGAATCTGATCCTGGTGGGCTCGGAGAGGATTCGCTCCAGGTCGAGACAGGACTTTCTGCAGATTCCATGCATGCTGGCGGTTGATAGAGCGTCGACGTGTAGACGGGGATAGGAGGCATAGAATTATCTAGAGGGTCGATGCCTTGAATTGATGATAATGTGCTACCATCGGGCTGGAACGTTGGGGGATCCCAAGGCCGGCGTAGTCGTCGGCCGCTGACGAACGTCAACCGTTTGTCCGCTTGGCCTTCACGGGCTTCGGGACGTTCTGCCTTCACGATTGTGTGACCATCATGGACTAATAAGCACTCTGCCCTCTCATTCGGCTCGCCTAGCGGAACGACTGGCGTGAAAAACGCGGTGCTTGAGCAAGAGGACGTGTTAGGAGTCGCAGCATCGTCCAACGAGATTTCCGACAGGAAAACATGATTCTCTTCGTCCACGCCGCCTGTGGGTTCGGGTGACGGCGAAGGGACGGCGACCTTGTAAACATTGTCAGGTTTATCGCCGACTGATGCTGGCGTAGGTACTGTGCTCTGGCAGCCAAGCATCTCATCAGGAGCGCATTTGAAGTCTTGGGACCACCCAGGGAGCTTCTCTGTTGAGCTAGGGCTGCCATAGGTCGTCGATTCCATTGATTCGAGAACTCGGGAGACCGTATGGCGTACCATCGTCGTTGGCGGAACAGCAATATCAAGCTGATGGCCCACTGACGATGGACATTAGGACTGTTGAGAAAGAGCAACACCGGGCAAGGTCGGTCAAAAAGCCTCGGGCTGAAAGGGAAGAGAGGTAGAGCGTAAAGCCAATTGACTTGCCATAATTTTTTTTGGAGTTCAAAGGCTATGCTATCTCAAAAGCCACTCCAAGGAAATCTTCGCCAGGCATGAGAACCAGCGTTCCAGATAGTTACCTGGCGCGAGACCTGCCAGGCTGATCGCGACTCAAACCTCGAACGGGTGTGTGCATCAAGCAATGGTGCTGGTAGCCGGGCGAACCGTTTGATCCAATTGGCTACCTCCTGCCAAGCAGCAAGGAAGTGGCGACCAAGGTTACTTCCGGCCAGGTTGGAAATCGTCCACACACTTGTGCGAAAGCGACGGTTTGAGGCGGACTACCGTGCCTATTACAATGCACACTGCGATCTCTAGTTTGAAGTGCGGCGAGCCACACAGTGCTCTCCACGTCCCTGTCAACTTTCTCCATCTTGATACGCGGATCACGAGTAAAACCTGTCCTCCCCACCTCCTCCGACTGGTGATAAAATTAACTGCCAAAGTCAGACAAATGTCGCCCTAGATGTCTAAGCCCACAAACCCAAACACTTAATGTCGTGAGATTCTGTCCGATCATATCCACTCATCTCCTTGCGTACTGTTCCAAAGTGGATTTCAGCTCGTTAGGGTCGCTTTGGTGGCGATGCAGAGTGCCCCTACTTGTTCAATTTGCCACTGCAATTAGCTGAAGTCAGCAGGCCATTTCGACATGGAAACCATTAGTATAAAGACTCCAGACGATTCTACTCCTACTTTGGGTTTCACTCTGAAATTGTCTTTCAAAATGCGCTACAGTTTGCTCCGGCATCTTTACCGCAGTTTGCTTTGCCGTCTTGCCCCATTCCCTCCCTTCGAGATCCGACAATCTCCAACAACTATGTCCAGACTTGTCATGATGCCCACACCCAAGGCGTCGGTTCTGCAGTTCGCGGTTCTCTGATGCGGGGTAGCTTTTCGGTGAGAGGATGTTAGTGGGTAATTAATTCTGTGAGGTTCGCGCCCCTCTTGGGGGTGCTGGATTTTTCGGACTATACCTGCTGACGTCACCCGTCATCCTCGTCATTCCCGTCGACATCGTGAGTTTCTGGGAGGACTCAATTCAGTCGTCTCCTTTATTACTGAGATTCTTTAATAGATGCACGCGAAAGAACTTGAGATGAAGTTCTCTTACATTTATAACATTCAATATGACTAGCTTTAATTACAGCTAACCCACAGTTGAAGTCGCAAGTTGTGTGAGTAATTCTAAACATAGGCAAGAATCCGCACAGATGTGAAGCTTAGAGGCGACTCTGGTAAACCGCGTGAGTGAATCCGCGGCCCGATAGAGCACCAAATTTTGGAATTTTCTTCCGGCTAATAAGAAAGAGGACTTCATCACGGCCACACGCAACTGTACTCTTACATGCTTGACCCTCTCCGATCATGTCCAGCACCATGAGGTCTTTGACTGGTTCGTATGCCAAAATAAGACCGAGTGTGTTCGGAAGCTGACATCGTCGTCAACATCGACTACGAGGCTTCTTAATATCTCTGATCTCCTGCAGGGATGTTGATATTTTTGTATTTATTTATGGCCTCTTTCTTATCATACTCGGATTTTTATTCTTTGCTTCCCCTTGGTAGGACCTACCTGTGGTAAGCACGCCAGAGCTCGCCACATAAGGCTAGATGCGAACTGCAGGAGGTGGCTGAGAAAGTGGAAAAAGTTCGCAGAGAGGCAACCAGGCTAGCTGCCGAGAGTAATAAGGCGTAGAACCACCACCAATCAATCAATACAGATATTGTTCGCAGCTCGGTATCTGGTCTTCAAGCGCCTACGTCGCCCTACATCGTCGCTTCCGCACAGCTGTGTGGACAATGTTCAGTGCGCAGAAAATCCCCCAAAATTGGGACCTCCTCACCTGCGTAGACAACTTCGGTCAGCCCCCATCTTCACGCAGTCTCCTTAGTCCAAACCAAGGGGTTTTTTCTTGGTTTTTTTAACCCTTTATATTTTGGTGAAAAGCGCTGCCTTGAATGTTTATGTTTGTTTTGCATTCTCAGAGCCTGAAGAACTAGAGCCAAATGAACCGGCACGTGGCAGCCGGCCAGGCTCGGTCGACTCAAGCGACACTGGCGATGCAAAGGCGCATACCCTCCAAGCACAACTCCCTGCATCAGATCTTAGACAATATTAAACGGCCTGTTATTCGTTTATTTGATCTTTTCGACAAAGAAACCCACCATCGCAGTAGAGAAACCTCTCAATGGGCTGTGAAGACATCCGATTATGGCAACAGCCGCACAAACAGTTCTATAACAACCGCCTCGTCGCAACGGCAAAGCCCAGAAGCAACAAAGCATGATATCGAGTGCGAACGAAGCGAACCTTTGGACAACGAAGAACCGTTTTTAAGCTCCAGGACATGCTCAATAGAGAGAGATGGACCAGAGGCAAGGGTAGAACACGCCGACGAAACTATTACCGAACATAGAAATAGCGGTGAACAGGAGTTGCACTCTTCGTCGAGGGCCGCGGGTATGTTTACGCGGTTTATTAAGAACGGCCATTGGGGTTTAGGATTCAGCAGCTAACAACTCCACGATAGTGACTCGAGGTGCTGCCCATGTAGGATGTTCCGGACCGTCAAAGTCCAACCGATTCGCCAGTTCGCCGCTCTCCAGTGGTGCCGTTGGAGTAATAAAAAGTTGCGACATTGGATGGGCATCGCAGTCTATAGATTCTGCCTACTGCAGCGAGCCCACTGTCTCGCAAAGCCCGTCAATTTCGGAGACCCTCAGCCAAGGCACTAACACGAGAGGTGTCCCGCACACCCGGGAGCCCCCAGGAAGAGATCGCAACAATAGCAACAATGATGTTGTTAAGAAGACGGCTAGCGGGCGGATCCAGAAACAGAACAAGGGGAAAGAACGTCAAAGCTCATCCGGCGATGGGAACGACGAGGAGGAGGACCAAGAAGCTGATGGGAAGAACTTACCGGAATCTAGAAATGGAGGGCCGAGACTCTTTGCCTGTCCATTTTATCGAGCGGATCCAATCAAATACGCTGATTGCGCCCTTGCCAAGTTGACACACACCAACTACGTCAGACAGCACATTTGGAGAGTCCACAGAGGAGACATTCAATGCCCGACTTGCGGCCTGAGGTTGCCATCACCAGATGTCCGTGATGAGCACATCCGCAATAGATCGTGCAGTGACGGAGAGTTCGCCGAGAACGACAAGGCAGACTTAAAGTACGACAAGGCGCTGAAGCGGCCAGCAGGATGCAAAGGGGACGTCAATATTTGGTACTCTATGTGGAGCATCCTGTTTCCGGATCGCCGGGATCGCCCGGACCCTTACCTCCGTAACAATGTCGGCATCGGAGATGCGTTTTACGTCGTTTCTGAACAGTTCCTTGCAACTCAAACTCAAGAGCGTGTAGCGGCTCTTAATCATCTGTTTGGTGGGAGCATCTCCAACGCCCTCGAGGATTTTATAATGGCCCAGCTTCGCGACCGCGACCACGGCTCCGGTGCTGGTGCAAGTGCTGTCAATGCTCAAGCCTGGGCATTGCCAGAACCACGCCAGACAGAACCCGCACCCTCGAACCGCTCCCCGGGCTCGATTTCTACGGACGCCGCTGCCAACCCCGTGTCGCAGCTCCGAGCTTCATTCCAACCTTTCCCTCCTTCTGTTGCTGGCCCAAGTAGGATACCGCAACAGCCATCCCGACCACCCCAGCGTATGTCACGACGAGGTCCCTCGCACTTGAGATTTGGTTCACAGGTCTTTGAGCACCCAACCTTCAGCTACAGCGATACCTCCCTGGTCGGAAATGCATATCATTCACATTTCGCAATGGTCCCATCCCAATCGGCTTCTGCTCCGACGTACACATCTTATGCAAACGGCTATCACCCTTTTGCAAGCGATTTCCAGAACCAGCAAGTGATTTGGAACGGCAGCCAAGCCCAAGGGATCAGTTCTATGGAGGAAATACTCGAACTGGAGGGTGTGGGGCCAGAGATTCTGCATGCCTCACGGGTTCCCGCCACGCACGCCAACGCTGATTTCGCCCAGATGCAGTTAGGTCCAGAGGAGTCTAACATGTACCCAGCCACCCTTGGTGACCACGGGCAACATGTGCCACCTGAGCGAACCGCGCCATCTATCCAACCGCGGCTTGGTGATATAGAAGACCCTCGCTCCTTCGCCAGCGGCCCCAATCTCTCTGAGACAGATCCCACGGCTAATTCTAATCAAGTATGGTCACCTCTAGCCGTGGATCCATCCCTTGAGTATATCTACCCGCCAATGGAGCAGAGGGAAGACCCTGGAGCAGATCTCGACTAGCTGTTGGAGTCGCAGGAACCTGCCAATTGCTTCAACTCGCAATATCCTGCACCACCTTGGACAGATCTACAACCTTCAGCCTTCATCTCTATTGCTGGAAGGATTTCATATATGTTTTTCCCCTCTCAGCTTCACTTTCTGATGCCTGGATCGATAGGCAAGTTTCACTTTCATTATTGACAGCGCCCTGCCGACCGGGGAACCGAGTACTCATTCCAACTGCTTTGTATTCAGACCGTTTCCCTGGGTCATGAACCTAATTTTGACAATGACATAATTAACGAAGACTATTTTTGCATGTGGAACGGAAAATATGGGAAGGCTGTCATGATATCGACGACGGAATTGCATTGGATGGCGTTGAGGTTTTTGTTTCTTCTCCCAACCCCCACATTCTTAGAGCTCGAGCTTCAGAAGCGTGGTTGTTTTCGGTCATTTCAGACATGTAATGTTGGCGAGAGTCGGCGAGATAAAGTGGCAGAAATTGATGTTGCTTCTTACTTTTCCCCATTATCGGGGAAGGGGATTTCGAATGTAACTTCCTGGCATTCTGGCATCCTGAGCGATGAGGAAACAGACCTCGAGGTATCATTGGCTCATGAGAACATTTCTAGTTTATCCTTGGTGGGCCGTTCGTATATAATGTCATTTTTCCCCTTCGTGTTTCTCCTTTGGTTATGTCTAGGCTGTCTTTGGGTTGGCTCTATCTTTGCCTGGTTTGTGCTTGGAGTTGTGCTGCGGTTGAAAACCTGACTTTCAGGGATCAGGTTCTCAAGATAGCTAGCACGCTATATTATACGACAGATTTGTACGTGCCGGAAACTGAATGGCGTGCCAAATGTCTCATAGAAACCGGAGAATGTGACAGCTCGCATGTTGATCTGTGAACGACCTCTTTACACCTCGGACAGGTGAACTATCAGCATCACTAGTGTTGGGGCCATGACATAGCGGACAGAAATTTCGAGGTTGGCGGATTTTAATCAGGACGCAAGAGAATTCCAATATCTAGAGTCGTGTACCATAACTGGGCTACGGATCCTCGTCCACGTCCAATAAGTGCCTATTGTATTCGCCCGGCTTCATCCCAAACCGCGAAGTTACATTTCTCAGGGCAGTAAGATCATCTAAAAATAGGGGGGCTTCTTCTTTTCAAGCAGATCTTTCAAAAAAAAAAGACAGTAAAGACGAAGTATGGAATTGTTCCTTCAAGTATGTTCGGAGCACTTCTAGGTGAGCCTCAAATTTCAAACACAAGCAAGGGGACAGAACTTTAATGTTATTGGTGAGGAAGGGGGCCGAAATGGTGTATGGCCTGGAGGCCTAGCTGTATTGTTTTTGAGAAAGTTATGCTAATGACTGGACGGCCAGAAGAGCTGACCTGGAATGCCTGCGGACGAATATGATATGAAAAGCAAGTTAAAACACAAAAGCTGGTTCTAAGCAGCCGAAGTAGAAATACCAAGGAGATACAGCCAGAGAGATAGAGATGATAAAGTGGAGGACGAAGAAAATGGTGACACAAGGGAAATGGCAGAAGCCCGAGAATGAAAATGTGACGGCGAAGCCCAGGCTCACGCCAGTGAAGCCGGGTCAACGCAATCAAGAGACGGTTAAGACCGGCAAAGCCACCTAGATTATTTGAAAAAGAAATCCGTCGCCATTCTGTCCTATCCAATCCTATCCAAATTCATTAAACGTATAATCTCTCCTGACAACATGTACCTTTCTACTCGGTGGTCTCCTGTTCCGGTCGGACTTGGTTGGCGGCAAGTTCTGATGTTGTGACAGTCGTTGCTTGAATCGAGTCGTCCAGACAGGCGGTAGAAGGAAATTTGTCGGAGTATGTGGTTGAATGCGACGAAATAGCGGTTCCGTCTTGCGGCAGAACAGAAATATCGAAGCTTGGCGCCGCCGCCGGTCTTGTGGGAAGCCGGCTAGGCCCCGGATAACATTCGTAAGGGTTCTCAATGCAGTCAATCGGCCTATATGTGCAGGGTGTTCCTGCAACTGCAGTGGGCTGTTTAACGTATGAAGTGTCCTGAAGCACAGTCGTTTCAGGGACATCGTTGTCGTCTTCTGCGTTCAAAGCAGAGACTCCGTCGTTGGGCTCTGGTGCCTCCTTCACCGAGATACCACCTGTCTCCTCCGTCCCCACGTCCATGGCCATCGCGCCGGCGCAGTCATGGCCACCGTCGGCGGGACGGATGCGACCTGAACGGACTGAAAGATCAATCAGATCCACCAGCACTGCCTCATAGAGCAGTCCCAGGCCACGTTCTTCTCCCGCCGTTTTCCATTGCAGCAAATTGTGCCGGCGCGCAAAATCTGAAACCATTGTCTCCCCGTATTCCTTCCAGAATCTCCGCGCGAGCACAGCGAGGGACCCAGCTCTGCCATCCAGAAAGGGTGAAGATGGGCGCTCCTCTCCTGGGAATGCGGCGTCCCAAATCGCAAACCAGCGATCCTCCATCCTTCCGTCCTGGTCCGCGGCCGCGTCTATCGAATCCTTTTGGTTGTCTCGAATTCCCTCGATCTCCCTAGGCGGTTGGCAGTCGCACTCCTGACGGCGTACATGGACCCCCCAATCCGACCTATCTTGGAATTGCTCGAAGCATGTGGGGCAGTAATAAGGCTGACAATGCTCGTCCCACAGGTGCTGCGAGACGTCCTGGACCTCGGAAAACGCCTCGGAGATCAGGCACGCATGGTACCGGACAGCATCGCGCTTCCAATACGGGCAGGCGAACAGGGTAGGAGACGGACTCAAAAGAAGTTTGTTTCGGAATTCCTCCACGTCTTCAGGAACCGTCTTGGACTGGCTGCGGAGCAAGAAGTGGCTCGCATCCGCCAGCCACGCTTCGAAGCAACGCAAAGCTCCATGGACCAGATCATTTTTCCCAGCCAAGAATTGGTGGTGGGAAGGCGCCGTGTCAAACGGCATGTCCGAGGGGCTTCGATCAGAAGGTTGAAAGACTGGGCCATCAACATTCCCCAAATCCCCGGCCTTTCCATTAATCTCGCAAGTAGATGACGTCCTAGCGTTAGCGAAGTGGTCAGCTATGAGTGAAACATCCTCCCAGGGTTCAGAGCGATCCGAATGGTATCTATTCTGTCTGTCCTGGTGACATCCAAATATTTTATGGACAAGGTTCCTTGGCCAGCTTGCCGGCGGTGGGATTCCAGCTATATCCTGGCCTTCCACAACACACCAAGAACTCTCAGATAGGGTGTCTTCTTGGGCAGGAGCGAGGCTCCTACTTGATTGCTTCCTTTCCAGCCTGGGAAGACAATGTTGTTTCTGGCGGAAGCGTCTAGGTGCAAGAGCGCGAAACGTGCCAGACCCAGAGGACCAAGGGGATCGTGATTTGAACCTCTGCTCCAAAAACTTGCCAGTCCTTCTATCCAAAACGCGCTTCAAAATAGCCTTCATTGAGATGGACCTCTCACGAGTTCTGAAAGCTTCCCGAAAAGCGGATGATTCCTTGGGGATCCGTATAGGGCCTCCATCCTGGGTGATCTCCAGATCCTTGGGGAAGTAGTCTCCATATTTTCCAACCAGTACAAGGTCCGGTGAAAGCCTCACGAACACTCCGTTGACCTCGACGAGGAGGACCCCGTACCTATGGGGTCCACCGCCGATATTTCCAAGGTCCAAGACAACCTCGCTGCCAAGGGAGACGAAGTCAGCTACAATAGACAAACCTTTGCTAGTCGAAAACATGTCTCCCTCGAACAGCGGCGGCTGTCTCCAACGACAGCCCGAGGTCCAAATGTGACCAAAATCCGATGGGGAATGGGCAAGCACGCCACTGAAGCGTTGCTTTTTATGAGACGGGGATGCCCAGGCAAGTATGGACAGCTCATCCAAGTCCTTAATAATTTCCTCCTGAAGCCGGATGAAAGTATTCTCCCCTCCGCCATAAACAACCGGCATTCTCACACCAAAAATACCCATTAGGCAGTACGCCATATCCTCGGGCTTTGTCGTTTTTCGTTGTGAAGCCCACGACATTCGTTGCGCAACCGAAACTTCGGAGACTAGATCGCAGTCGAGAAGGATATCTTCGTCGATATGTGTGATGCGAGAGAGAATTCCTCGAGTGGGTTGTTCGCTTTTGATACCGCGAAGGTTCCATTGCTGATCATAAAACTGCACATGCCGTGGGGCAAGAAGCTCTTGAAGGGTCCAGCCTCTGGTAAACCATCGAGATTGACGAAGCGAGGCTTCCTCCAGGGGCCCGTTGTCGGCTGTCGGGAGCACGTCTTCAAGGAAGGCGTAACAAACGGCGGCGTTACGATACCATAAGTACATGGAGTTGATGGTCTCCGAGAGCTCTGCCGATGACGATTTGTCGATGCAACAGGTGTCGATCCAGGCATAGCCAAGTCCGAGGCCCCGAGTGACGTTGGCGACGCCTCGGAGCTTCGAATAGCCCGCTTTTTTCTGGTAGTCATGGCCGTGGGTGATGTCGTTAAAAGTCACTTCCTCCTCCCCCCATGTGTGTGAGAGAATTGCGTATAATGGGGGCTCTCTCTCCGAGAATTCCACGAGTTGCAACGACTCGACATTGATGAGCCGCATGGTGGGAATTTTTTGCCGACCATCCTCTGGAAGGCGAGGTTATGAGCGAGATGGACAGTGCGAAAGTTTCCAGGCGGATTAAGTAAGTACCGCAATTGGCAAGGGATGGACTTGGAGGGTTGGGAAATAGAGAGGACGCAAAAATATTGCAGTAGGACGAATCGGAGTCGGGTTGCCTGACGGCCATCGATCGTTATTAAATACCTACCGTAAGGTTGCGGAAATTGCCCTCCTGTGCATCAAACTTGCTGTTCGTGGGGGGGTCGTTCGGCCACGGCTGTGGCCGCGCCATATCCGCGCTCGTGGCACGCCTGGCACTCCACCCGGCCCGAAATTGGTACATTTTTAGAGCCGGAATCTGCTGAGGTCATTGCCTGGAGTTATGGGATATATTTGCCACATCCACGCATGCGCTTTGGGCAAAGTGAAAAAAGTACCTTGACAGCACTCTAGGCCTGCAGCGTCCAGCTAAATTTTCTACTAGAAGACATGTCAAGATAGCCACCTGCATCTAAGAGTTTCTGCAGGTATTCCGCCATCTCGTAGGTTTATGGCACTGGCGCGAAGGGTTGGGGCCTCTGGATGATTTTTGAGCGTATTTGCAGGCCCTTGCCTCACCTACCTTAGATCCGTTCAACCTCAGAGTCACAACGATTCCAACCCACCTTCTAAATCCTCGAGGATATTTACCACTAACTATTGTCCTTTTGCGAAATCCTTTCGGATCTGATGATGTAGACGCCCTTGACTGCTCAGCCTTCGCCAGTAAAGCCCGCATTTCAGCTGCCTAATCCATCGAGTCAGGGCTCCTAAAAAGGCGGCTCCAAGACCGTTACCGAAACGCTGAGACGAACAAATCCAAAGGCCTCACCAGGCAGTCGGGCACTACCCAACTATGACTGCAAATCCTAAGTATGGCACCAGAAGAATAGATCCCAGCATCGTAATGGAATATTTGCGCACCCTCGCAGTGTTTTTGTCAGGAGTCAAATGAGGCCAGGAGAGGTAGAAAATAGACACCTCACCACCTAAACAAAGGGGTAGTAAGCCTAAATTTCACATGAAACCACCATCTATCACTTTTGCGACTGTGCAGCTGAAAATTAAGGCGGTTATGCTCTGTCTTGTTAGGAAACGGGCCGAACGGCTGCGCTTCGAGACTTTCTTGCTTAGAGCGCGGCGGCGTGGTCTCAGTGAGGCTCATACACCAACATGCAATTGGACACAACTACGCGCAACCACTCACGTATGAATGCCTCCCTTGGTCCTGGCAACGGTTCATCCACTTCACCGGTTTCATCAAACATCCAAGAAACGAGGCGAAGGAAGCAAACCCTTTCATTTGGAAGGTGTATATTACGCGATGCGGCCGACAACCAGCCCGCGCCAGGAACGCCGCAGGTCGATATGCCCAAATCACCCGGCTGGTGAGGGCCGTATACGAGTTTGAACCGGACGAAGCAGGTCGTATTATCGCAGACTTTGACGAGGTGGGAGAGCGGGCGCAGAACCTCGTCCTGGTCCCGGATGACCATGCCCTACAAAGACGGCTAATGGGGTGGATGAATATGCTGATGGCGTCGGTTGGATCTCAGTACCAGGGACTTATCACGGCCGCCAAGGCGTCGATGGAGCGGCAGTCGGTTTCGGCGGGCATACAAAACCCACGAGACCATGCTCGGCGACGCTATCGAGGATACTCCTCGCAACCGGTTCTTCATCTCAGAGAACAACTACCGGAGGGACATGGCAGCGCTACTTCGTTACATCCAAATTCAGATGGTCTTACGAGGAACCCTCTCAGTCGGCAGCTGTTCATATCCATGTACCCTAGCCCTAACTGAAGGTAGTCGACTAGTTCGTTGAACTTTCCCCGACGGAATGGCCCATGATCTGAGACATGCACCCGTGCAACAGGTGCCGACTTGAAGATACGGTCGCTACCTTGATTCTTGTGCACCAAAACATTCCCCCACATATTTTTCCAGGACCAGGCTGATGCCGAACTCAGTCAAACTAATGCAAGCCTGCCTAAGACCAATGCATGTCCTTTCATCACCAAATGTATGGGGAGCCATTCTAGTTCGACTTTTCAAAAGGCCAATTCCAATTGACGTCTATTCTCTCCGGTTTCGATATGTTCCGCACAGTGAACCAGATCGGTTCGAAACCGGGTCAAAAGTAGACAGCTCTCATTAGCATCCTGAAAATCTTCACTCCTATTTTTTTTTTTTTTTTT
>Ga0247774_1000089_pt1 | contig 41483 bp, 26 predicted proteins | sample UWRJL001104B6_FD_179933 | JGI IMG/M metagenome (GOLD analysis project Ga0247774, IMG submission 179933) | Plant litter microbial communities from Arlington Agricultural Research Station in Wisconsin, United States - UWRJ-L001-104B-6 | ecosystem: Environmental > Terrestrial > Plant litter >...
TTGGAGAGGCAGGAAGAATGATAAGGGGATTGGGGGTAGATTAGACGCGATGTAAAATCCGGAACTACATAATGCGTCGCCGAGAGTCACGTTGGATGACGGCGACGAAAGGGACGGAGTTGGAGTATCTGTCGCCTTCAGAATTTAAAATCTTATTTTTTGCAACATTCACGAATCAAAAATCACCCCTTCTCCGAATCTGCCAAGACATTGTTCTCTCACCCACGCGCCTTTCCAAGAAAACATGTCATATGACCCCCAGAACATATGCACTCTCAAGCAACCTTCCATTTCTTTCTACGACACCTCGAAAATCCCGTCGCATTAATTCCACTACCGCCGCCTACTTCAAATCCATGCCAGCTATACTACTCGAGGGAGCTCAAACTCCGAAAGACAAAAACACAAAGAGTTGTCAACGACCGTTTAAGTCGGCATGTTTTCCCTTAATCTTTATACTTTTAAGTATAATTCACAATTCCTTCACGACCCATACCGTCTAATTGAATAGTAAATTGTGAGGAAGAGGAGAAATGCGTCATGGGAATGAAGAGTCCGCCTTGATCGCCGCCAGCGCCCGCGTTGTGTCGTTCAATTGCGTACAAATGAGACGTTAAATTAGGGAAAAATCCGGCCTTGGGTTGACCTGGTAAGTTGGGATAAATATCAGTTGCCGGCTCAACATTCATTGCTGTCCTCGCACTCGCTCATGCTGCCATAGCCGGGATCGGCATCCATTCCCACGACGCTCTTGGCGATGGACAAACACCGCTCTACCATCTGGTGGCGAAGCTTCTGGTCCAGGCTCTCGTCGCCATGCCCACTTCCAATCCAGATGCGGAGACTGCCGGCAAGTCCTTCCGTCGCAGAACCGTACATGTCGGCCTCGGAGGATAGCACATGCAAGTGTTCCATCAGCTTGAACACCGCGGCGCACCCAAGCAGCGACATGTTCTGGAGGAAAGTGGGTGACCGGATTGTCGAGATGACGCGAAGGTTCTGATAGGAAATGTTACCCCGCTCAATGTGAGCCATGGTCACAGCACATTGGAGTGCCGACCGCAATTCGATTATGTCCGTGGCGTTGCTTGAGTCGTCGGGTCCAACAGCCTGCAAAGCCGCAGCAATATTTTGGCCCCGCTTCTCGCTAGTAAGAGCAGCACGGGCGACAAACGCGCGAGATTGAATGGTCGAGCCGATCGGAGCTGTTTGGACGGCCAGGGCCAGCTTCTCGCTGATGATGGTCTCGGCATTGGCATCACCATGCGGAGACTCGACGCTGGTGACCAGAGCTTGCTGCACCAGCTGGCTCGACCACCAAGCTGCAACTGCATCCATGGGTGACCGTACTGCCTCGTCGTCGATAACACCGTCCATGCCGTCAGTACTCAGCGAGACGTTGTGCCGTGTCGGCAGGTTCCAAGCAAGGTTGTGAGCTCTTTGGATGACGCAGTCGTTCAAGATTTCGTCGCAGTTCTGTTGCAAAAGCAATGCGAGGTGGTCTGGTAGCCCGTCGCCGCTTGACAATTCGCCGAGTCTGGTCTTCATCAGGTACAGCTGCCTCGCCTCGTTCCATTTGGCCCGCGCGAGCTTAGCCGCGATGAGGTTGACGACACCCAGCTGCATAGGGTTGCTGCAAAGTTCCCAGAGAAGGACGCGGATATGAAGGGCTTTGAGCATCAACCGAAGCGGCGTGCTTGGCAAAGTACCCGAGGCCAGCAGCGTGAGCGTCAGTCGAGGCTTGTTGATCTCAACATCTCCTCCCGCCAACTGGGCGTCCAAAGCGATATCCCAAGCCTTTACTCGCGCCGTTTCTTGGTCCTCCGTCAGACCCGTCAGCATCTGATAGCCGCGAACTCCAATGGCATTCCGTAGGCTAAGCTTCACCGTTTTCAACATGAGCGCTGCTGCTTCGAGGAAGAAGTTGTGATGCGGCACCCACACCGTCTGAACGGCCGTGAGCCACGCTTGCCTCCTGACATGGATTGGTGATGCCAGCGAGGCGACAGTGAGGGACGCCCGAATATGTTCTGCCTTCTTCGTCTTTTTATCCGATGGCCCAAAGATCGAGGGCACGTACAACCACAGAATCAATCCCAGAACAGCCAGAAGTTTCATGGACCAGATGACCTGCGAAGCCGAGAAGTGATGACCCAGGATATTCACGTTCAAGCTGGACGCCAGGGAACCCAGCAGGTGAAGTGGGAGCCCGAGGAGACCACGGCCCTGGGGCGTTTCCGTGCTCTTCTCTTCTTCCCTCACCGCTTCCAAGATCATCAACCCAGCTAGCGAGCCCACCATAAGCTTGCCGTAGTACGGTGCGTTGTTCCTCCACCGGTTTGCTTGCATTTGCTGCTGTTGTTGTATTTGCTGCTGCCGGACAACGTTCGGGTTCGCCTGGTACGGTTGTTGGGGAACTGGATACGGCTGTCCCGACATTTGTGCTTGCAATATCCTCTTCATGTCTTCAGGGACCTGAATCATGCCCGCCGACGACACCTCCGGGCCTGGCGGTGCTGGCGTCATCGAAGGCGTCATGTATCGCTGGCCGTCTTGGGCCGTCAGAGCGATCGGCGTTGGCGGTCCTTGCACGAGAGGATTTATTGCTCCGTTCATCGCTCCTGCCATGAAAAGTTTTTCAAATGCCAAGATTCGCTGCATCATGTTGCTATTCTCGTCTTGGAGTCGGACATTTCTTTTTTCGAGGTGGCGGATATACTCGGTTGCCTTGCTCAACACCTTCCATGAATGTTAGCGTCAATCTTCTAATCTCTCTCCCTCCCGCCGCCACGTACCGTTGCCTTGTTAAGCTTATGAGCTGGTGTGAGGCCATGCAGCTCTTCCCGATCTTCCGTCGTATCCTCGCCCCTCGCACTCTTAGACATGATCCTTAGAGAGGGCACGCTGTCGCGAAGAGCCGCTATCTTATCGTTCAGATTTGTCCGATACCTCTTCTCAATCATGTTGTGTGCCGTCTTCTTGATGGGCTGCGCATCATCATCGTCCTCGTCGTCCTCGTCACCATCTGCGGAGGACTTTCGTTTCCGACTTGTCAGTCTTAAAGTGTCGGGGTTCTCGGGTGACGATACTTCGCTGGTTCTGGCGCCGCCGGGCGACCCGCCCGCAGCGTCGCTCTTCGGCGAGTGGTACTGCAGGTGGGCGGGCATTGCGATATTGCGGAGCTTTTCGCGTTGCGCTGGTGTCAGTGCAGTCAGGGCTTCGGGCGAGAGGCTCAGGACATCCGTCGGCGACGGGTGTGATGCCGGTGGCCCTCTGGGGTTTCTGCCGGCCATCGTATTGTCGTATATCAATTGTGGTGCGACGTTCGGCGCCTGGCTCATGGATGCTATGCTACCGGCTTGTTGAGGCGGCAAGTCCCACGGCGACGTCTGAAATATTGCCTCGGGGGCGGCGCTCGTAGTGATAGCGTCGTAAGGTTGGTAGGGCGGCGTCCCTTGATATCCCCAGGTAGAGTTTGCGTAGTACGGAGCATCACCCGAGATGCCACTCGGTACGTCCTCGTTCAAGCCTTGACTCTGTACTTGGGATGGGTCATGTGGAGGAGAGGTGGTGGTGTTGCCCGAATCTTGAGGGTCGAGGAAGTCTGATGCCACCCCAGCATTGGAGGCTTCGAGGCCAAATATGGCAGGATTGCCTTGGTCGGCCATGATATTCTATGGAGCGCTGCAGGAGTGGCCTGACTATGTGGGGAGTGCGCTAGTCGACACCCCCAAAGCTGACGCCGAGGGCTGTGGACCGTTTACCGGAAGCGACCGGACGGACGGCCGGGTCCAATGTGGTAGAGGGGGTGCTGAGGTGACGGGCTGCAGGAAGATACCAAATCCCGTCTTCGTCGAAGTCGCTTGCGGCAGCAGCAAGATGCTCTCCGCTCCGTTGCGAGCTTTAATGTGCTAATCGCCCAACGAGAATGATGCCTTCCAAGGGGCAAGATTCAGGATGATGCAGCCCAACGCGAAAGGTCCTCCTCCCAAACGAACCAGTCTGGTCCTAGGAACAATGGGAATTGTTGAACGACGTAGGAAAAAAGAGCCTAGAATTAGATGGTAATCCAAGGGTGTGCTGCTGGCCCGATTGCGATGCGTCGCTCGAAGTCTGGGTAAGTTGAGGTCGATACCGAGTCTACCACGCTGAGATCATCGTCGCGAAAGGTCGGCAAACCGAAAGTGGGAGGAATCGTGTCATATGATAGGACTGAGATTGTCCATAAGGGGGGTGTGAAAATCGAGTAATTTCAATATTCTACCTCTGTTCTTGCCGCAGTTACTCGTGAAAGCCGCAATCGCTCTTGTCCAATTTTTAGGGGTGCGAATCGGTGCCGACGAATTGATGAGCGGTTCCTTCCGACAATGCCGCCAACGTGGATTTGCTAGCGCGGCAGGGGAAAACGGCCCTCGCGAAATTCAGCGCAAGTGTGCAGCAAGCAGCGCCTGGAGATGCTTTTGTTTGGCTATCGACCAGAGCCTTGGGGGTTGATGGAAAAGGCAGACAAGTTCCGGAGTCGGGTTGGCCTTTGAAAATGGAGGGGGATCATACGATTTTTAGTTGATGTCGAACCAGCTGTTCCAGACTGCCCCAAGCTCCACAACTCCGCGGTACGTACCGGGAAGATGGTGCTTGCTTTTGCGGAGGGTGGTCGGAGGGTCAGCCACAGCGTCCGCAATTCGTTAGTTGCGTCCCACCCAACACGTGTTGAACCAATTCCACGTGAGGAAGAAGCAAAGAAACGGCTTGAAAGCGTGCCAATGTCTCGGGATCTCCTTGGAAGCGGGAGAGGGAAGGAGAGAGAGCGTATTCCTACAAAGGGGTAGATACGAGCTGATAGAACCTTCCACAACCCGGGAAGAAACAGGCTCTGGCGCAACCTGGCGCTGATAGCGACGAGCTAAAACATGCTCGGTACGGTCGGCTCGGGCTAAAATTTAGCTAACACAATTCGTTGTCAATGGACGTCGCTTTGGTCGTTCATGGCGCCGCCTTGTGCAACTGCTCTGCATGCGAAGAGTACATACATTATGCGAAGAATAACCGATGCTGATTCCGTCCGACTCGCGTCCGGGATGCCCGGTCGGTGCGTTGCGAGTCGCAACAGCTGCAGATCCCTGTTTTGCTGTTACAGAGTGCCTCATCAGGCAAGCTGAAACATCGAGTTTACCCCAGATTTGCCTCGAGTTCAGGAACCAGGAGTGCATGTGCTGTCGCAGCACACATAGATTACTATTAGATATCTCTGTACAGAATGCTCGTGATAACTCAGAAAGACCTCGGTCGTGGCCCTCTGATGATAAACGGCGCCAACGATGGACCTATTTTACGAACTTTTGCAGAAGACGTAGTCCGCACGAGGAGTGGAGGATTGTCGATACCTGCGGTGGAATGACGGGGTCTTGAGCCAACTGCTAATGCACGCAAGAGCACATCGTAAAGGACCTCGTCTATGATGGAGTATCCTTTGTCCAATATCTCAAGATGAAGCTGGCCTCCGAACAGCCCTTCGATGCCTGGGAAGTTGCGTTCCTTGAAAGGCGGCCGACACGCGATTCGCAATCCTTCCACTTGCTTTGTTAAACCAAACAAACCGCCCAGGCCTCGATGCTAGTAGCATCCCTTAAGTCTAGGGAAGGCTGAAAATATCTATTCTAAGCGTTGACGTCTGGGCTAAGTTGAGGTCAAAATCCTGGCATCTAGCCATTCCCAACGCCTCATATCTGGATCCACCAAAGTCGCAAAGCCAGAGACCCAAATTCGCGGAGCTTGAAGAGGAGTGGATGAGGGGGTCGCCAGGGTGCAGATCGCTATGGATTACGCCTCGGCTGAGGTCTCTTTGTTCGTTTAAAATCTGCCGTTCGATGGAGTTTCTCTTTCAACATTCAACACTTGACCAGGCTTTTCGATGAATACCGGCTTGACTCGGAGAAAGGTGGCGGCGGAGCTTTGGAAAGCCCAGTCCGGAGAGTCACTCTATTGAAACGGCCGCCTAAATATGACGGGAGAAATTACCAAGAAACAATCAGCGTGTAATGCAGGTCGTTGTTGGCCAGGATTGCTAGCTTGCGACTTGTGAGGTAGTAATCAGGGGTCGAGCACGGACACAAGTTTCTCGGGGATAACAATACATGGCACTTCATAAAAGCAGAGCTAGGACTACGAGCATCCCGATCTCAAGGCCGTGGATATTACTATGACCGTCGGCCATCAAAATGATGGATGTATCCGCATCTCTCGTGTTTGAACCAGCCTCATTATCTCCAAGTGCGTTCGTGATGGAAGAAACCCGTCGCAGGCCGTTTAATTGTTGGTATATGAAAGTATTAGAAACATTTAAATTCGCCATTCCGCCAGAAACCCGACCGCGACTCAGCTCCGCTCCCCTCGACCGAGACACGGCCGTGACATCGGAAGAAAAAACAATAGTCTAAATCATGAAGATTGGTGGTTTAGTCACCAGCGACCCGCCGGATTCTCGTGGTCCAACTAGAAACCATCATCCGTGGGGATATATAAGATGGGTAAGAAATTGTCTCCGAAATCTAATGAAAAACTCTCTGGATTTCCTTCTTTCCTCGTACCAGCATTCTGCAAGCACCGTTTTGTAATTCCAATTACCAAATATCATCGTCACTCTTCACCATGGTCAATGTCGGCGTCTTGGGCTCCAGCTTCCTCATCCTCTTTCGGTCGGCCTTGGTTACCAGCGAGGGTGTTACGGGGACGCAAGGCGAGAAGGGCTGGTACGGCGAGTATGGCACGGCAGTCCCGGTGTACGGTGTCATGGCGCCTCTCGGCGAAAGCGGCGCCCTTTCGAATACGGTTTGTTTGGTCTGCGTCGATTGAACCGATGGTGATGTAAGGGCTGGTTCATAGGCACGGAGCGGCAAAGAACCTCCGGTGCGGACAGCCGACGGAGCATTGGGCCGCGAGAAGCTAGATCCAGGCTTGGGCGAAGATGGAAGGTTGAAGGATGTTTGACTGGGCTGCGGAGAAGTCGGAAGACCAAATGTTTGCTGGCCCGGCCTCGGCGAAGCAGGGAGGTTGAAGCTCTGTTGGCCCGGTCTTGGAGATGCCGGCAGCGATGGGAACCTATTCACACCTGGCTTCGGCGACGACGGGAGGCCCACGAGAGGCGTCTGCGAATTGTCCGACACTGCCGAAGTCGGATCCGGCTCGGTTGGGACCGACGACGGGTTTCGAGAGTGGTTGGGCTTGATTCCAGGAGAAGCGAGCCCCCCAAGTCTCTCGTCAATGCTCTGCGAGCCGTCGGGCGAATAGTCGGGTGTCAGAGGCTGGTATTGGGCAGTCGACCTGGCCCGGAATGGAAGCTGGTCTGTAGGAACCGGCGGCGGCGGGGCCGGTGCATATTGCCGGGGCGGGATGGTGTTCATTTCCTGCGATTCCCGCGGGAACGTGCCAGACATCGGCGTCATGATAGGCGACGAAATGCTGACGGCTTGCACCTTGTTCTTCTTAGGCGATCGCAAGGCCGAGAAGAGCGACGATACTCTTGAGCTGTGCTTCTCAGGCTCGGCTGACAGGTTCAGAGCAGCTGGCTTCACCCTTTCCTTCTTGGAGGTAGTGGTGCTCGAGGTCGATGGCCGCGACGGAGCAACCCAGCCTCGTGGGGCCGGAGCCGCGTGCATGGGAATGGGCGGGGCGTCGACGCCCTTCAGCTTGGCCTCCTCATGCTCAAAGGCAAACTTATACATCTCTTCCAGCTGTGATTGCGCCATCTGTCTATCCTTTTCGACCACTGTCTGGTCGACCGACTCGTCGTATCCTAGCGGTGACCGTGTTGTCGAGGACGGAGACGGAAGAATGTACTGCGCTCGGGACGGTCCAGGCGCTTCTGTTTCGAGCGTCAAGCCAAACTCTGTGCTTTGGTGCGCCGCGTGGACGGGCCAGGCGTCAGGGTGCTGATAGGCGTCAGGCGAGTACTCTCGCTCGACCCCGAGGGCAACGGGGCTCCGGGGAATGCTTCGAGTAAGACTTGTCGGCGAAACAGGAATTTCCTGCTGTCCTTGATATTGTTGCTGCAGCTGCTGCAGCTGCTGTTCTTTCCAGTGCTCTGGGTACTCCTCAACTGGAGGCGGCTGGGGCGGCTGGAAAGACTGCTGGGGTTTGTCGACGTTGGCAAGAAACTCGTTCTCGTTCTCGCCTGCGGTCAGATGCTCTCGGCGTCTCTTGGATAGAAGAAGAAGAGCGGCGGCGACCAGCACCAGCGAGACGGCGTACGACCCAACGATGCCTCCGATCTGAGCCGGGAGGTATTGGTTGGCGGCAGTCGGCTTGAGGTCAGCAGGGTCGTGTACAGCTCCGTCGGCGTCCTCGCGAGCTTCGAGAACAGAGGGCGAAGGTACTGCTGAGCAAGTCTTGATAAATAATGAAAGAGATATCAGCAAAGTTGGAGAAGCCAAAGTTGAGGCCAGCCGCGAGTTATAAGAAGGGAGTAGAGAGCCGAAGACCATGATTGTCCGGCGAGTGTTTCGACTTGAGGGCGTTGAGGGCCGCGTTCCGCTTCGGGAGCTGCCCGGGGTGATCCTTTGGCCGTTACTGAACGGTCATTAAGCCCTTGTTCATGCGGCGCTTTCGGGGGAGAGGCGAAACACCTTCTGCTTGGAAAGTGGCATAAAAAGAGAAGGGATGGACTTTTGGCGATACACTGGGCTCAGAGAGTATTTAGCAACAGCGGCTGGTGATGTTCAAAGTGTGAGAAGATAGGCGCTGGTCGTGTGAAATGAAATCTGACTTGCCAGATTCCCTGCCTTACCCTGCGCCCAGCCCCACGGTGGGGAGAGCCCTTGTCACTCTGAAGGCGGCCTTGCTAGTGTGAAGGACAAGACACCGGTGATTTACCACCGCTGCCAGCATACTCGCATAATAGCGCATGGCGACAGATTTGGGCAATTCGACCAGCTTAGCGACCAAAATTGGAAGATGGCGCCCGGCGTGCAATGTTGGTCTGCAATGAAGACGGGTGGTAGATGAGTTTCTGCAGCCTCTGGTTGGTCAGACCCGAGGAATCACAGGGGTTCTCACTTTTTCTAAGCGCCCACCCTGGGGGCTGGGCTTGTGATTGGGCGGTGAAGAGCCGGCACCCTGCAAGCCGACAACATTTCCCAGCACCCCCTCCACTCCTCGTTGGACGCGAGTCACTTCTCCACTTCCTGTCGCTCCAGACACCCATGGAATGCGGTCGGGCAGCCCTGGCTGGCAAAGTTTTCAACCCCGCCGAGCCTGCCGTCATCAGCTATCTAACCCTCCCGCTGCGAACGCTCGGGTCCCTTGCACCGGAAGCCCCCAATGGCAAGACAAACTCTTGAAAAAGGCCTCTGATTCCCCGAGCCATTATGCTGTGACGTTACGGGCCCCTTGATGAGATATCCATTTTTAGTGTAGGCCCGATCTTTCGGCCGGTGTCGAGAGCGAACCTGAAGAGCACATCTCGAGGGATCTTCTCCTCGGTCTCGTGGAACTTCTCTCGTCTTGAGTAATTCGTCGAGCGGTATCGAAAAACTACCAAGGAGCTCCATGCCGTAGTTCTGTGATCGCCTATCGCAATTTGGATGTGACAGCCGTGCCGGTAGGCTTATTTGCTCTTAGCTAAAGCTAGCATTGGGTGAAATGTGACAGGGATTTTGGTTGGGGTGCTCGTGCATTCTCCTGGTGATAACGACAGCACCCTCTTAGTACCCATCCCATGCGTCACATCTCGACACAAGTCCTGGTTCTCGAGATTGGTCAAAATAATCCGAGCTGATTGTGTCGCGGTCGAAAATGTCGACTGTGGAAGTTGATTCCATTCCGCTGAGGGTTGTGCTCGCCGATGGCTTGTGCTCGCCAATGGCTTGATTCAAAAGACCCTCCAACAGAGACGAAGGTACTATTCTTCCTGTTACTTGTCCGTACCTAGCCTGCGTAGGTAGTGAGAGGTACCCAGTCAATGATCTACCTCCGACGCATGTCATCACAGTGGGATCTTTGGCTCAATAGCGGGGCTGGACCATGAGGATCGCATCTGTGCGGAAGGCACGACTACCTCGTATTTCTACCCCTCACTCTTCGGTGTCAGAACTGGCAGTATTCGTAGAGCTCGTCATGACAGCCTAGGACCTGCGATGCGTCGCGCAGATGTCACCTGGCTTTCGACAACAAGCCGTGGAACTTGTCACTACCGCAAAGAAGCTCGCTCATGGTTGTTTCAAGCGTACAGTACCTTGCAGGAAACCGCGCGCGTGGGTTGGAGTGTGAACAACCATCCAACAAATTGACTTTGCGCGGCGGGAAGCTGCAATGCACAAGTGTGACTATTGAGCGCGCGCAACTCTCAACGACGACTTGCCTGTGAGCCAAAACTTCCCCTTTCGAATCGTGAATGTCGTTGCTTCTTCGCCTGGCAACCCCAGCCAGAGGGTGTTACTTGGACCTGTCCCTTTGGGATGAAGACTTGGCTCTCAACAAGGAGGACTGGATCGGGGCGCAAACACTCGGAGAATCTGCGTGCCTTAGGAAGAACGCCGACAAGAGTACCTCGTTGGCGTAGTTTGACGTTTGGGTTTCTTGCCTTGGGAGGAAATGATGCCGCGCTCGTAGGGTTTTGCTCCGTTGCTGTCGTCCAGCAAGCTCGAGATGGAAATTCCCCTTCTTTCAATAAGTCAGTTCTTGTCGGTTATTACATTGACCGAATTCTTGACTGAGCCGCTCGTGCTTTTCCTCGACCTTGATCAAATGCGATGGCGGTTTGGCGGAGATCTGAGACTCGGCAGCTGGCATCCAGCTGGCGGCTCAACAGCTGGAAATTTGCGCCCGCCCACCCGAGTCCCGAAACGGAAGAATCCAAACAAAACCTACCCAACCGCGTTTATGGGAGTGAGACCGCGTTATTACCATAGCCACCAAACTTTGTTCAGACTTTAGGTTGGGTTCTAATAGTACGTATTTCGTACGCGTGAAACTCATCACTTCATGCCGTTTTTGAGGGTTTCCCCTTAAACCATGAGAAACAACCCCCATATTGACACGGGCAGTTCCTCGAAGGCAACATGAAGGGAGCCTCGACCGGATCCAGCTCTGCCACCGAACATGCAATCCTCAAAGGTCTCAACACAGCCCAGCGCCTCGCCGTCATCTGCAAGGCAGACGTTCTTGCCATTCTTGCCGGTCCAGGAAGCGGAAAGACGCACACTTTAACTGCCAGAGTCGTCTGGCTCCTCGACCATGTCGGGTTCGAGCCTCAGGATGTCATAGTGGCTACCTTCACCGTGAAGGCGGCCAAGGAGATGAAGGAGCGCATCACCAGAATTCTGGGCGAGGAACGGGCGAAGAAGATTGTTTTGGGGACGTTCCACAGCATTGCGAGAAAATACATTGCCGCGTACGGCGATCGAATTGGCATTCCGAAGAAGTTCTCTATCGCCGATGACTCGGACACAAAGGCAATAATCAAGAGGATTCGCGAGCGGCTGGGACTTAATAATGTGGATATTTCGGCAGCAAAGGAATGGATTAGCCATAGGAAAGTGCGAGGACCACAACCCGTCAAGGCATTCAGCTTGTCTCAGGCTCAGAATAGGGCACAGTTCGACGAGAACATGGTAAGAATCTACACCGAGTACCAGGATCACTTGGAGCGATCCGACCTTCTAGACTATGACGATCTTCTTGTCAAGGGGGTCGAGCTTTTGGAGAGATTCCCCGGATGTGTAAAGAACGTCCAGACGGTTCTCATCGACGAGTACCAGGACACGAACCATATACAGTTCAAGTTGATGAAACTCTTTGCTAGCGCTCGGGGAAGAATAACCATCGTCGGCGATCCGGATCAGAGTATATACGGCTGGCGGTCGGCCGATCTCAAGAATTTCGAGCACCTCTTTCGGGACTACCCTGATCACGTGCGCATCGCTCTTGAAGAAAACTACCGGTCCTCCGGCTCCATCATTCAGTCTTCCTTGGACGTGATTCGTCAGGATGGCGAGCGGATCGACAAGACACTAACGCCAACCCATCGTCACGGTATACAACCAGTCCTGCGGAAGCTAAAGACAAACACCAGCGAGGGTGACTGGATTGTGGAGGAGCTACAGCGCATTACCACACTGACCGGGGGCATGCTGAAATATCAAGACTGTGCGATTCTTCTGAGGTCAGCGTACTTATCTCGTCAGGTGGAATCTGCCCTTGGAAGGGCTGGTATTTCGTATCGAATGATTGGTAAGTTGGTAAGCAGTCACTCGACGAGCGCTTCTAACTCGGCTAGGCGGCCTTAAATTCTACGAGCGCTTTGAGATCAAGCTGCTGCTCGACTATTTACGAGTCATTTACCAGCCCGACAACAACGATGCCCTAGTCAGAATCATCAACACCCCGAAGCGCGGAATTGGAGAAACCACCATCAAGAACTTGCTGGAGGAGGCCGAGACAGAAAAGAGGAGTCTCTGGAATATACTGTTTTTGCAGTTCAGGGGCAACAAGCGTCCCTTAAAGACCAAGCTCGTCAAACCCGGGCCTCAAATGATTAGTACCAGTCTAATTCGAATCATCTCGGGACTCCGACATCGACTCGAGCGGGCTGAGCATGACACGCTTGGAACGCCTTTCTCCCTGATTGACTTGGTCGAAGAGTTGGTCCGAGAGCTCGATTTCATTGAGTTTATCAAGAAGTCTTACCCACAGGAACACGAGGGGCGATTGGCCAACATCCAAGAGTTCATGACCTTGGCTGGGGACTTTATGCGGGAGAATCAGTTTGAGGAAAGTCTTCCAGAAGTTGAAGGGCTGGATCAAAGAGCGGAGGGAGGGCTCCTGGGAAAGTTTTTGACCAACGTGGCCCTGGCGACAGATGCGCAGACAGGGGAGTCGGAGGATTTATCATCGACCGTCACCATCTCGACCATCCACGCCGCCAAGGGACTTGAGTGGCCCGTTGTTTTTGTTCCGGCCGTCTACAATGGGTCTTTACCTCACGCCAGGTCCGAAAATGACGACGAAGAACGCAGGTTGCTCTACGTGGCCATGACTCGAGCTAAGGCGCTGCTGTACTTGAGTTACCCCCTTCACAAGGCGCAGCATGGAAACGACGCGGCGCCTTCTCAGGATACTCAGTTGACCTTGTCGGACTTCATCCCGGCAAAAATCGCTGCCAGTTTACGGGCCAAGGGTCCTATGTTTGAGCAGAAGATGGTGAATGAGATGGCCAAGATTCTTGGTAGGGAGGCACCATCGCTCAGCAAGGTCTTCCGCGAGCTGCCTACCAACATCCCTTTCAACCCGAACGACGAAAACTATCCCGTTGACCCAAACGATGTTAAGAGGGGTCCAGGCGGGTCGCATTACTACGAAGGTCAGCATAAGCGGCAGAGGATGTATTCATCGCAACCCGCTTTCGCCGGCCAGGGTAACGGTGTGCCGTGGCAGAAAGACTATTCTACCACGATGGAGAAATCGTCGGGGTTTACCGTTGCTTCAACGACGCTTCCCGGATTCACAACTGCCGGGGCACATCGTGTCGCAATAGCGGCTCACCCTCCCTCAGGACCTCATCGAGGCACTGGAAACGGCCGGGGCCATCCCAAAGGTAGAGGGCGAGGCCAACCACCTCCCGGTACGAGGAGTCTGCTTGGAGCTGGCCGTGGTCAGATGAAGGTTCCAAGCCAAGTGCAGCTACCTGTGCCACGGATAGCCGACCCTGGACAGGTTCAGATGACCTTTAACCGCCCCCTCGATCAGGCTTCCATCATCGAAACTACCAGGAGGGGACTCCAAGACGTGAGAAGGCGCGTGCAGGCGCGGGCAGCACAGCATCAACAGGAAGCCAGTATCTCGAAAACGGCTGCCGCCAACTACCCCGGATTCTCAAGCCCGCCAAAGGGTGAGCCTGCAGCTCCAGACAAAGCAGACCAAGAAAACCGTCCCTCTGAGCCATCAGAGCGCTCTGCCGGCTGCCTGCATGCTACGACGATGTCAACAGTAAAAGGACCCGCAAGTAGTGTCATCAGTCGTCCGCCAGGTCTTGCTCGGGCTGGAATGCCTGTCATGACTCCGCTGGACAAACTCAGGAAGCCTTTCCAGCCGCTCAGTGTTGCGAGAGGCGGAAATGGCCATGGCCCTGCTCAGGGCAATACGCATAGAATTAAATAAATTTGGGCCTGTACGATAATTATTGTGGAGTTTTCCGTTCGGGCGTTGTTTACTATGGCGCAGTTGGTGGATTGGCATTAGACTAGCAAGTTTTAGATATCCTCTCACGGCGAGTTCAAAGAGTATAGAAATAAGAATATGACTGGATTCGGATGCATTTACCTTCTAGAACATGCTAGTTGACATTGGGGTTTGATGACGGCCATAATGTTAAGGCATAACTCCATAACGGCTCCGCGTAACGGGCAAGAGTCGGATTCCGGAAGGCTCCCGACAACGAAGAACAAATAAAAACGCGACTTGACAACCTCTTCAATGTTGACAGCCTCGGTACAGTCTCGTCTCGATAGAATGCCTTGGGATTCAAGCGGACGACCAGTTCAAAAGTCGTGCCTCCTGCCTATTCTTTCCAAGGCGAGCATTGGTCATCCTCCTGTCCGTCAATCCTACATTACCACACGTGCGTTTGAAGCCCACAGTGGTCATGCTCAGCTCCATGACGACCCCGACAATGCGAAAAACAGCAGCAATGCTTGGCCGGCGACAGCAACGCGTCGCGCAATTCTCCACGACGAGGCACTTCCTCAACGCAAGCGGCACGAATCCGGAGCTGCCCAAATTTAATCTCAAGGACGTCACGTCAAACCCGCGGACGAGGCGCTTCCTCATCTTCACGCTAGCGGGGCTTGCTGGCATCGAGACCTACTTCTGGTACACCATGGGGCCGAAGATGTGGGGAAGGAAGAAGGAAGGAGAGGTAGAGGGAGAAACGTCGTGATCACGAGGGATGAGAATTATCGAGAATTTAGATTGTGTTGACGACTAGATCTAAGGCTTTGACGGGCAGCATGCAGGAAATACCCCATTCAACGGTGACAATCTCAACAGCGAACGGTCAGATAGCGAACGGTCAGATACAGTGTGAGGGAACATAGCGATGCCACTCTTTAAGATCATCCCCCATCAATAGAACCAAATCCCCCCAAATTTCCATTTCAAGGAGCCCCGCATCGCTGCGATCCACAATCCGGACCAAGTCTGCCGCATTAATCAATCCAAGAAAGAAGAAGATCATCGTCATTGATCGCGATTTTTATGACCTCCAGAACGCTGTCGATTTGCAGCCTGTCACTCGCTGCACGAAATTGGGCGCTAATCTTGGCAACTTCACGTTATCCTCCCGCCCACGCCACCTTACCACATCGAGAACCCCGCAAATTCATGGCTGGCATTGGTACTGTTGCCCACCTACCAGGTTCCTGCAATCAGTGATGAGATCAGGGCGAGATCGGCCGCCGTCCAATGAGAGAGCCGAGGTGAGGCTGGCGTTGAGCCTCTTCTGACACTGGAGCAAGCCCCACTGCGGGACATTTCACTCTTCAAGAGATTCGTTTATTGGGGGGTTTTCATCGATTTTAGTGGGGAGTGGCGACTTGTTTTCCTGGGCACTTGATGGTGTTCTTCCGAGAGCACCGCGAACTGAAAATGACGTTCTCGCTGCTTCTCGAACTCAACTTAACTCGACCGTCCTGCTCTAGCACGATGCAAAAACACCGTATCGAAAACCCAAGATGCCTCCTACTGGGCGACCAGTATTGGCGAAATGGAACAGGTGAGGGTGATGGTTGGATTTCAAGCTCACGAGGCGTAGGTCTAGCTTGCTAGCGCTAAGCCGACCCAGGAAGTCCCCCGGAATGAGAATTTTGAAAGGGCGCAGACCGTTCCGGGTGACCTTCCCCACAGAGGACTAGAAGTTTCAACATTTCGAAAGCAAGCCAATCGATAACAGCCAGGCCGACAAGCAAGGAAAAGGATATTGGATACTGGGTGGTATCCTATTTGACATGCACTGGCACCCTACAGTCTCTACCACACCATACTATTTGTGGGGAAGAAATACCGGGACTTTTGCCCAATGAGGGTGCCGCGGTTCTCGTCGGTGGAGACGCAACATTTTGCCTCCATGTGAAAGCGACGACCACGCGCAGCCACACATGCAAGTTCGTCCGTGTTTTACTGCTAATACGGCCCTCCTTTTTACGTCACTTGCCGCTGTCAGTTTTCTGTGTCCGGCGGAATGGATCGGTGGTGGCATCTATGTCATGTTCCCACGATCTATTCATCCTGCTGACTTCAAACCGGACATCCGTGGCAATTTCTTGAACAAGATTCCACCCTCAAGCAATGGTCTAAGAAGCATGAGTGACCTCGGCCGAAAGACCTACGAGGCCGGACGAGCTACAAGGCCGACGCTGTGGTTGGACGGCCGGGTGCAAACCGCTAACACCTTGGTAATTACGGATCCCCAATGATTCGGCCGAGTTGTCATAGTCTTTCCGTTCCATGTGTCGATGGGTCTCAGGGGCCATCGCCCTACAAATTGGCAGAAAAGAGTATCCCACACCGTTCCCTGAAGGACGGCGTTTTCTCTTTCGGTATGGCCAAAGGCAAAGAAAGAGCCCGGTTCGGTTTAATTACCTTGTGCCGGGTTTGGTTCGGTTGGTTCCTTTTCTTTCCCATTCATATGAAGGCGCTAGGCTCGCCTAGTCGTCTCGAGAGGAGCGAGTGCTCGTCGATATAATGGGAGGGACCAAGTTGTCTCCATTATTACCGTTTCTTCATCTCCTTTGTCCAGTCTTCGCTTGCTCGGAGACCCCCATCTTCACTACTCGAAACGCACCAGACTCCAGCCCGTGACGGTTGTATCTAGCGATTCCTTCCTTTCACTTGTTTTGCTCCATCCCTCCCACCCACTCACGGCCATCCACCAAGATCAAATCTCCCCGCTTCATACAGGCGCACGAGATCTCGATATTGCATCCCTAGATGCGAATCATCACGGTCCTATGCCTGTCCTGGGCCGCCTACGCCGACCTTTGTCTCGTTCGTCATACACGTGGCGGGTCGTATTGTGTGCAGTCTAGGGTACGCCTTTTGGTACACTCGTTCATATCCATGGTCAACTTATAAGGCCCAGGAGACTGTTCTGTGGTTGTTTGTGTGCTCCTCTTACCACACCTTTCCTCGCCTCATCCAACTTGGGGGACTTCTTAATACTAACTCCAACCATGGGCGCGGCTTCGACATTTGACTCCCCGCGCTCCCGCTCGCGGAGGATATCCTACCTCGGCCTTACAACCTTTCTTTCTCTTCTTTTGCTATCTATCCTCTTCCTCACAACCTCCCAAGCCCGCATTTCCTTTCTGGCGTCCCGAGACACCAACTCAGCACAAGGTCACGCCGCAAAAGATGGGGACGTGTATCTTGTCGGGGCCGGCCGTGCCGACATTACGGGTCCGGTCGTAGAGGTCAACATGGCCGGGTACGCCGACTTGTCGCAATCCGGCACCGGTCTGCGCCAACGACTCTACTCACGCTCTTTCATTGTCGGCGACGTGGACAAGCCATCGGACCGCTTCGTCTACATTATCCTCGACACACAGTCCGGCGACACCGCCGTCCGCCGCGGCATCATTGAAGGAATCCATGCTCTTGGATCGGAGTATTCCGTGTACAACGAAGGGAACATTGCCGTGACCGGCACGCACTCCCATGCCGGACCAGGGGCGTGGTTCAACTACCTCCTCCCGCAGGTCACCTCTCTGGGGTGGAGCCAGCAGAGCTACGAGGCCATCGTGCAGGGCGCCGTCCTGAGCGTGAAGCGTGCGCACAAAAGCCTCGCAGAAGGGTACCTCGACGTCGGCACCACCGAAGTACCCGACGCGGCGATAAATCGCTCCAGATGGGCATATCTTCAAAACCCGGAAGAGGAACGGGCTAGATACTCAGCCGAGACGGACACGGCGATGACGATGCTACGGCTCAGGAGGGCCAAAGACGGGAAGAACGTCGGGGTGCTTACCTGGTATCCTACGCACGGGACGAGTCTTTTGCAGAACAACACGCACATTGCGGGCGATAACAAAGGGGTCGCGGCGTGGTTGTTCGAGAAGGACGTGGACGGCGATGACTCGGCAGCCGACGGCTTCGTGGCGGGGTTCAGCCAGGCGAATGTGGGAGACACGACCCCGAATGTCCTCGGCGCCTGGTGCGATGATGGGAGCGGCGACATGTGCTCCCTCGAAAACAGCACCTGCGCCGACGGGCGGAGCCAATCCTGCCGCGGGCGCGGGCCCGAGTTCGCCAAGCAGGATCTCGGGGTCTCGAGCTGCTACGAGATCGGGCGGCGGCAGTACGCCGGTGCAAAGGGGATCTACTCCTCTCTCGACTCGGTGGGCACGCCTGTCAAGGGCAGCTCCGTGAAGTCGTTCCACTACTTCCACGACATGTCGTTTTGGAAGTTTAGCCTCCCCGACGGCACCAAGGTACAGACTTGTCCGGCGGCACTCGGGTATTCTTTTGCAGCGGGGACTTCGGACGGTCCGGGCGCGGCGGACTTTACTCAAGGAGACTCGGGGCACCCGGATGCGAATCCGCTCTGGGCCGTTGTTTCTGGCCTGCTCCGCACGCCGACGCAGAAGCAGGCCAAGTGTCAGGAGCCGAAGCCGATATTGTTGGATGTGGGGGAGATGCATACGCCGTACGCTTGGTCGCCGAACATTGTGGACATACAGATGTTTAGGGTGGGCCAGCTCGTTATTATCGTCAGCCCCACCGAAGCATCCACCATGGCAGGCCGGCGGTGGCGAGATGCCGTGGGAACAGAAGTCAAGACCATCATCGAGGACGAGCCGATAGTAGTTATCGGGGGGCCGGCGAACACGTACGCCCACTACGTGGTTACGCCCGAGGAGTACGACGTGCAGCGGTACGAAGGGGCCAGTACGTTGTTTGGGAGGTATGAGCTCCCGGCTTTCATCAACCTTACCGTCTCGGCGGCGGGCTACCTCTCCCCGGATTCGACCTCGCAACCGCCGAAGGGACCGAGCCCGCCCGACAATCGGAAGAATTCGCTGTCCTTCATCCAACCCGTTGTGCAGGACAGCCCCGGCATTGGACGCTCCTTCGGAAAGGTCCTAACCCAGCCGAAGAAGAGCTACACTAAGGGCCAGGTCGTGAACGCGACGTTCGTGGGCGCCAATCCCAGGAACAACTTGAGACTTGAGGGCACGTATGCTGCGGTTGAGAAACAAGGCGGTGACGGAAAGTGGGAGCGTGTGAGGAGTGATTATGATTGGTTCTTGGTCTTCTCGTGGAGAAGGACCGAGTGGTTGACGGGGCAGAGCGAGGTCGTAATTAGTTGGGAGACGGAGACGGACGCGGAGAGTGGGAAGTACAGGATCAAGTATTATGGTGATTCGAAGAGTTTGTTTGGGAGCGTGAGTGGATTTGAGGGGACAAGTAATAGCTTCACGCTGAGCTGATGCTTTAAAAGGAAAGTACTCGGTGGTTTCCATTTGTATATATATGTATATATTGGAGTTTGCATCTCCTGTACATTACCGTTTACTGGACCTAACATCTAATATCTAACTAAGAGCTTTCTTGGTAGCAGGGTCATTGGCCACCTGTAAAATATCAAGTTTGTTCCACCCCAGCTGGAGATGGCTCAGCAGGCGATGCCATATAGCTATACACGATTTCGTTCAGTCAGTTTGCAGTAGACATAGACTAGCTAGACAGAGAGTCTGATCTCCATTCTATGAAGCCGCGAGCCTTCCTGTCGCCCGAAAACGCCGAAAGTTTAAAGTGCTAATAGTCCATGTGAATTTCAACAGGCAGCGTAATGGCGCAAAAAATGAATGCACAGGGTTTCTTGAAGAGTAGTAGGAGCCATACTCTAATGTCTGCTAGGTTTGGCTTCCGTTGCCCGTTGAGTCACAGAGACCGTTGGCCGTTTATTTCTTGTTTATCCCCGTTGCGACCATCCCTCGCTAGACGACCCCCCCAGTTTTTAAGGCTTTCGTCTCTCTTCCTAGATTGAATGTAAGGATAAAAAAGGATAAAGGGAATAAGAAAAAACGACTCGATCAGGGGAGAGTGGAGGAAGTTGAATCATGACGAGAATGTATGCCGCTAAGCGGAGTTGAGAGGGAACGGGGGAGAAGTGACAAACCATAAGGAGCGGATTTTACCCTATGCGGGCGAACCTGTAGATAATTAAATAGCTTAGATAACCCTAGCCATGCCCAATAACTACGATGGCATTTTACCCGATGTAAATTGTTCAACCTATCCCAAATAAGGGAATCTAGCCTTAGAAAGGTGGAGATAAAGGTGAAACAAAAGGAGTTTGTGATGCGATGAAAAAGATGAACACTATCCTGGATTCGAACCAGGGCCCTTCCTGCCAGATGGTAGGACGCTCTACCACTGAGCTAATAATGCTACTCTTCTTTTGTGTAGGGTATAAACGTAACGTTTCCTACAAAGACAGAAAACAAAGGACCAGTTGAGAGATTGGAAGCCCGGGCATTCAGGCATCAACCTGTTGTGGCCTCGATCTTCTGACGTGGAGGACTTGATCCTAGTGGATCGGTATGTTCTATGCTCACACGGGAGATGGCTGTACTCCATAGAAGAGCGAGAAAAGCAGTCTGCGGGATTTTATGGTCCAGTCGCGTCAAGGTCGTCCAATGATAGGTTCAAAATATCCTCCATAGGCTGTGCATCCCTCCGCAAGAAACTGTAGCATGAAGATTTACAGATGGAGAGTCTCTTGGTACGGCGATGATCCATTTGCGATACCATACCTAAACTATCTATACAGGGATAACTGCGACACCCTTTCCTCCAGCCACCGGGAAATGACTTGTACTCCAGTCGTGTTAGGCTGCAACCCGGTTTCCTGACCAACATCGACTAACTGTACCCTCTCCTCGACAAACGTGTCGGGATCCAAATCCAACCCTTCTTGCAGCGTCTGCTGTCGCTGCTCCAATTCCAGCTTTGCCACGTTCCGACGTAGCAGCTCCACAAATTCCACGGCCTGGACGTGAAAATGGTGGCCCTTCGGCTTCGTGGCCCTTCGACGGGAAGCTTTCTTCGTTGTCCTTTGCGGATATGGAGGCTGGCTGTATAGCAACAACGACTCCGGGATTCGCTGTCCCGAGTGTGGAGATGGAAATGTAATCGGCATTCGTCTGGGGGGTTTAGATATGTCGACTACCATAGGATTATATCCCGGGTCGGATTTTGATGCAAGTTCATTGATGGCAGTCGCGAGCTCATGAGACCGGGTAAAGGACTCAGGGACATGGAGGCCTGCTGTTTGGAAGAAGAGGGCAGGACTAGCAAAGTCATCGAAGAGGTTGGATGGCTTGTGGAAGAGCCCGGGCATCTGGTCTCTAATGGTGTCGAAGAGGGTTCCTAGTGATGGCGGAGAGTCGGCCCCGGAGAAAATTTCCTCCATTTTCTTGGTGGTCTTTCGTTTCGGTGACTTGTTGACCTTGTGGTCGGGGAGGAACATAGTCCAGTTATAGATGCCGTTGTACGCGATGAGACCCCTGACCGGGAACTTCTGTGAACTCCTGGACTCGGAGAGGGCAACCGACGACGCAAGGCTAGCACCCAGGTGGGATGAGTACATTATGACGTCTCTGGTGTCGGAATCCGTAGGGCGGAGGTTCTGGACTATCCAGTCATAGCCGGACATAACGTCATGGAGAGGTGTCGGCCAGTGCAAGGGCGTGTATCGGAAGTCCCGGTCGGCGGACTGGTCTTCAGGTGCCCAGCGGTAGTGGATGACTGCGGTGGGGTACTTCTTTAGGAAGTCGGGGAATTCATATGTGCCTGTTGTAGGGAATGGGGGAAGGTGTATGAGGAGTGGTGTTGATGGTGTGTGATTTCCGAGGTTATGAAGCCTGCTAGGGTGGTCAGAGGAATTCTAATTGATGAATTTCACGATTGAAAAAAAACGTACGAAATAGGAATTCTTCCGGAGGACCTGCACATAACCTCGGCGGTCTGGATTTCTGATCCCGTGCTGAGCCATCTTCGCGTCTTCTGAGTGGACGAAGGCAGGCTCAACAGTAGCTGCACCGCTGGTCTAACCCGCAAACAGAAATGTCGAAGTAATCCTCCCATCTTGACTCACCATAAGGCTACGACCTCCAGTCGCTTCACTGTCGCTTGATGCGCATACCACCCGATTCGCAGAGAAGGCGCAGTAATGGCCAAGATAGGGGCGAAATCATGACATCAACCTGAATCCTAACCCACTCTTGATGTCCCAGGACCCTCAAATTTCTCGATCACGTCGTTTCCGGTCCCCTATTTGCCTGGTCACATTGTCGGCTGCCAAATTCCTTCGTCGCGACTACAGACAATTGGCCGGCCGCTAGTAGAATGGCGGTAAGGTTTTACGCCTAACCTTGCATGTAGAAGCTTTTGAGGGTTAGGCTCGAATATGCGCGTGGTGTCTTCTATCTAGCCTGACAATCTCCTGGAATGGGATCTTGAACCTTGCTTTGTTCTGCGTGGCTGGGAAGAAAATTCTTCCACCTCAATGTCACGTGCGGAACAGGCTGTGGTGCGCGAAATTTCATTATACTCTTTGCTGGGTGAATACTCTGTAGGTTCTCTCCTCTTACTATAAGTGGCCCCGGCCTTCTCGCTCTTTCTTGTCGATTTTCGTTTGTAGCAGTTTCCTTTCGGCCGTCACTACCTGCTCAAGATCTCGCGTCCACTTGACATCTGAAGCGCACGTGGATTGTTCGTGCTGCACCCTATCAGTTAAGAGCCTGATTGGTGATTGGTCGAACCAAGTGCTTCCTGGCCGGATAAATTCAAAGCGGGTAAACAAGGCTTTGGACTCGACAAGTACATTTACAAAGCCGAGTATCTCTTAGTGATGAAGATCCAGAGCACAGGGATTCAACGAGATGAAAATATTGGAAGAATAAACCGGCCACGATGGAGAAATGGAGAGAAATAACTGGGTTATTCGCGGCAAGGAGAGCTCCGTTCCATTCGTAGCAATGCAGGGGGCACGAGATGACGCCCATGGCCAATGTACCCGTACGTCTCAGGGTCTCATGCACCACAGTGGTTGGTACAACCACCTACGTCATTGTTCCAACCCCGGTCACCCCTCACGAGCACGCATCCGCACCCGTAAAGAAGGCAGGATATTTTTCCTATCCGCAAAGCAAAGTGTCAAGAATAACAAGATGGAGAAAAAGGCGCCGCAAGGTCTGGCTTCTAAGTTGATCCTAATCGAGCTTAGTTTCCTTCCCTTAGACCCCGAAGTATTTAATCGCTTCTCCGTAACGATTCCGTCGGAGCATCTTTCAATTGAATTCGAGACCACCGAAAGCTCCCCACCACGGTGACTTTTTGGAGACAACTGGACCAGGTGACCTCGAACATCCGCGGCATTCCATTCACGCGCGAACCAACAGGCGGCAACCGACGACTTCGATGCCTGCCCGGCGCCTTCTTCACCCGATAACGTGAAGATATCGTCAAGTCCGATCACGACTGTAGACTCGACGAGATGGTTTTCAACGATGCGGCGGGCGAAAATATCGACAGCCATGTCGGTGAGCCTGAGACCGAGATCAGGCCCAAGAGCAAGATGGAGAACGACAAGGCACATCTGGATCCTAGGTACGCCAGTTTCTAGACCAGCAACGACCAACTCGCCACAAAATAGCTAACAGTTGGATCCTCCACAGTCGCTGGTGGTTCGCCTCTTCGGCGTTTCCCATGATCGCGGGCACCCTAGGCCCTGTGGCTTCTGCGTTTAGTATATGTGCTCTAGTGAGGCCATGGAGGCAGAATGTAAAGGGTTACACGCTAGGCGGGGATACGCCGCCGCCGTTCATAGCAGACCCGCCGTGGTAAGTTGAATAACGCCGAGGAGACTTGTCCGGGACACTTGGTGCAAAATACTAATGGAATATTTTGCAGGCTGTTGATTGTAAACGGCATGCAATTGGTGATCGCCGTTGTGTCAAACGTTTTCCTCCTTCTCGACATGGCGCGACGAGTTCGATTCTCCATTGCTCAACCTATAACCATTGTTGGATGGTAAGTTTGAAGACCTAGAATTAACTTGCGAGAAGGCTCACACATTCCTGGGACAGGTATATTTCCTCGATCTGCCTGATAGCTCTCAACGCGACAGCCTCGGGACCCCTGATGCACCACCCCGTGGACGAGTTCGTCTGGTCGCAAGCGTTTTGGTACGGCATGTGGGCTGCCATTCTCTACTTCCTCGTCGCATCCCTCATGGTCGTGACAGTATACGGCGCATACACGGACCATTACTCCAAGGATTTCCAACTCACGAACAGCCAGAGAACCCTCATGCTTCAGACGGTCATGGTCCTGATTTATATCCTTCTCGGCGCGCTTGTCTTTTCAACCATCGAAAGTTGGCAGTACCTCGATGCTGTGTACTGGGCTGCCGTGACGCTCTTCACGGTCGGTTTCGGTGATTTCGCCCCCTCAACAGTGCTTGGCCGTGCACTCCTGATGCCATATTCTCTCATTGGCATCATCTCACTTGGTCTGGTTATTGGCTCCATCCGTAGCCTGGTACTTGAGCGCGGCCGCCGGAAGCTCGACGTGAGAATGGTGGAGAAGAAGCGTAGCAAGATGGTGAAGACCATGACAAAGAAGGGAGACGACGAAATCCTCAAGCCCATCCGCGGCGAGGAAGGGCCCGAACTGATTGCCAACGTGCCCGAAGAAAAACTGCGTCGGGCCGAGTTTGAGAGGCGCCAAGCCGAATTCAACCTTATGAGGCACATCCAGCACGAGGCGGGGGTCAGGCGTCGCTGGCTCGCTATGGCCGTGTCGACTGGAACCTGGTTCGTGCTGTGGTTGGTAGGTGCCAAAATCTTCATGGAGTTCGAGAAGCCGTACCAAAGCTGGACGTACTTTGACAGTTTCTATTTCATATTCGTCACGCTAACCACCATTGGTTATGGCGACCGCACACCCGTCTCCAACGGCGGACGTTCATTCTTTGTGTTCTGGGCGCTTTTGGCCCTGCCGACCATGACCGTCCTTATTTCCAATGCCGGCGACACTGTTGTCAAAGTAATTCGCGATTCGACTCTGACGCTCGGCAACATCACCATCTTGCCCGGTGAACGGGGCTTCAAGAATGACTTCCGCCGCGTCTTGCACCGGCTTACGCTCGGCTTCCTCTTCAAAGAAAAGGTCAGAAAGACTGTTCCTGGCTTTACTGGCGCGACGGAGACGCTTGAAGTACGTGAGCACCGTCACCAGGATGGAAACAGCGGTGACAGTGACGACATGACGAGGACCTCTACACCTACGTCCCCGAATGCGATACCGCCCCCGCCCGATACTCGCGGCGACGAGGAAAACCCCGCGCAGCTCCGCAGTCCCGCTATCCGCCGCTCTCTGGCTGCAGACCGGGATCCCAACAAACCCCTCCCCGCCAACCCGACGGATTACCACTATATCCTCATTTCGGAGATTGCAGCCGTCACGCATGACCTGAAGTCTTCGACCTCAAAGAATCCGAAGCGCTACACATTCAACGAGTGGGCTTGGTTCTTGAAGCTTATCGGAGAAGACGAGTCAAACCCCGAGACACACCGGAAAGCCCGACCTAGGCAAAATGGATCGAAGGCTAAAATTGGATCGAAACCTAGTCCGAGAAAGTTCTATAGACGGACGTTCACGCAGAAGCTTGAGGAGGAGGGGGAGAAGTGGAGTTGGGTGGGCAGCCAGAGCCCGCTGATGGGGAGCATCGAGGAGAGCGAGTGGATTCTCGAGAGGCTGACGCAAAGGCTGCGGGAGGAGTTGGCGGATCTTAGGAGGAAGGAAAGGGAGGAGAGGACGGGCGAGATGTATGGAGGGGAGGGCGACGAGGGCGACGAGGGCGACGAGGGCGACGAGGGCGACGAGGGAGACGCCGTTGACGGGGAACAGGAGGAGGGTGTGGAGAGGATTGACGAAAAGAAGACGTGACGAAGGGAAGGAAGGGAAGACGCAGGCCAACGAGAACACTTGGGTGGGTGGATAATTTGTGCTGTTCTTTGGATTGAAAAATACCCTTCAGTGTTTTTTTCTTCGGTCAAGAATTGGTGGTGAAGGATTGGCCAACCTAGAGATGTTTGGGGTGAAGCATTTATGACATGATGTTGAGGAGAGTGGTATGTAGCTTGCAAAGTTGGCGTTCTTGGTTCCATTGGATCTACAGAACGGGTAGATCTGTGTTGCACCTCCTGGTTGATAAAGTGTAGCATATCATCTAGACAAGTTTGTATGGGGTTTGATGCGATTACGGTAGGCGATATATCATAGTAGCATCGGCCCTGCCGAAGGGTGAATATAGCAACAACCTTATATACTAAGAAGGGAAGCAAGAAATAAGCAAGGAATGAAAGAGAAAGAAAAATATCAATAATAGCAACGCTAGTCTATTCTATGCCGCCATTCTGGTATCTAATCGCCACACTATCATAGAAACCCCTACACGATCATTTAAGAGTGACCGATTGATACGTTCCACAACGCCATGCTTTTCTAGCAAAACCATTCGCTGATGATGTTTAACCCTCCCGTCACAACCCGTTCTAGTGATGCTTAGCTTTCGAAACCCTTCTCCCTGCCCACACTTACCCCTTCCGTCCCTTCTTCCCCGACCCGGACGCACGCTTATTCCCCCTCTTCGTAGACACAGACGTAGACGGCTCACCGGCATCCAGCCCTCGTTCTCGCATCAACCCTAGTAACTCCTCCATCCGCCCCACCGTCTTGGCCAGCATGTCCACTAGCTCCCCCACCCTCTCCTGACTCTTCCCCTCCCCCTCCTCAGTCCTAGGGAAACGGCCGGCGGTAGTAGCAGCAGTCGAAGCAGCAGAGACGGCGGTCAAAGACTGGTCGGCGTGGGCGCTACTACTACCGGCCGCAAGTCAATCGCCGGCGCCTCCCCCTCTACCCTCTGGCTGTTCGTCCGAGCCGAAGAATAGGCTCCTGTAGGTATTCTTGACCGCCCTGACGAGGGCCTTTTCGCGCCTTTCGAGGTCCTTGCGGGCTTCGACGAGTTGCTTCTCGACGTCCTCTAGGGGCGGAATGAGCGCGGACATGAGCGACGAGGCGGAAATCCTTGCTTCCTTGTCTATTATGGCTGGCCCGAAAATGAATTTCAGGAGCCGGACCGTCTTGGCGTCTCCATCCTCTATGATTTCCGAGATGTAGGGGTGTAGGTCGGGACATTTGCATTTCGGCCGCTCTTCATCGTTCATTGCTGCGAAGTTCCGCGCATGGGCGGCATGTCTGTTCAAGACGCAAAAGAGGCTCGTAATGACTTCGTCGTTCAGGGCTCCCACGACATCTTCCATGCCGGGCACCTCCCCCACATCTGTCTTGCAAATCGGTCCGAGGTTCAGTTTCGGGATGACGTACTGATTCACAAACTGAAGCGCATCGTCGGCACGCAGCTTCATATTATACGAAGCCGGAACCTCAAACCCCCCGCACGAAGAGTATTCCGCTGTCACGGTATTGAGGCGTCCAACTTTTAGGACGTATTGCTCAATCGGTAGAGACGAAAATACCGCCCTCATAGGTTCCCCAGAGTTGCTCTGATGAGCATGCGTGTTATGCGTGTGCTGAGCATGCCTGTGCGGACAGTGGTGGCGCGCGAGGTTACTTTGGAGTTCGAGATACCGGCGCTCCTGCTCCGGAGACAAACCGGAAAGCGCATTCCCGAATGGGGTTATGAGCATGGGACGGTTGCGAGAATCTTTGCTTTCTATGCGGACGGGCATGCCAGTCTTGAGGATTCGGATAGCGTCCGCCGTAATATCGGGGGTTATGGGAGGGTTGGAGACCGTGTCGGCCGCCGGCTTGACGTCTAGAGTCAAGGAGCTCTTAGCTGTCGAAGGGGGAGCCCTTTCAAGGTAGGAAAACAGTGTCTTGATTCCCGGCTTGTCCAGATCGGCAGGGGTAAGGCCAAGGATTTTCTTCACTTGCCACTGAGACGGCGTGGGCGGCTGCTGCTCAAACGGCCTCTCCGGTGCGGGGACCGGCGCAGGCGTCTTTTTAGGCTGCTCAGCTGCGGGAGGGGGAGGCGGAGGTACGTCTTCTTTACCCTTTCCCTTGCTTTTCTTCTTAGAAGACTCGTCCATCTTCTCCTTGGCAGACTCCTTCGCCGCGCCCTTGGAAGATTCGGCCGGCTTCAAGAATTCCTTTGCCTGAGTGATGTTATTATCAGCTTTTTCCGACGACAGCCCAAGCTCGTCGTCGCATATTTTATCTGGCTTTTCGGCGGCTTGCTTCTCCCACTTCTTCTGCTTCCGCTTCCGGCCGACGACGGGGAGATGCTCCGGCTGTTCCTCCTTACGGGTGGCAGCGATCCGCTCAGCCTCCTTCCTACGTTCCTTGCGCCGGAGGCTGGTGGTAGCCTGGATCTGGGGTTGGGGTGAGCTTGTCCGGGATGTCGATATGGTGGCGGAGGCGATGGACGCGGTTTCGCTGGCGGCCTCGCTGGCAGGGGTTTCGGAACGACCCCTTCCACGCACGATGGGGGAATTGGTAATTGCAGTAGCAATTGGAGCAGACGACTCTGACTTAAAGGTGGCGGTTGCGGTGACAAGTCGTAGCGTCCTGTGGCCAACAAGAGGCTTGGTAGAAGCGGTAGATGTTATGTCCGGGTTTGTGTCGGGAAGACCTGGGGCTGCGCTCGACACCGGTGTCGACGATGATGATTCTCCGGCGCTTTCCACAGGGGTAATAGTCGACTCCGTTGTTATCTTGACCTGGGCCGTGGCATAGGCAGCTGGGATGCTCAGACCAGCCGTGGTAGCAGGCTTCCTTGCCTCCTGGTTGGCGCTGTCTTTGGAGGGAGCTTTCCTAGTAGCATCAGGCTTTTCTATAGCAGCCGTCTCAGCAGCCATCTCAGGGACTTTTCCTAGGGCCTTCTCTGGAGCCTTAGGCTTCGCAGCTGATGGCGTGCTGACTCGTTTAGGAACAGTGGTAACCTTTGGTGCGGCAAGGGATCGCGCAACAGGAGTGCTCGGGGATGGCAGTGCCGGAAAGTCTTCATTATTGGCAACCCCTGGAGCTTTGTAAGTGCCAGAAGCTATCTCCTGGGACCCGTTGCTGGACTTCGTCGTGACTGGTTCGGTCGTATGCTTGCTGCTCTTTGTGCTCACGTCTTTCATAGAACCAGTATTGGCAAGCTCATCCTCAGCGTTCGTGACAATGCTCAGACGACTGACAGATGCGCGACTCGCGGGGCGACTAGGAGGTCGACTACCTGAAGGTATAGGCGGGAGTCTCTGAAACGATGGAATTTGACCACTCAGTGACGGTCGAAAAGACCTGGCCGCCGGGTTGGGTGTCAGGGTTGGCGTTGGGGCTCGAGGCGGCGTAGGAATCCTCACAAGATCCGGAGGGAAGGCTTGTGTCGAAAAGAGATATGAGTCCACGTGTGGCGGTGGTGTCGATACGGTACGGGCCCCTTCGTCTAGCCTCTCTTTGGAAGCCTCGTGCTGGGAGATCGTAAGTCGCCTAGCATCAAACTGGAGAAAGTGCTGGTCGCCTGTCGAATCGCTGGAGGCCATGTCCGAAGATCCATGAGGACTTGTTAGGTTCCCTGGAGAGATCCAGTTAGCAATCGGCTTCCGGCTGCCAAAGGTTACTTGCGAGGCCGAAGAAAAAAAAGAAAACAGAGCACCAAGTTGTTTACGACCGCCGTCAGGTCCAACTAGAGCGGGGATTGCTTCGTTAAAACGCCAAGAGAAGGACAGAAATGAAAGACAAGGCTTGTATGTTCAAGAAGGCACGAGCACCAGTCACAAGTTCCCCATCGCCTTCTCCGCAAAACCAGAGCCTCGATGGGGAGCTAATTCGAGGAGTGAAAAAGATGATAAATAAGATTTGGGCGCAGCTGTGCTTGGGCTGCACAAGATATATTTGTCCCCCGTTCGGGGTTTCTGACCAATGGCTAAGCGTAGTTTGCCTATTTGCCTGGTTAAAGTACATGGGGGCTTGCGCAGAGAAGGCGATGAGAGCTTGCCTGGGGTGCCGATGCCGAAGTCCGCCGCTGCGAATGCAAATCCGTTGTTGGTTCTCGTCCCGGAGTCGAGAATTGAATGCCACCGTAACCCTTGCTAACCCTCTTCCTGCAAGTGAAGAAAGAAAAAAAAAACATTTTATGATGACGCCAGTTGCAAAGGTCGAAGCTAGTGAAAGCTCGAGCCTCCAATGCTCTTGATGTTGTGCTCTGTTGCCATTCTCATGCCGCACCAGTGATACGAGAAAAAAGCGAAGCTGGGATGGGAAAGGGGAAGGGAAACAAAAAACAAGTCAGAAACGAAGCAATCCCCGCCCTACTCTTCCCCGACGACGCCCGCAGAAATACATGTTGTGGGAAAGGAAAAAAAGTATCCTATACAATCCGCAAGACCCCCCCGTCCTGTATGAAAACCACAGTCTATGGCTCATGTCCGTGATCCCCTTGACGCCCCTACCATCGAGGGTAGGCATTCGAATTGTACATCATGCTTGTTACAGGGTTGTACCCACCATGAGTCTGGCCCCCATGCATACCCTGTCCGACTCCAGCGTTGCTCTGTGACTGGTGGCCCATTCCGGCCCGCAGGATACTCGGGTCCGCAAGATCTACTAAGCCACTCCCCCCAGAGGAGGAAGTGTTAGCTTGTCTGTGCTTCTTCCCCTTCTTCTTCTGCCTAGGACCAAAGTCTTGGAGTCCTCCAGGTTGGGAACCATAGAGCGACGCCAGGAAGCCCGAAGCAGGAGCTGGGGTAGACGTGGAAGGTGGGTACTGGCTGGAGAAAGGAGATAACGAAAACTCACGCTTTCCTGCATCACCGCCTCGCCCCCGAACAAGATTCTGAAAGCTCTCGTTGTTATCCTTGGGACCTGCGCTGAACGGCGACCCGCTGCTGAACGATCCTTGTCCAAACATATTGGGCGGAGTTCCAGTCGACTTGAGACCTGGAGGCGGTCCAGGGATGCTGCTGGGATAAGCCGGTCCGCCCGTCTGCGACGCAAAGGGCGATGGCATCATTGACTTCTGCTGTGCCATGATGCGAGGGTTGGCCGCAAGATTGACCGAAGTGGATCCGCTGGCATCGCCGCTTGCGAAGCTATAGCGCGACGTCTGGCGGCTGTGGCCTTGCTGCTGAAATGGCGATTGAGCTTGCTGGGCGATGCCAGGTGGTAGGTGCTCATTGAAGGTACTTGATGGGCGCATGAACATCTGCTGTGACTGGGGTGTGATGGTGCGGCTGCCGACAGGATAGACAGACTGAGGACCAAACAAGCTGGCTCTAGCGTCCGGCCTGTGAGCTTCCCGCGTCGGCTGTCTATCTTCAGGCTCGCCTCCTAGTGCCAGGCTGCCGCTGCTTTCGGGCTCGCCTTCCTCCGACGGTTCCCGAGATTCGACTTGCTCTTCCTGGTGAAGCCTGGCACGCGCCTGCACTTCCTCTACCTGCCTCATGCGGGCCCTTTTCTCGCCGCCACGCGGATCAAACATTGGTGGGCCACTGTTGGCAATTTCCTGGTCGGCAGCAGTTATCTCGGGCATCTTCCAATATGCCAGCCTCTTCACCAGCTCAGAGCCAGCCACTGGGTAAATCTCGCCAAATGTGTGATCCGCTTGCCGAGCCGTTTCTGCCTCTGCAACTCTTGCCGTCGGAGGGGCGGGTGCCGAAGGGCCCGCCGTCTGGGGTTCCGTCGAAGATGCAGGTTCGCCGTCCTCCTGGACCGCTTCGGCGGTGACGGGGAGGGCGGTAGACACGGCTGGACTGGGAGCGGCGCCACTGGTAGCCTGGCTTCCGCGACGACTCCGAGGGTTTCTGGCCCAGTTGGCTGATGACGGGAGGGCCGAGTTATCTGCGCCGTTGTCGGAACCTTCTCTGCTGGAGGGTCGGGCCGTGGTTTGAGAGCCTGGGGGGGGATGGGGTTGTGAGAGGGCTGGCTGCGACGATGTGGACGCGATAGACTGTTGTCGTGGGGCGCTGCGTGACGAGCCTGGAACAGATCCCGAGATTGGACGTTGCGTATGGATACTGTTCATAGACGACAAGTCCTGTCTTGAATAGCTGTCTTCTTCGTCACCCCGTTCGTGGAGGAACATGCAACCCCGGTTCGTGCATTGCTCATGTTTCAACCAGGCCGAGCAGTATTTGGTTGTACCAAGCTGGGCTCGAAGGACGCGATCGCCGTTTTGAGACCCATTAACCGCCCGTATGCAGCGCTCTGCTTCTTCGGGTTTCTCGAAGGTAACGTAGACACCTAGTGACGGGTGCTGGCCGTCGTTGCCCTTCCTGTTCGAGATGGAAATCTTCTGTATGTTACCATACTGCCCGAAGAACTCAGGACGCCGCAAGGTTTTGGTCAGCTCGTCTTCGCGGACCGTTGGCGTCAACCCGGTCACATAAACCAAGTTCTTCTGCACGACCCTGACGCCGACCAGGTTCTTGCGGCTCTCTTTTTCGGCCTCGCGTTTCTGGTTCTCTTTCTGCCGTTGTTCCTGAACGCGTTTCTTTTGGTTCTTGGCAATGTTTGCCCTGAAGTCGGCTTCCCTGCTGACGCGGAAAACGCTTGGTTAGAACAGATGGACTGATGTGAAACTCGATGGGAGATATTTATGTGCAGGGTGAAACGTACTCCTCTGGCGTCACGACCTGCCATTGTATTGTCTTCTCGTCGTAAGGTCGTCGGCAGGCTGGACAGAGCCCGTTCATGTTGGTCTTGATATTGTTGAAGCAGAATTGGCAGACCTGGAAGAAGAGATTGGGTTAGCAAGAAGGGGAGGCAACTGATGGTGGGTTTGGCACCTACCTGGTATCCGCAAGGACATGGTCTGAAATTCCGATCGGAGAGATCGAACTCCTCGATACAGAGAGGACTGCCAAAGGCATGATAGTTAGCAGCGCGTCATCGAGTATTTTGGCGGGTCGATAGCGGAGGCGGTGACATTTCGAATGGCAGTGCAGACCGCTGCCAGCTCAGGCGTCGAAACTTACCAGGTATCGTCCTCATCGTCGATAAATGTATCGACCGGCGCCATGATTATTGTGTGATGATGATATTACAAGGTTATTCGTATTTTGCGGCTGTCGTATGTCGTGTGTCGTGTCGTGTGTCGTGTCGTGTGTCTTCGTGAGGGTGGTAGGGTGGCCGGTTGGGAGGTCGATTTTCCGTCGAAAACGATGGAAATCAGGCATGGAGAGGTCGTCGAGGAAATGAAAGCCTTGGAACCGCTGCTAGCTGCCTCTTGAGCAACAAAATCCACTAGTCCCAAAATGGCTAAGTGTTTTTTTTTTGCCAGCTGTGAATCCGGAGGTAACTCGCTGTACCAGGAGACTAGGCACGTGTTTGGTCTCGTGATACTAACCGGGTGGCGACAGCTGAAGTCAGATGGCGCTACGGCTAAATTTCGGCTCTTCTACTCAATTGGAAGCTTTCTGGAACGGCATCAAGCAGCACCTCTCCCTCATGGAGGAGTCTCGAATTTGATCTGCTCAATTGCAACTCTCGCCCATTGGCCGTCCAGCTTCGCGCATCTCACAATGGCAAGCCGATTTTGTCGAAGCAGGGCGTTGGCTCCAGCTCTACAGCCCTCGAGGCCGGTTCTTCAAGCTCACCATAATGGCTCGGCAATGCGCTGTCTAGCCACAACGACGGCGAAACAATATGTCGCGATGCCGAAGGACGTTCAAAATATGCGAGACGCTCCGAGGGAGCCACAAGGACCGCTCAAGGCACCGCTAGTGAACCCGGCCGACAAGTACGCTTCGAAGAGCGAAGATTTGCACCGATACGGGACCTGGGTGATGGGCTGTCTGCCGAAATATGTGCAGCAGATCTCGGTGTGGAAGGATGAGCTCACGATTTACATTTCCCCTGAAGGCGTCCTCCCGGTGTTTTCGTTCCTCAAGTGTACGAGATATCTCTCTTTCTAGCTTCTAGCTCGTCATTTTCTCTTCCTATATTTTGAGACAAGCCAATCCTATCGCAGATGCTAACATGAGCCTTGCAACAGACAACACAGCCGCAGAATTCACTCAAGTTAGCACAATCACAGCCGCCGACTACCCCACCCGCTCTAAGCGCTTCGAGGTGGTCTACCAACTTCTTTCCGTCCGTCACAACGCCCGCATCCGCGTAAAAACTTACGCCGACGAAGCGTCCCCCGTCCCCTCCGTCACGCCCCTTTTCGACGGCGCCAACTGGTACGAGCGCGAAGTCTACGACCTCTACGGCGTCTTCTTTATGGGCCACCCGGACCTGCGTCGCATCATGACGGACTACGGGTTTGAAGGCCACCCCCTGCGCAAGGACTTCCCCCTGACCGGCTACACTGAGATCCGCTACGACGAGGAGAAGAAGCGCATCGTGACCGAACCGCTCGAGCTGACCCAAGCTTTCCGCAACTTCGAGGGAGGATCGAGCGTCTGGGAGCAGATTGGGCAGGGGGTTGATCGGAAGCCTGACGAATTCAAGTTACCAACGCCGAAGCCAGAGGAGAAGAAGGAGGAGCAACCGAAGAAATAGGGGAGAGGACGGACTTAACGGTGGAGCAACGCATTAGCAGAGAAGTGTACATAATCGGTCCGTAGAAATGTAGACGAGCGAAAATACAATTCTTAGATATGCAAGTAGAGGTCACACAACCACTCGCTAGACCATGGAATTAAACTGGCAAAGTTCGAAGGCAGGAGAGGGGCTTTCAAATATGACAGTAAGAATGCGTACAAGTGCAAAAGCGGCTGAATTTGTGCCTACAGATCTTTATAGCAAAGACTAGAAACCAGAAACGAATCACCGGCCACCAGCTGCCAGCAAAACAACAGCCTTGGAAAGAGTCAACTAACTCACGTGCATCTATCGTCATACACACGTCAACCGAAAATCTACATCTTTATGTGCCAGTCTAGCATTACTATTGGCTTTTATCAACCCACGTTAAGCTATCTCACCGCGGAGAGCTCGTAAAATATGCACAATAAAGCACCGCTGTTCGGCGGAAACATAACCGTCTCCTACTCCTGATCCGAAGGCCCCGTCCATGCAACCTCTTGTAACGATTTGATCCTTCCGTTTTCCCTATCCGCCTACCCGTATGTCTGATCCATGCCATGAATCATGAATCATGAAGCACTGCTGAAGAATTCCGAGTCGCAATTCTTGGCCTGAAAATGCATCCCTGAGTTGGGTGAAAAAAAAAAAAAAATTTTGGGTGAAAGGGGGGTGTGGCCCTCTCATACTTGTCGTAGAGATACCCGTGGGCTTGTTGGCCCTATCAAACGGGACAGCAAGATAATGTTTGCTCAATCTGACACTTTGCATCGAGCGAAGCTGCAATTAGTTGCTAGTCGGTTAGGAGAGGAGGAATGCGCCTTGTCCCTCACGGATGGCCGTGTATAGCTGCGTACGCATGATATCAATGGTGGTGTAGTCGGGCAGCTTCACGTAATTGACGCAGGTCATGACGCTGGGGAGATAGTCGTCCGACGTGAGAGGAGGTTCGCTCGGCTTGCAGACGACCGTGAACATGGGCGTCAGAGTCTTGAAGCCTAGAGCAGTCGGGTTAGCACGAGAATTACTTAGCTGTAAGATTTGGCAACTTACCTCCAATAGGCAACTTGGGGCTGCCCGTCGTGAACTGCAAAAAGTGGCGACGCTGGTCCTTGTCCAACTGGCTCATAAGGTAAAGCAAGTTCTTGAAACTCTTGCTGTCCATGTTGTAACCATGGTCTGCCTTCACAGAGTCCATCAGAGCTGTGTTGATGTTAGCATCCATCCAATAGATGAGTTGCGCGGGAACTCTAAACTTACTCTCCAAAGACCAATCCTCGTCAATGCGTCCAAAGAGCGACACAAGCTCATCTGGAGTGAAGGCGCTGAGTGCCGAGTACGGGAAAACAGCCGAGAAGCCGGATCGGAAGGCGTCGATCTGGCGACGAACGCCGCTGAAGAGTGTCATGTCGATGACCTTCTCCAAATACTCATCAACATTGGCAATTGTGACTCGAACCTGAGCGCCGTTGGGGACCAGTTCAATGTCAGGGTAGCCAGGTAGGGTAAAGTCGAGGCACAAATCGTCAATCTTGGATCCGTCAATCACAATGGCTTCCGTGTCGGCAACTTTCTGGGCAGGTGTCCTCTCAGGGTCTTCGTCAACCTCCTTCTTCACCAGGGCAAATCTCTTAATAGCCTTGAGTGACCGGGCCAGACCGGGGTCAACATTCTTCACGGCACCGAGCGAGGGCTTCACTCCTGCGCCTGAAGGGCCATCGGCAATTCTGAAGAAAATAGGGTTGAAGTTGATGTCGATGATCCTCGAATCCAGCATCGAACGCGCCACAAACTTGCCGAGACTGGCAAATAGCTGAAGGACGCGCTCGCCATTGTCGCTAGATGCCTCCTCGTCACTCATTGGCCGAGGGAAGAGACCTGTCTCGCCGTAGACAAACTCATCCGAGTCATTTGAGTCCACCTCTCTCCAGAGCTTGAGCTTCTTCTTGGCAAACTCTGTACTGATAGTCGAGTAGAACTCTAGAGTGGGACCTAGACCCGTTCCAACCTCGTCGAAGTACTCGACCTCAAGAACGCTCTGGCTGCTGCCATAGAGCTCCATGACTTTGAGTGCCGACTCGAGAATCTTAGGGCGGCCTATTCGCACCTTCTGCCTCTGAAGGCGGCCAAGGAAAGGCCTCTCATCCCGCCTGTCGCGTCGCGTTTCTTCCGTCGACTGTGCGTTTTGCCAGCGAGCCATGGACCGTGCATAGCCGAATGATGTGGACTGCAGGAACAGGTGTCGAGTCTCGAACGGGAAGAGGAAGGGGAACAAGCGCGCCAGATCCTCTGACCAGGTGGGGAGGCAGTTGCTTGCCACTATGAGTGGCTCTTCCAACTGTCGATTCAACTTAGCTGTAAGCTTGGTATTGACGAAGTGCGACAGAGGCTCCATGTTGAGTCGAATCGTATCACTGTTCTCCGCTAGGACATCATCTGGATTGGCATTGAGATCGTGTAGTATGCGGAGGAGGCGAAGGATGGACGCCGCGGTGGGGTTCTTGGCCAGCGATGCCGGGATGCCGTCGAGACCTGTCTCCGATGTCGAGTCCGACGTTGACGCAAACGACGCTGTCGACTCGGGAGCCGGCGGAGGGCCGGGCACGCGTTTGAACTTGACCGTGTGAACCTGCGACCAGACACTCCTGCCGCCATGGTCTTCGCCTAGCACGGCTGCTCGATGGACAGCTCGATAAATTGTCGTATCGTATGAGACCGGCTTCCCATCCAGGCTGAACTCAACATGCCAATCTTTGGGCGTTGACTGAATCGCGGCAGAGTACGACATGCGGTTCGAGGAGCCGCTACCCTGTGACGACATGGCTGGCGGCGTCTGCAGACGCGATGAGTTATTCTGAGAGGGACTGGCCCGCCCGGGAGGAGGTCGTGGCGCCGTACTGGCATGAGCGGGCGTCGGTACTCGGGTACCGTCCTCGCGTCTAGCCGTCACCTTGCCGGTGGAAGCAACTTCAAGATTCACAGCAGAAGGATCTGGGACAGCCTCATCATCCATGTCCTCGTCCAAATCGCCAACGATCTCATCAAGAGCGCTACCCTCTCCAAGTTCGTCGTCGTCGTCCGATAGCGGCCTCTCATCAGCGCATTCTAGGGCATTTCGGAGGTCATCATCTGAATCAGGCGGAGGTCGCGGCGGCGGTGTTTCTGACGCTCCTGCGTGACGCCGTGATCGGCGGAGAGTGCCCTTTTCACGAGAGGCGCTGGCAGGCGTCTCGGGAGCTGGAGGATGCTCAGCCTGAGGCCGTATTTTGGACTTGCGATGTTGGCGCGACGACGAGGCCGATGGTTGAGACGGTGGGGCTGGCGTTGAGGTAGATGGTGTCGAAGCCCCTACGGGGCGTTCGGCAAGTCCACCGCCACCGGGAGCGGGTGGTCTTCGAGAAGCAGAAGGGGGCATCGGCGGAATTGAGGATCTCGCACCAGCCATGGCAGCCAGTCGGGACAGGGCATCTCGCCTGGATGATCCGCCGCGAGGACGGTCTGATGGAATAATCATACGGGGACGGAGATATTCCTCGAGAGACTGGAACGTTGCGATGGCATGGATCGATACCACTATGTTACGCAGTGGTCGCGGGATATCCGGCTCGTCATCAGCCACCAGCCTCAATCGGATTTGCTTCGCCAGCATTGACACGGCACTGCTTCTGTTCGACTCGAAAGAGTTGTTGTGGACAGTTATGACCTCGAAATGCTCGGCCCTACTGAGCAGATCTTGAAGTTTGTGGATCATAACGCTGAATGGCGTGGCCGGCGAATCCGCACTTCCAAGCTTCAGCTTGTTTGTTGTCCGTCCCATGAATACCTGCAGGAATGCAGCATGAGCTGCGCGAGCCAACGACTCGTCGGGATTGCTGAAAATGTCAACGAGGACACGCACGAGTCCTGATTGAAGAAGCTCGGCACTAGTAACGCTCTCTAGCATATCCGTGTCGAAGAAGTCGACAAGTCGCCCGAACAACTCGAGGCCATGCTCGGGACAAAGGCCGCCGGACGAGGGCTGCAGATAGTGACATTGGAGCTCTTCTGCTAGGCTGGACAGGGCCGAGAGAATGTTGGTAGCTTTTTTCTTCATTGCCTTGCTTTGCTTTTCCGTCTCGTGTGTCTCTAGGAATTTCTTAGCAGCCTCGCGAATACGGGACTTCATTGACACCATTTCCGACATGATGTGCGGCGGAGGGCCGTCGATTGACATTGTTGATCCGCGTGAGCTAACCGGCGAGGCGGAAATGTCGTCTGCGTGAGCCTCATTCTCGTTTTCTTCGTTTTCGTCATCCGACGAGTCGTGGTCCTCATCCTCGTCATCATCAGAATCATCCTGGTCCGAAGTTTCGTTGCTTGAATGATCCGATTCGGGTCTTGGGGCGACATCCTGACCAGCCTCATGGTTTGCCTGCGAATCGTCTACCCCAGACACAGTTGTTAACGGCTCTTCCTCCTCCTCAGTTGCAAGCTTTGTGATTTCGGCGATGACGCCTTCTCGATACAGCTGATAGCGGTAGACGTCGTCGAGTCGGCTCAGTAGGAGCTCCGTCGCCTGCAGGCCCATGATGACAAGGGAGGAGTGATCCTGTTGCGACAGAATGGAAGCGAGGAAGGACGAGTATGGAACAGACTTAAGAGCCTCTACCAGAATCTGTACGTCCAGATTCGAGAGCATCTTGAGCTGAGCTGTAAGGACTTTCTGCCTCACTGTGAGATTGACAGTGCTAGAGAACGCATCGGTCAATGTCGGGAAAAGGATCGAAGCAAAGTGTCGGACTTCATCCTTGCACTCATCTAGCAGCTCGATCCTCTTTTCGTTAGATGATTTGTGAGTCTTCACAGCCGAGGATGCCGGTGACATCAGTTGCGGAACTGGGGCCATCTCCATCATATTCGCCGATGGGCCTTCAGGGGCTTTGCGAAGTGCGGGAAGCAACTCGCAGATGACATTTAGCGTCTCGAGGATCTGGTCGCGTGGTCGGTGGATCAGCGCCTGCATGATGACTACGCTGTCCAACTTAGAGGCAACGTCGTCAGTCCCGCTCGGAGGTGAAACTCCCGTCAGAATCTGGTATAACGTTTCCACCACGTTGAGCTTGAAGAGATCGGCTGAGAGCCGAGGACTGGCATGGGCCGTGAAGGCAAGAACTCTAAGAAACTGCGTGTGGATGCTAGGTCCAATCAGATTGGTGGTGCCAGGTACGAGAAGCCGAAGGACGGCCCTCAGCAGGTCCACATTGACAAGAGCTTCCAGCTTTCGCGACTGATTCTTGAAGCTTTCCACAATGCCACAAACGCAGAGTGATCCTTGCTCAACTACCCGCTGGTCATTGCTCCCAAGTACATTGAGGAGGATGGGCATAACGTCCTTGATGACGTCGAAAGTATCATCGGGAAGGTTTCGGCAGCAGTTGGCCGCAGTAGTTACGGCCGTCCTCTGAGTACTAGTGGCGAAGAAGTCTAGATATGACAAACAGGCAGTAAGACCGCCTTCTCGGACGATAGCGCTCGGGTATTCGGCCGAAACCTTTTCTAGCGTGCTAAGCGACTGCTCGGCGAGGTCGATGTATTGTATCTCGAGCAGCTTGGAGCATAAGATTGGCACTGCTCCGCCGTATACCACATTTGCGACGCTTGCTGGCAATGCCTCCATAAGATTGGCCAGGCATCTACATGCGAGGAGCATGATTTCGTCCGTCCATGGCGGCTGCATCAGGATGACTAGTTCCTTGACTAGAGAGTCGGGAGAAAAGTGACCTGAGAGGTTTTCTTCGTTGGAGACAAGCAGAATCTCGCAGAGCTCTTGGAGTTGCAAGGCCACCATCGTGGGGTCTTCTTTCTGCCGTAGGCCGTTCACAAGATCTCTAATCCTACCCGAGCTGGACATAATGCCGGAAAGCGCCCGAAGCGTAGTGCTTAGTCCGGAGCCGTGACCTGGCCCGAAGCCGCCGAATGGGTCATCATCATCTCCATCGTATCGACGCCCCTCGTCCTCCTCCTCGCTGTCGGATCGACCCGGGGACGTGTCACCGTATATGGCTGGCGGTGGAGGGGGCGGAGGTCCTCCAGATGTCTGTGCTTGGTCATCCATACCCGTCATTGTTGTATCTAGGTCAGAAGTATTATTTGCTGAATTGCGTTTCGATTTCCGAACCGAGGTAGATGATACTAGGGCCGAGTCTGTTAACATATTAATATTTTATTCGTCTAGCTGTCGGAGTCTTGGTCAAAGTAGGTTGATATTGAGCTCGACCTTCATGGCTGGCACCAATCGGCCACCAGCCGCACAAGAAATACAAAGATAGACAATTGGGAGCTTTTACCTTGTTGGCCTGTAGACTTCTTGCTCCGGCTCGACTTCCGACTCGAAGAACCCGAAGGAGTTGGGGTTTCCGACACGGCAGAAGGAATTCCTGATTCTCTGTCACACAAATTAGTAATTTTTTTTTTTTTTTTAGCATTCACCATAGTATCCCTTTTGGGTCAACCACGTACTCTTGTCCAGACATGGCTGCGGTTGTCTTGCCCCTCTTTGCTTGAGTTCTCTGGATCGTCGGCGTTTGGTTGGGAGGAAGAAGAGCTGGGGCGGGCTCCAGACCCTTCTGGCGCTTAGAACGACGAGTTCCCGATGTCTGCTGCTGGTTGGAAGTGTCCGGCGAGCTATTTGGAGCACGTCGTTTTCTAGATGAAGTCCGAGGCGTCTGGGTAGTCTCCGCAGTCGAACCAGTCGGAGCTGCCGTCACGTCAGCAGCAGCGGCAGCACCCGATGTGGACTGGGCAGCTGCTCGGTTTGCTGCTTGACGAGCGGCCGATCTTGTGATTCTAGGCAACATCAGGTCAGTTTTCGTGGCTCATGTAGAAAATAGAGGCCCCGGAAGGCTGAATGA
>Ga0247774_1000090_pt1 | contig 41304 bp, 41 predicted proteins | sample UWRJL001104B6_FD_179933 | JGI IMG/M metagenome (GOLD analysis project Ga0247774, IMG submission 179933) | Plant litter microbial communities from Arlington Agricultural Research Station in Wisconsin, United States - UWRJ-L001-104B-6 | ecosystem: Environmental > Terrestrial > Plant litter >...
AGCGGCTGCGGGTTCTCGGGGTGGAAGCCGTAGGCGGCAACCGAGGACGCGTAGACGAGGCGTTTGACCCCGGCCCGGATCGCCGCTTCGAAGACGTTGCGGGTCCCCTCCAGGTTCACCTTGCGGGTCTCCTCGCGGCCGCCGAAGATCGCGAAGGCGAGGTGGACAGCCACGTCCACCCCGTCAAAGAGCGCCGCCAACGCCCCCCGATCGAGGATGTCCCCGCGCCGATAGACGACCTTCCCCCACCCCTCCTCGGCGGGATCGAACGGGCGCCGGGCCATGCCGAGCACGTTCTCCACCTCCGACCGCCGCTCGAGCTCCGACATCAGCGGCTTGCCGATCTCGCCGGTGGGACCGGTTACGGCGACGGCTAAAGCCACTTCCCCGTCCGACTGGCCGTCCTCAGGCGGCCGGGGTTACGCGATAGGCATCGAACACCGACTCGACGTTGCGGAGGCGGCTGATGCAGTGCTTGAGCTGCTCGGTGTCGCCGACCTCCACCACGAACCGGTTTTTCACCATCGGGTGGTTGGTGATGCAGGTGGCGCCGATGATGTTGATCCCCGCCTCGGAGAAGGTCCGCGAGAGGTCCTCGAGCAGGCGCGTGCGGTCGTAGGCGTCGATCTGCAGCTCGACCCGGTAGGAGGCCTCGTTTTCGCCTTGCCAGCGAACCTCGACGAACCGCTCCGGCGCTCTTTTCAGGGCCTTGACGTTCTTGCAGTCGGTGCGGTGGATGGTGATCCCGCGGCCGAGCGAGACGTAGCCGGCGATCTGGTCGCCGGGAACCGGGCGGCAGCACTTGGCGAGCCGCACGGCGACGTTGTCGACGCCCTTGACGATGATCCCGTAGTTGGAGGCCTCCTTGGTGCGGCGAGCGCGGTCCTCGCGCCCGAGCGGGGTGCCCGGCGCGTCCTCCTCGACGCCCTCTCCCGCCTTCAGGCGCTGCATCAGCTTGTTGGCGGCGGTCTTGGCGGAGACTTTGCCCTGCCCGAGGGCGATGTAGAAGTCGGTCGCTTTGCGGAACCCCATCTCGCGGATCACGTCCGCCAGCAGCGCCGAGCCGGAGACCTTCTGCATCGGGATGCCGCGCGTACGCAGCGCTTCCTCGAGCTTCTCCCGGCCGTCGCGCTCGGCGTCCTCGCGGCGCTCCTCTTTGAACCAGGCGCGGATCTTGTTGCGGGCGCGGCTGGTCCGCACCAGTTTCAGCCAGTCGAGCGAGGGGCCGCGCTTCTGCTTCGCGGTCAGCACCTCGACGATGTCGCCCGAGCGCAGCTGGTAGTGCAGCGGCACGATCGAGCCGTTGACCTTGGCGCCGACGCAGCTGTGACCGACGTCGGTGTGGACGGCGTAGGCGAAGTCGAGCGGGGTCGAGCCCGCCGAGAGGTTCTTCACTTCGCCCTTCGGGGTGAAGACGAAGACCTCGTCCTCGAAGAGGTCGACCTTGAGCGACTCGAGGAACTCGGCCGGGTCCTGTTCGCCCTCGGCCTCGACCAGCTGCCGCAGCCAGGTCATCTTCTCCCGCTTCGGGTCGCCGCTGCTCCCCTCTTTGTAGGCGACGTGGGCGGCGATCCCGTACTCGGCGAGTTTGTGCATCTCCTCGGTCCGGATCTGGATCTCCAGGGGTTTGCCCTCGGGCCCGATCACCGTCGTGTGCAGCGCCTGGTACATGTTCGCTTTCGGCATCGCGACGAAGTCCTTGAAGCGACCCGGCAGCGGCTTCCAGAGCGAGTGGATGACCCCGATCGCGCCGTAGCAGTCTTTGACCGAGTGGACGATCACCCGCATCGCGGTCAGGTCGAAGATCTCGTTGAACTCGCGGCCCTTCTTCGCCATCTTCGTGTAGATCGAGTAGAAGTGCTTGGCGCGGCCGGAGATCTCGGCCTCGATCCCGACCTGCTCCAGCTCTTTGTCGAGGAACTCGCCGGCGTCGGAGACGTAGTTCTCCCGCTCGTCGCGCTGCTGGGCGACGAGCTGCTTGATTTCCGCGTACTTGCGCGGGTGCAGGGTCGCGAAGGCGAGGTCCTCCAGCTCCCATTTGATCGCGTGGATCCCGAGCCGGTGCGCCAGCGGCGCGTAGATCTCCAGCGTCTCGTGCGACTTCAGCGTCTGTTTCTGCTTCGGCAGGGCGCCGAGCGTGCGCATGTTGTGGAGGCGGTCGGCCAGCTTGATCAGGATCACCCTGACGTCGGTGGCCATCGCCACCATCATCTTCCGGTAGTTCTCGGCTTGGCGCTCGTCGCGACTCTCGAAGGTGATCCCGGTCAGCTTGGTGACGCCGTCGACGAGCTGGGCGATCTCGTCGCCGAACTCGGCCTGGATTTCCTCCAGGTTCGCGGTCGTGTCCTCGACCGTGTCGTGGAGCAGGGCCGCGCAGAGGGTCTCGGTATCGAGCCGCATGCCGGCGCAGATCTGGGCGACGCCGACGGGGTGGGTGATGAACTCGTCGCCCGAGTAGCGGCGCTGGTCGGCGTGCCGCTCGCAGGCGAAGTCGAAGGCGCGCTCGACCCTGGCGCGGTCGATCGTCGCCACCGCCACCGCGGTGCCGCCGTTACCCGAAGCACCGCTCCCGTTCCCGGACTCGGCCGGGGCCGAGTCGAACTCCTCGATCACCGCAAACAGATCGGCGAGGAGCTCCTTGTGCTCTACGGCAGTTTGGGTCTTGCGAGAAATCGCTGGGCCTCCGAAAGTCTTTCGCTGTAAGCGCGGAACGCAGCCGAGCGCTGCAGATCCGTCCTCACTGAGGATACGACCCGGACAATCCCTTCGCCGCCCTCGGGCGATCCCTGCAGCAGGCCAAGCTCGCGCAGGACCCGGAAGCGGCGGGCGCCGGCCTCCGGACAGAGTGGGTAGCTGCCCGGCCCCGCGAGCGCCTCGCGCAGGCGGCACCCGCGCGCATCGCCGGTCTGGCGCAGCGTCCGATAGGTCGCGGCAACGCCCTCCCGCGTCGCCCACTGCTCGGCCAGGGCTTTGGCGGCGAACTCCTGCTCGGCCTCTGTCCAGAGGACGTGCAGGAAGCCGGGTCCCACCTCGGACCAGAGCAGGCCCGCACGCGCTTCATCGAGCTCATCGCTCGGCGGGTCGACGAGGACGACGTGCTCGAAGGCCCGCGCCAGCTCCGGCTCCCGTTCCAGGGCCCCGAAGTCGGTCAGCGCCAGACCGCTCTCCGCCCGCCCCCGCAGCCGCGCGATCTCCTCGCCCCCGCAGCGGTGGCAGGCGATCAGCGCCGCCCCTCCGTTGAACCGGGCGAGGCCAGTCGCCCCGCTGGCCAGCGCCGCCCGCCGCGAGGCATCGGCGCAAACCGCCAGCACCCCAGCCCCGCTGGAGACCAACTCCGCGATCGCCACGGTCGCCGGAGCGCCACCGCGGACCACCCGCCGCCCCTCCTCTTCGCGAGACCGCAAAAGAGTCCGCACATCGGCCTCGTTTGCGGTCTCGGCGTCGAGGGGCGTGTCCAGCTCTGCTTCGAAGCGGTGCCACCACTGGGATTCGTCGCAAGAACAGGCATGGGGCAACGCGGGCTCCTCGGCCTCCGGCTCCTCCAGCGGGTAGAGCTCGCGGAGGACGACTCTCGGCTCTATCGAGCCGTTCCAGTGGTTGATCTCGAGGCGGACGCTGGCGTCGAGGACGTCCTCTTCCTCCACGCCGAGGCTCGAGCGGCCGAAGGCGACGCCGAGGGCGCGGTGGGAGCCGCTGTGGAGGCTGAAGCGGGCGTGCTTGCCCTCCCCCATCGTCCGCACGTCGCTCACTCGCGCCGAGGGAACAAGGAGCCGCACTCCGGGGTTCCCCATCCCGAACGGCGCCAGCTGCCTCAGCTCTTCCGCCAGCTCGAGGCCGAGGCCCACACCGCCGACGATCGCGTCGACCTTTTCAGTGCGCTGCAGGTCCTCCGGGCTCAGCACTTCGCTCGCGTGGGCGGCGAACGCCTCCTGGAATGCCGCGACGTTCTCGGCCCGGATCTGGAGACCGGCGGCGGCGCGATGCCCGCCGAAGCCCTCGAGGTGCTCGGCGCACGCCTCGAGGGCGGCCAGCAGGTCGAAGCCGGAAATGCTGCGGCCCGACCCGCGCCCGCCCCCTTCTTCATCAAGCGAGATAACGACTACCGGCCGGTGATGGCGCTCGACCAGTCGCGAGGCGACGATCCCGACCACCCCCGGGTGCCAATCCCGCCCGGCCACGACAAGACCATGGGCCTCCTTCAGGTGCTCCGGCAGCTCGCGCCGCGCCGCCTCGGCAGCCGCGTCGACCTCCCGCTCGGTCGCCCGCCGCTCGGAGTTGGCCTTGCTCAGCTCGACCGCGATCGTCTCCGCCCTCCCCCCGTCCTCGGTGAGGAAGAGCTCGACGCCGGCGTCCGCCCGATAGAGGCGCCCGGCGGCATTGATCCTCGGCGCCAGCCGGAACCCGAGATCGCTCTCATCCAGCCGCTCCGGCTCGCATTTCGCTGCCTCCAGCAGCGCCCGCATCCCTGGTCGCCGCGCCCGCCTCACCTCGGCCAGGCCGCGTTTCACCAGCGCACGGTTCTCGCCAATGAGCGGCACCACATCGGCCACCGTCGCCAGCGCCACCAAATCGAGATCGCGCTCAGCATCAGCGCCAAGCGCACACGCCAGCTTCCAGGCGACCGCCGTCCCGCAGAGCGATTTGAACGGGTAGCCGCTGACTTCCGGATGCAGGATCGGGCAATCGGGCAGCCGCTCCCCCGGCTGGTGATGGTCCGTAACCACCACCTCCATCCCCAGCTCGCGCGCGAGCGCGACCTCGGTTGCGCAGGCGATCCCGCAGTCGACCGTGACCAGCAGCGAGGTGCCCCGGTCGGCAAGGCGCCGGACGTTCTCACCAGACAGCCCGTAGCCGTCCTCGATCCGGTTCGGGATGAACCAGTCGCAATCGGCGCCCAGCTCGCGCAGGGTCGAGATCATCAGCGCAGTCGCGCAGACGCCGTCGACGTCGAAGTCGCCGTGGACGGTGATCCGCCGCCCCTCTGCGATCGCCGCCAGAACCCGCTCGACCGCCAGATCCATCCCCGCGAACGCCGACGGCGGGTGCGTTTCGTCGGCGGCGAGGAAGGAGCGGGCCTGCTCCGGGGTCCGGTAGCCGCGCCGAACCAGGGTCACGGCCACCGGTTCGCTGAGCCCAAGCTCTTCGCTCAGGACCCGGGCCTCCGCGTAGGAATAGGGCTCAACTGCAAATGGACCAGCGATCTGCGCCACGATTCCAGGCTAGGAGTCGATGCGGCGGAACCGCGCCACGCAGGGCGCCGAAGATGCGGGAAAAGCCCTAGGCAGCGTGCTCTTCGGAGCGCATGCCGATCGCGTAGACGATCCCCAGGCCGATCAGCGTTCCCGGGATCGCGATCAACGCGGTCGAGAGGTCGGTGTCCCCGAGGTCTTTGCCGCTGGCCTCCTGCACGATCAGGCCGAAGATCACCGAGCCCAGCACCGCGCCGAGGAAGGCGCCGACGATCCCCTGCCAGAACCGGTCGGGCACGAAGACGGTGAAGTGCCAGAGGGCGATGCCCATGATGAAGAAGACGACGAGGGCCATCAGCGCTTCCTCCCGTGTTTGCGGCGGGCCTGGCGGCGGGCACGGCGCTCGGCGTTGCGCTGTCGGCGTTCGGCCGAGGCCGAATCGCCCTCGTCGCCGGCGCCGTCGCCGTTGCCGAGCGAGCCGCTGCCGTTGCCGGTCTCGGTCCGCTCCACCGTCGCCACCGGCCCCAGCGCCGCCTCGGCGGCCGGCGCCTCGACGCTCGGCGCGGCGGTCGCTTCCGGCTCCTCGTCGCGGGCGAGCTTGGCCATCTCGATCTCGTCGGCGTAGGCGGGAACCCGCCCGCCCTCGAGTTCGGCGATCCGCAGGCGCCGGCGGATGAAGCCCGGCTCGCGTTCCTTCCAGGCCGTCAGCACCGGCGAGGCGATGAAGATCGAGGAATAGGTACCGGAGGCGATCCCGACCAGCATCGCGAAGGCGAAGTCCTGCAGGGTCGCGCCGCCGAAGACCATCAGCGACATGACGCCGAGCAGGGTCGAGAAGCTGGTTGCCAGGGAACGGGTCAGGACCTCGCTCATCGAGCGGTTGACGATCTGGGAGAAAGCCGCCCGTGGCATTCGCGGCACGTTCTCGCGGATGCGGTCGAAGACGATGATCGTGTCGTAGATCGAGTAACCCAGAATCGTCAGGAAGGCGGCGACGGTTCCGCTCGATACCTCTTTGCCGGTCAGCGAGTAGACGCCGGCGGTGATCAGGATGTCGTGGAAGATCGCGATCAGGACCGGGATCGCGAACTTCGGCTCGAACCGCAGCGCCACGTATCCGCAGATCACCAGCAGCGAGAAGATCAGTGCCTTGAGGGCGCTGTCGGCGACCTGCTGGCCGAAGGTCGGCCCGACGCTGGTGCTCTCGAAGCCGTCTTTGACCACCCCGAATTCGTCGATCAGCGTCGATTCGGCCTCGCGGACTTCACCGGGCTCGAGTTCGTGCGACTGGATCTGGAAGACGTTGGAGCCGAAGTTCGGGTCGTCGACCTGCTGGATCTCCTCGCCGCTGATCCCCGCCGCGTCGAGGGCGTCGCGCACGCCTTCCTCGTCGGTCGGCTGCTGAAGCGCCGCCGTGATCCGGGTCCCGGACTCGAAGTCGATGCCGAAGTTGAGCTGCTTGGTGGCGAGGGCGAGCCCGCCGACGATCAGGATCACGCCGGAGATCGAGAAGAACCAGCGGCTCGCACCCATGAAGTCGAAGCGCCACTGCCTCCCCTCGCCGCCGGCGCCGAGGGCGCTGCGCGAGCGCAGCAGGCGGGAGCGGCTCATGCTGCCGAGCAGCGCCTGGGTGAAGACGACGGCGGTCAGCAGCGAGACGATCGTGCCGACGCCGAGGGTGAAGGCGAAGCCCTTGACGCCCGCCGTCGCCAGCACGAAGAGGATGAACGCGGTCAGCAGGGTGACGACGTTGGCGTCGATGATCGTGCTGATCCCGCGTTTGTAGCCGGCGGCGATCGCGCTCGACATCGAGCGACCGGCCCGCACCTCCTCCTTTATTCGCTCGAAGATGACGATGTTCGAGTCGGCCGCGACGCCGATCGTCAGCACCAGACCCGCGATCCCCGGCAGGGTCAGGGTGATCGGGATCAGATCGATCAGGGCGAAGAAGATGATCGCGTAGGCGCCGAGCGCGATCGAGGCGATCAGGCCGAGGAAGCGGTAGAAGATCAGCAGGAAGAGGATCACCAGGGCAAGGCCGACGAGGCCGGCCTTGACTCCCTGGTCGAGGGCTTCGCTGCCGAGGGTCGCCGAGACCTGCGTCTGGCTGATCAGTTTGAGGTTGATCGGCAGGGCGCCGATCTGCAGCGTCGTCGCCAGGTCCTGGGCCTCGCCGATGTCCTTGAACCCGCCCGCGATCTGGGCGCCGGTGCGGCCGTCGATCCCGTCGGGGTTTTCGGCGAAGTTGATGATCGGACGCGTTTTGACTTCGTTTTCGAGGATCACCGCGAAGTGGTGCGAAAGCTGTTCGGCTTCTTCGCCGCTGACCGGGCCGATCGCGTTTGCCTGTCCGCGCTGGGCGATCCTCCGGGTGACTTCCTGGAAGGCCGCCTGTCCCTCGTCGGTGAAGCCGAACTGGACGAGCGGTTCGTTGTTCGGGCCGTAGGACTGTTCCGGGTCGGTGATGTCGTTGCCGCTCAAAGCCGGTTCGTCTTTGAGCGCGTACCACCCCGGGTCGACGGTTTCGTCCAGCTCCCCTTCCGCGTTGGTCGGGTATTCGGAGACCAGGATCGTCCCCGCCGGAACCTCGACGACGATGCCGTCCTTCGGGCGTTTTTCGCCGGTCGGGCTGATGTAGAGGTCTTTTTTCGCCAGCTCCGGACCCGCGATCAGGTCGTGCGGCTCGGCTTTCTTGAAGAGGTAGTAACGGGGCCTGGAGACCGAGCAGTCCTCGCAGTTTTCGACCGGCTCCTGTTCGGCGGCGAGCTGCGCCGCGTCGTACGCGGTCGGGTAGGCGCCCGTGAAGATCAGCTGTTTGTTGAGTTCTTTGGTGACGTTGCGGCCGGCTTCTTCCCAGCGTTTTTCGGACGCTTTCAGCGGCCCTTCCGGCGGTTGCAGCCCCGGGTTTCCGCCGATCACCTGCTCGGGGCCGATCAGGTTTTTCTCCCAGTCGTAGTAGTAGAGCTGGGCGGTCGAGCCAACCTGCTCGGCGGCGCGGCGGGCATCGGTGACGCCGGGCAGGCTGACCGTGATCTTGTCGGTGCCGAGCCTCGCCACCTCCGGCTCGGAGACGCCGAGCTCGTTGATCCGCCGTTCGATGATCGAGATCGAGTCGTCGATGTCTTCGCCGCTGACCTCGGTGCTCGTCCCGGTCGGCTGGCCCTGGTAGACGAGCTCCAGCCCACCCTGCAGGTCGAGCCCGAGCTTCGTTTCGTTCTTGGCGATGATCAGCCCGGAGATGGCAACCAGGCCGAGGACGAAGAGGAGAACGAACAGATGGCGGCGGCGGGTGCCCATCGCTCAGCCCTCCGGAGTGAGGACGAGGAGCAGGCCGCCGTCGTCGTCGTAGGCGGGGAAGACGTCGGCGACCGCTCGCGCCGGCAGGTCCCCCTCCGCGTTTACCGAGACCCGCTTGCCGAGCGAGCGGACACCCCACTCCAGCGAGGTCTCGATCGGGTCGCTGACGCCGTCGCCGTTGGTGTCGGCCTCCTCGCCGCCGTTGCCGGCGTCGATCCAGTCGAGCCCCAGCACTTCGTGCACCGGCCGACCGATCACGTCTTCATCGGTCAAACCGGTCAGCTCGAAGCTGCCTTTCCCGGCGTCGATCACGCGTCCCTGCTTGTCGCATACGAAAAAGGCTGCATTGGGAGCCGGATAATAATCGTCGAGTAATTCGAAGACAAAGCCGAAGCCGCATTTCGAGCAGCCCTTGGGGCGGGTGCTGAAACCCGCAGTTCGCTCCCCGCTCACCTCCCGGTGTCCGCAATTCGGACAGATGAAAAACGGCATATTCGACAGGCTAGCGGGAGGGTCCTAGAAGAGGCTCGCCGCATCCTCCGGCGCCGGCAGTCCGAGGTGCTCGTATGCGCGCTGGGTCAGGACGCGGCCGCGCGGCGTCCGCTTCAGCAGACCCTGCTGGAGCAGATAGGGCTCGAGCACGTCCTCGATCGTGTCCTGCTCCTCGCCGATTGCAATCGCCAGCGTCGAAAGGCCGACCGGACCGCCGCCGAACTTGGTCGCGATCACGTCCAGCAGCGCGCGGTCGCTGCGGTCCAGCCCGCCGGCGTCCACCTCCAGCATCTCCAGGGCGGCGGCGGCGACGTCGGCGCCGATCCGGCCGCTCCCCTTCACCTGGGCGAAATCCCGCACCCGCTTCAGCAGCCGGTTTGCCACCCGCGGCGTCCCCCGCGAGCGCGAGGCGATCGTCTCCGCCCCGCCGGCGTCGATCTCGACTTCGAGGATTCCAGCCGAGCGTTCGACGATCAAAGCCAGGTGCTCGGGCGCGTAGTACTCGAGCCGGTGGGAGACGCCGAAGCGATCGCGCAGCGGCGTCGTCAGCAGCCCGGCGCGGGTGGTCGCGCCGACCAGGGTGAAGGGCGGCAGCGGCAGCGTCACCGTCCGCGCCCCCGCCCCCTGGCCGAGGACAACCGGCAGCTCGCCGTCCTCCATCGCCGGGTAGAGCGTCTCCTCGACCGCGCGGCCGAGGCGGTGGATCTCGTCGATGAAGAAGACGCTGCCCGGCTCCAGCGAGGTGAGGAAGGAGGCGACGTCCGCCTTGCGCTCGAGCGCCGGGCCCGCCGTCTGCACCATCGGCACCCCGAGCTCGGCGGCGACGATGTGGGCGAGCGAGGTCTTGCCGAGGCCCGGGGGTCCGGCGAGCAGCACGTGGTCGAGCGCCTCGCCGCGGCGCTTGGCGGCCTCGATGAAGATCGTCAGCTGGTCGGTCACCTGCTGCTGGTTGACGAAGTCGTCCAGGGTCGGCGGGCGCAGCGAGCGGTCGAGATCTTCGTCCGGCGCCTCTGCCCGCGCGTCGTGGATCTTCACCTCGGCGTCGACGGGGATCGGCTCGCCGTCGACGCCCGGGGTTCGAATCCGGTTGCCGCCTATGTCCGGCGCCTCGCTCACGCGGCGTTCCTGGAGGCTCCGGCCTTCCGCAGTGCCGCCGCGACGAGGTCCTGCGGCTCGGCACCCTCGACGCCGTCCAGCAGCTGCTCGGCTTCCAGCGGCGCGTAGCCGAGGTTGACGAGGCCGTCGCGGGCCAGGGCGCGAGCGTCACCGCCCTCTGCGGCGGCAACGGCCACCTCCTCCTCCAAGGCCCCCGCCACTTTCTCGCGCAGCTCGACGATGATCCGCTCGGCGGTGCGCTTGCCGATCCCGGGCACCGCCTGGAACCGTTTCGCGTCGCCGGCCGCGATCGCCCGCAGAAGATCTCGCGTGGTGCCGCCGGAGAGCGTCGCGATCGCCACCTTCGGCCCGACGCCGCTGACCGTGATCAGGAGGCGGAAGAGGTCGCGCTCCTCCTCGGCGGAGAACCCGTAGAGGGAAAGGGAGTCCTCGCGGGCGATCAGCTCGGCGTGGAGGAAGGCGTCGCGGCCGGTTGCCGGCACCGCTTTCAGGGTCTCCGAGGAGACCGTGAGCCGGTAGCCGACGCCGGCGGCGTCGATCACGACGTGATCGGGTCGCCGCACCATCACCTCGCCCCGCACCGCGGCGATCATCCCGCGATCCGCTCCCCGCCCAGCTTCGAAGTCGCTTCCCGGGCGACGGCGACGGCGCTGCGGTGCCCACTGCTGCCGCCGTGGCAGATCGCCACCGCAAGCGCGTCGGCGGCGTGGTCGGGGGTCGGGGGCTCGGGCAGCCCCAGCAGCGTCCCGACCATCCGCTGCACCTGCCGCTTGCCGGCGCCGCCGGAGCCGCAGACGGCCATCTTGATCGCCTGCGGCGTGTACTTGAAGCAGCTGACCCCGTGCTCGGCGGCAGCGAGCATCGCCACGCCGCTGGCCTGTCCCACCGCCATCGCCGAGCGCACGTTCTTGCCGAAGTAGACCTCCTCGATCGCCATCGCCTTCGGCTCGTGCCAGGCGATCAGCTCCCGCAGGGACCGGTGAATCCGCTCCAGCCGGCGCTCCATCGGCAGATCCGGCGTCGTCTCGACCACGCCTCCGTCGAGGGCGACCATGTGATTGCCCTCCACCCGGACGATCCCGAATCCCAGATTCGCGGCGCCCGGATCTATGCCCATCACTACCTGCATGAGTAGTGATTCTCGGAAGTCAGTCGGATGCCTTCCGGCTTCCCCGATCCCCTATGCAGCCAGTTTCTCCAGAACCTCTGCCGGAATGTCGAAGTTGGCGTAGACCTCGTCGACGTCGTCCTGGTCGTCGAGGGCGTCGAGCAGCTTGAGCACGCGTTCGGCGTCGTGGCCCTTCACCTCCACCGTGCTTTTCGGCTCGGTGATCAGGCCCGCCGACTCCACGTCGATTCCTTCGCCCTCGAGGGCTTCGCGGACGGCGGTCAGGTCGGTTGGCTCGCAGATCACCCGCAGCTTGCCTTCGTCCTCGCGCACGTCCTCGGCGCCGGCGTCGATCGCGCCGATCAGGTCGTCCTCCCCGTAGCGGCTGCCGTCGACGACGATCGCCCCCTTTTTCTCGAAGATCCAGGCGACCGAGCCGGGCTCGCCGAGGCTGCCGCCGTGTTTGGAGAAGGCGTGCCGGATCTCGGCGCTGGCGCGGTTGCGGTTGTCGGTCAGCGCCTCGACCAGGACGGCGACGCCGGCGGGGCCGTAGCCCTCGTAGACGATCCTTTCGATCGCCGCGCCGTCCGACCCCGCCCCGGTGCCGACGTCGATCGCTTTCTGGATCTTGTCCTTCGGCATCGAGGCGTCTTTCGCCTTCTGGATCGCCGTGGCCAGCGTCGGGTTGCCGGTGGGGTCGCCGCCACCGTCGCGGGCCGCCACGGTGATCGCCCGCGCGAGCTTGCTGAAGAGCTTGCCGCGTTTCGCGTCGGCGGCGCCCTTCTTGTGTTTGATCGAGTGCCACTTGGAGTGCCCGGACATCGCCTGCCATTCTATGAAGTAGCCACATGGCCACGGAGGAGAGAATCAACAGAGCGGGTCGCGGCCTCGCCGCCGGCCTTGTCTTTATCGCCATGCTCCTGGCCGCCTTCTCGCTCTGGACGGCGATTCCCCTGAGCTGGGTCTACATCGCCTCCAAGCTCTCGGAGACCCAGTTTCCGAGCGGCGGCCCCTACGCGGTGGTGGCCGTCGGGATCATCGCCTCGATCCTGATCGTCGCCTGGCTGATCGGCCGCCTCAACAACCTCTACATCCGCATCACCGGGACCAACCGGCTGGGCCCGATCCGTCCCACCTGGCTGAAAAGCATGCGCGACACGGCGCCGGTGCCGGGCTCGGTCACCGTCGTCGAGGCGGTGCTGATGGCTTCCGTGATGCTGGCCGCGGTGGCGCTGACGCTCTGGTTCTTCTTCCTCGCCGGCTCGCCGTTGCCGGACCAGTAGCAATCCCGTTGCGAAACCTTTACGTTTCGCGCACAACACGTTGCATGTTGCCCTGTAGCCTGGCAACATGGCCGTGACCGTGATGCCGAGAGATGCTTGGACCGACCAGCGCTTAGATCAGCTCAATGAGCAGGTAGGCGCTGGCTTCGAGGAGATGCGCACCGAATTCAAGGCGGTGCGGGCCGAGATGCACGCAGAGTCCAAAGCTCTGCGCAGCGAACTGCAGGAAGAGCTCCGGGGGATCCGCAGCGAGATGGGCGCCTTCCATCGCGCCGTCATTCAGCTGGTCTGGGCGATCGCTGGAACGATCTTCCTCGGCTTCATGGGGACGATCGCCGCGCTCGCCACCCTCGTCTGATCAGACGACGAAGCGCCCGTCTTCCTGCATCACGACGCCGTCGACTTCGAGCTTGCCGCCGAGGCGGAGATCGCAGACGAGGTCGGTGTGAACCGCCGACTCGTTCTCGCCGCCCGACTCGGGATAGCTGCTGCCGACCGCCATGTGGACGGTGCCGCCGATCTTCTCGTCGAGCAGAACCTCGCGGGTGCCTTTTTCGATCCCGTAGTTGGTGCCGATCCCGAGCTCGCCGAGGATGCGGGCGCCCTCGTCGGTGTCGAGCAGCTTCAGCAGGTACTCCTCGCCGCGCTCGGCCGAGGCGTCGACGACCTTGCCGCCCTCGAATCGCAGCCGCACTCCGGAGACCTCGCGACCGCCGATCACCGCCGGCAGGTGGAAGCTGACCTCGCCCTCGACCGAGTCCTCGACCGGGCCGGTGAAGAACTCGCCGTCGGGCATGTTGTTGTCGCCGACGCAGGGAATGAACTTACGGCCGGCGATCCCCAGCCTGATGTCGGTGCCCGGCGCGGTCACCCGCACCTCCTCGTGGCCCTCGATCCACTCCGCCAGGCGGGTCGTCTCTTCGGAGGCGCGCTTCCAGGCCGTCAGCGGCTCGGGATCGCTCGCCAGGCAGGCGCCGTAGTAGAAGTCTTCGTAGTCGGCCAGGCTCATCTCCGCCTCCGAGGCGTAGGCGCTGGTCGGGTAGAGCGTGTAGCACCAGCGGAACTTGCCTTCGGCGCTGCGCTTCATCGCCCGCGTCATCAGGTCGCCGGTGACCGACTGGCGCAGGGTCTGCCGCTCCGGTGGCACGCCTGAGAGCTCGCGCGTGTTGGTGCTGGCGCCGATCGCGATCCGCACGTCGGCGTTGTCGACCATCCACTCGGCGAACGGCGAGATCCATTCCAGCTGCCTGTCCGAGGCCTGCTTGAAGTAGGCGGCGATCTGCCCCTCGAGCGCGACGTTCAGCATCGGGTGGCCGCCCGCCTTCAGCACCTCCTCGTAGACCGCCAGGAGCAGCGGCGCCGCGGCGCTCTCGCCGTCGATCGCGACGACGTCGTTCTCCTTCACCTGGGTCGAGTAGCCGACCAGGATCTTCGCCAGGTTCTGCACCCTTGGATCGCCGCCGCTCATCTCCTCGCCTCCTCCCCCGCCCGCTCGCGGGCGGCCGTGGTCATCGCCATGAAGATCGCGTGGAAGCGGGAGTCGTCGGTCAGCTCGGGGTGGAAGGCGCAGGCGAGCACGTTGCCGTCCCTGATCGCCACCGGGTGCCCGTCGCAGGAGGCGAGCACCTCGACCTCCGGCCCCCAGCGCTCGACCCAGGGCGCGCGGATGAAGACCGCCCGCAGCGGCTCGTCTCCCGCCCCCTCGACCTCGAGGTCGGCCTCGAAGCTCTGCAGCTGGCGCCCGAAGGCGTTGCGCCTCGCCGTCGCGTCGAGGAAGCCGAGGTGCTCGGCGTCGCAGAGGATCAGGCCGGCGCAGGTGCCGAGGATCGGCCGTCCCGCCTCGTGATGGGCGCGCAGGGCCGGCTCCAGCCCGGCCGAATCGATCCCCTTGCCGATCGTCGTGCTCTCGCCGCCCGGAATCACCAATCCATCCAGCCCCTCCAGGTCGGCCGGCACTCGCACCTCGCTCGGCTCGGCGCCGAGCTGGCGCAGGGTCTTCGCGTGGGCTTCGAAGTCCCCCTGCAGCGCGAGTACGCCGACCCTCAGGCCAGCCACCTACGCTCCGCGGTTCTGCAGCAGGGCGTCCTCGGCGGCCAGCCCGGCGATCTCCAGACCCGGCATCGCCTCGCCGAGGCCGATCGAGGCCGCGGTGACGCGCTCGGGGTCGTTGCAGTGCGTCGTCGCCTCGACGATCGCGCGTGCGCGCCGCTCCGGGTCGGCGCTTTTGAAGATGCCGGAGCCGACGAAGTTGCCCTCGGCCCCCAGCTGCATCATCAGCGCCGCGTCGGCGGGCGTGGCGATGCCGCCGGCGCAGAAGAGCGGCACCGGCAGCCGGCCGGCGCGGGCGACCTCCTGGACGACCTCCAGCGGCGCCTGGTGTTCTTTCGCCGCCGCCGCGAGCTCCTCCGGGCGCAGCTGCGCGAGCCGCCTGATGCCGGAGGTGATCTCGCGCATGTGGCGGACCGCCTCGACCACGTTGCCGGTCCCGGCCTCGCCCTTGGAGCGGATCATCGCCGCCCCCTCGCCGATCCGCCGCAGCGCCTCGCCGAGGTTGGTGGCACCGCAGACGAACGGCACCTCGAAGGCGAGCTTGTCGATGTGGTTCTGCTCGTCGGCGGGCGTCAGCACCTCCGACTCGTCGATGTAGTCGACCTCCAGCGCCTGCAGCACCTGCGCCTCGGCGAAGTGGCCGATCCGCGCCTTCGCCATCACCGGGATCGAGACCGCCTCCTGGATCCCCTTGATCATCGCCGGATCCGACATCCGGGCGACGCCGCCGTCGCGGCGGATGTCTGCCGGGACCCGCTCCAGCGCCATCACCGCGCAGGCGCCCGCCTCCTCGGCGATCTTCGCCTCCTCGGGGGTGACCACGTCCATGATCACCCCGCCCTTCAACATCTCGGCCAGGCCGGTCTTCAACCTGAAGGTTGCTCTCTCGCTCATGCGCCTCATCTTACGTAGACCGGCTCCCCTCTCGCGGGTGGCGACGATCGGGAGGACTCTCCCGGCAGGGAGAGCCCCCGATCGGAGACAGGACCCGCGAGCCGCTGCGGCCTGTCTACTTCAGTTTGTAGGCGCGGATGCGGTCTTTGTGCGCCGCTTCGTCGCGGGCGTAGAGACCGTGGGCCAGGCCCTGGACCAGCGCCATCAGCGCCGTGTGCGAGCGGGTGAAGCTGGGACTGTTGGAGGAGAAGTAGAGGGTCAGCTCGGCGTGCTCCCCCACCTCCGACATCGTCGCGTCGGAGATCGCCAGGGTGCGGGCGCCGCGGTGCAGGGCGAGCTTCATCGCCCGCAGCAGCAGCGGGTGGGCGCGGCCGGCGGAGAGGGTGATGACCAGCGTGCTCTCGTCGATCCGCCCCAGCCGCTGCAGGGACTCGCCACCGGTGCTGGCGACGATCTCGGCGCGGATGTCGAGCAGGCTCAGCGTGTGCCGCAGGTAGCTGGCGAAGAAGGCCATCTGGTCGACGCCGACGATGACGATCCGCTGCGCTTCGGCCAGCGCCGCGACCGCGGCTTTCACCTGCTCGGTGCTGAGCTTGCGCGCGGTTTCCTCCAGGTTCGCGTAGTCGGCGCTGAGCGATCCCTCCAGCTCGGAGTGGTCGAAGGAGAAGAGGGCCCCGCCGGCGGCGCCGTTGCCGGCGATCGTCGTGCGGTACTCCTCGATCGCCGCCTGCTGCAGCTCCGGATACCCCTCGAAGCCGAGGGCCTGGGAGAAGCGCACGACCGTCGATGACGAAGTGCTCGCTCTCCGGGCCAGCTCCTCGGCGGTGAGGAAGGCTGCCTCGTCGAGGTGGTCGACGATGTAGCGGGCGACGTCCTTCTGGGAGCGCGAGAACTCTTCGAAGCGCTCCTGGATGTAGTCGGAAAGGCTTTTGAGTTGGGGGGACTTCGTAGCGGTCTTGGTCACGGCCGTCCAATTCGCCGAACCCGACCCTTTCCCTTCCGGGTTCTGGTTGGATTTGTCGAACGATGACCCTTGAACAGGCCCTGCGCCTCACCAACCGCAACATGATCGCCTTCGACCTTCTGCTCGGCAGCGCCGCGATCGCGGCCCCGGCGGCGACCCTCAAGGTCCTCGGCCACGACGAGCCCTCGCCGGACGCGAAGCACCTCTTCCGCCGCTGCGGGCCGATCTGGCTCACCTTCGCCGCCGCCCACCTGATCGCCGACCGGCGCGGCTCCGCCGCCGACTGGCAATCGCTCGCCTGGCTGCGCGGGACCGAGATCGCCACCGACGCGCTCTGGTCCGCCTCCCCGGCCGTCAGCCGACCAGGGGCGAAGCTGGGGCTGCAGCTGGCCGGCGCCGCCAACCTGGCGATGGCCGCCGGCTTCGCCTGGATGTCGAGACGCCACGGGTGAGTCAGTTCGAGGGACAGCCGAGCATCCGCTGGAGCCTCTGCGGACTGAACGAAGAGGGCGACGAGACCTGGCTGATCCGCGGAATCTCCCGCAAGCTCTACCGCTGCCCGGGCTGCCACGGGGAGATCCCGGTCGGCGAGGAGCACACCGTGGTCCAGTACGTGCGCCGGCTCGGCGGCACCGACCATCACCACTGGCACCGGCGCTGCGCCGAAGAGCTCCTGGTCCCCGAGCTGGGGAACCTGAAGCGGATCCCGGCCTCCGAATCGAGCCAGTCGAAGCTGGAGGCGCGGGGTCGCCAGCCGGCCGGGCGCCGCCGCCGGCCGTGAGCTTCCGCCGCCGGCTGTTCGCCACCTACGGGCGGATCTGGCGCACCTACCGGGCCTGGGCCCCTTCGCTCCTGCTGCTGGCGCTGGTCGTCTTTCTCCCCCTTGCCCTGCTCGACGCGCTGACGATGAACGTCGAGCTCGACTCGCTCGACCTCACCAACGGGATCAAAGTCGCGGCCCTGGTGCTCGCCGTCGGGGCGATCACCGCCACCGGGCTGATCGGCGAGGTCTTCTTCAGCGGCGCGATCGCGATCTCGCTCACCCACCCGCACGGGGAGGGCCCGCCGCTGCTGCGGGAGATCGCCCGGCGCCTCAACTACGGCCGCCTGATCGCCGTCGACCTCGTCTATGTCGCGCTCGTCGCAACCGGTCTGCTGCTGGGGCTGATCCCCGGACTGCTGGCCTTCGTCTACCTCGGCCTGTCCGGCCCGGTGGTCGAGCTCGAGGAGCGCACGGCGCGAGGGGCACTTGCTCGCAGCATGCGCCTGGTCCGCGGCAACTTCTGGCTCGTCCTCTGGGTCCTGCTCCCGATCCAGGTCGTCGGCGACGGGATCGGGCATCTCCTCGCCGGTCTCGTCCACGATCTCTTCGGCCACACCTTCCTCGCCACCTGGCTCGCCGAGGCGGTCACCGACCTCGCCCTCTCCCCGATCTTCGCGGTCGCCGCCGTCCTGCTCACGCTCGACCTGATCGCCGAGCGGGATGGCGCAGCACCGCCTCTGCACTCGGCGCCGGTGCCAGCATGATCGCCGCCTCGATCCTCTCGGACTTCTGGAATCGGATCTCCGAGCACGAACTGCAGGGCCTCTACCTGGTCCTGATCGGGTTCATCCTCTCCTTCGCCTTCATCCGCATGAGCACGCGGCTGATGCGCAGCCCCAGGGTGCCGTGGTGGCCGGGCAGCGTGGTCAGCGAGAGCGGCGTCCACGTCCACCACCTCGTCTTCGGGATCGTGACGATGATGATCGCCGGCGCCGCCGGCTTCGCCACCTTCGGCGACAGCCCCTGGATGGAGATCTGCGCCTTCGCCTTCGGGATCGGCGCCGGCCTGACGATCGACGAGTTCGCCCTCTGGGTCTACCTCGACGACGTCTACTGGGCCGAGGAGGGCCGCAGCTCGATCGACGCGACCGTGATCGCCGCCGCGGCGATGGGACTTGCCCTGCTCGGGTTCACCCCGTTCACGATCGAAGAGGGTTCGGTGGGGGCGATCCTCGGCAGCGTCCTCAGCGCCCTGATCGTCTTCCTCCTCGTCGCGATCTGCTTCGCCAAGGGGCGGGTGATGCACGGCAGCGTCGGCTTCTTCGTCTTCCCGATCGCCCTCTACGGGGCCTGCCGGCTGGGCAAGCCGAGCTCGGCCTGGGCGCGCCGCCGCTACGGGGAGCGGAACCCGAAGAAGCAGGCCCGGGCCGAAGACCGCTTCCCGCCCGATCGCCGCACCGAGCGCTTCAAGAACGCCTTCCGCGACATCGTCGGCGGCAAGCCCAGCGAGGGCATCGCCGCGGCCAAAGAAGAGGCCGTCGCCGCCACCCGCGAAGCCGGCGCAGAAGTGCGCCAGCGCGCCGAACGCGTCACCCACCCCGGCGAGCAGCAGGACGACTGAGCCTCAGAGATCGCTGCCGCTGCACTCCTTGAAGCCGACTTCTTCGGCAAGGACCTGGCGATCGTCCTCGGTGTCGTTGCGGTCTTCGCGGGCTTCCCGGTAGGCGACTTCATCCCCCGCTTCGGCAGCGCGGAGCGCGTCGACGTCCCACTGGCTCACCTGTTCCCGCGAGCCGACGTACTTGTCGTAGGCGCGCTCCAGCGACTTCGGCGGCTCCAGTTCGTTCAGCTCGCGGACGGCCTCGGTTGAGTTCGCGACCAGCTTCTTCGAGTAGGCGACGTCGGGGACCTCCTCGAGGACGGGGTCGTAGACCCGTTTGTAGCTCGCGCGGCTGTCGGCGCAGATCGCGTCGCCTTTGGCGATCAACTCAACCTCGGTCAGCCTCTGCGGCTTCGGCTCCGCTTCCTTCGCCTGCCGGGCAGTCGTGGCGGCCGTCGTTCCATCCGCCCCGCCCCCCGAGGCGACCAGCACCACCAGGGCCACCGCCGCAACCAGCGCCAGCGCCCCACCGGCGACGAGTAGACGCCGGTCGCCACCGGAACGCTCGCGAGACCGCGAAAAAGCATCTTGAGGGTGCTTTTTTGCGGTCTCGGCGGGGAGCTCGCGCGTTGCGGCGGCGCCGGTGGCGACGGTGCGCTCGGGGACCGCGACCGCGGTGCCGGTGAGGGCCGCCCGGGCGGCGCGGGCGAGGTCGCCGGCGGAGGGGTAGCGGTCGCCGGGGTCCTTCGACATCGCCCTGGTCACGACCTCGTCGAGCGCCTTCGGCACCGCCCGGGCGTGGAGCGACGGCGCCGGCGGCGGGTCGTTGAGGTGGGCGTAGAGGCGGGCCGCCTCGCCCTCGCGCGGGAAAGGCACCTCGCCGGTGAGCAGCTTGAACAGCAGGCAGCCGAGCGCGTAGACGTCGACCCGGGCGTCGATCGGCCCGCCGGAGATCTGCTCAGGGGCGACGTAGTCAAGGGTGCCGACGAAGCGGCCGGTCTGGGTCAGGCCGGACTCGGTGGCGGCGTTGCGGGCGACGCCGAAGTCGGTGATGTAGGCGTGCTCGGAGCCCGGCTCGCCGCTGAGCAGGACGTTGGCCGGCTTCACGTCGCGGTGGACCAGGCCGGCGGCGTGGATCGCGTCGAGGCCGTTGCCGACCTGCGCGATCAGCGCCACCGCCGCCACCGGCTCGAGCCGGCCCTCGCGGGCGAGGCGGCGACCGAGGTCGGAGCCGGGGACGTAGCGCATCGCGATCCAGGGCACCCCCTCCTCTTCGCCTGCCGCGTAGATCGGGACGACGTTGGGATGCTCGATCGAGGCCGCGATCCGCGACTCCTCGGCGAACCGCCGGGCGAAGACCTCGTCCGCCGCCGCCTCGGGCGCGATCAGCTTCAGCGCCACCCGCCGCTCGAGGCCCGGCTCGAGCGCCAGGTAGAGGATCCCCATCCCCCCGCGCCCGAGGCGGCGCTCGATCCGGTAGCCGGCGAACTCGTCCCCGTCGGAGAGCTCGGTCCAGCGCGAAGACTCAACCATTGCCCAACCCTAGCCGCAGCACAGAGCCCCTAGACTCGCTCCACGAGCATGCGCAGGCGAGTTGCAATACCCGCTCTGATCGCCCTGCTGGCGATCGGCTGGGCCACCACCTCGAAGGCCGAGAGGGTGATCGACGACGGGCTGGAAGTGACCTTCAACGCGAACTTCGCGCCCCACGTCCTCCCCCGCGACCGGCCGGCCCCGGTGAAGGTCGAGATCCACGGCAGGGTCGCCACCACGGACGGCAGTCACCCGCCGCCGCTGCGATGGCTCGAAGTCACCCTCAACCGCAACGGGCACCTCTTCAACAAGGGGCTGCCCGTGTGCAGCGCTCCGCTCCTGCAGTCGACCAGCACCGAGACCGCCCTGGAACGCTGTCGCCCCGCGCAAGTGGGTCAGGGCGTCTTTCGCGCCGAGGTGCTGCTGGGGCGCAAGATCCCGGTGTCCGGCAGGATCCTCGCCTTCAACACTCGCTACCGCAAGAGGCCGGGGCTGCTGCTCCACTTCTTCGCCGGAGCCCCGGTCCGCTTCACGCTGGTCGTGCCGCTTACCATCGGGTATCGGGACGAAGGGGAATTCGGCACGGTCCTGCGGGCGAAGGTCCCCAAGCTCGGAGGCGACCTCGGCTCCGTCACCCAGATCGACCTGACGATCGGACGGCAGTACACCTTCGCCGGCAAGCGGCGCAGCTACATATCGGCAGCCTGCGCCACCCCCCCGGGCCTGCAGGTGGCGGTCTTTCCCTTCGCCCGCGGCAGCTTCCGCTTCGAAGCGCACCGCGAGATCCGGGAAACCCTGCTCAGAACCTGCCAGGTGCGCTAGCCGGTCAGAGGCCGAGCCCGCCCACGCCACCCTCGTCCCAGCCGAGGTGGTGGGCGAGCTCGTGCCGCAGCGTCCGCTCGACCTGGCGCGCCAGGAGCTCGGGGTCGTGGCCGAAGTCCCGCTCCAGCGTGTCGCGGTAGATCACGATCCGGTCCTCGTACCTTTCGGCGGCCACCCCGTCACCGAAGTACTCGCCGTAGGCGTGCCGCTCGGAGCCGAGATCGGAGACGACCACGGGTACCCTCTCGAGCAGGCGTTGAAATTCATCCGGAAGCGCGTCGATCGCATCGGCGACCAGCGCTTCGAAGCTGTCCGGCTCCGTCTGATTCACTGCCGCACCACGTTAACCAGCAACCGATCTGGAGCATGAGATGAGAGAGAAGCTGCGCCCCCTCGCCGCACTGTTCGCCGTGATCGCGATCGCCGCCAGCGGCGCCGTCTGGGCCGGCTGCGGCGACAGCAACGACAGCGGCACCGTCCAGGAGAACGCCGAAAAGCAGGTCGAAGAAGGCACCAAGAAGGCCGAAGAAGCCGTCGAAGAAGGAGTCGACAAGACCAAGAAGGGCCTCGAAGAAGCGCGGGAAGAGGTCGAAAAGAGCGCTGACGGCAAGACCAAGGAAAAGCTCGACAACGCCCGCAAGGAAGCCGAAGAGGGGCTTGAAGAAGGTCAGGCGAAGGCCGAAAAGGGCATCGAAGAAGCCAAGGAAAAGGCAGAACGGTATTTGCCCTGACCCTTCGCCCCGGCCCGGAAGTCGATCATCGCGGCGCGGCGCGACTGCCGGCGCTGGCTGCGATGCTGTCGCCGAGGATCTCCACCGCCCTGGCCATCTCCTCGTCCGAGATGGTGAACGGAGGGGCCAGGCAGAGGATGTCGTCGAGGAGGCCGCGGGTCAGCAGACCGCGGTCCCTCGCCTCGGCGGCGGCGCGCCTGCCGCGATTTTCCCCCACCGGCCAGCGCTGGCGGCTCTCCTTGTCGCGCACCAGCTCGACCCCGACCATCAAGCCCGACTGCCGGATCTCCCCGACTTCGGGGTGCTCGCGCAGGGGGGCCATCAACCTCGCCAGCGTCTCGCCTGCCTCGTTCACCCGCGCCAGCAAACCCTCGCGCTCGATCGCCTCGATGTTCGCCAGGGCGACGGTGCAGGCGACAGGGTGACCAGAATGGGTGAAGCCGTGCATGAGGACACCGGGGCGCTGCTCGGCGTCTCGCAGGTCGTTCCAAAGGGCATCGCTGACGATGACGCCGCCCAGGGGCACGTAGCCGCTCGTGACCCCCTTGGCGAAGCTGATCAGGTCCGGTGAGACGCCTTCGCGGTCGCAGCCGAACCAGCTGCCGGTGCGACCGAAACCGGTGATCACCTCGTCGACGATCAGCAACACGTCGTGGCGGTCGCAGATCTCCCGCAGTCGCCACAGGTAACCCGGCGGCGGCACGATCACCCCGCCGGAACCGAACACCGGCTCGACGATCAGCGCCGCGATTCTGTCCGCTCCCAGTTCTTCGACCTTCGCCTCGAGCGTTTCGCCGGTGCAGATGGGGCAGGTGCAGGGGTCGCAGGGAACGCCCGCGGCGCAGCGATAGGCGTAGGGAGCCGGCACCTCGACCACGTCGGGGGCGGTGGCCCCGAAATCGCTGTGATATGCCTGCAACCGCGTCGTCGTGGTCGCCACGCCGGTCAGCCCGTGGTAGCCCCGATCGTGGGCGAGGATGATCGACTTCTGCGTTCGGCCGCGGCGAACCCAATGCCGCCGCGCCAGCTTGATCGCGGTCTCGTTGGCCTCGCTGCCGCCGCTGACGAAGAAGACCCCGCTGAGGCCGGACGGCGCGAGGGCGGCGATGCGCTCCGCGAGTTCGATCGCCGGCGGCGAGGAGACGCCGCCGAAGGTGGCGACGTAGGGAAGCTTCCGCATCTGCGCATATGCGGCCTCGATCAGGTCCCGCCGGCTGTGTCCGAGGTTCACGGTCCACAGCCCGGACATGCCGTCGAGCAGCCGCCGGCCGTCATCGGCGACCAGCTCACATCCTTCCCCCTCCACGATCACCAGCGGGCCCGTCTCGGGCAGCTGTGAGTGGTCGGTCAAGGGATGGATCAGGTGAGCCAGGTCCCCCGCGCGATGGTCTGGGGCAGACACGAGCCCCACTCACATTAATGAAAATTAGACAGAACGTCTATGAGTGATCGGGGGTCGACTTCCGCCCCAGGGGACTGCGCGGAGCCTCGTCCGGCGGCACCGAGCAGATCGAGTACCAGTGCATGAGAGCGAGCTGGTGGGCCGCCTTGTTGATTTCCTCCTCGCTGGAGGAGACGTCGAAATTGGACAGCACCGACTCGATCATCGCGAAGGCGGCGCGAACCGCGAATTCGAGATCGATGTCCTCGCGGATCAGGCCAGCCTCCGCGTCCGCGGCGTGGACGGCGACGATCCAGCCGAGCAGCGCATCGTCAGCGGCTTTGTCCGCCTCTTCCCAGCCGCTGCCGCGCAGGTTCTTTGCCACCGCGACGATCGGCCTGAGGTCGGCGTTCTTGACCCGCCAGCTCAGCGCTTCGCGGACCATCTCCTGGATCAGGTCGAACGAGGTTTCTCCCGTTCGGGCGTTTTCGCGCAGTCGCTGGGCGATCATCGCGTAGCCGGTCATGTACTCCTTGATGATCGCCGCGAGGATGTCCTGCTTGTCATCGAAGTTGTTATAAACAGTTGCCCTGGCCACCTGCGCGGTGCGGGCGATATCTCCCATCGAGGTCTCGGAAAAACCGCGGCGGGAGAAGAGCTTCCGGCTCGCTTCGATGATCTTGGTCCTCGCGCGCGGCTCCCCCCGCCGTGGACGCGTCAATTCCTGCCCCTCCCGAGGCGGTTCATCAGCCTCATCACACAGGCGAGACTATCCAATAGACGCGACATGACCATTTCTAATGGACTTCTTCGGGAAGCTCGTACCAGCGCCTCCGATCGCCGATCCGCGCTCGCAGCTTCCAGCCGCGGGTCTTCGGGACGGTGTCCAGTTCTTTTCGAAGGCGTTCGAGCCGTTCCGCCACGCGTATCCCGGCTTCGAACTTAGACAGCCCCAAGGCGAACTGTCCACTGCGTTCGGCAACCATCCCCAGGGTCCGCCAAAGGCCCCAATCCGAAGCGGCCAGACCGGCGATGTAGGGAGCGTTCACTCCCGTGTCGTCGTCAGTGAGATCGTGGTCGGCGAAGATCGCGCAGATGTCCAGGTAATCCTTTTCGTTGGTTTCGATGACCTGGAGCTTCAACACCGTCAGGTCGGCCAGCGAAAGCGTCAGAGGCACCGCCTCGATCCTCTTCTTCAGCTCGACCCGATGGCATAGGTGCGCCTCGTCCACGAAGACATCCACCTGGCGGTGGTTTCGCGCATCCCAGAAGTAGAGGCGCCGGTGACCGTGGAGCACGTTGAACTCCCTGTCGCCGGCGTAGCCGAGCTCCTCCATCAGCGCCAGGACCCCCTCTCTCGCGGAGCCGACGGTGGCGAAGTCGATGTCCCCGTAGCTTCTCTCGAGCGGGGGGCGGTGGCTGCTGGGGCAGAGGATGGCGACGGCGACGCCGCCGAGCAGGCGGAGCGCGAGGCCGCGCTCGGCGGCGGCTTCCGCGATCCTCTTTCCCTCCGCGACGGGATCGGGAAGCGGCTCCACCCCTGTTCCCCCGACCCCTACTCCGGGGGGATCTCCGCCGCCAGCTTGTCGACGTCGACGCCCTGCCGCGAGCGGGCGAAGCGGGCGACGAAGAAGGTCAGCAGCGCCGCGCCGAGGACGATCGGGGCGTCGCGGAGCAGGAACTGGTCCGTGTCGATGCCGAAGCCTTCGCTGTAATCCATGAACACGTAGAACAGGCCGGCCAGCAGAACCGCGACCAGACCGCCGGAGAAGGCAACCACCGGGATCCCGAGGAAACGCCGGGTGGTGGCCGAGGAGCGCCAGGCGTCGGGACGGCGATAGGGCAGCAGCACCGCCGCGATCCCGATCAGGATCATCGCCACCAGCTGCACCAGGACGGCCTCGACCAGCACGCTGAAGAAGTCTTCGTTGTTGGTGACGGCCCAACCGAGGACGGCGATGCTGAGGACGACCACCACCGCGATGGCCGTATTGGGGGCGTGGGTCCGCGAGGAGACCCGGGCGATGCGCGAGGGCAGGAAGCCGTCGAGCGCCCAGGCAAAGAGGGTGCGGACGGCGATCGTGATGTTGGGGATCATCAACAGCGGGAAGGCGGCTACGAAGGTGATCAGGAGCCACCAGGCAAGCACCGGGCTGCCGGTCGCGATCGCGGTCAGGAACGTGTAGAAGGGTTCCACCGCGAAGGGGTAGCTTTCCGATTCCTTGATTCCGTTGATCGCGACGAAGAAGTCGTTGCCGAACTTGCTGAAGAAGATCGCCGCGAGGATGGCCGCGATCCCGATGTGAACCAGGGCCGCGAGGCTCATCATTTTCACCTGGGTCGTGTCTTTGGCCCGCCGCACCTCGCCGGAGATGTAGATCGAGAGCCAACCGAAGAGGGAGAGGCTGCAGATCGCCGCCCAGGTCGGCCAGGTGTCGCCCATGCTGAAGGCCGGGCTGGTGTCGATCCCTTCCTTGTGGGCGCTGTTGACGATCGAGTTGTAGGTGTCGGGTTCGTTGGTGATCGACCCGGCGAACTGGTTGAAGCTGTTGACGAAGCCGTCATGGCTCTTGAAGAGGAGAACGAGGAAGACGGTGGCGAGGCCGAGCATCATCAGCGCCCAAAAGCCGTTCATCAAGCGCGTCGTCCAGCGCCACCCGCCGGCCAGCAGCACGGCCGAGACCACGATCAGCAGGGTTCCGACCCCGAACTGCCAGCCTTCGCTGGTGGCGAGGGTGTTGCCGGCGTCGACGAGCGAGTTGCTTTCGCTGACGAGCCCGACCGCCGCCAGCGACGGCCCCAACCCCACGGTGACGAAGGCGAGGGCGATGAAGGCGATCGAGAGGATCACCCCCGAGGTCCAGAAGAAGGACGAGATCAACCCGACCACCGGGTGGGTGATCCGGCTGACCAGCACGTAGTCGCCGCCGCTGCGGGGGATCGCCGAAGCGAAGAGGCCGTAGCAGAGGCTGATCAGCAGGGCCGCCCCGAGGGCCATCGCGAAGCCGAGCCAGATCGAGCCGCCGGGGAAGACCCCCAGGGTGAAGAAGATCGAGGTCGCAAGGAGGACCGAGGTGGGCTGCCCCGCCATGTTGAAGACGAAGGTCGAAAACGGCGAGACTTCCCGCACCAACCCCGTCGCCTTGCGCGTGTAGGTCCCCTGCGGGCTCCGCTCCGCCACCGGACTCTCCCCCAGCTCAGTCATCCATCTCCCTTTCGATTGACCCTTTTCACCCCGAGACCAGGTACTGGTTGACCACGCGGTCCGGTCCCAAATGGACCAGGCAGCCATCCAGATGGCCGCTACCGTAATCGGAACCGGGGTTGATTGCCACCGTTCGACCGATATTCGTCACGCCCCTGCTCTCGTGGATGTGACCGTGAAGGCTGAGAAGCGGTTGCGCCTCTTCGATGATCTGGCGCACCGCCGAGCTGCCGGTGGGGACCTCGTGAGGCCGGCCGCCCTTCATCACGTAGCGCAGGTTCTCGTCGACCTCAAAGGCGGTGTCGAGACTGCTCTCGTAGGGAGGGACGTGAACGTTGAGGATCGCCCGCCGCGGCTCCTCGAGCTGATCCACAAGCCGCTTCAGGCGAACGTAGATCTCCTCCTCGTCGAGCTCGCGCGGAGTGTGCCAGGGGGTGCGGTTGGAGTAGCCGAGGGAGACCATCTCGTGAGGACCGACCCATTGCACGGTTTCATCGCAGGCGACGACGCTGCTTCCTTCGGCCAGCACTTCGTCGACCGACCAGGGATCGTCGTTTCCCGGGATCACGTAGGCGCGGGTATCGGTGCCGGCGAGGCGTTCGTCGGCGAGCTCCACCCAGAGGCGCAGCTCGTCGAGCAGGGCCCGTTCGAAGGCCTCCTCCCACCGGGTCGGATCTTCGGACAGGGCTTCGGCCTCCTCCCGATCGACGATCAGCGGGTACATCCCGTTGGTGGAGATCGCCTGCTGCATCTGGTCGAGCTCTTCCGCGGTGCGAGCGACCCGCCGCTCGCCGATCACCCGGGCGCCGTAGGAGCCGTCCCCTTCCCGCACGATCGGGACCAGGGCCTTGCCGCTGAGATCGCCGCCCATCACCAGCGCGTCGGCGGGATAGTGCGCGGCGGCGTTGACGAACTTCTTCCAGCAGACGCGGGAGCCGTGGAGGTCCCCGGCGTAGAAGAGTCGCGTGATCTCGGTCGTTTGACGGCGCCTGAACATTGGGTATTCCGGGATTCCTTTCTGCCGAGATCATGCGGCATCGAGCCGATGACCGGCGTGCCCCGTTTCACTCCTACCTGGTCACCCTGTACAACGTCAAGTGAGGTCGAGCTCGATCCGCAGCAGCCGCATCGCCGCCTCGGGATCGTGCGTGGAGAGCAATCCGGCGGCGGCGAGGACGTAGCTGCCGTCGACGCGGACCTGCGGATTTCGCGGCGCCAGCGACCGCGGCGGCCGCCGCGCCAGCGCCCGCTCGAGGATCGAGACGCCGTCGTCGCGATGGGCGAAAACACCGCCGGTACCGAAAACCCGCTCCACCTCCCGCAGGTCGGGGCCGTCGCGGACCAGGGTCGGCGGGCCGTCCTTGCCGCGGGTCAGCAGCATCGTCCCGCAGTGGCGGGTGAGCGCGTGGGTCGCGCAGGAGACCGCGAGCAGGCCGTCCAGACGAGCTCCTGCCTCGTCGCCGGGGATCCACGCCGGATCTTCTCCTCTAATCGAGACAGCTTGTCGAATCGCCGGTTCCCGCTCGCCGCTCTCCCCCTCGATCCAGCGCGCGTCGGCGATCAGCGCCCCCGCCGCGCCGGCGCGCAGACCGAGGTCCCCCTCGACCGTTCGCAGCGTCGCCGGCGGCGGCAGCAGCGGGTCTTCGATCCCCGGCGCAACGGCCCCGACCGTGCGGTCGGAATGGATGTCGGTGGTCGCCCCGCCGATGTCGACAACCGCCACGTCCCCGATCCCGGCTTGCGTGGGAGTGCCGCGGGACAGCAGGCGCGTCGCCTCCAGCACGGCCTCCGGAGTCGGCATCTTCACCATCCGCTCGAACTCCCGGCTGGCGCTGAGGCCCTTGCCGCCGATCACGTGCTCGAGGAAGACGCGCAGGATCGCTTCCCGCGCCGGCTCGATCTCCATCCTGCCCAGCTCCGGCATCACGTTGGCGGCGACCTCGACGACGGTCCCGGCCCCCCGCAGAAACGCGGCCGCCGCCTCGGCGACATCGGCGTTGCAGGCGACGACGGCGTTGGCGCCGATCCGCCGCGAGGCGAGACGGCGCGCGTTCTCCAGCACCAGCTCGGCCTGACCGCCGTCGGTGCCACCGGCGAAGAGGACGATCTCCGGCCGGGCCGCCTGCAGCTCGTCGAGCTGTTCCTCGCTCAGGACCCCCGCGACCACGGTCTCCACCCGCGCTCCGGCGTTGAGCGCCGCCTGCCGTGCCGCGGCCGCGGTCAGGTCCCCGACCAGCCCGACCGCCGCCACCCGCAAGCCGCCGCCGGCGCTGGAGGCGGCCAGCTCGTGCTCGATCGCGACCGAGCCCCCCACCGCGTCCCTCGCGATCGCAAGCGCCGCCCCGTACCCGTCCATCAGGTCGGTGCCGATGCTGGTCGGCGCCTCGGCTCGCGCCAGCAGCCTCCCCCCCTCGTCGACCAGGCGGACCTTGGTGTAGGTGCTGCCGAAGTCGGCGAGCGCGATAACGCCCACAAGGCCCCTCAGACGAGGGCGCCGCGGCGGCGCTCGATCAGCGCGTCGACGAGCCGGTCGATCGTCCCCGGCGTCTCGATGCCGGTTTCGTTGAGATCGCCGCGGACGTCGATCGGGATGTTGGAGCCATCGACGTCTTCGTTGAGGACGCCGCCCATGAAGACCGGCACCTCCCCCACCCCCGCGTTGCGCAGCTCGCTGATCAGCAGCTGCCCGAAGGAGCGGGCGACGCCGTTGTGGGTGGTGATGACGACCGCGTCGGCGTCGGTCTCGAGCACCGCTTTGACGATGTCCTCGGGGTCGCGGTTGATCCCGAAGTCGATCACCTCCGTCCCCACCGCCGCCAGGGTGGAGGTGAGCAGGAACCCGGCGAACTCATGCACGTCGGTGGAGGTGACGAGCACCTTCATCCCCCGAATCGCCTCCTCTTCGCGGCGGCTCTGCAGCTCGACCAGGAGACGCTCCCGCTCTTCCATCGTGCTCTTGACCAGGTCGGTTTCCAGCACCGGGCGGCGACCGCGGGGGAACTCGGGGTCGGGGTCGCCGGCTCCGAACAGCTCCTCGCAGCGGGTCGAACCAAGCCGTTTGAGGACGAGCAGCAGCTGCGCCGGGTCGCGGGTGTCGATCCCGGCGCTCCCCAGGCCCTTGATCGCCGCCTCGAAGAAGGCCCTGCCGCCGTGGACGAGCTCGTCCCGCATCGCCTCGATCTGCGCCCAATCGATCACCGGCTCGACCATCGGCACGTAGTCCTCGATCCGGCGGCTGATCGTCTGCACCGTCGCCACCTCCTCCCAGGTGGGGATCCGTTCGGTCTCGGTGACCGGGACGGCGATCGGCGCCGAGCCGAGCCGGTAGCGCATGTCGACCATCTTGTTGAAGAGGAGGTCGGTGTTGAGCACCGCCATGTTGGCGTCGAAATCCGGGGTGTTGCCGATCGTGTCGCCCTGCAGGTAGGAGAACGGGACCTTGCCGGGGTTGACCGCGTCGAGGGCGAGGGTCACCGCCGACTTGATCACGGGGTTCTGGGTGAGGCCGCCCCAGGAAGGGGAGTAGGCGGCGCCGATCAGCTCTTCGCTGATGTAGCGCTCGACCATCGCCCAGCCGACGTAGTTGGCGTAATCGTGGAAGACCCCGGGGTAGCCGTCCTCCAGGTAGGAGTCGAAGACCACCCCCTCGTCCTTGAAAGCCGCCAGCAGCCCCGCCGCCCGCAGGGTCACCATCGTCTGGTTGACGTCGTCGTCGTAGTAGGGCCAGCGCCAGGAGTACTGCGAGAGGACCCCGATCGTCGTCACCCCCGCCCGCAGCGCGTCGATCGCGTTTTCGACCGAGCCCGGCCCGCCGATCGTGTTGTCCGCGGCCTCCGGCTCGATCGGCACCGTGTGCGCGAGCTCCCACCAGTCCTGCTCGGTCATCATCACCGGGCCGGTTTCCTGCGCCGCCTCGGCACGCTTGTCTTTGGGCAGGCCCATGCGGCGCTCGGCGATCAGGTTGAAGCGATCCGGGGGGCGAACCCCGCGCGAGAGCGCGTCTTCGTAGATCCGCCCCAGCGCCTCGCGGGTATCGGCCCAGGTGGCGAGGCCGATGTTCATGCAGGTGCAGGGAATCCCCCGCTCGCGCGCCCTTTCCCGCCACTCCCGCTCCGAGCCGACGCCCTTCTCCTCGCAGAAGAGCGAGCGGGCGCGCTCGACGCCCTTGGCCATCTCCCGGCCTTCCGCAACCGCCTCCCGCCCGTCCGGCAGGTCGGCGGGCAGCAGCGCGCTCAGGTCGACGTCGATCTCAGTCATCGCTCACTCCCTGCCCTCCAACACCTCGGTCGTTGCAGTACTCCATTGGTACGCAAGAGTCTGACGGGTGGGAAGCCGAAAAGCCAGCTAGACGGGGAGGTCGACACCCGCCACCGGGTGCAGCTCGCCGCGAGCCAGGGCCTCGGTTCGCAGGTGGGCGATCGCCTGGTACTCCTCGGAGCCGATCATCTCCAGAAAGGCCCGGCGGGTGGGGTACTCGACCAGCAGAACCATGTCCCAGGAGTCGTCACCGAGGAGGGCCGGGGCGGCCTCTCCGGCAAAGACGATCCGCGCTCCCACCTTCTCGAGCAGCGGCGCCACCGCGGTGCCGTATTCGGCGTAGCGCTCGCGACCGCCGTCGGGCGCGAACTCGAGCAGGTTCAGCATCGTCACCGCAGCGGGCTCGTCAGCGCGCTCGGAGAACGCGGCCAGGCCGGCCTTGTTGGGCTGCTCGGGTGCCATGGCCTCCATCGCCACGGCACCCTATCGCCCCACTTCCCTTAGGCGCGAGCCTGCTCGCGGACTTCTTCAGCGCCTTCCCTGGCGCTGTCTTTGAGCTCCTCGGCCTGCTCCCGGCTTGCTTCTTTGGCGGTGTCCATCGCCTGATGGCCGACCTCCCTGGTGCCTTCAGCCGCCTGCTCGGCGACCTGGCTCGCGACCTCGCGACCCCGCTCCAGTGCCTCCTGGCCGGTTTCGGCGGCCGTTTCCTTCACCTGATCGGCGATCGGACCGACCTTTTCGTCCTCGATCTTCGTGCTCGGCAGCACCATCCCGGCGAGGAAGCCGGCTGCGAGGCCGCCGAGGGCGAGGCCGATCGGGTTTTCATGAGCGACGCCGACGGCCTGCTGCGCACCTTCCTTCACCTGCTGGCCGTCGGGCGTGGCTTCGCTGACCTTGTCGGTCGTGCCCTGGACCTGCGAGATCAGGCGCTCCCGCTTGTCGGCAAACGACTCCTTGACGCGGGTTTTGACGTCGGTCTTGTATGCGAGAGCGTCGACGGTGTCACCCATTTCGGCTCGCGTCGCCTCTATCTCCTCACGGATTTGGCTTGGCTCTTGGCCCATTGCACATCCTCCTTAACGGTTTCAACGGTCTGTTCGGGGGCGGGTGGCGTTGCCTGCTTCACGCGGTCTCTTCCGGACATCGCCAGAACCGCGGCGATCGCTCCGTAGACGACCGTGACGACGAGGGCGGCGACCCAGAGGTCCATCGCCTGGTCGAGGAGGACGAGGATCATCGTCGTCAGCGTCCCCAGCGCCAGCAGGCCGACCACCGCGGCGCCGCCGAACATGCCGGCGCCCTGACCTGCCACCTTCCCCTTTGCACTGAGCTCGGCTTTCGCCAGCTCGATCTCTTTGCGAACAAGCGTCGTCGTCTGCTCGGAGAGCTGCCTGACCAGCTCGCCGGTCGAGTGCGAGCGCAGCTCGTTCGCCTGCCCGTTCGCGGTGCTCATGGCACGGCGGGGGTCGGAGGAGCCGGAGCAGCGGCTGGAGGCGGCGGGGTCGCCACCGGCTCCACCGTCGAGCGGCGGACCGGCTGCGGACTCGCCGCCTGCGGCACCTGGGCGGTTGCCCGGGCTCCGTTCCGCTCCTGGTAGCGGTTGCGACTCGACGCCTTGAGGAAGCGCGCGGCGAGTACGCCGACCGCGAGGCCGCCGGCGAGCACTGCCCAGGGGCGCTGCCGACCGAAGTCCTCGACGTCTTCCAGCATCTCGTCCGGGCCGCTGTTTTTCAGGTAGGAGCCGACTTTCTCGGTCTGCTCCGCGGCCCGCTCGGCCAGTTTCGCCGGCGTCTCCTTGCCCTGTTTGCGCAGCTCCTCGCCGACGCTGCGCAGGTCCTGGGCGGTGCTGCTCACCCGCTCGCCAGCCTGCGTCGAGCGCTCGCCGATCTGCTGGCGAACGCTTTCCTGCGCTTTGCCTGCAGCCTCGCTCGCTTTCTCCTGCGCCTGACCCGCTGCTTCCTGGGCCTTTTCCTGCACTTCGCCAACGCTTCCGTCAGCCATATCGACCTCCAAGTTCGTCCGTTTCCGTGCCTGCACCCCCGGCAGGGGCGCTCGACGGCGTTCTGCTTCGACGGCGTTCTGCCGTTAGACGACCGGCGGCCAGGCTGGACTCCTCAGCCCCACCACACCGTGGTCTCGGTTCCCCCAAGATCGGCTCGAACCTGCGTGAGACGGCGCGACATCGGGTTCGCTTTGCGGGTACCCCTCGATGCGATAGACAAACGTACTCTTGGAATCCCCGGGTGCCATCTTCGCTCGCTTCCTCAAGTTCGGTTGCCTCGCCTGGGGCGGGCCGGCGGCACAGATCGCGATGATCAAGCGCGAGTGCGTCGACGAGGAAGGCTGGGTCGACGAGAGGAGCTTTCAGCGGACCCTGGCCGTCTACCAGGTGCTGCCGGGCCCTGAGGCACACGAGCTCTGCGTCTACTTCGGCCGTCTGCGCGGCGGCAAGCTCGGCGGGCTGGCGGCGGGGCTCGGTTTCATGCTCCCCGGGTTCCTGCTGATGCTGGCGCTCTCCGCCCTCTACGTCGAGACCAACCTCGCCGAGGACCTCGACGCGCTCTTCTACGGGCTGAGCGCGGCGGTGGGGGCGCTGGTGGCACGGGCGCTGGTACGGCTGGGGAGATCCTTCATCGTCGACGTCCCCTTGGCGCTGATCGCCGCCGCCGGATTTGCCCTCACCCTCTTCGCCGGCGCCAACTTCATCCTGGTCCTGCTCGGCGGCGGGCTGGCGTATGAGGTCTGGCGAAACGCCCGCAGCTGGACCGGCAGGACCAGCTCGCTCTCCCTCGGGCTGCCGGCGCTGCTCTGGGTCGGGGCCGGGGCGATCGCCGTCGGCCTTGCCGGCGAGATCTTCCTCGAGGGCCTGCAGGCCGGCCTGCTCACCTTCGGCGGTGCCTACACGGTGGTCCCCTTCCTCCACGACAGCGCGATCGGCGGCCACCACTGGCTGACCGAGAGCCAGTTCGTCGACGGCCTCGCGATCGGCGGCATCCTCCCCGCTCCGCTGATCATCTTCGCCACCTTCGTCGGCTACCTTGCGGGGGGACTGGCGGGCGCGCTCCTGATCACCCTCGGCATCTTCATCCCCGCCTTCCTCTTCCCCATCTACCTGCACCGTCAGCTGGTGGCGATCGCCGAGAACGAACGCCTTCACCAGTTCCTGCTCGGAGTCGCGGCCGGAGTCGTCGGCTTGATCGCCGCCGTCACCGTCGAAATCGTCGATGCCGGCGTAACCGATGTCTATACCGCCGCCCTCGCGATCGGCGCCTTCCTCGCCCTCAACCGCTGGCACGGGAAAATGACCGTGCTCTACGTGGTCCTCACCTGTGGGGTGAGCGGGGCGATCCTGCAGCAGACCCTGGTCTGACTCGACCCTTTCGCCAATCCTCGGCAAACAGCGCTTCCACCCTCTTCAAGAGCGAGTCCGAGGCGGCGCGGCCGGCCGCCGCTTGGGGCTCCGCGGCCGGCCGCGGCCTGAGGGCCCCGGCGGGGGAGGTGCTCGCTCGTCTGGCTCGCCGGCGCCGGAAGGGGCGAGGCGCCGAGTTTTCGCCACGATCGAGCACAAATCAACAGTAGTTCGACTCCAACCCTCCCGAAGGGGGGTTGAGCCCGCCCAGCGGCTAGTCCATCATTGACGGATCGCACGGGGGATGGAAAAGCGCGATTGGCATCGACAGCCATCTGGGTCTACCGAGGGAATCCAGGCGATGCTGAACGCGCTGCCGGCGATGGTCAGCTACTGGGACAGCGACTTGCGCAACCGGATGGCCAACGACGCCTACATCGACTACTTCGGCAAGACGCCGCAAGAGCTGCGGGGCAGCCATATCCGAGACCTGCTCGGACCTGAGCTGTACGAGCAGAGCCTGCCCTACATCGAAGGCGCCCTAGGCGGCGAGCCACAGCTGTTCGATCGAGAAATCTCGATGCCCTCGGGGAAAGTCAGCTACGCCCAGGTCTCCTACATCCCCGACGTCGTCGACGGCGAGGTCCGTGGGTTCTTCGCCCTCGTCACCGACATCACCGAGCGGCGACGGATCGAAGAGGAGATCGAGCACAGCCGGGCGCGCCTGGCGGAGGCGGAGCGGGTGGCGCGGATGGGCAGCTGGGAGTGGGACATTCCCAACGAACAGCTGACCTGCTCGGAAGGGTTGTTCGCGATCTACGGCATTCGCGCCGAGGATTTCGACGGACGCTACGAGCCGAGCAACACGAGGCACATCCATCCCCAGGATCGCTCCCAGGTCGAAGAGGAGATTCGCCAGGCGGTCGAGACAGGCACCCCGGTCGACTTCGAGTACCGGATCATCAGGCCCGACGGCCGCGTCCGCCGCATCCACAGCCGTGCGGAGCTGATTGCCGACGGCGACGGCAAGCCCCTCCGCCTCACCGGCACCGTGCAGGACGTGACCGAGGTCCGTGCCGCCGCCGAAGTCCTGCACCGGACGGCCGACGACCTCGGCCGCCGCGCCGCCGAGCTGCACCGCTTCTCGGAACGCTCCCGCGACGGCGACCTGACCAAGGTCCTCAGCTCGCGTCAAATCGAGATCCTCGCCCTCGTCGCCGAGGGGCTCAGCAACGCCGAGATCGCCTCCCGCCTCTACCTCACCGAAAGCACTGTGAAATGGCACGTGCGGAAGATCCTGCGGGCCCTGAGGGTGACCAACCGGGCGCAGGCGGTTGCGCGGTATTTGTCGACGGCCTCACCATAGCTTGCGCCGAACGCTTACTATCTCGATCTATGAAGTTTTCTTTAGCAATAGTAACGGCGGTGGCGATGGCCGCCCTGCTGATGGGATGCGGCAGCGGCGACGCCGCCACCTCCATGGGGGACACGACCGCGGCAAGCACCCCACCTCATATCCGTCCCCCGGGAGCGATCGTTCGTACTCATGCTGCCGACTGGGGAGAATTGAAGCGGCTCGCTGCTCCCTGGTCGGAGCGGCTTCTGGTGCCGGACGGTCCATCCCCACGCAGAGTTCTGGTCAGAGACCTAAAGCTGGGAACGGGGCCGACCATCAAGCCCAATGACTCCTTTTGGGCCAACTATGTGACCTTCTTCTACAGCAGCGGGGAACCTCGGCAAGGCGTATGGCAAACGACCCCCGAACAGTTCACGTGGAACATCAACCGTCACGTGGACGCCTGGATTCCGGGGCTGAAGGGAATGCGAGCAGGCGGTGTGCGCGAGCTGGTGGCCCCGTCCTCGTGGGCCTACGGCGATGGCCCCCTCGTCTACCTGGTCAAGCTGGTGAAGCTCGAACCCATCTGACATGGGGCGGGCTGGACTCGAACCAGCGACCGACGGATTATGAGTCCGCTGCTCTAACCAACTGAGCTACCGCCCCGGAAAGCGAGCCTAGCGTGGCCCACACGCTAGGCGCTGAACAGCTGCGCCAGGGAGCGGCCGACGTCCGGTGGCTCCTCTTCGCCCTTGGCGGCGGCGGCGGCGCCGTCGGCGAGGGCTTTGGCCGCGTCGGCGATCTGGTGATCGCGGCCGCCGCGGATCGTGCCGGTCTTCTTCGCTTCGGCGAGGTCGGACTCCATCAGCCCCGCCAGCTCGGCGAGGCGGCGGAGGCCGACGACGCTGGCGGTGCCCTTGAGGGCGTGGGCTTCGGCCCGCATCGTCTCGAAGTCGGTGGTGGCCGTGGCGAGGCCGGCGGCGATCACGTCGCAGCGCCGCTTCGCCTCTTCGGCGAAGGACTGCAGGAGCTCATCCTCGGTGGCGGCTTTGTCGTTCATCGGGCGATTGCCTTGTCGGCGGCTTCGTGCATCAGCTTGAGCCCAAAGGCGCCCTCGACCGTATCGCGGACGACGCCTTGGCGGTCGATCGCAAACAGGTACGGCTCGCTCGGCAGGCGGAAAGTCCGCACCTGGGGCCGCACCCCCTTGGCTGGGTCGTTGTCGTTGTAGATCTCCATGTGGATGAAGGCCGCCTTGTCTCCGTATTCCTGCTTTGCCTGCTCCGCCACGTCGACGACGGGCCCGCAGACCCGACTCTGGCAGAACTCGGGGGTCGCAAACAAGAGGACGATCGGTTCTTTTCCCAGCGCTTCCGCGTAATCCACCTCGTTTTGGCTGTCCGGGGGTATGCGAGTCGTGACCTTCGACAGCTCCCCACCGACGTCCTGCGCGGTGGGCGTGTGGATGACCGGCGCCCTTTGACCGGGTTCCGGGATTCGCGTGAATTCGCCGACGACCGCGCTCGGCAACAGCGTCCCCCTCAGTTCCCCGTCTTCCTTCAAGATCGCGGCGATCCGCCACTCCCCTTCGCTTGGCAGGCTCAGCTGGGTCGAGTAGACGACGCTTGCCGCATCGGGGCCCTCCTCGGTCGCCTTCGCCCGGAACGCCGGCTTCACGGCGAGGCTTTCGATCGCGGCCGGGAACGGCCCGCGCGCCGGCTGGTCCAGCGCCTGCGTCAGTGCTTTCGCGGTCTGGCCGCGACTGCCCGATCTCGATTTCGCGCCGGACTTCGGCCGTGGCACCTTCGCCATGTAGAGGGCGACTTCGGCGTCGGGGATCTCTTCCTCGTCGCGGTCGAAGACGCCGAAGGGATAGCGGTTCTCGCCAGGGTAAAAAACCGTGGCGGCGGGCGAGATCACCGATTCGGCGGGCCCGTCGGCGGCCTTCAGAACCTGTCGCAGCGTCCTCCCCGCGACCGTCGGGAAGGCGGATTTCGGCGGCGCCGGGCGGCTCCCGGCCAGCGCGGTGGCCGTCGATTCGTTCGTGCCGGAGTCCCCTCCGCAGCCGCCCAACAGGGCCCCCGCCGCGAGCAGGCAGGGCAGCGCTGGGGCGAGGCGGGGGGCGCGCATCGGCGGCATGTTATGGAGAGATAGGGTCCCCGGGGTTCTCGACAAGAAGGAGATGGGATGGCTGAGCGGGCGGCACTGGTGACTGGAGCATCGAGCGGGATCGGGCTGGCGATCGCGAAGGTCCTCGGCGAAGAGGGCCACGCCCTCACCGTCTCCGCCCGCCGCCCGGAGAAGCTCGAGGAGGCCGCGGCGGGCCTGCGCAAGGAAGGCTTCGAGGTGAAGTCGGTCGCCGCGAACATGGCCGAGGAGGACGACGTCCTCGCCGTCTTCGCCGCCCACCGCGAGGCCTACGGCCGCCTCGACGTTCTCGTCAACAACGCCGGGGTCGGGATCGGCGCGCCGATGGAGCAGATCCAGACCAAGCACCTCGACATGCAGCTGGCCGTCAACCTGCGGGCGCTGATCCTCGGCACGCGCGAGGGCCTGCCGATGCTGCGCGATGCCGGTGCCGAGCACGGCAAGGCGCTGATCGTCAACACCGCCTCGATCGCCGGCAAGGGCGGCCAGGCCTGGCTCTCGATCTACGCCGCGACCAAGGCCGCGGTGATCAACTTCACCCAGTCGACCCACCGCGAGGCGGGTGGCGCCGGCATCCAGTGCACGGCGCTGGCGCCGGGCTTCGTCGAGACGCCGATGACCGAGTTCGTCCAGGGGCAGATCCCGCCGGAGGAGATGATCCGCCCCGGGGACCTCGGCGAGGCGGTCCGCTTCCTGCTCCGCACCTCGCGCAACTGCCACGTGCCGGAGATCGTCTTCACCCGACCCGGCGAGGGGCTCGACACGCCCTAAGGAGGGATCGGGCGTGAACGAGCGCCTGCGAATACTGGTCGCCGCCTTTGGCGACGCCGGGCACGTCTTCCCGGCGATAGCCCTGGGCAAGGCGCTGGCCGCGCGCGGCCACGAGGTCGTGATCGAGACCTGGGAGGAGCGACGGCAGGCGGTCGAGGGCGAGGGTCTCGGCTTCGCCGCCGCCGAGGAATACCGGATGTTCCCCCCGCCCGACCCCGACTCCGAGGAAGGGCAGCACGCCGCGGAGGCGGCGCGGGCGCTGCTGCCGCTGCTGGAGGACCTCCGCCCCCACGCCGTGGTCAGCGACATCCTCACCCTCGCCCCCACCCTCGCCGCCGAGCGCACCGGCGTCCCGCTGGCGACGCTGATCCCCCACATCTATCCGGTCGTCGAGCCCGGCTACCCCTTCTTCGCGATCGGACTGCGGCCGCCGCGGACGCGGCTCGGGCGGACGATCTGGCGCGCCGGCCACGATCGGGCGCTGCGAGTCGGCCTCGAACAGGGGCGACAAGACCTCAACATCCAGCGCTCGCGCCTCGGGCTCCCCCCGATCGACCGCTTCCACGGCGGGATCAGCCCCGACCTGGCGCTGGTCGCCACCTACCCGCAGCTGGAGTACCCGCGCCGCTGGCCGGCGGGGGTCGAGATCACCGGCCCGATGGCCTTCGAGCTCCCCCACCCCGACGTCGAGCTGCCGCCCGGGGACGAGCCGCTCGTCCTCGTCGCTCCCAGCACCGCCCACGACTCCGACAACCAGCTGGTGAGAACGGCGCTGGCGGCGCTGGCGGAGGAGCCGGTGCGGGTGGTGGCGACGACCAACCGGGTCGCGCCGCAGCACCCGATCGAGGTTCCCGCCAACGCCGTCCTGGTCGAATGGCTCAGCTACAGCCAGCTGATGCCGGCGGCCTCGCTGGTGATCTCCCACGGCGGCCACGGCACCGTCGCCCGCGCCCTCGGCGCCGGCACCCCCGTCCTCGTCTGCCCGTTCATCGGCGACATGAGCGAGACCGCGATGCGGGTCGCCTGGGCCGGCGCCGGGCTCTCGCTGCCCTGGCGCCTCTGTCGGCCGGCACCGCTGCGCTGGGCGGCACGACGGCTTCTGCACGAGCCGAGCTTCACGGCCAAGGCCGAGGAGATCGCCACCTGGGGGCGGGGGCACGACGGGGCGGCGCGAGGGGCGGAGCTGGTTGAGCGCCTGGCCCTGAAAGAGCGCGCCGCCGCGTAGAAAGCTCCGGGGGTGGGACTCGAACCCACAACCCTTCGATTAACAGTCGAATGCTCTGCCGATTGAGCTACCCCGGACCGGCGCCGGGCGCGCGGCCCGGACCGATCGGAATTTACCGGGTCAGCCTCCGACCCGCTCGGCGTGGGCGATCCGTTCCACCAAAGCCGCCCGTTCGCGGCTGAGCGCGGCGCGGCGCTCGTAGTCGCCGCGCTCGCCCGCGGCGGCGATCTCGTCCTCGAGGCGGCGCTCCTCGAGGCGGAGGAAGTTGTGCTCCATCCCCTCGTGGGAAGCAGGCTCCTCGCGCGACAGGATCACCAGTTCGGCGATCAGACCGGCGAGGGCCTCGTCGTCGTGGGGCAGGTTCGAGGCCGGGTCCTCCAGGTGCTCCCGCAGCCAGGCGGCAGCACGCAGGCCGGTTGAAGAGAGGTGGGCCTCGGTGAGGCGCGCCAGGTACTCCCTGCCCTCGTTGGGCATCGCGATGCACATCGCCAGCAGTGCCCGCTCGCGGCGCTCGCGTGAGGTCAGCTCGGCGGCGCGCTTCGGACGTGCGGACTCCGGGGCTGATGCCGCCTGCTGTCGGCCGCCGCTCGTCGGAGTCGCAGCCACCACCCTGCCTTTGACCGTTGCCGGGTCCAGGCCAAGACGCTCCGCGACACGACGGATCATCTCTTCGCGATTGGCCGTCTCCCCCAGCCCCGCCAGCACCGGCGCCACCTCGGCCAGCGCCCGGTCGCGCTCGACCGGCGAGCCGACATCGGTGCGGTCGAGGACGAGCCCGACCTGGAAGGAGGTCAGCTCCTCCGCCCCCTCCAGCAGCTGGCGGAACCGGTCGGGCCCCTCGGCCTCGGCCATCATCTCCGCCGGGTCCTCCCCCGCCGGCATCGCCGCCACCCGCAGTCGCATCCGTCGCCCCGCGGCAACGTTCTGGGCGCGCAGCATCGCCTCCTGGCCGGCGGAGTCAGCATCCAAGGCGAGGACGACCTCCTCGACCATCCCCGACAGCGCCGCCACCTGCTCGCCGGTGATCGCCGTCCCCATCACCCCCACCGCCTCCTCGATCCCCGCCTGGTGCAGGGCGATGACGTCGGTGTAGCCCTCGACGACGACGGCGCGGCCGGCTTTGGCGATCGCCGCCTTGGCCCGATCGACCCCGTAGAGGATCTGGCTCTTGTGGAAGAAGTCGGTCTCGGCGGTGTTGACGTACTTGGCGCCCTGGTCGGGGCGCATGGCGCGACCGCCGAAGCCGAGGACGCGGCCGCGGCGGTCGCGGATCGGGAACATGATCCGCTCGCGGAAGCGGTCGTACTCGCCGCCGCTGCGCCCACGCTGGACCAGCCCCACCCCGCGCAGCTCCTCGACGCTGAAGCCGGCCCGCTGGCCGCTGACCAGCAGCTTGTCCCAGGCGCTGGGGGCGTAGCCGACGCCGAAGTCGCGCAGCACCTCTTCCCGCAGCCCCCGCCCGGCCATGTAATCACGCGCCTTCGCCGCCTCCTTCGACTCCCAGAGGTAGTTGGAGTAGAAGGCGGCGGCGCGGTCCAGCAACTGCTCGAGCCGGCGACGGCGCTGGCGCTTGGCCTCGGCGCGCGGGTCCTCCTGCTCGCGCTCGAGCTCCACCCCGTAGCGGTCGGCCAGCATCTCCACCGCCTCGGCGAACCCGAGGCCGTCCTTTTCCTCGACGAACTTGATCACGTCGCCGCCGACCCCGCAGCCGAAGCAGTGGTAGAGCTTTTCCTGCGGCTCGACCGAGAACGAGGGCGTGCGCTCGTCGTGGAAGGGGCAGAGGCCGACGTA